>Ga0075122_10001084_pt1 | contig 20121 bp, 21 predicted proteins | sample AntAceMetag02UKB_FD_69790 | JGI IMG/M metagenome (GOLD analysis project Ga0075122, IMG submission 69790) | Saline lake microbial communities from Ace Lake, Antarctica - Antarctic Ace Lake Metagenome 02UKB | ecosystem: Environmental > Aquatic > Non-marine Saline and Alkaline > Saline | place...
GAGTTTCAAAAGAAAAACTGTTGATTCCATATACTTTGCAAAAAAACGATCTAAATATCAAAGTGGAAATTAAATATCAAATCTGGTGTTTCGGTGGGGAGGAGAATATCGCAAAGAATATGGTCACTGATAGGATAGGAAAGGAGTACAGCCGGCTAAAAATTTCATTTGACAGGTTACATGCAGGGATAGTTTCATATTGTTTTAATATAGCAAAATCATGCAAATAAAAGACTTGGAGGCAAAAAATAAAAAGTTTATAATGTTGCCGGCAGGTTACGATCCGACAAATGACTTACCGTTTGATTATTTGGAAGAGGCCGGGAAAGAAAAAACGATGGAAGATGTGGTCACGGATTTGAAAAGCTGCAAAATGTTTATCGAATTCCTAACGATGGTAAAAAACACCTTTGGTTTGAATTTGCTGCAGGACAATGACATTTACTGGTTGGAATTCAGGGGAAAGGAAATACCCGGTTCACGGAAGAAGCGTTTTACTACACCAGGGGAAATCCAAGATTTGATAATGATAGCAGGGATGTAAAATGAAAGAAAAAATAAAATTATTTTCAACGGCATTTATCCAAGTATTTTTAATTTCCGCAAATACCTATTTTATCAGCAAGAGTTTTTACATAGGAATAGCCTTTGCCGGATTTGGTATTAGTTGGTTTTGGACTGGAAATGTAAAAAAGGTATCATTAGGCAAATGGAAGGAACGGTTGATTTATTCTTTAGGAGCGACAGCCGGAGGCTTGTTTGGTGTGTTGGTTTCAAAAACTATTTTCAAACTTTAAAAACATGGCTAAAAAAATACTACAAATATCGGTTTACAATCTCAATTTACTTTTTGAGGATAGCGAGGCGGTGGACAATTTTAAAATGAAACTATGTACTGAGTTCAAATGTTCTATAAATCAAGTTAATTTTGCCGTCGTAGATATGGTGAAGGAGTGTGATAAACTGAAATAATCCTGAGTACTTTCAGGGAGATAAGGACTTGATCAACCTATCCAAAAAATAACACATTATAAAAGTAATTTGACTGTTTAGTTTTAATTTCTTAATTTTGGAAATAAAATTATGGCAAAAATAAAAATGAAAGGGGAAATCAAACTTGATGTAATTAAGCCCCACCCGAAAAATCCACGTATTATTTCTGCTGAACAAATCGTAAAACTTGGAAAGTCAATAAAGGATTTTGAAGATATGATGGAAGTCCGGGGAATTGTTGTCGATGAAAACAACATCATAATCGGGGGAAACCAGAGGTTTGCTGCACTGAAAGAAAATGGATATGAAACCATACCCGGCAAATGGGTAACAAAGGTTACAGGTTGGTCAGAAGAACGCAAGCATGAGTTTATGATTAAAGACAATGCCCCTGTTAGTGGTGAATGGGATTTTGAACTATTGGAAGATTGGGATTGGGAAGAATTGGAAGGGTGGGGACTTGAAATGCATGAATTAACTGAAACATCGAAACTTAGTAAATTAGAATTTGACAGTATATATTTTGAGCCAAAAGAAAAACCTGAAATAAATTTAATAGACTGTATTAATTTAGAAAAATATAATGATAAAATAAAGATTATTGAAGATTCTAAATTATCAGAAGATACAGAACAAATAATGAAAATATTTTGTCAAAGATTCATAAAAATAGATTTTGAAAATGTAGCAAATTATTATTATTTTAATGCAACAGACGAAGAAAAGAAAATAATTGAACGGCTTCGTTTGGTTCTTTGTGATAATGGTGTTAATGGTTTTATCGAAGATGATATATTGAGAATACATAAGCAAATAGAAGGATGGGAACTAAACAATTAATAGATATTTTTATACCGAGTTATCATAGATGGGCTAACTTGAAAACAGTTAATTACTTTTTGAGAATAGGATGGAATCCTAAAAAGATTCATGTATTTATAGATGATGCAGCAGATGATATTTTAGAATATAAGAGAATAAGTCAAAGAAAAGGATTTAATCTTTATGTTTTTGATATGGAAGAGGCAAGGCGTAGGTTTGATTATATACACAGAGCGAGTATATCAAGAAGAAGCGCAGGACAAGCAAGGAATATGTTTTATGATAAAGCGAAGGAGTTGGGTATTGATATTTATATAGTACAGGATGATGATACAAGTAGGTATCAAATAAAAAGGAATGGTGGTTATATAAGATTGGCAACTTTTGATGATATAAATACAGTTTTTTCAGCGATTAAAGAATTTATGTATAAACAAAAAATCGGGTTATTTGGTGTAAGTCAAGCTGGTGATTTCATAGGTGGTGAAAATAAAAAACTACTTAGAAACAAAGTAATGAATACTACGTTTATATTAACAAAATATATGTACCGGGGTGAACGTGGTGTACAAGACGATGATACAAGCCAATTTACAGGAGTAATGAATGAAGGTCTTTTTACAGGTAGTATTGGGGATGGGTTAGTATTAAAACAGGTTCAGTCGGCAACAGCACCCGGAGGCTTGACAGACCTATATAATGAATGTAAGTTATTGAATAAGGCTTTAATTTGTCCGATTCAATTTCCGAGTAGCATACAAGCTGAAAGACAAAAACAAAACGGTGGAAGATTGCATCATAGGATAAACAGCAGATATTTATATCCAAAATTAATAAAAGTAAAAGATATTAGCAATATTGCATGGGACACATATCCAGAAGATATACCGTTTACGAATGAACCAAAAAGAAGTCATAATTGATTGATAATACAACCGTAAAACAATCGACATGGAAAAGAACGCCAATTTAACAGGAAAAGGGTGGCAGCCGGGGCAGTCAGGCAATCCAAATGGAAGACCAAAATCATTTGGTACACTGACTAAGACATTAGCTAAATTTATAGAGACAGACGGCTCAATGATAATAGACAATGTACGGGAGGTTGACGCAACAGGAAAGGACACAGGAAAGGTATTTGTCCGGGCAAAGGTGAACATCCCAAAAAAGGAAATGATAATATTGGCGGCTGTCAAAAAAGCGTTAAAAGGTGACATGAAAGCAATCAATTTCATCTTTGACAGGATAGACGGTAAAGCGGTCCAGCCAGTTGAAAATACAGAGGTCAATACAGGCGGTTTGGGCTTTTACGAATCTTTTATGTTATCACAGAATGGAGATAAAATTACGCTCGAAGATTGAATATAACAACTATCGGTTAGGACGGGCATTGAGAAAGGACTGGAATGTTTTCATCCGTGATGTATGCCATGTTCATTTAGATCGTGACCAACAAAGGATTGTATCTTCGGTTCAATTCAATTCAAGGACATCGGTGAGGAGCGGAACAGCAAGGGGGAAAGACTTTGCGGCTGCGTGGGCATGTTTTTGTTTCTTTGCTTTGACACCAGAATTCACAAGAAATAAAGTAGGGGCCCTTCAATTAACTGGGAACACAAAAGTTGCAATGACCGCCCCAACTGACAGGCAGATTAAAAACATCATGTTCCCCGAAATTTCAAAAATCTTTAAAACAGTAAAAACACGGGCCCCCGGAATGTGCTATCCTGTTGGTATGCGAGCCGTTGGGTATGATATCCGTACCCGGTGGGAAGAGTGGTTCTTAACGGGATTTAAGGCAGATGACAATAATATTGAGGCGTGGTCAGGCTTCCATGCGGCAAATGTAATGTTCGCGGTCACAGAGGCTTCGGGGATGAATGAAAAAGTTTTTGAAACAATCGAAGGTAACTTACAAGGGAACAGCCGTATCTTATTGGTTTTTAACCCGAACAAACCAGTCGGCTACGCTGCGAAGTCAACCAAATTAGAAGGATGGACAAAATTCAAACTAAGCAGTATTGATTCTCCAAATGTGACAGAGAAGAAAATAATAATACCGGGACAGGTCGATTATGCGTGGGTAAAAGACAAAGTCAAGACCCAATCAGCAGCCCTTGAAAAGTCTCAGGTAATAATTGAAAAAAACGACTTTGAATTCGAAGATAACTGGTACCGTCCAACGGATTGGTTCAGGATTAAAGTGTTGGGGGAATTTCCTGAAACTTCAACGGATACGTTAATCCCTTTGTCATGGATTGAAGCAGCTGAAAAAAGGTGGGCCATATTCCATCATGAAAAAAGGTTAATTAATTCTCCATTAAGGTTGGGGGTTGACGTTGCAGGTATGGGGAACGATGACAGCGTTTTAATTTCAAGGTATGGAGATTTTGTTTCAGAGATAAAAAACTACAATGCCGGGGGAGTTGCAAACCACATGCAGACAGCTGGAGAAACAAAGACCAGGTTAAAAAAAGGCGGTGACGCTGCACTGATTGACACTATTGGAGAAGGGGCAGGGGTTTACAGCCGTTTACAGGAATTAAACCAGAATGTTTACAGCGTGAAATCCAATGCAAGCGCAAAGGGTTTGGTTGACATGACAAAAGAATATACCTTTGGTAACCTTAGGGATTATTTATTTTGGGCAATTAGGGATTGGTTGAACCCTGTGTATAACAGTGGATCTTGTTTGCCAAAGAATGATAAATTACGGGAAGAGTTAACAGAAACGAAATGGGGTTATGACAGTCAAGGAAGACCGACAATTGAAAAGAAAGACGGTTTGAAAAAGAGGTTGGGACGTTCACCGGATTGTGCAGACGCACTGGCATTGTCGTTTTATCCCGAATCGAAGATGAAAGGGTTTGGAATACCAATAAGCAGGATTTCAGGGATTTATTAAAGAGTTTAGAATTAGTCAGTTAGTTAGGATCGTCCACAGGCGGGAGACAAACATTTAAAACAGCATATCATGGAATTATTAGAACTTTTAAAAAGCGGGGATTATAAGGGGTTTATCAAGGCAGTAATTGAGTCAAAGGTTGAGTTCAAAAAAGGAGCGGAAGAAGTTTCAAAGGAATACGATGTTACGGAGCATGAAGTTTACGATCCGACAAAGAGATTAAACCAGGCAGTTGATAGGCCAGTTGTAGATTCTAATGGAAACCCTGTATTCAGCGATGGGGTGCAAAAAATGGAAAGCGGTTTTGAAGCAGTGGTACGGGTAGGTCTCCCATTCCAAAAGATAATCGTCAAACGTCGGGTAGGTTTTTTACTTGGAAACGCTGTCGAATATTTCGTTGAAGGGTTCAGTGGAGATGTCAGTGTAGTCGACAATATGTTCAAAATTATCAAACAGGACAATAAACTCGAATACAAAGATAGGGGGCTAGCAGAAGCGTTGTTCAGTGAAAGGGAAGTTGCAGAAATTTGGTATGTAGCGGAAGACACAGAATTTTGGGCAAACAAAGTATTCACGGTCACGAAGAACGTTAACAGTCCTGCCCGGTTAAAAATGATGGTCGCCAGTCCAAGCCGGGGGGATGCGTTATATCCATTGTTTGACACGTTTGGGGATATGGTTGCTTTTATTCGCCAATACAAAGGTAGGGTTGAAGATAAAACCGTTACCATATCGGTAATTTACACCAAGGAAATAATCTACAAAGTATATGAAAAGAGCGGTGATTTTGTCGAAATGGAAGACGGGAAAAAAGTAAATTCATTTGGGAAAATACCAGTAGTTTACTATCGCCAGGACGATAGCGAATGGGAAGATGTGCAGGGTTTGATTTCCAGGCATGAAGATGTGAACAGTAATTTAGGCGATGAGAACGATTACTTTGGAAAACCGATTCTGTTTACCAAAGGAAAAATAACAGGCTTTTCGAATAAAAAAGATGCTGGGAAAATCCTTGAAGGTGATGAGAATACAGAGGTTAAATTTATTAGTTGGGACCATGCGCCTGCGTCAATTGCATTGGAGATAGAACAGTTACGAAATGGCATTTACACTTTTAGCCAAACCCCGGATATTTCATTTGAAAATGTAAAGGGAATGAGTGCCGTTTCAGGTATAAGCCTGAGATTGATGTTTATCGATGCTCAAATGGCCGCCAGGACAAAAGAATCTATATTTGGTGAAGGGCTGCAAAGGAGAACTAACCTATTAAAATTTGCAATAGGGAATATCATTGACCAGTCGAGTTTGAAAGAATCGAGCGAAATAACATTAAAGCCAGTGTTCATCCCTTTCATGCCAGAAGATATGAAAGAGGAAACTGAGGTTTTGGTCACGGCTTTTCAAGGCGGGATCATGAGCCAGGAAACGGCAGTACAAAAGAATAAATTAGTAGAGGACGGAAAAAGGGAAATGGAATTAATACAATCTGAGAACGGGGCTGGTGACAGTGTAACAATATGAAAACATTAGAGCGGTTTTTGAAGTATTGGAGAAAAGGGAATTACAGGAAAATGTACAAGCTTTGTCAGAAAACATGGCAGCATAACCATGGATTTGCTGAGTTAAAAAATTTGTTTGACGGCTTGCGATTGGACAGTTATAAAAACCTGCACGAAAGCGGTTCAGCCAGTTGTTTAAAAAAGGTTGAATTAGAGCTTAAAATAAACGGGGTCAATAAATATCACCGGGCAAACGTGATATGCGAAAAAAAAGCATTTAAACCGTCCACAGAGGGAGAATGGGGAGTCAATCCCATCAGTATATTAAACGGAAAAGAAATTAAACCGGAATAATGCCAACTGGAGATGAATTAAATAAGAGACAACTGGCAGCGGCAGCGCAAATGAAAAGGGCTTTCAATAAATATATTGATAACGTTTCTAAACACGTCAACAACCCAAAATTAAAATTTGCAGCTTCATTCCAATTCAGGAAAAATGATTTGTTGCGTGAGATAGTTGGTGGAAAAGATTACACGGTATTCAAGGCGAATTTGTTAAAGATAAACAGGGATGCTGTCACAGGGGCGTGGAATTTGGCCAATGAACAGACTGGAGAAGCATTTAAAGGTTACGCAAAACTGATAAAGAAGTACACCGGGCAAGCCGCAGGAGTGTTAGACTTAAATCAGAAAGCACTAACAGCATTTATTTCAGGGCGTGGGACAAAACCATTAAGTACAAAGGTTTGGAAAGCGGCTGGACAATTCAAGGATGAAATGGCAGTCCATTTGGGAATGGGAATTGCCAACGGAGATTCAGCAGCAACATTGAGTAGGCGTACCAGGCAATATCTCAACAATCCAGACGCACTGTTTCGAAGGATTAAAACCACTGATAAATTTGGGAAGGATAAATGGAAGTGGAGCAAGCGGGCGCAAAATTATAAACCGGGACGGGGGAGGTACAGATCGGCTTTTAAAAATGCAAGGCGCGTTGCAGTGACAGAAACAAATAAAGCGTATGTTTTAGCCGACCAAGAGCGTTTCAGAAAACAGAAATTTGTTACAGGCTATAGGGTTGTATTGAGTGCAAATCACCCAAAATTAGATATTTGTGATGATTTAAAAGGAAAGTATCCAAAGGATTTTGTTTTCTCAACATGGCACCCCCATTGTAGATGCGGGGTATTACCGATTTTAATGCCTGAAGACCAGTTTGTGAAATATTTAAAAGGGAATAAGGTAAAAGTACCGAAATACGATTTACCGATGGGGTTTAAAAGTTTTATGGCCCGAAACAAAAACAAGATTGCAAGTGGAAAATTCAATGCCCACTGGTTGGCCGATAATATTGTGATAAAAGGAAAACAATTCCTGTTTAATGGAAAGCAAATAAAATTACCTAAAAACCCCGTCCCAAACATAGCACCTGAGAGTAAATTTATCCCACCAGCCGAACCGGTAATAAATCCAGTTAAATTTCAAACTGCAAAAACTTTAGAAGAAGTCGAAAATTAGTTATATATTCGTTTTTCTTTCATAATAGAGGTTTAGTTTTAAGGGCAGTTGTTCACACGCAACTGCCTTTTTTTATGATTTGTCGATTGCATTCCCTACATTTGTAACTCAACACGAATAAAAATCATTAAAAAATGTTAAAAGAAAAAATTTTAACTGCACTGAAAAAGAGGTTCGAAGGTTTCGGGATTCAGGACAGTTTATTAGATCGTTTTGCCACAACTTTAGCAGTAACGGTCAAAGAAGAAAGTGCAATTGACGCATCTGTTCAGGCGATTCAAATGTCGCAACTGGTACAGAGCGAAGTCGATTCAAAAATTACTTCGTCTAACAAAAAAGCAGTTGAGAACGCGCAAAGCAAAATCATTGCAGAAGCTTTTAAATTAAAAGGGTTAAACGAAGATGGTACGCCGGTTAAAAAACCAGAACCGGGGGAGGATGTCCCGGCTTACATGAAGGATTTTATGGCAGACCAAAAAAAGAAGATTGACGAATTAACGTTACAAATCACAACGAATGCAAAAAAGGATACAGCGGCGAAATTACGTGCTGACTTATTTGCACAATTGGACGAAGCGAAAGTTTCAAAAGAGTATTACGAAGATTTGTCAATTGGTGAAATCGATCCGGAAAAAGTTTCTGAAAGAGCGGTTGAGATTACGGCTAAATACCAAAAGCTTGTACAAAATACCGTCAATCAGAATTTAGAATTTGACAAACCTCACCAGAAACAATTGAAGGTTGAGGAAAGCGACATTGGAGACTTCCTGGACGAAAAGTTTGGGAAAGTAGAAGAAAAATAAAATAAAGAACAATGGAAATTATTAAAACAACTGGTACAGAGCGGACATTAGCCGTTGAAAGTATCTTGGAAGACATTGCGGGCGGTGGTACTATTTACCAAGCGGATTTTAAGACCGCAACTGACCACCTGAAAGAGGGTGCTGTCGTTGGGGTTGATGGTAATGGGATTTACCATATCTGCAAAACAGCGAAAATCTTCGCTGGTGGGAGTGCATCGGCACCGAGAATTGAAAGTGAACATGAATTGGTTGTAGGCGATTTTTTGAGTGACGGCGTTGTTTCGTTGGAAATAACAGTTATCACAGTAGCGGCAACTTACGATACATTGACATTTAGCACAGGTTCATTGAGTATTTATTCAGAAGCTACGGTACTTTACACAGCGGCGGCGGCAGATACTACAGGCGGCGGGGTTGCTAGTTTGGCAACAGTACAAGATACCTCTGGTGATTACATGGTGTGTAGTATACCTGTAGGTCACAACCCTGCGGGATTTAACGGTGTATCAATGACAATTGTACAGGCGGCAGACGATGTTTTGGCAGTGGCTTTTGACGCTGGTATTTTGACAATATCTTTGGCAAAAACCACAGCGGCAAACAACAACCTGGCAGCCGTTCAAATACTTGTAAGGGCATTAGGTACTTTAGATGGGTTGGATTGGTCAATGGCAACATTTACTGGTACCGACTGGGACGGCAAACAAACGGGCGCAACTTTGACCACTGCCACAGATGCTTTTGATTCTGGGGTTAACAGCGCAGATATAGCGAAGAAATATCCACCTGTGGGAATTACTACAAATTTAGTTGATTTCACTTATGCAAATCAAGGGTGTGGAATTTTAGTACGGGGACGTGTAAGGGAAAGCCTTATGCCGTTCTTTGTAGATGCTGACATTAAAAATGCGTTGCCATTAATCAGGTTCGTTTAATATTTAAAAAAAAATATCATGGAAAGAAGTTTATTGAAAGAACTTAAAAATGTAAATCTTGTAGCCTACATGAACAGGCAAAAAGATTTTTTATTGCAACGTATGTTTTGGCAGCAGTTTTTCCCACTTAAACCAACTTTGACGTTGACATGGGAAACGCTATCAGGAACAGCGGGTGCGCCAGTTATGGCAGATGTTATTGAATTTGATGCAAGCGCACCGTTGAAGACTCGAAGGGTCGTGACGCACGCGAAAGGTGATATTCCAGGAATGGGAATAAAAAGGAAAATGGATGCCAGGGATTTTAACGATTACAATACTTATAAGGCACTAGCCAGGGGTGACGCTGATAAATTAGCAATCTTAGATATTATCTTTAGGGATGTTGATTTTGTGTACGCTGGTGTAATGGCTAGAACTGAGTATTTGGCTATGCAAGCATTGTCTTATGGTTCAATTTCTTTGAATTCTGCAAACAACAATGGTATCATAACAGAAACTGCAGTTGATTTTGGCATACCGAGTGGAAACAAAACAGCGGTGAGTACAATTTGGGCGACAGCCGGAAGTGCAACCCCGATTGCTGACATACGTGAGGTTGTACAGGATATTGAAGACGCAGGGCATATTTGCAACCATGTTATCATGGATAAAGCTCAGTGGGCAAAATTAATAGCTACAACAGAGGCGAAGGATGCTTACGCGTTTTATCAAGGTGTAACAACCGGAAGGATTGCCGTACCGGGAATTGAAGGAATAAATAATATGTTGACTTCGGAAGGGTTGCCAACTATTAGCATTGTTCAAAGTTCAGTAAGGCATGAGACTTCAGCACACGTACTTTCAAGTTTAGCACCGTGGAAAGCTGGTTATGTAACCTTTTTACCTGACAAAATAGTTGGAAATGTATTACACGCTCCAATAGCAGAAGAGGGTTCGCCTGAAATTCAAAAGGTTGCAACAGTGGCAAAAGTAGGTCATGTGTTTACCTCGAAATGGGCAGTATTAGATCCATTTGGGGAATTTACAAAAGCTCAGGCAAACGCTTTCCCAGTGTTCAATGATGTTGAACAGGTTTATATTTTGAAAACGGACGATACAAGCTGGTCATAATGCATGTACTAAAAGTCATTACGGAATATCCCGGACTGGGTAAGTTAAGTGCAACAACTATTCAAAAAAGTTGCATTGACAGGGGTCTGGACAGTGACAATGAATACAGTTTGTCAGTGAAACGGTTGACTGATTTGGTGATTGCAGATTGTTTGGTTGCTTTGGTGAACATGCCTGATTTTACAGAGGATGATTTGAGCGAAAATTTGAGCCGTGAGAGTATCATGGCTTCCGCTCAAATCATTTACAAAAAATATGCTGATGGGAACAGTTCACAGGGGACAATCCGCAGCAGAAAAGTTTGGTAATGAGATATCCTGATAAATTCCATATAACGAATGTAATTGAAACCCGTGAGGGGAGTGATTATGTTTATGAAGATGACCAGACGAGAGACGCGTTTATTTTCAATGGGAGAATAAGGAAAATCACTTCATTTAAAGATATGGAAGGGGATTTGACAAAAGCGACACACGTAATCCATTGCAAAGTATTGGATTTTGACGTAGCAATTGGGATGACTATTTATGATTATTCCGATGAAAAGGAATACGAAATATTGTTATCTATAATTGGACAAAATGGAATGAAGATATGGGTATCACTGGCATAACAAATTTAGGGGCGGTGTTTGATTACATCGATGGTTTCGAAGGTGATGTTGAAGAACAGGCACTGGAGGCATTTGATTATGCTGGTACGTTCTTTTTTGAACATGCACGTGTAAATGCTAAGTTCATCAATGATACTCAAAACCTTAGAAATTCTATCGGTTACAGCGTTGTGAAAGGGGGTAAAGCCCTAAAAGAGAATTTTGGCGGCCTCGGAGGGATGGAAAAATGGAAAGCAGAAACCGACGCTGGGAAAAAACCATTGATAACACAAATCAATGGCATTGGATTGGTAGGGCTGGCAGGGATGCAGTATGGGATATACGTTGAGGCTATGCAAGGGAAGAGTGTTATTTCACAGTCGATACCAGAGACGGAAAAATTATTAGAAAGATTATTTGCAGAGATATGAAAACGGTAATTGATTTTATAGACAGGGTATTTCAAATCTTAACTGAAAGCGGTTTTGCGGACAGTGTAGAAGGTATTTACACCGACCCGGATATTAGCACGCCGGGGAAAGAATTTGTCTTGATTACCAGTCCAGGAATGTCAGCAATTCACGATGTGGTTGACACCGCAGACGTAACGGTCAATCTAATAATTGTCGATGTAAAAGGTTCAAGTGATGTAAGGAGGTTCAGGTATTTAATATCTGAACTGGAAGCAGTACTTACCAATTATGATTCCCATAAAGAGGCTTTTGTGCAATACGGCAAAAATGATGCTGGACAGAAAGTTACAGTTAAGTCGGTAACTGGAAATGAATATTTTCATATAAAACTTGTTTGGGCAGATGGAATTTACCATGACCCAAAACGACAGGGATATTCATATTACTCAATTAGGACTACATGTTGGATTGAAAAATAGAAATTATGTTTTTTAAAAGTTTAGAAAAATTAGCGATTACAGCCATAGGGACGGCTGGTGCAATGGGTACAATTACACCTAATACACATGATATTTATGCGGATTATCTCGTGTCACAATCATTTAATGTAAGTCTGCCAACGGCGGAAATTATCAAAGAATGGAGGGACGGGGCGAATGCGGCAAGTGTGGCAGTACCGGGGAGAAGTGAAGGTTTGGTAATTACGTTCAAATTAGAACAGTTGAGGAATGATTTATTTGTTCTTTTAATGGGTGGGGCGACAGCCGATACACTTCCAACAAAATACAGCCATGCCATAACACGGCAAGCTCTTTATAAAAGTTTAGCTATGACGGCGCACCAAGTAGGGAGTACACAGTTTTACATGGAAATTCCTTACGGTTTGATGACAGCGGGTTTAATGGGAAACCCCACTCAGGATGCGCAAGGGAAAGTCGAATTGGATTGTAAGTTTGAAGCCTTGACACCGATTAACGCGTCAGGTGTTTTGTTAGAACCTTGGGATTCATGGGATTTACTTGATAAAGCTTAATTAAGTCGGGATTTAACGTCCCGGCTTTTATTTATTATGGATATAGACAAAAAAGAGAGGCAAGTATTACTTGGAAAAAGTGAACCTGTAACGATAACAGAACCTATTCACTGGTTTTGGAAAAAGTTTGGGTTTAAAGATAGAGTTCGCACCATAGACATTCAACCTTTGCCCTACGGTGTGGTACTGCAAATTACTTCAAGTTTAGCCGAAATCGATGAACCGAGTTTTGACACAATAAAGGATTTGTCGGAGTTTTTCTTAAAAAACGAAAAGCATGTTACTGATGTGATTGCGTATGCTTTGAATTGTAAGCCGGAAAATACCCCGCCAAAGAAGTTGAAAAAGTTCATAAGAAAGAACTTGACAACCGTTCAGGCGACAGAGATTTTCTACTTTATTTTTGAGCAAACCAACATCGTAAATTTTACGTCCGCTATCAGATGGACGACGAAGAAACTGGTAGCAGAGAAAACTTCAGAAGTTCCGCCAGAATAATCGGGATCGCACTTCGAAATACATCGCTCCCATTGGAAGAAATCCTTTGGAAAATCCCATATCGTAGCCTTATGATAATTATGTTATCGTCGAGGTATATTCCTGAAAAAAGTAAAGAGAAAAAGGAAATCAGCACGTCCGAACTTAAAGCATTCTCAATAATGCACGGGCGGCATCATGGCAAAAAAAATCATGGCAGCAACCGGGGGTAAAAGATTAAATTTCATAGCAGACCTTAACACGGGACCACTGAAAGCAGGAGCGGTAAAAGCAAAAGCAATTGTCGGTGGATTAGGTCAAAGTATTTCTAAAATTTCACCTTTTGGAAGTTTAGGAATGGGAGCAGCCGGGGTTGGATTGGCAGCCGGGGCTATGTTTGCAAAAATCACAAAAGACGCTTATTCGTTTTCGAACGATTTCTCAAAAGCGATGCGGGAAGTGCAGACCATTTCAGAAGCTACACAGGCAGACTTTGATGGGATAGGTGACGCAATTATTAACATCGCGGCAAACGAAGCAATTGACGATGCAAAGGGATTGGCAGAGGCATATTATCAAATCGTATCAGCGGGGAAAGACGGTGCAGAAGGGTTGGAATTATTGGCAGTTTCGAGCCGGGCGGCGATAGCTGGTATTAGCGATACAAAAACAGCGGCAGACGGTTTGACCACAGTATTGAATGCGTGGGGATTGGCTACGGAAAAAGCAACCGGGGTTTCCGATGTTATGTTCCAGACTGTAAAATTAGGGAAAACAACATTCGGGGAACTTTCATCTTCCATTGCACAAGTCGCACCTTTTGCGGCATCTTTAGGAGTGCCGTTTGAAGAAATTTCTGCAGCGATAGCAACAATCACAAAACAAGGTACACCGACCGCAATGGCAATTACCCAAATCAGGGGTGCGTTGATTGCTATGAACGAAAATTTAGGTGACGGATGGGCCGGTACAATGTCGTTGCAAGAGGGTTTTGCAAAAGTCCGTGACATGGCTGGTGGTTCGGATATCAAGCTCCAAAAAATGATGGGACGTGTCGAAGGTATGAATGCAGTTTTAGCCTTAACAGGTGACAAAGCAAAAATGGCAGCGGAAGATTTGGCAGCAATGTACAATGCCAGCGGGGCGGCTGCGACAGCGTATGAAACAATGATGTTGGAAGCTGACAATATTTGGGCAGTTACCCACAATAAATGGAACAGGTCATTAAAAACTTTTGGTAGTAATTTAAAAGTTGCATCCATCGGGGTTGCGGATATAATGAATATTATGATGACCCATATCGGAGATGTTGATTTATTTGCGGCGACAAATGACGGGATTGACGGGTTTATGGATAGGTGGAGAGTGCTAAAAGGGATTGGGGCAAAGGGATTGGGGGGCTTTGCTCAGGCATTATTTACATCGGATGAGGGGATAAATGAAGATTTACAGGAAATTTATTCAAAAGATTTATATAAGGGCACGTTAAAAGGGAAATCTGTAGATGAATTGAAAATTGATAAGGCAGCCATTAAGAAGGAAATTGATAAAGCCTACAATGAATTTTTATCATTATCTGATCGTCAGGATAAAAATAGCAAAGAATTAAGTGCGACTATTCTCAAGGACTTTACGCGGATGGTTGGATATAAGGAGGCAATAAATGAGTCAATCCGGGCGTTGCAACCAGGAAGTAAAACTTTCGGCGGCGGCAGCAGTGTTGATGAACCGAAAAGCCGGATTGATGCTGAAAATGAAATAAAGGCGTTACAGGAACAAATGGGAAAGGATGTTGAACTGGATATTCATTTGAGTGCCAAAATAGCAAACGAAGAAGAGTTCATAAATGACTGGGACCTCAAAATAAACACTGCTTTACGGAAAACCTTAAAAGGGAATGAAATCGATTTGACACCGATGGTAGGTAGAAAACTCGAAAAAGGTACAATTGGTGGAGAGGTAAAAGGGCAATTGAAAACGATGAAAACTTTGACCAAAGAGCAGGTCAAACAGTTGACGATTGAGGATAAAAAACTTCAAGCGATACAAAAACAAAAACAACTAATTGAAGATACTTCAAAAGTGCTTTATGAAGGGGCGGAAATTTTAGGTGCTTTGAGTTTTGCCACAAAAGACTTAAATGCAGGGTTGAGCGAATCACTTGGAAGCATGGCAGATATAGCGCACAACGCGTTAACTATGATTGAGAACATAGGTAAAGATCCTTTAGGAGCGATTACTTCCGGTATTAGTTTGATTGGCAATTTGATTAGCATGTTTACCATCGATAATGAGATTAAAGAAATAAATGAAGATTTATATACCACGGTACGATTGATGAGTGTAATTGGTAGTTCTTTGGATTCGCTTGATTCCAACTCATGGTTTAAACAAGCAAATATTTTGATGGATGGATTGAACTCAAAAATAAGGGAATTCGTTGATGGAAAAGCAATATTCGGGACTTTTGGCCAGACGGATCTTGAATTCATTCTTGGATGGTATCAAAGCGTTGCAGAAATACAAGGGGGGTTGAGCGAAGGACAAGAAGAGGCGATGAACGAATTTATAGAGTGGAACAACCAATTAAACCAATTAAGGGAAGAAGCATCATTTCGTAGGTTGGGGTTTGACACAGGAACGGTTGCTGACAGTATTTTCACGGGTGTAAAAGACGGGTTGGAACTGGCAGGTGGTGAGCTTGGGGATTGGACAGATAATTTTGGTGTACTGTTACGAAAGTCTTTGTCGCAAAGCATAATAGCTGCATTAAACGATAAATTTTTAGTTGAATTCATGAAAGAGTTTAATTTAGCAATGGCGGACGGAGAGCTTTCTCCAGATGAAATTGATAACTTAAAAGATTTGTACCGTATGGCGATTGAGCAGACAGAAAACGCGTACGATGCGGTTTCACCAATATTTGAAGATGCTGAACAAATTGAACAGTCAGGATTGGAAGGTGCTATTCGAGGGATAACAGAAGAGACAGCGGGTTTGATTGCCGGGCAATTTACAGCCATGCGGGTGAGCCTGTCAAATATGGACACAACGTTTGAAAAGCAGACAGAATTTTACGATGAAATGCTAGGCTTACAGCAAGATATTGCAGGCAATACAGCGCATTTATATAGGTTGGAAGAGATTGAGAAAGCAGTATCACTGACAGCGGCTTTAATTGAAGAAAGATTATGACAATAGGAGGCACAAATATTTCTACGTACGGATTCTTTTTGAGCGAAGTTTCAGGCTTGTACAATCGACAGGCCCGGAAAAGGATTTTAAAGGAAACAGCGGTTGAAGCAGAAGACATAGTTTTCACAGGGGAAAATGTAAGTGTTGTATTGGTTGGGGAATTTACTTCATATACGGCTGTAAAGATAGGCATAGATGCTTTGTTAGTGAGAATATCAGTTGAAAGGGCTTACGTGTTTTTAAACTATTCAAAAACAGTCACAGGGTTTGTAACGAACGGGGCAAAAGTTGAAGTAAACGGTTTGGTAATAAAAGTTAAATTTTCAATCACAAATTAAATGAACTGGAAATTAGATAGCATAGCATTTGAAGATTACGGGGTTTCAGTCTCGAAAGCAACCGGGGTGTTGGATTTACCTAAGATTGTAATTCCTAAACATAACTGGTTGGATGAAGACGGTCTGGAATTTTCCGCCACGGTTGCAGATTACAAAAATAAAGAACGTTCAATTAGGCTATCATGTTACATAGTTGCCGGGGATATTGACGACTTGGACACACAGGTTGCAGCATTTTGGGCGGCTATCAGTGCGACAGGATTAAGGGAATTATCATGCGATTATATTACAACTCCAATAGAATGTTTTTTGAAAACAAAAGTTATCGCAAAACGGATCACAGGTTATGCAGACGATAAGCAAGTTGCGACATTTATCATAAATTTGACAGTGGCTGGGGACGGTGATTATGACTTGGTGAATATTGTCCGTACAACTTCTTTGAATGTAATTGCAACGGTTCAATGTAAGGACTTACAGATCCAAAAGTCTTTACAGGGTAAAATGTCATTGACAATGTCTTTCGAATCCAATGATGTTATTGATATACGGTACGGAGATTTTATTCAACTGTTATATGATGGAAACGGTTTTGACAGGTTCATCCTGGAAACCGAACCATCGTTTACGAAAAAAAGTACTAACAAGTATTTATATACACTTAAATTTAACCATCAATTTAATTATTTAGCCGTAACGGCTTTTTTGTTTGGAGGGGAGGGAGATTTTTATTTGTATGCAGATTTTGAAACGGTTGTTGATTTGATAATTACAAACAATACCAGGACGTTCTCAAAATTTGTAAAAGGGACTGTAGTTTCCACGGAAAAGCGAAACCATAAATTTAGCGATGAAAACTGTTTGGAAGTTTTGAGGAGAATGGCAAAAGAGTATGAATTGGAATACGAATTTGTTCATCAAATACCAGCATATAAATATTTAATAAACGTCGCGGAAGAGGTTGCAAATACCATCGGGGTTACATTGGAATACGGAAGTGGTAACGGGCAATATGAATTACAAAGGAGCGAACGTATCGAAGATGAATTTTGCACCCGGTTATTTGCTTTTGGAGCTGATAAAAATTTGCGCCCGGATTATCGTTCTGGATTAAAAAGGTTATCATTTGCAAATAACCCGTTGGAAAATAATATTGCCTCGTATGGATTAAAAGAGAAAATTGTTTTTTTTGATGAGGAGTTTCCACAAAGGACTTCCACGGTTACAGCATACTATCAAGTTTTACCGGACGATTTAACCGACAAACAAAAACAGTCGTATGCAAATGGCATTTATAGGATAGAGGACACTACTTTGTACAATGCCACGCCGTCATTGGATTTTGATTTGAATGATTATTTACTAGAAGGTGTACCCGCTAAAATAAGAATGAAAAGCGGTAATTTAGCAGGATATGAATTCGAGATATGGAAGTACGACCATGCTAATCAGTTTATATATATTATTACCCAAAAGAATGAACGGGGAGAACAGTTCCCAAATACTGATTCTCAAATTGCGATAGGAGATGATTATACCTTGGTTGACATTGACCAGCCAGCTAGTTATATTTCCACGGCAGAGACAGCATTAGAGGCGGCTGCAACAGCATATTTGACGGCACAAAGTACTCCACAATTTACTTACAAATGTACAGTGGACCCGGTTCACGTTATTGACAATGATTTGTATTTTGAAGTCGGTGACAGGGTTACGCTGATTGATTCTGATTATGGTATTAATGGGTTGTTTCGGATTAGTGCTTTGCGGTACAAAGGTTACACAGGGGAATACGAATTGATGTTTTCGCCAAAAGCGGTTGAAGGTTCGATACATGATTTGGACACGCGTGTAAAAAGTACTGAAAGGGCAATTGGTGATACTAAACAAAACACGGTTGAAAAATCAAGCAAAAGTGCTGAAACGACAGGTGAATTAAAAAACAGGATTTTAGAACCTAACGATGATCTTCTTGGAGCGGACAGGGTGGTAAGGAACGAATCCATCGACCCACGGATGATGTCTTATGATTCCGGGATGCCACAAATCAGTATCAAGAATGCACTGGTGGAAGTAAATGTCGCAGGGGATGAAGACGATATTATAATATCAGCTGGTCATTTGGTGATGCACAACTTTGCAGACAATACAACAAACAGGTGGGCAATTCAGGAAATAAAAGACGCGGCGGGAGATTACGACCCGACACGTACATGGGTAATTTCAGAAACCCCTTTTACCCTGGCAACTTCAAACGGATATTGGATTTATGCAAAGCTTACAATGTCCACAGGGAGTACAGTTTGTGTGATTGAAGTTTTCGAGGACCACAAAGAAATCAAGTTGGATATTGCGACAGGATATTTAAAATACAAATTAGGGTACATTTCAGCCCCGGTAAGTGGTGTACGTTATGGGAGTATGCTATGGGGAAATCTAAAACAACCATTGCAAGTAAATTCAGATTGGGACGCTGTGACCGGTATAGCTGAAATCCTGAATAAGCCAACGGCATACATTTTGCCATTAGCAACTAGTACCATTAGGGGAGGGATTAAAATAGGCTATTCACCTTCAGCGAATGATTTTGCTTTGGTGCTAACCAGTGAAAAGGCACACGTAATTATACCTACTGCGACTGATTTAGTAAGAGGGATAGCAACGTTTCATGCAGATTATTTTGTTGTTTCCAGCGGGGCGGTTGCAATTAAAACTGGTGGGATAATATTCTCAAATTTAAACGACGATGTTATTTCTGGTCAAACAGCTTTAACCGCTGGTTTGGCGAGTACGGATGAATTAATGGTATCGGATGGCGGCGTTTTAAAGAAAATGGATGTTTCTGTCTTGATTACAGGGCTTACAGCTTTGACAACAGGATTGGTAAGTACGGATGAATTGATGGTAAACGATAATGGTACATTGAAACGGATGGACATTTCTGTTTTAAAAGCATTATTTGATACTTACTATAACGATTATTCGTTACCAGCGGCAACGTCAACGGTTCGAGGCGGGATTAAAATCGGCTTTACTTCCAGCGGGTTAAATTTTGCCGTATTGTTGTCTGCTGAAAAAGCGTATGTTACTTTGGTATATGCCACTGACACTTTAAAAGGAATTGCGTCTTTTGCCACTGCAAATTTTTTGGTAACTGGAGGGGCGGTTGAAATTAAAACAGGTGGTGTCGTTGCTGCAAATTTAAACACAGCGTTAATTTCGGGCTTAACAGCTTTGACCACTGGATTGCTTTCAACGGATGAATTAATGGTATCAGACGGCGGTACATTAAAGAGAATGGATATTTCCGTATTAAAAGCATATATGCAAGCCGGACTGACATTTAGCGCAGTTCACGATGCTGTAACAATAGGAACGGCAAACGGGCTTTCATTATCAACGCAGCAATTAAGTTTAGCTGCAGCAGGCGCATCTACGACAGGGGCTTTGACTTCGACAGATTGGAATACTTTTAACGAAAAA
>Ga0075122_10001087_pt1 | contig 20094 bp, 17 predicted proteins | sample AntAceMetag02UKB_FD_69790 | JGI IMG/M metagenome (GOLD analysis project Ga0075122, IMG submission 69790) | Saline lake microbial communities from Ace Lake, Antarctica - Antarctic Ace Lake Metagenome 02UKB | ecosystem: Environmental > Aquatic > Non-marine Saline and Alkaline > Saline | place...
GTGAGATACGCAAAATTATCGAACCGATACCCATTTATCATGATCTTCCCATGACAAATATCGATCACTTCTATAGATATCCCTGAGATACGCACATTGTTTTCAGTCTCAAAGAACTCAATTTTCGGGACACCACCACCGATCTGTGGCGGATTAAATGCGTAGCCAAAAATCTTGTTCAACACCTCCAGTGATTCTTTCGATGCATAACATGGTATAGGATCAGGTTGCAACTCATTATACCTTCTCACATCGTCCAAACCAAAGATATGGTCTGCATGATGATGAGTAAACAATATCGCATCGATTCTCTCTACCTTATAACGTATCATTTGCTGCCTGAAATCCGGTGTTGTATCAATAAGAATGTTCAACCCGTTAGACTCTACGAGTATTGATGAACGAAGCCTGTTATTCTTTGGATTGTTTGATGTGCATACATCACAATCACACGCTATAACCGGTATACCATGAGATGTGCCGGTACCTAAAAATGTTATTTTCATCGCCATGTCCTCTCGTTTCTTATACACCGCGTCGGTGGAAAATCCCACCTACCACGGTGGGTGAAGGGGGTATTTATATTTTTATTGCCAGAGTTGGGCATATCAACTATCCTTTATTATACTTATTAAGGTAAATAAATCATTAATAATATATGCGGTGTTCGTTTTGCGCATTGCAGTTCTCGTTTTTTTCACAAAACGCTAAGCGCTAAAAGCTAATCGCTATTAAATGGAGGCATTATGTTTAGAATATTACGTGCACACATGAAAAAGGTGTTTTGGGTATTAGTGTTTCTTATTATTCCCGCTTTTGTTTTTTGGGGTGTCGGCGGTATGTTTAATGATGAAAGCCGTAAACCTGTCGGACGCGCATTTGGTAAAAATGTTACGCTTTCATCATACCTTAAAACACGTAACGCGTGCATGCTTAATGCGATTATAGTATATGGCAAGAGGTACAATGATCTTGCACAATATTTTGATTTTAACAAGCAGACATGGGATCGCATTGTCCTCCAAGAAGAAGTAAAAAAACTTGGCATTACAATCAGTAATGATGAACTTGCGCTGCAGCTACAGAAATTATTCAGCGTAAACGGTGAATTTAGCAATGCACGCTACCAGCAGTTTATTAAAAGTACCGGTGTTAATCCTCTTACTCTTGAAAAGAATGTCCGCAGTACCATGGCTATCGGCAGACTAACCAGAACAATCGCTGATACCGCTATGGTAACAAAAGAAGAGGTAAATGAAGCCCTCGGACGCATCAACCAGAAACGTACCGTAGATTACGTTCTCCTCAACGATACATCATATACAAAAGATAATATTTATGTGTCAGTTGATGAAACAGAGCGGTACTACACTGAAAACAAACACGAATTCCGTATACCGGAAAAAATAAAAGCTGAATATATCTTTATCAGTTTTGATGCATTTAAAAAACAACACACAGCAAACAATAACGAAGCACGTACATTCTATGACCGGAATAAAGAAGTGTTCACAGATCAGAAAACAAATAAAATACTGCCGTTTAATAAAGTAAAAAATGAGATCGCCATGCGACTTCTCGAACAAAAAGCTGTTGATAGCGCATTTGAAAAAGCCACTGACATATCTATCACACTTCTCCGCAATCCCGATCTCACAAACGCCGCCTTAGAGCATGACGCTGAGATAGAAGAAACCGAATACTTCACGCTTAACCAGGAACTCCCCGGTGTCCCTTCATCGCGTGATTTTATCACTACTGCTTTTGAAACACCGGTAAAGAAGATGAGCAATGCTCTGCGTACCAAAGAAGGATTCTATATCATTATGCCTATGGAAAAGAAAGCGTCCTATATTCCAAAGCTTGAAGATGTAAAAGAAAAAGTTGCTGAAAAGTTGCAAAACAAGAAAAATACAGAGCTACTTTCCAAGAACGCTCAGAGCATCAGAGATCAGCTCGACGATAAAGTGAAAAAGGAAAAGCTTCCCTTTACTGACGCAGCTAAATCACTTGGACTCAACGTATCAAAAAGCACACCGTTTAAATTAAATGAAGAGGTTAAAGAGCTCACTGCATCAATTAAAGAAAATGCATTTAAGACATATAAAAATACTGTCGGAACGCCAGTGAGGACAAAAGACGGTTATGTTGTCGTATACGTCGATACTGTTGAAACACCCCAACTGAGCACATTAGAAGATCAGAGAAAAACTGTCAAAGACGAGTTATTAAATATTAAACGAGATAAAGTGCTTTCACAGTGGTATCGGTCACTCTACAAAAAAGCAAAAGTCGTTGATCTCACAAAGAAGAGAAAAATTCCTATAAATAACTCGTAATATCTTCGGGATATTTAATGTTTCTCCACCGCCCCGATAAATCGGGGCGGTGAGAGGTGACAAGCAGTGAGGATAATTCAAAGCAACCTATAAGCCAATAATGTCTGCAGTTCTGCCACATTTACTGCAGGCATTTTCTTTTATCCCAATTTTCTCAGCAGCATATCCCGACCGAGATACAAGAAGGCTTGAACAATCCGGACAATAGGTACTATCCCACGAACCACCACCAACGTTGCCAAGATATACATACATCATTTTCTCTTTTGCTATTTTGTATGCCTCTTCCAAAACAGAAACAGGCGTTGGCGGGAGAGATAATTTATAGGTTGGAAAATACCGTGAAAAATGGAGCGGTACAGACGGACTCAAATGATCACATATCCAGTCGCGTAACTTTTCAAAATGCCCCGGGGAATCATTCAGTGTCGATATGACTAAATTGGTTATTTCAACATGACAGCTGTTTGCATAACACATTTCGGCTGTACGGAGTACCGGGTCTCGTGATGCACCACACATATCTTTATAAAAGCTATCGTCCATTGATTTGATATCGATATTTACTGCATCTATATAAGGAAGAAGCTCTAAAAGCGGTTCTTCCTTAACATACCCGTTTGTTACCAACACATTCTTTAAACCTTTGCTTCGCGCAATTTTAGATGTTTCTTTGACATACTCATACCATACAGACGGTTCAGTATAGGTATATGCGATTCCAAAAGATCCTTCTTTTTGTGCGGTTTCCACTATTTTATCCGGCAACACCTCTTCTGAAGGAGCATCAGGATTTTGAGATAATGTCCAATTCTGACAAAACGTACAGGCAAAGTTACACCCCTTTGTGCCAATACTTAAGATCTGATGCCCCGGATAAAAATGATAGAGCGGTTTCTTTTCGATCGGGTCAAGGCCACACGAGGTAATCTCTGCATAGATCGCGCTGTATAACACACCGCTAACATTTCTTCTTACTTTACATAAACCGCTTTTGCCTTCATTAATAACACAATTATGCGGACAGAGCCTACAGCGCACAATCTTGTTATCAGTTTTTTCGTAAAATAGCGCTTCTCTCATAAACTCTCCGTAATGCAAGCAAACTATATTAATTATCAATAACCTCAGGAATCATTAACCCTGCACCAGATAAAACTGTTATCTCAGGTTCTGAATCGAAATTACTTCTCTCTTTTTCTAATGCTTCATCGATTGTTTTAGCGTAGATAAACTCCGTTTTATCGACATCGCTTTTCGGTAAGTCCGAAACAAGATACATCCTTACATCAGTTGGTAATAAATGCCAGAAACCGATCTTACAGGTTATATCATTTACAACACAGAGTCCTCCTATACCGTGAGAACACGCACCCACACAGATGATTGCCCCACCCTTTCGTACAATAAGCGCGGCAGGAGGAATAATTTTTATCAGCTGGTACAAATTAATCGCTTCCGGAAAACCTTCACTCGTTACAACAATATCCGCCGAACTGGTCTTTACATGCCCTATCTCACGACACTGTTCCGATCCGAGACGCTGTGCAAAAACTGGATCTCCCGCAAAAACCCCTGCAACGGTCTTATCAGGATTCATCACCACGTTTACCATAAAACTTTTTCCGCACATTTCGGCAGATTTCTCTATGTGGTCTCTAATAATATTATTTTCATTTTTCCCTAACTGTACGGACGGATGGTTCATCATAAAGTGATTTTTCGCAATACTTGTTATATCGGCACATCCCGGAAAGATCGCTTTAAGACCTCCGGAAAAACCTGCAAGAAAATGCGGTTTTATCTGGCCGATCAGTATGCTTATATCCGCATCTTTTACAACACGGTGTATCTTTATCTTATTTTCTAAAGATGCGCTATATACGCACAGTGCGCGTCCAAGCGCAGTATAGCCAATCAATGCTCTGACACTTTCAATGTCTCCTTTTACAAAAGATAGAATTATTTTGACTATTTTCTCCGGCATTGCCACAAGAGAACGAGCAAAATGCTTTACCGCTTGTTTCAAAAAATACTTTCTCTCTTTTGAAGGAATAAAACCTACAACAGTCAAGCTCTCATTATCTCGTGAATTGTGATTAATAACACGATATTGTTGGCACATCTCTTTATTGATACCGATAGAAGCAGGATCAGAACATTGGTGATTACCATTTGCAATAATAATCGTCACATTACTTATAGGGACATACGAGAGTTCGCTCAACACTGATCGCAAAACCTTCTCCTGCGGAAATAATCGCGCTGAATCACTCACAATGATCGCAACCTTATCGGTCTTTTGCACACATTCTTTTAAAGGAATACTGTTAATAGGATCTTTGAGGCTGGCTATAACATTTTGTTCGATATTTTCAATAGTAGGAAGAGAGTTACATGTGTATATGATGACATTATTTGATGGTGCGGACCATTGTATGTTTTCTTTACCGTACGGTATTGAGAGTTCGCTCATGGGCATTATTTCTTTGCTGTTGCAATGATAAGCATAACCGGCATACCCTTAAAACTTTTCTTATGGGTAATCGGTTCAAACCCGATCTTACCAAAGAGATCTTTGAATTGACGCGAATTAAGATGATGCACATCACCTTCAATGAATGTTACGATACCATCATAAATCATTCCACCAAGAACGTTATCCTTGTACCCGTCAACAATAAGCGCTTTTCCCCCCGGTTTTAAAACACGGTACATTTCTCGGGCAACTTTCTCTTGGTGCGGATAATGATGAAATGAATTCGAGCAGGTAAGGTAGTCAAATGAGTTATCCGCATACGGCAAATGCTCTGAATCAGCTATTTTTATTTTCATTCCTTTAATGGCATCACTATAATGGAGGTGTTCTTCCCTTTTACCCATAGCGTGTTTGATCATTTCATGCGAAAGGTCAATACAGCAACAGGTGCTCTCCGGTGATTCAGCTGCAAACCTAAACGCGAGGACACAGGTCCCGCAACCGACATCAAGTATGTGGTGCGACGCGACAAGATCGATCTCTTTCATGATAAGGTCATGTGAATGTTTAAAAAGTATGTGCTGTAAAATACTGCTATCGTACCCTGCAGCCCAACTGTTAAATTGATCTTTTGCCGCTTTTCTTATATTCTTTGATCGCGTAATATTTTTTTCAGTCATAGGTACTCCCTGCGTAACACTATTACATTATTTTCGGCTATTATGAGATAATATCTTTAAAATCAGTGAGACCACTTCTTCACGTGCAAAGGGTTTCTTTATATAATATTCGTTGCATCCATGCTGAAAAAACTCTATATCACAATACTGCTCGTCCTCATCAAACTGCCCGCTCATGAAAACATATTTTGAATCAGGGCTTATTTTCTTTATTTCTTTGGACACATCGACACCATGCATTCCCGGTAATATCAAGTCGATAAAAATCAGGTCATAATGCACCGTAACTATTTCTTGTTTTTTTCATTCAAGGCTTTCCGTGTAACTTCTAGGAGCTCACCCTTTGCAAATGGCTTATATAGATAATATGTTTTCCCACCTGCTTGAATAAATTCTGCTTCTTTAAATATCGGGTCCGTTTCAAAGTTTCCCGTCATAAATATCTGTATCGAATCAGGACTGATAGCCGTTATCTCTTTACACGTCTGGACGCCATCCATACCCGGCAAAACAAGATCAACAAATATAATGTCATATTTATTTTTCTTTATCTTTGCAAGTGCTGATTCAGCGTCATACACAACATCGATCGCATACCCCTCAGGGCCAAGTTCTTTTTGAAACGCGGTGCCAATAATCGGAGTATCATCAATTACCAGTATTTTTTCTCCAGCCATAACCGTATCTCCCCACATTAGATATCGCTTGATATCGTTTTTTTACCCAACAAAACCCCTGCGGCTCTCGTTAATTCGTCCGCTTCAAGTGGTTTCCTTAACCATGTTTCAACACCGCCCGCAGCAATAAATTCATCTAGATATTTGACTATTTCCCCCGGATAGCCGGAAATGAGCATTACAATAGTTGCCGGCAGGATTTTTTTTACCTTTTTGCACACTTCAACCCCATTTGTTCCCTGCATAACCAGATCAGCAAATACCAAATCAGGTTTTTCTGCCCGAACAATGTTGAGCGCTTCATCTTCGTTTATCGCGGTAAAAACAATATATCCTGCTTTCTCCAGTTCTTTTACTGATGCGCGGAGTACAATCTTTTCATCGTCTACAACTAATATTTTCTTCTTACTCATACACCCCCCTCATTATCACCGACATAACACTATATTAATTCAAAGCAGGCAATCGCACAATAAATACCGTACCTTTACCAACATTACTTTTAACGGTAATTGTCCCGCCGTGATTTTTCACTATAGTATTCGTAACTGAAAGACCGAGCCCAACACCTTTTCCCGGTCGTTTCGTTGTAAAAAACGGATCAAATATCTTATCCAGACTTTCTTTCTTGATACCACTGCCCGTATCTGAAAAAACTAATTCTATATACTTTCTCTTTCCTTCCACAATAACCCGCGTGCAAATAGTAAATATACTTCTTTCTGACATCGCATCACAGGCATTATTTATAATATTTAACACCACCTGCTGCAATTTACTGGTATCCCCTTGCACTCGAGGCATACTTTTACAATATTGTTTTTTTATTTTAATTCCTTTTATTTGTAATTGATGCGAGCTAAAACTTAAGGTGGTATCAATAATTTTATTACAATCCACCTTGCTTTGCGCACCTTTTGATTGCCTGACAAACGCATTCAGGTCACGGATTATCTGCGACATATGTTCGCATGCGTTTTCCATTAGCTTTAAATCTTTATATTCTTCAGAACCCTTATTCTTTTCGTTCATGTACGCTCTTAGAAGGCCAAGGACACCGGTAAGTGGACTATTTAATTCATGGGCAACACCCGCCCCAAGCTGTCCAAGCGCTGCAACTTTCTTTGTTTCTATAAGCTGATCTTGCGTTTCTTTGACCTTTCTGTACGCTTTATACAGTTCCTTCGCCTTTAGCTTCGCTACTTTTGCAGCTGTCACTGTTTCTATGAGCTGCTTATCTTTTTTCTCCAGTTCAAGACGCTCCGTAACATCTCTGAAGAATCCTACCAGATAGTCATGAGTCCCTATATTCACTACCGTACCTGTCACATCGGCATAAAATACCGTACCGTTTTTTCTTTTTACCGGAACATTTGGTGCTGATGTTGTTTCACTGCGGACCATTTTTTCGAACTGATTAATAACATACGGCAGGTCTTTCTTTGGATGCAAGTCTTTTACAGATGTCTTTAATAGTTCATTTTTCGCATACCCGGTCATACTGCACATTGCCTGATTAACGTCAATGTGCTTCTTGCTTGCCATATCAGCGACAACAATGCCCTCTCCGGCACAGTCGAAGAGCGCCCTAAAACGTTCTTCAGAGTCCCGCAACGCGTCTTCAGCCTCTTTTTGTTCTGTTATATCCCTGAAAAAACCTACCATATATTCATTATTGAGAATGGACATAACGGCTCCAGTTACATCAGCATAAAATGTCTTTTTGTTTTTCTTCAATACAAGCAGGTTTCTGGCAATATTTATCTCTCCTGTAGACAGTTTTTCGAACTGTTCCAGCATATACGGCCCATCAACCTTAGAGTGAATGTCCGTAACTTTCATTTTGCTTAACTCTGCGGCAGAATATCCCAGCATTGTGCATATCATTTTATTTGCGGCAATAAACTTGTGTGTTTTTGCGTTTGCAATAAGGATACCTTCTACAGCGCTGTCAAAAAGTGTTCTAAAACGCAATTCTGACTCCCTCACTGCTTTCTGCGCTTCTTTTTCCTCTGAAATGTCACGGACCGTCGCCTGCAGCATTCCTTTTTCTTTATAATCCATCCGCGTCAAGAGCACCGTTGCATAGAATTCTTTCCCGTTCAATCTTTTATGTGTCCATTCAAAGAAATGTGATCCTTTCTTAAGCGCAATTGACATCATTTTCTGGGCTTTTATAGAAGATAACTGACCGTCAGGCTGATATTCTGACGATAATGTCGAGGGATGTTGTTTGGTGAATTCTTTTTCATCCTTACAGGAAAAGATTTCGATCGTTGACTGATTTCCCGACAGAAATCCTTTTTCCGGCGTGAGCGTCATGATCGCATCACGTGAAGAATTAAAAAGTGTTTTATAGCGTATTTCACTGTCAATTAATGCTTTTTCTGATTCTTTACGGAATGTTATGTCCCTCACAATAGCGATCATATATTCTTTATCAAGCACGGTATAACTGACATTGTTCTCTACAGGAAATTCTGTCCTGTTTTTGCGTGTATGGATCCCCTCTATTATCATCGAAGGTTGATTTAGCATTTGTTTTCTCAACGACTTTAGCGCTTTTAGCGAAGGAATCGTTCGGGGAGTAACGTCCATGACTCTTTTCTTTAGAAGCTCATCTCGCGAGTACCCCAAGGATCTGCACGCTTCTTTATTGACATCATAAAATTCAGCGGTACTTGGATTTATTATAAATACAGAGTCATTAGATTGATCAAGAAGATTTTTGAAGAGCAGAAGTTTCTCTTCAGCTTTTTTTCTGAACGTTATATCTTCAAAACTCTCAATACCGCCTATTACCGTACCGTTTTCATCTCGATAGACATCAACATTTTTTGCTATTGTTAGAAGCTCGCCATCTTTTCTTTTTATAATACATTCTTTTCCATAGATCGGTTTTTTTATTTTATCATTTAAGAGGGCACACTCTTCTTTGCAGGGGTAATAGGTAAAATAAGTACACTTTTTTCCAACAACTTCAGAAGCGCTGTATCCGGTAATCTCATGTGCTCTTCTATTCCACGATTGCACCTTTTTATCCAGCCCAACCGTAAATATTGCGCTTGGGGTAACATTGTATAACTGTTCAGCATGCGCTTTTTCTCTTCTCAATTCATTTTCTGCGTGCACCTGTTTTGTTATATCTTCAACCAACTCAATCGCAGCAATGACGGACCCTTTCTCATCTTTTATGGCTGAAGATACAACACGGTAATGACGCATACCTTTGGCGGTCGGTGTATCAGAAATCGCTTCGTGAACTTTCCCGTCCTTGAGCGTTTTATGCGTCGGACAGAAAGAACAGATATGTTTTCTGGGCGGAACATTAAACCCCTCGTAACATAGAGGTCTTTTTGCGACATTTACTTTCGGAAACCACTTTTTCATCTGAGCATTCAGCGTCAGGATCTCCATCTCGGGACTTATGACGGAAACACCAATACCGATATTTTCAACCACATTTCTGAATTTCTGCTCTGATTCCCTTAACTCATTTTCTATCTGTCTCTGTTTGGTTATATCATTGACGATAGTAACAAATCCTAGTATTTGCCCCTTCTTTACTATGGGCATTCTTTCTGTCTCAATAAAATATTCCCTACCTTTGATTCTCAGGTGTTCCTTTCGAATTATGCATTTCTTATTTCTGAGCATTTGACCATATTCGTCGAACACCTTTTTGGGGAGAAATGGAAATACTTCAAATAGAGTTTTCCCGATTGGACTACCGGATAAAAGACCAATCTTCCTGTTATATTTCAAAAATGCACTACTTATGAACTGTATCCTATGATGAGTATCCGTAATGTGGAACATGATCGGAATTACGTGGATGACATCTTGAGCAAACCAATTGGGATGTGCTGTCTTATCTTTCTTTGCCGGTTTTTGTTGCGAAGATCGTTTTACCATAGTAGCTCTTTTACTTTTTATACTGTTTCCGTATATGATCTATGCGGGGAACCACACCACGCATCAAGCGCCCGAGTATATCTGCACCGGTAATAATTCTTTTTTCTTCAAGCCAGTATAAAATCAGATCATTATCGATAACATCGTCTTCCGCATGTTCTTTATGCACCTTAAGCTTTTTTATCACATCGCCTAATTTCATTTGTAATGATTTTACAATTATCGGCCGGTGACAATACCGGTACGGATTAGGTCGATCTTTTTCATACATCGCATGACGTAAAAAACCGTCTGCGTCCAAACACATGAGAGGCTCATTCTCTTCGGTTGTAATAATAACCCATTTCTCTTCTGAGGCATGTATTTTCTGTAAAAATGGATCATTATGTGATTTTTTAAATTCAGGAAAACTCGGTAACCCGTCAACATCAGGAAGACTTATAATACTCTCTGGGTTAATAAATTCCCCTTCCTGCGATGTAAATATATCATCTAATGCGAGGAAATTAATTGCGCCAACACCTTCCATATGACTGATGTCAGATGACTCTGCCTGAGCATGTTTTTTTATTAATATTTTTAACTCTTCTTCCTCAAAGTAATCGATACCTTCTTTACCTAATAGTTTATCCAGTAAAATAGCAGTCGGTCTCGCAACAGGATAGAGAAGTATTTGATAGAAACGAACCATAGGGACAAGAAGCGCTCCAACTCTCAGTGCATGCCGGGTAAGATATGCCTGCGGCATGATCTCACCAAAAATAGTGATGACAAACGTTGAGAAAAGAAACGCCCATACACCGGTAAGCACTGAATCAGTAAATAATGTCAAGAGTACGTTAGCGCTAACATTGCCCCAAAGCAAGGTGCTCAGCAAAAAGTTTGAGTCTTTACGCAGTTGCATTATTTTTATTGCTTCAGGATCTTTTGCTTCAGTCTCAACTTCAAGCTTTAATCTGCTTAATCCAAAAAAACCTATGGTAAGACCAGAAAACATTGCTGATTGAGATAAACAAACAAAAATCCCAATCCATAACATTATCGTCATATATTTCTCTTTCCCTAAATACTTACATTACTATTTTAGCCCAACAGCTTTTTCCCACTCAGTTATGGTCATATCAAGCATGTTTTTAGCTTTCATATTCTTTGGGATAGCGTTTTGTGCAAGCACAACATACGGAGTACACACTATCGCGCACCCGACATATCCTTCAGGAATCCACTCAGTTCTGTATCCGACAAAAATCTCTTTATATTTAACATTATTGTCATCTCCGCATCGTATATTCTATTTCATTAACAGGAATCTATCAAACAAATTAATAGTATTGTTATACCAATGCGATAATGTCCTCTTTTACCAAAGTTAATATTAATATAGAGGGCACTGGAGCAGCTATCCCTGAACCATCAACATTGCTTATACTTTTACCGTTTGGACTATATTTATATTTGAGAAAAAGAAAAGCCATCATCAAAGACTAAGCTTAAATAGTATAACCAGAAGTTCTTGGCAATCGATTGATTAAGATTTAAGAAATAGAAGTATTTTTGGTTCTTCGATCAACATGTTTTATAGTCCCCGCATATATTCGTTTCGTAAGTCTATCTTTCCACTCAACGCATCATCAATAAGAGTAACGAAGTTACCTTTATCATGAGGGAACCGTCCTTCAATGGGTAAATAATTTGACGCGTGATTAGTGCGAAATATTGTTTTCTCTAATTCTAAGCCGGATATTATGTCTCGCGTTTCCCGTAACAATTCCTGCGCATTTAATTCTTCAAACTCTCCGGTTTTCATTTGGCCATAAAGAGATGTGCCCGGAACAAGCATGACAGACAAAAACGAAAGATACCGCGGCTGCATTTTATTTAATGCGATTATGGTATCTCTCGCATGTTGGTTAGAATATTTTTTTCCTCCTAAACCCAAAAGAACAATTACTGAAGATTTTATTTGTGCATCGTTTGCTTTTTTTACCGCTTCAATCATTTCATTTGCCGTTGATTTCTTTTTACAGCGACTTAGAATTTCCTGATTACCGCTTTCTAGTCCAATATATATTAACCTTAATTTATTATCATATAATTCCTTTAATTCTTCGCTACTTCTTTCAGTAATATTATATCCGTTAGCATAACTTGCAATTCGTGTTGTTTTAGGAAACACTTCGTGGATTTTCTTTAAGATAGGCACAAGAACATTATTACCTACAACTAATACATCTCCATCTATCAAAAACACTCTTCGCGTATTCTTATATCTTTTACCACCTTTTTCAATGTCGGAGTAAATTTCATTAAGTGGTTTTAGATGAAATGGTTTTCCAAGGTATGCACCACAAAAAGTACATGTATTTGATGAACACCCTGTTGTTACCTGGAGAAGAAAACTATCCGCTTCTGCAGGAGGTCTTATGATCGGTTCTATTAATGCCATACACATCCTTTTCTGCTATTGTACCATAAAAAAAGAGTCGGGAAATTAATTCCCGACTCTTTTTCACATCTATGTAAATCAACTACTTACTTTTTTTTCTTTGCTGCCGGTTTCTTTTTCGCTACAACTTTTTTCTTTGCTACCGGTTTCTTTTTCGCCACAACTTTTTTCTTCGCTGCAGGTTTTTTCTTTACTGCTGGTTTCTTTTTCGCTACAACTTTTTTCTTTACGACTTTTTTCGCTACAACTTTTTTCTTCGCTGCAGGTTTTTTCTTTGCCTTTGCCTTTGCCATTATAACCTCCTTTATTTGGTTAATGGTTAAAAGGTATTTCCTTTTCCTTCAAAATACATTTTAGCATTGTTACGTATTTTTGTAAATAAATATTAACTTTTTTTGTTTTTATAAAAATATTTTTTGTTTGCAAAATTATTTTTGAAATATTTCTATTATTTTTTAGAATGTTACGCCAACACGAAACGTTAATGCTAACGCATTTGGCGTTTCGCCTGTTCCGCCGGGACGAATAATAAACTGCGCATCAGGCTGCACAAACATCCAGTCGTTAACCATAACACGATACGTGAAGTCTATTGAGATTTCATACGCACGCGGCGTAAGACCAATGTCGCGATCATGATCTCTCAAATCACTACTCCATTTTCCGTACGCAATGTTTACTCCGGCAAGATCGTGATCGCGTGAAGGAATAAGACCACGATATATCACGCCTGCATCAATAAATAAAGGAAACTTGTTTGTGTCCCCAGGTGCGAGCGTTAAAACTGCAAACGGATAAAGCCCTTGATAATTGTGCGGTCCACCTTCACGATAAATCATCTGATCGACATGTATATACATTCCGTAATGTCCCTTATGTTCAGCAGCAGGTAAGGAAGATAGCGCATACGACCCCCCTTTTACATCACGATAAAAATCTTTTGCTGAACCCGTATGCCAGTACCCGCATAATTTATAATGTCCCGGTAATCCTTTTGCTCCTTTTTCCGTGTTCGGATTATAGCTGAGCTCCTGAAGAAAAAGAATTCCGCGATGAAGCCTCAATGAAAAATCCATACCGTGCGCACTTAATCTTCCGACATTCGGGTCACCGTTATAAATACCGCTTAATGATTGTATGTTTTTTGTTACATGCACTTTTGCTCTCGCTCCCCATGTTGCAGTAGGATAAGTTGAAAACGGAAAGTTAATCGGTACAGCGATAGGGTTTCCATCTATTGCATTACTCACAAATATCCAGTAAAGCGGTGATGACGCAAAATCGTCTCCTGCTGCTAAACGGCCAACTTTTACATTTACTTTTTCATCAAACATATCCTGTTCAAAATAGAGCGAATATAACCGCACTTGTTCGCTGCCAAAAATACTTGATACCGTAAATGTATTACCGATAACATCACTTGAAAGGTTTCGCCCCGCACGATAGATTCCTGACACGTGAAACTGCAATCCTTTTAATTGCAATATTTTTTCGAGATCAGCATTAAAGTCCGCTCCGATCGAATGATTATACCGCGCACCTTTCATTCTACCGCCAACAACATTTGAATTCATGTCACCAACATAACTTGAAAGAACAGTAATACCATCTTTCTTGAGCTTGTCCCGAGCGCCCCACCAGTTCCCTGTCATATTCTTCCACTCAAACGCAGGGGTGGTTACCGGGTTGAACCACGGTGACGCGTCTTGTTTTATGTTCGGCACCGTAGGAGACCAGATGAATTCATAATCATCCTCCGCCGGTTTTTCAGCGTCAACACCGTCTATCGAATCATTTACCGCCTCATTCACACCGGTTAATTTGTTCGGCATGGTCTCATCAGAAGCGCTGTCAAATATGTCCTGCATTGTCTCGCTTCCCGTATCCTCTTTTTGTTTCTGAGTATCTACGTGATCACACGCTTCCACAGGACTTTCTTGTGGCTCATATTTTACATCTGCGGATACTCCAGATACTGATACACCTATAAAGCATATGCCCACAAACATCGCACCCAATACATATTTTTTCATTTATGATTCCTCCTGTTTTAATAATTACTATTTCTTCCCGTGTTATTATGTATGCTTAATAGCTCTTTACTAAAATTCTTTTTCGCTATCAGTTTCTCGAGTGATATGTGCATTCTGTATTTCCAGTAATGATGCGGATTTGCCGGGTTGTTTATCTGTTCGGCTTTTGGATCTCCTGGATAACGCAGTTCCTGACTCATAGCAAGAATATCCTGTATGGGAAAGATCGCCCACATTGACGGTGACTCAAGATGTCGCACAATAATATCCTGACTTATCCACGATTCACAGTAAAGCGGTGCTTCACCATGATGCCCTAAAATCTCGTTATAGTATTTTTGAGTTGTTTTACGGTTTTCTTCCCACCATGCGCGTATAGTTGACATGTCATGACTTGACGTTGTGCATACTGTAAGGTATCCATACTCATGCGGATACCCAAACATTCTATCTGATTCCTGAGGCATGCGTTGAATACACAACCCAAGAATATTAAGCTCTCTCATTACGGAAGGAACACAATTCGGTATCATACCTAAGTCTTCACCTGCTATAAGCATTCGGGAAGCATCTTTTATTATCGGTAACTTTATCATCGCCTGCTCACGCCAAAACTCTTCTTGTCGATGATAAAAATAGTCCATGTACAGCTCTTGTAAAATATTTTTCAGCCATACATCTAAACAATTATACGAATACGTGTTCATCATATTTATCCGAGGATGAAAACCGTCTTTGTCTTGATCTTTAAATAGGATTATGTTTGTAACCAGAGCAAAAAGCCCTTCTCTTAACTTTTCTTTTTTATCTTTTAAATCTACGGGGATATCATCCGAGGCGGTAATATGATTTACAATTTTTTTCTGAGAATTGTATTCAGGCTTTAATCTAAAACAATTATTCTTTTCTGTCTCAAGATATTCAGCTTTCACGCGATCAGTATCTTCACCAAACAACTGTCTCAAAAGTTCAGTAGTAATATATGGCTGACACAACCGATTGAAATCCCATATACCCTTGGCTTCCAACTCTTCTCTAAATAACGGTATCGCTGGATTAAAATGTCCCATTATTCCCGTTACCGCATCATGAGGGATTTCCCATATCCTAAAAAACCCGAGAACATGGTCAAGCCTGATCATTTGAAAATAGTTTGACATAAGGGTAAAGCGCCATCGCCACCATATATAATTCTGATATGCCATTTCATACCAATTATACGTAGGAAACCCCCAGTTTTGCCCTATGTCTGAAAATGGATCAGGCGGCGCACCGGCATTTTGTTTGAGATTAAAAAGCGATGGATTCGTCCAACATGAATCACTGCATTTATTTATACCAATAGGAATATCCCCTTTTAAGACCACCCGTTTGCGCTGGGCATATTGCGACGCTTCTAAAAACTGTACATGCAAATGATATTGGACAAAATAATAAAACGCTACCTTATCATACTCTTTAAATCGCGGTGCATTGAGTGCGGTTACCTGCTTTTCATTAATACGCGAGTGATCTCCCCAGGTATTGTAATCGCTCGTGCCCTGTAGATCGCGCAAATAACAAAATGCCGCATATGGTTCCAACCAATATGAATTTTCCCTATAGAATTTCTTAAACCCTGCTGACTGTAAACATTTATTTTTTTCTTTGATAAATATCTCGCGAGCATACCGCAGTTTTAGAGATATCACTTCTTCATAATGCACATGATCGTTTTCATTTAATATTTTCTGATGTTTTTTTATTTCTGCACTCATAGCACTTGAGAGCGTGCCTATAGACTGAATACGTAAATAGAGAGGGTGCAAGGCAAACACTGACAGCCCGGAATACGGGTAGGAATCCCACCAGTTCATATTGACCGATGTATCATTAACCGGTAAGAGCTGCACGAGCTTCATTCCCGATTGAGATACCCAATCAACAAGCAGTTTAATATCAAGAAACTCACCAACACCAAAACTGTTTTTAGTCCTGAGCGAAAACACCGGCACAGCAACACCGGCACCTCTCCAATTTTTTTTGTGTCGGAAATTGTTGTTTGTTACCACTATATATCTTTTAGAATCTTCATGTAATGAAACCAGTGACTGGCGAGATTCTTTTTCTCCGAGACCATGTATGAAATAGATACTGCTCAAGACTCTGTTATCTGACCCTTCTTCATAGACCAGCACTTTCCCCTTTTTATCTTTAATAATATATTTATAGCTAAACGGGATATCTTCATTCCCAAGCACAACATCAACTACCCACAAAGGATAGTGCTCAGCATGTAAGGGTAGTGCTTTTTTTGGATCCCATGAACCCAGAGCAGGTACGCTACCAACCACATATATCGAATGGTCATTATCAACACGTGGTGCAACGACTTGTAGCCTCACAACAATTGCGGGGAGGGGGGTTCCACCCCTTTCATCACCCTTCTGACGAATATGTGATACCCGCTGCTGGTTATGTCTTTTATATAGCACGTCAGTGAATGCTGAGGTAAGCATTATATTCTCTGTATCACTTACATCACGCCATGAGTCACGCATATCAATATAGTGCATGTTTCTCAAAACCACACTGATTTCTTTACCGGATACAAACACGCGGTTATTACTAGCTTCCCATCTCACTGTACCGTTATCACGCCGAATAATATATTTATATTCAAACAATTTGCTGTGTTCTTTTGATAGCATCACTTCAGTCTTCCATTCGTCACCGGGAAAATATGTCATCGCGTTTGCTTTTTTTATGTCCCAACTACCAAGCTCAGGATGTGACCCGACCAAAAATACCTGTTCCCCCCATACAGTGTGACAGGTACAGGTAAAACGCATTTTTATCTTGTTTGATTTTTGCACACGGTTTGAATGTGCTGCACTAGTTTTTTTCTTCATACACATGCCCCAAATTAATATATGGTCTTATGCCGCTATTTGTTCTTTATATTCTTCCGGGCCCTTGTCACATACACGCAACACAAGTATCGCGCTTACGATCATACATATACCCCCGGATACAACTCCAAGAGTACGATTATCACCAAGAATATGACCCATAATCCACCCAAAGAAAAGAGAGATGATAATTTCCGGTATTGTGATAAACAAATTAAACACTCCCATGAATACACCCATCTTTTCTGGAGGTAAAACATCGGCAAGAATAGAATAAGGGATAATCATAACACCAGCGTACATTACACCGACACCAGCCATCGCAAGAATAAGCATATATTGATTTTTTATAAAATAAATGCTGATAAGGCCTGTTGCGCCGCATAAGAGACAAAGAATGAATGTTCCTTTACGGGTCAGTATTTTCGTAATATACGGTATTACCATTGACACAAAAAAACAGACAACACCGTACGCACCAAAACACACGCCTGCCCATTCAACACCTTCTATATATACATGTGACCCCTGTTCGGTCGCACCAAACACATGACGGGCAACAGTTACCGGAAAATACATGAACATACAGAATAAACCCATCCATGCAAATACTTGTACCCAGGCAAGCTGTTTCATCGTTGCGGGCATTTTCCCCAAATCTGATACCATCTCTTTAAAGCCTACCATCATTCCGGTCTTTTCATTTCTCATCTTGTTGAATGCTTCCATATCTTCCGGAGGATATTCCTTCGCGGTAAACACTGTCCACAATATACACACCATAAACACGCCTGCGCCGATATAAAATGAAAGTTTTACCACCCAAGGAACACCATGTGCACCAACTGTCTGCGTAAATCCAAAAACATGCTCCAATACATACGGTAACGTTGACGCCAATACTGACCCCATTGCAATTAAAACACTTTGGACAGCATAGCCCTTTGTCATTTGGTTTTTATTTAAATTGTCAGCGACAATTGCGCGAAACGGGCCCATGCTTACATTCACCGATCCATCAAGTATCCACAAAAGTCCCGCAGCCATCCACAAAGCGGCACTATTAGGCATAAGAACAAGTGCACAGGAAGCGAGTATCGCGCCGACAAGAAAGAACGGTTTACGGCGACCTAATTTACACCATGTACGATCGCTCCACCTTCCAATGATTGGCTGGATCAAGAGCCCGGTCATTGGTCCTGCTAGCCAAAGTATTGGTATTTGAGAAGGACTTGCGCCCAAATATTCATATATCGCGCTCATGTTGGCCATCTGCAAACCCCACCCGAATTGAATACCAAAAAAACCGAAACTCATGTTCCAGATTTGCCAAAAGCTCAAGCGTGGTCTTTCCATCTTCGTCTCTCCCTGTTTTATTTATTGTCCGGATTATTATACTCAGGGAGAGATTTCTCACCCCCTTATAAAAAAAAGGAAGAATCATATAGATTCTTCCTTTTTTTTATTTATGTATTCATCGGCATTCTATGATCGTGCCTCGCGTTATGTTTGTAATATTTATCGCTATTATATAGCAATACGAGTGATTTTACAATACAACTTTTTGATTTAGTAAACGTGTTATGCCTATTCCTCTACTGCTTCAAGCGATACTGTTTGCTCCATGTTCAGTTGTTTAACCATATTCTTTCCGCTTGCTTTTGCTTCATACATAAGCGTATCAGCATGCTTAAGCAGCACATCTAAAGTCAACAAATGGTCTACGTCTGACACTGTCACCGCGCCAATGCTTAACGTTACGCTCATTTTCCTCTCTTGCATTATGTCTTCAAATGCTTTTTTTATCCTTTCAACAGCAATAAACGCTTCATCAAAACTTGTTTCGGGATATAATACGGCAAACTCATCTCCGCCGAGACGACCAACAACATCGGTATTTCTTACCGAACGTTTTATGGCTTCTGCGACATCGCATAAAAGTCTGTCTCCTGTCTTATGACCATTGTCATCATTTACTTTCTTAAAATTATCTACGTCAAGATACACAAGCGTCAGGGGATGATGATAACGAAATGCGCGGTTCACTTCATTCTGTGCCATTTCACAAAAAAAACGCCTATTGGCTAACTGCGTGAGAAAATCTGTACGCGCTTGTACTTTTTCTCTGTCTAAAGATTCTTTAAATTCGGATAGAATACGAATAATAATAAGAAAAAACACACCGTTAACAACTATGTTCCAATAAGGAATGAGTGTGTCAATATATGACCGAGACATGACAACATCGCCAATCACCCATGAGACGATACACAACGCCAAAACAAAAACACCAGCGATTGCATTGATATACCACACGGTAAAAAAGAGCGGTATGAGATAAAATACAGTGAACGCGAGCTGCATGTGGGCATATGCATCCATTATTCCGAGGATAGCAACAAGGAGGGCAGATAAGACTAATATTGAATACGGAGAAAAAGATTTTTCTTCTATGCTATTATCTCGGAGTATGTATTTCATCTCGTTTCAGCTCTTATTGCTTCTTTTTTTTGTAATAGGTATCAAGAAGTTTTAGTAATCGCGCAGGTACCCGATACCCTAATTGCATGGCTTTATCTAAATCTTCTTTACACGCATCAAACTTTTTCTTAACACTGTACGCTACCCCTCTAT
>Ga0075122_10001089_pt1 | contig 20057 bp, 35 predicted proteins | sample AntAceMetag02UKB_FD_69790 | JGI IMG/M metagenome (GOLD analysis project Ga0075122, IMG submission 69790) | Saline lake microbial communities from Ace Lake, Antarctica - Antarctic Ace Lake Metagenome 02UKB | ecosystem: Environmental > Aquatic > Non-marine Saline and Alkaline > Saline | place...
GAGGGGGAAAGAAAGGAAATTGATAATATGAAGTTTTTGGGAAGTAAAGAAGACCAAATAGGGGTTCAGCGAGACATGGGCTACAACCAAGCAGTTAAGGAGTTAAAAGAGAAAATTAGGAAGGTAAAGAAATGAGCTGGCGTAAAAGGTTAATGAAACTTTACGAAAATAGAACTACTGCTTGGGTGGATTACAATACAATGAAGAAATTTATCGCCCAAGAACTAAAAAGGGAGCGAAAAGAAATGAGGGATGAAATACTTTGTGCCGCCCAGAGTATTTTTGACGATAGTTGGATGATGGCGGAAAGGAAACTTAAAGATGTGATTGATAATTACTTAAAAGTTAAAGGTTCATAGTGAGCATTGACGACATGAAGAATTACGGAGAAAAGAGAAAAAGAAAATTATATAACTACATTTTTAACAAGAATGTAATTTTATCTGGGTACAGAGGGTCTATCTCGCATGGGCTGTATATTGCTCCAAAAGATAATGAGGAATTTGGTATTTGTGATACCGATTTGTTTGAGATTTATTGTTTCCCAAAAGAATATTACTTGGCTCTTGAGGGGTATTATCATTCAAAGGAAGTTTCTGAAACTAAGCATGAGGAAATTGACTCTGTTGAATATGAGGTAAGAAAAGCCATGCACCTTTTAGCTGGTTGCAACCCAAATGTTATTGGATGGCTTTACTCTAAACCAGAACACTACACCACTATTTCCGAGGGTGGAAAATTATTGTTAAAAAATAGGAGTTTGTTTTTAGGAAGGCGAAGAGTTAGAGACGCCTTTTCTGGTTATGCCTACTCACAACTTAAAAGGTTGACTGAAGGGGCTTTTAAGGGCTATATGGGTGAGAAAAGGAAGAAGATAGTGATTAAGTATGGCTATGATACTAAAAATGCCTCTACACTTATTAGGTTACTAAGACATGGGGCAGAGTTATTGAAAACTGGCGAAATGAAAACCTATCGAGATGAAGATAGACAATTTCTACTTGATATTAAACAAGGGAAATACTCGTTAAACAAGTTACAAAAGATTGCCGATAAAGAATTTAAGCTAGTTGAAGAAGCGTATGAAAAATCGGAACTCCCACTAGAGAATAATAGGAACAAAATTAGTGAGTTATTAGTTAAGATTTTTGAACTGGAGTTCGCACAATAGGGCTTAAACGACATGAGGCATAAAATGAAAAAGAAGAAAGCGAAGAAGAAATGAAACTAACCTTAAAAGGAGCTAAGAAGAAAGCTGATAAGGCTTGGTCTTTAGCAATTAGAAGAAAGAAGTATTGCGAGATATGTGGTCGTGAGGCAAACCAACCCCATCATTATATCGGCAGAAAGAACTATACAATGAGGTTTGATCCGAGGAACGGGGTATTGCTTTGTTACACACATCATGTTGGGGGTAGACATTCAGCACATGGGGATGTCGAGTGGTTTAGGCTTTGGTTTAAGGAAAACAGACCAGAAGACCTGGAATATATAATCAAGAATAAAGAGAAGAAGATTAAAAGATTAGTCGAGGATTATGTTAAAATAGCGGAGGAATTAAACGATGAAGGAAATTAAAGATTGGCTGATTGCGATTGCTATAATTACTATTCTTTCTTACTTATTGGTTTATTGGCTACCGAAAATATGTTTATTACATTTTTAATAATAGCCCTGTCGTTCACAGCTGGTCTTTGGATTGGAACTAAAATACCAAAAGACACAGTAGAGGGGATAGCCAAAAAGGCTATCAAGAAAGTAAAGAAAAGTGATGCCGGTGTGGTAAGGGGCATGACCCCAAAAGAAGAAAAGCAAATGAAAGACCAAGAGTTTAGAGAAGCATTCCCGCAATTAGGATGAAAAAGAAAGACACAATACTTATTAGGTTAGAAAAGCAAGTTAAGGGTGCAGGATTTTCCGGTGTGGTACATGTAAGTGAGGATGAACTTTTAGAATACTTTAATGCACTACCAAGGGTGGTCAGGATAAGTGCCCTAATATCTTTAACATTTAGAGGCCATCCCTTACAAGTAAAATGAAATGCAACCACAGTTTAACCAGCAAGACAATGGTTGATAATGGAAGTAACCTCCATTATATCCGGCGCAAATGTACTAAATGTGGCTTAGAGCAGGAATTAAAAAGGCGAAAGGGTAGACTATACAACCCATTCTCTAATAAGAGCTGGATAAATAGGCGAATAGATAGGGAAAAACACGCTAAGGATGTTATCCAACCTTTTATGAAGAACAAGCCTAATCCTGATTTCATAAAAGCCTACAAAGATGATGATGAGTTATTAGATAATTATTATACTAAGGATGAATTGAGGAAAAATGAATAAGTTAAGAATAAAGAAAGATGGGTCTATGTTAGCAATTATGGGGAGTAAATGGTGCGTAAAATGTTATCCTGAATTAGAGCTTGGCTACTTTATATATAAAGGCGAATCATTGTGCGAGAAGCATTTTAAAGAGTTGAAAAAAAAATGAGTAAAAGATACAAAACCAAGAACCAGTTAATTTATACCCCCATTGGCATTTTAGGTAAACTCAGGGTCTTGTGGGAGTGGCATCTTAAAGAATACGGCTTGCCCCCTGAAAGAATCTATCTCCCTAAAAAGGAATTCAAGGAGTTCAAAAAGATAGCTTGTTTCTATTCTCAGTTCTTGGGTCATTATGTTTTTAGAGGCCGGGAGGTTTTGGAACTATGAAACAACATATAACTAAGACACAATTAGACAGACTGAGTGAGAAGGGGAAGAAGAAACTGATGACATGGCTCGATGGTCAGAGAACTAGGGGTGTAATCTCTGAGAATGGATGGATATACTCAAAAGACTTTCCCCTCCTCTCTATTGGTCAGATGATTGAGTTCGTTAGAGAGAATGATAAAAAGCATTTGTGGTCTTGGTATTTCTTTGATGGCCCACACGCTGCAACAAAAGATGTTTGTGATATTCTATGGGAAGCAGTAAAAGAGGTATTAGAGAAATGAAACAATATATAGAGGAAATCATTTTTAAGATTGGCAATAGTTCGATTGTCAGAAAGATAAGTGGTTGGTGGTTTAGCAGGCAGCTTAAAAGACATGGGGTGGTAATAGGTGGTGGTAAATATAAGACGATTCAAGAGGCGATAGATGCTGGCGAGAGATATATTATTGTTAACAGCGTTAAGGGCAAGACATGAGAGGTAAAATAGCTAAGAAACTAAAGAAGATGGCAAGAAAGAAGAACTTAAATTACCGCAAGTTAAAGAAAAAGTATAAGGAATGGCGGAAGGATGAAGGCTGGAAGGAGGACTTTGATGTCAAAAAAAGGTAGTAGGGGTTTTAAGGAACTAATGTATAAAGGCAAGCCTGTTAAAAAAAGTGGTCAGTATACCAAGGTTGACTTAATTCTTTGCAAAGACCAACCAGAAGATGGTTCTCATTTTAGACTTGATATGAGGTATAAGGTGAATAAAGTTTTTTGTTCTAAGCATTTTTGTGAATCTTTGTTAGAAGAACTTGCGCTTGTAGTGGAGAAATAATGGACGATAAAAAAGGTATTAATGAAAATCAATAACTGCACTAAAAAACGAATCAAAGTTAGGATATTAACTTGGTTAAATAATGTTGCACCAGGAAAAAGATTGGCGATTCCTCTTGAATATGGAGGAACAATATATTTTGACAAAATGAAAATGGTTGATGCAATTTATAAAATTAAACAAACTAGACTATGACTATTACCCCAACCACCAAGGAAAAGCCTATTAGACTGACGCTTAAAGAGCGGATAGAACTAGAACGAGCAGTTAAAGCACTTTGGGATCATTATTTGTCACTATTACCAAAGGAAATAAGACGAAGTCCTAAATTGATGATAAAGCCGACACCATGGTTAAGAGAGCAAATAGTAAGGATAAATGCTGATATAACCGAGGATATGGATATTAAAATTTTGGCAAGGGATAATGGCTAGAAAAAATATACCACTAAAAGATAAGGAGTTAATTAAACAACGATTGGCTCAAGGACAAAGTCATAGTGAAGCAATTAAAGGTACTGTTGTTCAAAGTGCCAAAACTGCTGGTAATATCAAGAAAAGAGAATTACCTGACATTACCCGAATGAGGAAGAAATATCTGAAACTTATCGAGAAAAAGGCGGATAAAAAACAGCGGGCTAAATTATGGGCCGAGATGACAGTGGCAAATAAAATACATGGAACTAATGACAACTTTATTGAAATACCTGATTGGGCTAATAGAGAAAAGGCTTTGAAATACATTGACCAATTGGCAGGATTACACGAAGAATCTAAAGAAGCTGGCGACCAATATAACCAATTCAACTTTTACAACATCCCCCCGGAAGAGTTAAAAGAATACCAAAAGAGAGCATTAAAGGCGATAGAAGGAAATTTAGAGGAGGTGATCAGAGGTGAATGATAAAAAGGAGTTTACTAGCGTGGACATGATTGACGCTTTTTGGTGTGGGTTTGGTTTCAGGGAGAAAACTATTTTAGCACAAATCAAAAAGTATACTCTAAGGATTGATGACGGGAAAATTGATAGTAATCTTTCTGGGAAAGCTATCGACAATATGTTTAAAGAAAAGGCTATGTTTAAAGCGGCAGGAGAAAGGAAATAGCCCCTGAAGCATGATCCATTAAAGGCTCAAGCGGCCTCTGTTCTTGAATGGATTGTCCAGAATAGGATGGTTGGTGAGAACGGGCAGTTAATAGAGTTTGATAATCATAAATTCTTAGCATTGCCTTATGCTGATTTAACCCCTAAACAAGCAATTAGAAAATCGGCCCAAGTTGGCTGGTCTACTTTAGCAATACTTAAAGCATTTCATCTGGCGTTGTTTGCAGGGACAAATATTATATATACCCTCCCAACTAAATCAGTTGTTAAGGATTTCGTTCAACCGAAAGTCAATCCCTTAATTGAAAAGAACGAAGTAATCAGAAGGTCAATGGGAAAGACCGATTCTATTACCTTAAAGAAAGTGGGGGATAGATTTATCTACTTTCGATCATCTTGGGAAGAGGCTAGTGCGATTATGATTTCGGCTGATATTATTGTTTCAGACGAACTAGACCGATCAAAACCTAAGACGATTGCGACTTATTCATCAAGGTTAGGGGCTTCGGAGTTTGGTTGGTTCTGGAAGTTCTCTAATCCGTCTTATCCGGGGATGGGCGTGGATGAAGAGTGGCTTAAATCAGATATGAAGCACTGGTTTGTTAAATGTTCCCATTGCGGACACTATACTTATTTCGACTGGTTGGCCCCAGGAGAACTTAATCAAAAGAGAATACACTATGTCGACTTCATCAAAGAAGAGTATTGTTGCGGGAAATGTAACAAGGTGATTGATGACGAAAGCCGAAAGAATGGCCGATGGATTAAGAAATTTAATAAAAGGGAAATATCAGGTTATTGGGTGTGTCAGATGATTGCCCCTTGGATTTCAGCTAAAAGCATAGTGAATGAGTACGAAAACAACAAAGGTAATATGCCCTACTTCTACAACTTCGTATTAGGCAAACCATACCAAGAGAAAGACTTATCAGTTGACCGGCAGACGATTATTGATTGTATCGTGCCGACCAAGAACAAGAGATATAGTGTAGCAATGGGAGTTGATAATGGAGTGGTTAAGACTTATGTAATAGGGAACAGTCAAGGGATATTTGAAATAGGGGAAACAGAAGATTGGGACGAAGTAGAAAGATTGAGGAATCGTTTCAATGCTTACATGGTTATTGACGCTAACCCCTATCCCACTCATCCTAAGAAGTTGACTGTTAAATATCCGGGGAAGATTTACATTCATTATTATCAGACCGACCGAAAAGCAAGTGAAGTAACCAGATGGGGGTTGAAAGAGAAGCGCCGAGTAGTTGTGTCAGATAGGACGAAACTGTTAGACTTGGTGGTGGATGAATTGAACAACCAGGAGATTATCTTCAACATGACCGAACATAGATTAGAAGATTATATCGTTCATTGGAAGAATATGTACCGGGTGGTGGAGTTGGACGCTTTAGGAGTGATGAAAGGGAAGTGGAAAACCCCCGAAGGTAAACCAGATCACTTTGCCCATGCAACCGCATTATGGCGTGTAGCCATGGAGAAGGCCCAAGGGGCTACTGGAACTGGTGGCGTAACCCCCCCACTCCCTAAAAGAAGGTTCGGTAGAGAGGCTGTGGTGGTTACTGACAACACAATCCCTGGAATAGACATTAAAAAGGCAGCTAGAGCAACAGTAACTCCTAAGAGAAGTTGGAGGAAAGTATGAGTTCTTGGAGTTCAGAGTTGCACAAAGACCAGATAGAACCAACCAAGACAGTCAGTGTGTGGTTAGATAACAGCGAAGAGTTTAGGAAGAAGAACTTCAGATGTTGCAATTGTGGCTTAATAGTCTTTGACTACTTCTGTGATGTGAGGATTATTATTGTTGGTGGAACACCTACTGTAGAGAATCCCACCAAGGTTTACACTCATCCTTTAGAGATAATGTGCAAGAGGTGTCGACAAATGTATCGGGTTGAATAGTTGAATTGTTAGTGTTAAACTATTACAGAGGTTTATACAGCCCCCGTTGAGGGGCTTTTTTATTTAAAATGGCAGCAATAAATACAATCGATGTTCCGGATGAGAAAGAGCGCAAAGAAGAGGGGGCTATTGGTGCAGAAGCAGTTGTAGACCTTAATGTTTCCGACGCCGAGCTTCGGTCTTTACTTAACTATAAATTGAGAACCAGCGAAGCCTATTGGGAGGAAAAGCCAAGAGACCTCACAAAAGCAAGAGAAAGAGCTACTAAGTATTGGACTGGCAGATACCAAGAGGATATGGACTTCTTTGGGCATGAGTTTCCTTATGTTGACAATAGAATCTTCATGTCATTGGAAACGATCATCCCTATTGCTTTAACACGCCCCCCCGAGCCTTCTGTTGCTCCTGCTAAAGACAATGACGCTTCTAAACAATTAGCTGATGATATTAAGAATATACTATTGGCGAAGTACGAAGAGCTGGGATTGAGGAATAAGTTTAGAATGGCACTAAGGCATTTACTCCTCTTTAGGCAGGGGATATTGAAATACCGTTGGAATGAGGACTTAGGCGATGGTGGAGATTTTGAGGTTCATTGGGTTCGCCCCCAAAAGGTAGTCATTGATAAAAACGCTGTTGCTGGGGAGACACCAGGTTTTATTGCCGAATACATGGAAGATACTATTGAAGGGCTTGTGCGGAAGTTCCCCGATAAGAAAGGCGAAATATGGAAGAAGTTTCACATTATAAGGGGAACGCAGAGGCAGTTGAGCCAAAGGGTGGGATATTATGAAATGTGGTTTGATTGTGTTGATAAGGACAACGAACCCCAACAGGGTGTTTGTTGGAAGTGTGAAGAGATTATCTTAGATAAGATGAAGAACCCAAACTGGGATTACGAAGGTGATGAAGATGGCACATATCACAATCATCTACCTAATCCTAAGATTCCCTATGTGTTCTTGAATCATCTTAATTTAGGGCGGAGCTTCATTGACGACATTGCTTTAGCCGAAGTTGCCTTTCCTCTACAGAAGGTAATTGATAAAAGAGGCCAACAGATAGTTCAGAACGCTGATGCCGCTAATAGTGGATGGGTATTTAATAAGGAGTTTATCAGTAAACCAGAAGCCCAAAAGTTAACCGGCGCTTTCAATGAGAAAGTAGTAGGTGATGGGGATGTAAGGGGTGGGGCAATGCGACTACCACCACCTACCTTACCAGCTTATGTAATTGAAGATAAGTTTGACGCTAGAAACGAGATTGACAATCTATTAGGTACTCACTCTACTACCAGAGGAGAACGGGGCAAGAAAGAAACTTTGGGTGGCCGGATGTTACTCAAAGAAGCAGACACCGGGAGGATAGGGGATATTGTTAATTCTGCCATTGAACCAGCCGCTGAGAATTTATACAATGGATTGGTTCAGTTAATGAAGGTATTCTATGTTAAAGAGCATTTTGTTAAATATCTAGGCGATGATGGGGAGCAGACATTCTTAGGGTTTGACAGAGACAAGATAGAAGATGGGGTTGAGATTAGAGTTAAGAGTGGAACGACCATGCCTGCTGATAAGACAAGGGAGCGGGTAGAAGCCCTGGAACTAGCTAAGGGTGGATTGATGGACCCCCTTACCTTGTTTGAGAAGCTGGACCATGTTAATCCGAAAGAAGAAGCCAAGAGAATGGTTCTATATACTATCGACCCAATGGTTTATTTAAAAGAGATTCTTGGTGTTGAGAGCGGACAGGATGAGGTAATGAGGGTAATTGAACAGATAAGCAGCGGGGAGTGGGTTGAACCACCCGAGGAAGTCTCTGAAGAGTATTTGGCTAACTATAGTGCTTTTGTTAAGTCGGCTGACTTCCAAAACCTTGAACCAGAGGTGCAGGTCATGCACACCAAACACTTGGAAATGGCGGCAGGGAAGGCCCGGATGGCTCTAGGGGAAGGCAGATAGTGGACAAAAAGCAAGAAGCAATACAGAAGAGGTTAAAACAGTATTCTTCTGGTAAATGGGAAGAGGTCAATAGCGTTATTGCTGAACATAATTCATTGTTTGATGAGGGGGAGATAGATTTTAGCAAAGCGATTAAGGGTATTGTTAAAAGGCTGCGGAAAATTGGTACTTGACAAGCATTTTAAAAGTTGATAGTATGCTTGCAGAGGTTTAGACAACCCGCTTCGGCGGGTTTTTTTATTGGAACACCCACGCTTTGTGGGTTTTATTGTTTAAGGAGGAAAAAACATGGAATTTACAACCAGAGTCAGTTCGCTAACACAAGACAAACTACTTCCAAAAGTAGTCGATAATATTTTAGACGGTAATATCTTAGCCCTTCGTTTAATAGGTAACGCCAAGAAATGGTCTGGCGTTAACATGAAGAAACCAGTTAAGTACCAAAAGTCTGAAACTGGTGGTTCATTCGCAGGTTTAGACGCTTTCGACACTTCAACCAGTGAAACAAGGAAAGTTCCTTCTTATGATTTAAGAGCAGTTTATCAATCCGTTGCTATTCCTGGAATTGAGAAAGCAGTCAATGCTACCGATTCACGGGTGATGGATTTGGTTAAGGTTGAAATTGAATCAGCCCAAGAGGATATGTTAGACAATATTGGCGACATGATTTACGGAGATGGGACAGGAAACGCTAATAAAGACTTCTTAGGACTGGGAGCGATTGTTGATGACAGCACTGATGTTGATACTTTAGGTGGAATTACCCGAAGCACAGACACTTGGTGGAAGGCAATTAGAACCGCTTCAGGCGGAACTGTATCCTTAACCAAGATGGCAACTTTGACTTCTGCTGTTGCCGGTGGTTCTTCTTTAAGACAACGACCAAGTATGTTCGTCTGTGATGAAACTGTTTGGGATTTATACGAGAGTCTACTTTCCGCAACGGTTAGGGCAAACTACGAAGCCTATGGCTATCCGGTGGTTACTCGAAACTCAAAGGGAGCAATGCGACAAAGCCAAGCCTTAAAAGGTACGGCAGGATTCGCCGCTTTGACTTTCCGAGGAATCCCAGTAGTTGCTGATGAGAAAGCACCTGTCGAAACCTTATACGCTTTAAATGAAAATTACATTGACTGGTACGGTTGTAAGTCTCCTGACTTAACATCAATCAGTTTAGGGGCTGGTCAGATTGACGGCATCTACGCAGATGTACCTTCAAAGAATCATGGATTCGGATGGACGGGATTCAAAGTACCAACCAATCAATTCGGAGAAGTCGGACAGATTATATTATTAGGTAACCTCTTGACTTGGCAGCCACGACGGCATGGTAAGTTAACAGGTATCACGGGGGTATAAAAAAATGTTAACAGGAACGCCACAAATTTTCGAGTTAAATCCGTATGAACAGCACACCGAGCAGATGCACCAATTAGGTATGAAGGCAACCGCCGGGAACGGCGACATTTACCGATATACTAAACTTGATGCTGATGTTGTAGCAGGGATGCTTTTGGTAGCACCGGGAAAGATTGCTCTTCATCAGAACCTCGCAGTAGCAGTTGCTAATGTGGTCGGTGATAAAAAGGTTGTACTAGATGTTGGAGCAGCAGCAATAGTTGCAGGAACTTACGATGGAGGTACTTTAGTATTCAACGACAACAGTCCCGAAGGTGAGTGGTACACAATCACAAACCATGAGGCAAATGCTGGATCACTAGAAACAGACATCTTTATTGTCCCAGGCATTAAGACAGCAACGGTTGTTGATAGTTCTCAAGCGTGCTTAATCAAGAATCCCTGGAATTTACCAGTAGTTTCTCAGTTAATCGCTGAAAGAGCAGCTGGAGTTACGGTTCAAGACTGGGATGTATCAGCGAATGAATATGGATGGCTCAAAACCAGAGGGATGAGCGCATTACTAGCCGACACCACAGGATGGACAAAAGGATACACACTGGCAATTTCTGACCAAGTAAACGGAGCCGGTGGAGTAAATGATGGTGGAGCAACAATGGTTGTAATAGGCCAAGGAATTGATACTGGAACAGCAGGAGAATTTAACGCAGTATATTTAACAATAGATTAATTATTTAACTCGCTCTTGACCTGACTAGATCGGGGAGAGAACTTTAAAAGGAGAAAAAAATGGGAAAGAAAGAAAAACTAGGAGTCTTTTACAAGAGTTACGACATTAAGTGGCTCAGAGAAATGCCAGAACATCCAGATTATAAGCTAGTTGCTGAATACGATGCTTTAGTAGCAAAGGCAGCTAAAAAGAAAGGTAAAAAATAATGGGTAAAGCAAGAGATTATATGCCAGCATTAAAATTCGGACACAAGATTTATCCTGAAGATTTAGCAGGAATGATAGGACTGCCTTCTGTCGGGGATATTTGGTATGTTGACCCAGGAAAGACTAGCGGAGTATCAGGCTCAGGAAGAACTAAGGAAGATGCTTTTATTACAGTAGCAGAGGGCTTAGCAGCTACAACCGCAGATCAAGATGATGTAGTTTTAATTACACCATCCAGCTCAACCGGTAGAACTAATGAGGTAGTAGCTATTGACTGGAACAAGAGGAGAACTCATTTAATTGGTTCTACTGCACCAACAATGTTCAATCCAAGAGCAGGAATGTCATTCAGTTCAGCAGTTGTATCGCCTTGTTTCACAATTTCGACCAGAAGTTGTATTTTCAAGAACTTTACTATTTCTAATATGCAGGACATAAATGTTACGGTTGAAATGACTAGCGATTACAACTACTACGAAGGAATCCATTTCGCAGGTATGGGAAATGCTTCCGCAGGTGATGATACCGCAGCAAGAATTATTAGGTTGAACGGTTCAGGAGAAAATACCTTTAATGGTTGTACTTTTGGTCTTGATACTGTTTACCGAACAGCTGCAAACGCAACAATAGAGTTTGTGACTGCAAAGAATAATGCTAACAATGTATTTAACGGTTGTATCTTTACAATGGCTGGAGATGCAGATGCACCTAGACATTTGTTCGTTGAGGACTCTGGTTGTAATAGGTTCGCACTATTTGACAACTGTAAGTTCTTTGATAATTCAGACACCACAGGTATATCAGCACAGACTGATGTAATTAAGGGTGGTGTAGGAACAGACCAAGGTGGAGTTGTGATATTCAAAGATTGTATGGCAGTAGGTACTGCAGGTTGGTCGAATGAAATCACAGGAGTTAAAATACTTGGCTCAGATAACAACGCTACGACATTAACAAACTATTGTTTAGGCGTAAATCCAACGGCTTAAAATGGCAGTTGCTCCTTACAAAGTAGAACTTACTTGCCTTCGTTGTAGTGGTACTGGAAAACTTCCAATTGGTTCCCAAGGTGCAGATATTGATTGCCCATCTTGTGAGGGTGATGGAAGGGTATACGAAGGAACAGCTGAGGGTGCAGAACAAATGGCCGATCTAGCTGATAAGGTAAACGATTGTATTAGTAAATTAGACGACATCTTAGAGAAACTAAACGAATAAAAACTTGACAAGTCCTTTATCCCGTGTTACTCTATCGTTAGAAGCTTATACAGCTCATGCCTTTTAAGGCGTGGGCTTTTTTATTTAAAAGAATGTCAAACACATCAAAAGCAAAACTAAACCCCCAAGACATCCTCGTCTTTTGTAATATAGATAAAGAAGATTTTACCTTCAAGTTTGATGGCAACCCCTACACAATTAAAGCAGGTGATACTCGTTTCTTCCCCCGTTTTCTAGCTGGACATGGAGCTAAACACTTAATAGACAAGATACTCAACAGGCAGGAAAAGAAAACAAGCTTGGATAATTTAAGAGAAGAACTAGGTAATCAGATTATCCTAGGATTGGCTGATAAGTACCGCCCACAAGCCCCTAAGACATTAACCCAAAAGGTAGAAGAACTCAACCCTAAAGAAGATGATAAGGAAGAGTTTGAGGGATTAAAGAAGGAAGTCGAGGAATTACCAACCAAGAAAGAACTATTAAAACAAGCCGAAGCCAAAGGGCTGACGGTAGACAAGAAGCTAGAAAAAATGAAAGTTAAGGATTTAATGGAAATGATTAAGGACTTATAATGACAGAACCAAAGATTGAACCAGGAATCAAACCAGACGACCCAAAGGAAGAACTAGACCCAAAGATTCAAGAACAGATTGATAAGGGGGTTAGTGAAGGTATTGAGAAAGCAAAAGAAGAATTGAAGCCTGAGCCCGAACCAGAGCCAGAACCCGATGAAAAGAGTTATGTAGATTCTTCTTATAAGCCTGATACTTGGAACAAAGTATTTAAAAGGGGTGAGGAAATCAGTCGGGAAGCCGCTAGGGAAGAGTTTAAAAAGGTAAGGGAAGAAGAAAAAGAGGAAATGGACAAGATTAACGATGGCTTTGACAAACAGCTTAACGAGCTTCGTGATGGTGGGGCTGATATTGACAAAGACACCGAAAAGGAAATCTTCCAGCTTGGAAGAAAGCTAGGGAGTGCTAATATAAAGGAACTTTACACTGTTCTTAAAGCTACTAAAGAGGTTAAAAAAGAAAAGGAAGTAGAGAGAACCCTAGACCTTGCTAAAAAGGCAAGTCTGGTTGGTTCTGGTAACGCTCCAGGTAAAAGCAAAGTCTCCAAGTCTTACGCTGACATTGCCGGTAAAAGCATGGACGATTTAATAGATGAGGAGTTTGGTGAAGAATAAAAAGAAAGTGCCGTCTTTTAAAAAAAGGCAAGATATATTTGTTAAAAAGGTCAATAAGATTGGCGATGAACTAGGAGTTGCCATTATTGCTAGACTTGATGTTAAAGGTGATGGCATTTTACCCAAGTTGTTTCTAGCTGATACATTTGAGAAAAAGTGAATGAATTTTACGACAATGATAAACTCTTCATAACAGGCGTTGAAAGAATAACCCGTGCTTTAGACAAATTCCCCAAATTAATTACCGAACTCCGAAAGAAATATGCCCTACTTTCACCTAAACTAAAAACCTTGCGTGAAGATGTAAAAGAACTTGAGGAGAGGGAGGATAAATTGGCCGAGGAGTGTAAAAAAAAGAGCATTAGGATTGATTCGCTTAAAAGAGTGGAGATTGCCCTGGAAAACAACCTTGCTAAGGCGAAAGATAGGCATGATGAGGTCATTAGAGCCTCGGAGAAGGCTTCTAAGAGGGAATGTGCCATTACCAAGCATAGTATCGAAAAGAAAGGCTTAGAGTTGGCAGATAAGGAGACGAAGTTACTAAGCGACAAGAAAGAGATTGAAAAAAGACTCTTGACTGCTAAAGGAATACAGGAGACCGCCAGAGACAAAGAAAAAGTAGCAGAGGAAAAGTTAGGCGAACTCCAGAGAAAAGAAGCCGCCTTTAGTGAAAAGAAAATGAAGCTTGAGACAGATAAGTTAGAGTTTGAGCAGAAGAAGTCTGGTAAAAGTGATGCCATTGACAAGGCGGTAATGGGAGCGCTTGCTAAGAAGGAGATTGATTTACAACAAAGAGAAGGGGTAGTTTCTTTCAAGGAAAAAGCCTTTAGCAAGAAGAAAACGGAATTAGACGCTAGAGAGAGGGCTTTGAAGATAGGGGAAATCAGACTCAAGGATCAGATCAGGACATTTGAAGCAAATCAATGATATACTAGGATGGAGGTAATTCACCCGCAGAAATGCGGGATTTTTATTTAAATGGCTGACGAAAGAGGAAAACGGGATGTAAATCGTGAAGTAGTTGCTTTAGGGGCGACTGATAATGCGGCATTGGAAACAAAAATGTTGCGGGTTGATCCGGCTACTTTAAGACTAAAAACAACTTCTACTATATCTTCGGCGGTAATGGCGACTGGATTTACCACTTATGTTAGCACTACTCTTAATTTAGCTGTTGCTAATACTCGATATCTACTTCCAGGTACAGAGCAAGCGGACAGAAAAACAATTATCTTGTATAACAAATCAGATACCAGCCAATACTATGGTGGCCCTGCGGTTACTACGGCGACAGGTATTTTATTAGAATCAGGAGAGAAAGTAGCGATAGATGCTAAAAGTGATTTATACGCAGTTTGTGGGGTGAATAATAAAGATTTGAACATTTTGGAGTTGAAGTGAGCGATAGAGTAGAGTTTGCCCCATTAACTTTAACAGCCTTAAATGGCATATATCTTAGGCTAGACACTACTAACGATCCACTTACCGGCACGCTAGATGGAGCTAACCTAGACTTTACCGGTCATGCGGCCATTGGTGCTGATGCTTCTGTTGGAGTTTATACGCTTTTAGATTTAGATGAGACACTTGTCTTTAGAGATACTACCGGATATGGTATTTTTGCCGATCTTTATCTTGAACCCCCTGGAGTTTTAAGTGCTTCTACTCATCTTGTGGCTATGGACATGCAAGCTCAATGGAATGGTGGGGTTGATGGTAGTGTTCACGCTTCAGTTCAAGGCATTAAAGGTGAAGGTATTAACAGAGCCGCAGCACAACCGATAAATGAAATTGTTGGTGTTTACGGAAAAGCAAGCAACCTTGGCATATCAGATGTAACAGAAGCTATTGCTGGATTGTTCTTCGTAACAAATGATGATGCTATTGGTACTGAACTAGGTGATATAACTAACGCATATTCAATACTAGCCAGAGCTTATACTGATAAAGACACGGGGGTTATAACCAATCGTTATGGCCTGTACATTGAGGATATTACTGGAGGGGGAACTACTACCAATCAGTACGGTATCTACTGTCCTGCCTTAGTTGGTGGGGGAATAAACCTATTTATTAACAATATCTCAGCTGCTTCAAACTTCGGTTCAGGAAATATTGTTACTACAGGTACTTTGGGGGCAGGAGAATCAACCTTAGATAGACTTGGGGTACATACATCACCAAATGCTACATCAACAATTTATACCAGAGAAATTTTTACGGAAGTAGATTGTGGCAGAAAAGGCATACATTCTGACCCCGAACTTCAGCCATCAGGGGCATTGGGAGGAATTACCACACTTCACGGGGCTATCTTGCAAAGCCATTGGGAGACGATTGAAGATGGTAGCACTTATGGATATCTATACGGCACGGAGGGTACGGTTCACACAGACTTTATATCTGGTGGTGGAAGTGGAGACCTTTTATCTGCTATTGGGTTATGGGGCAGGGTAAGACACCGCTCAGACGGTGACATAACGACTGCAATAGGAGTCTTGGGAGATATTCAGCAGGACGATGATTTAACCGAACTTGGCGCTATTACTTCCGCTTATAGTTTCCTTGCAAGGGCTTCTACCGACAAGAACGCTGTTATTACCGATAGATATGGTTTGTATATAGAAGATACATCAGGTGGCGGAGGTCTTACAAATCAATATGGGATTTATTGCCCGGCATTAACTGGAGGAGGAACGACAAATTTATTTATCAAGAATATATCGGCAAATTCAGACTTTGGGTCTGGAGATATTGACACCACAGGAGCAATAACAGCTTCAGAAGTCTATTTAACTGATTTTGATTCAGGTAATGAGGGAATAGCTCACTTATTAAATGATACCGTTAATTGCTCTGTTCTCCACGCTATTACAATAACAGATGAAACGGGCATAAATATATCCTGGGACGCTGGTGTGATATGGGATTGTATTGGAGAAGCTACTATAGAAACAGACGCACACGCTTCTACTGGATGTACTGATAATCAAGTAAATTATCTTTATTGGGACAGGTCGGGGGGTGGAACTGCACTTACATTATCAACTACTCGTCCAGATTATGATGATGATGATGTATTGGCTGGCATTATTGTTTGCCAGAGTGGAGATATTTACGAGCTACACACTGTAAACCTCGCAGTCGACAGAGAAACTAAAATAAGTACGGCAATATCTGACATACTGCAAGTCGTGGTTACTGATGGTTTGATTGTTAGTGAGGACACAGATGCTACTAATGCTTTTGATGTTGAGATTTCAGCAGGAACCTTTTATCACTTCGGAACTACAAGACACAACTTAGCGACTGGTTTTAATACTCGTACTACTGCCATGACTCGCTGGTATCACTCATCAGGTGTTTGGACTAACGATAGTAATGCTCAAATAGACATGACGGAAGGAACGGCTGGAATCAACCGATACGACAATTTGACTGATAGGGTTGATGGTTCAGCCCCCAAATATTACAAATCAATCTTCATGTATTCAGAGAACATGATTCATTGGATTTATCCTCAAGCAGAATACGATACTATAGCTCAAGCAATAGCCGCTCCACTACCAACTATTCCAGCAGTAGGCGAGTTTTTCCCACGCTCTGTATCAGTAGTTATGAAAGGCAATGACGCTGCTTTTCCTACAGCAGGTGGCACTAGATGGATTGATATTAGACCATTATTCGGCACTTCTATAACAGGAATAATTACAGACCACGGCAATTTAGCAGGTCTTTTAGACGATGACCATTCACAATATCCTTTATTAGTTGGGAGAAGTGGTGGGCAAGTTTTGATTGGCGGTACAGGGGTCACTGATGATTTAACACTTCAAACTACTTCTGGCGTTGGCACTACTGGAGCGGATATGCACTTCTTAGTAGGCAATGCTGGAGCAACTGAGGCGATGACGATATTGAACAGCGGCAACGTCGGCATCGGGACGACGGGGCCGGGTACCAAGTTAGAAGTGGTAGATACAGCGGCCAACGCAATTGCTTACCCCTTGAGCATAGTAAATAGCGATGAACCTAGCCCAGGAGAAGTAGGCCAAGGTGCTGGTATAACCTTTAGTGTAGGGGGAACCATAGATGGTGGTAGTAGTTTTCTAAATCTTCTTACTGCAAGAATAATCTCTGGTAAAGATTCTGATTATTATCAAACAGGTTATGCTGATGTTGATGGGAATCTCCAATTCCAAACAATATTAGCTGGTAATGCTGTTGATGCGGTCAGAATCACAAGTGCGGGCAACGTCGGCATCGGGACGACGGGGCCAAGTAGCAAATTGCATGTTGTAGGAACAACTGACGAGCTGGTCAGAATAACCAGAAGTGGGGTGCCACAGCTTACTTTAGAAAACACAAGTGGCACGACTATGAATAACCAAATCCTCTTCAGGGATAATTCTGCAATCCAGTGGCGGCTTGGAACAGATATGTCTACCAATAACAATACGGACATCTTTGAAATAATGGAAGGTGGCACGCCAAGGTTCGCAATAAAAAGCGGCAACGTCGGCATCGGGACGACGGGGCCGGACTACAAATTAGAAGTTAACGGCACAGGGTTTTTCGGAGACAAACTATCATTTACCCAAACAGACGGCAACGAATACATAGACTCTCTTAATGATGGGTATATGGATTATGGAGCTACTACAGGGCATAGGTTCGGTGGGCCAAGCGTAGTTGTTAGTGGTGATTTAACTTCAAATGGCACGATAGTAGCTGATGATAGTTTAATAATAGGTGCAGGAACTAAACACGACGGATATACAATACTGCCTTCCGCTGAAGTCCAAACAACAGATGCTACAGTAACAGTAGTTGACAACATTACACTTTCAGATGAAAACACTTATCATGTAGAGGCACTTATTGTTGGAGTAAAGACAGATGGTTCACAAAGAGCAAGTTATCATATAGCTGGAACATTTTACAGAACCAGTGCGGGCAATGCCACTCAACAAGGCTCAACGACTTTATTACATTCCGAGGAAAGTGATGCTAATTGGGCTACAACATTTACAGTAGATACCAATGATGTTAGAGTAAGTGTTACTGGTGTGGCCGCAACTACGATAGAATGGGGTTGCACGCTTAAATATATAAATATGAGTAATTAATATGTCACATAAAGGATTTGATAATAACTGTATTTTAATGCTTCAGAACGCAGGGCATACTCCTGAAGCTGGGCATAACTGTTTTTACGCAAACGCAAGTGATGAACTCCATTTAAAAGAAAGCGGTGGAGCTGACTATCTAATGTTTGGGGCAATGGTAGATGAGATGGGCCCACAAGCAGATACAGACTTAATCCAATGGGCGGCTAATTCGGTAACGGTCAATGGAACATTTACCGCTACCGGCAAAATCAGGACTAATGATAAATACAATGTTAATGGCACTGATGGGATTTCCGCTACCCAAAGGCATATTGTTAGAATACAAGAGAATGGAGATGAAAGCATCCAGGTGTATTTTGTAGACATAACATATATCGGAGGAATAATAACCAATATATCAGCAGAAGATAATTATAAGATTGAAACTGATTAAAATGACAACAATAGAAAACAGACTATTAAACATAGAAAAGGTTATCGGGGCTAAATTACTTAATGGTAATGGTAAAAAGAAGAATGGTAACGGAAATGGCGATAACAAAACTCTTTTAATAGTAATAATTGTGATTGAATCTGTTGGTTTGTTATTAACAATATTTAATTTATTTTTAGGGAAGTGAGACAATATGGCAGACAGGTTGATTTCTGATATAAATAAGTTATAATAGACCATGGTAGAAAAGAAACAGGACAAAAAGGAACAGCCCAAGGAGGCTTTAACGGCCCAAGAGCTAAAACTTTTAGTCAACATCATTTCTAAGGCTCAGACCACCGTAGAACAAGCCAATGTGTTTATTATCTTGGCTAATAAGTGTTCTCGACTGGCTCAAGCCCTAGAACCAAAAAAAAAGTAATTGACTTTTAGGTAAAATTAAAGTAATATCAGTTTAGAGGTTACACACCCGTCATTTGGCGGGTTTTTTTATTTAAAATGAGTAAATACGCTGCATCACAAGATCGAGACGATAACAGAGAAATTATTTCTAGTAATGAGGCTTTCAAAGAGGTAAGCAGGTGGACTTTTGTTGAAAATCTTACTGGAGACCAAGCTGCCCATACTGTTTTTACTGTTACTGGAGATGTATTGGTTACTGTTTGGGGACAATGTAAACTAGATATTGTAGGTGCAGGAACTATGGAATTAGGGATTGCAGGTAATACTGCAGTTTTAATCGCCCAGATAGCAAATGCCACTACCTTAGATATTGGCGAGAATTGGATTGACGCTACCCCAGAAACAGTTTCAGCTTTACCAGGAACATTCATTCTTAATAATGGCTCGGATATTATTCTCACGATAGGGACAGCAGACTTAACAGCAGGAGTAGTTGATTTTTATTGTTTATGGCGACCACTTAGCAGTGATGGCCTAGTGGAGGTAACCATACCAGCATAATGGCAGACGAAAGAGGAATAATCGCAGAAAATAGGGAAAAAGTCTTACTTGGGTATGACCGTGATAATGCAGAGACCAAGATGGTCAATGTTGACGCTACCGGCAAGCTAAAGGTAACCGGATTAGATGTTGACACTTCCTATCTTGATGATGGGGCTTGGGTAGACGATACCTCTAAACATCTTCTGGTCGGAGGCCTTTACCAAGTTACACCACAAGCTGTTACTGACGGCAAAGTCGCTCCATTTCAGATAGATATTAATGGCAATATGAAAGTGTCAATGTCATCTGATATTCAGATCGGGGCAGTTG
>Ga0075122_10001092_pt1 | contig 20019 bp, 18 predicted proteins | sample AntAceMetag02UKB_FD_69790 | JGI IMG/M metagenome (GOLD analysis project Ga0075122, IMG submission 69790) | Saline lake microbial communities from Ace Lake, Antarctica - Antarctic Ace Lake Metagenome 02UKB | ecosystem: Environmental > Aquatic > Non-marine Saline and Alkaline > Saline | place...
TTCATTACTCTTTTTGAATTGCTCAAGCATTAAGTCAGATACTTTGTTTGGCCTATGCGCCACCCCAATTAATTTAGACGGCGCCCCAAATACAGCGCCAGCTATATCCAGAGCTTTTCCAACTTTAGTGGATTCAAACTTCTTTGCCTGTTCTACCCTGGCTATCTGCTCTTCATCTAACCCCTCAAATTCATTACCTTGAACTTCCCAGCCTGTTTGATCAGGAGTTACAACGGTATTATCATCTAAGAATTTTATCGTTCCAGGGGCTGTTAAATCTTCATCTAAATATTTAATCTCCATTAGTAGATAACAGCTCTCCTTCCCTTAATAATGACTCTTGACCCTGTCGCTAAGTCGGCTGCTTTAGCTTCCTCTAAGCTATTAAAGTTTCTATTACCAAAACCGAAGTCTATTAAAGAGCCCTCATAGTTTTGCATTTCATTCTTCTTAGCATTATTGACAATAGCCCTATTAAAGATATTCTGAGCCTGCATAAAGCTACCTTTTCTTTCAGATAGCGATTGACCTGGCCTTGCAAGTAGTTCCTTGACCCGTATAATATCTTGCTCTGTTAGAACTCCCACATTACCCAAGGCTTTTGCTAGCCTGGACGTTTCTGCTAATGCTGCGTCATACCTACCTATAAGCTCGGCCTCTTTACTCTCAACTCCGACCCTGGATAGGTATTTGGCTATTTGTAATTTACTAGCACCGATAATACCTGGTGGTACTTGAACCAATATGTTTTTAATGTCTTTCACTAAACCAGCCGAATTCCTCGAGCCCTCTAACACATCCTCAAATTGCTCTCTATCGATTATCGCTTCTTTTACGTTCTGCTTTCTCTCTGTTGTCCTCACTTGGATATCCGCTGCCTGTTGAGGGGTAACTTTAGGCTTTATACTTGTTACCCTTAAATTCCCTGTATTAGGATCAACGATAGTATTTGCCACTCCAATATAGTCTTTTGGGGTTTCTGCTATTTGGGCACCAGTTAAAACTTTGTTAGTCCTTAAATCGACAACTGCCTCCTGAACTCTGTTTGTCGCTTTCCCTTGGGTTTGTTGTAAGTCTGCCAAGTCCCTTGTCTTTGCATATTTTTTTGCGGATTCTTGAGTAAACTGGCCATTACCAGCGACCTTTTTGAGTACATTAGCGACAAAATCCTCTTCAGGCATATCCGCTGGCCCTGCTTTTTTAAAGTAACCTGTAGTCCCGCCTTGTAAATTCAAAAGATACGAGCCCAGATCTCCTTCTTTGGCCGGAATGAACTGCCCTTTTATTAATTCTTCATTTGTTGTCGTTTCGGGTGGTGATACACCAGCGCCTTTAAAAAACGTTTTCTTGTTGTCGATATTAAACGCCATAGAACCGGGAGTTCCCTCGGGGACTTGTCCTGCATCCGATTCTAATAATGATAATTTAAAGTTCCTATCTTGAGCTGCTTGGTTTGATGATAGTTGATCTTGCTGGAACTTAGCTCCAGCTCCACTCATTATTCCACTTACCACAGGCTGAGCATTACCAGTCATTACTCCAGCCCCTATTTGAGAACCTGCCCCTGCTCCAGCCATTACCCCAATACCTAACGGCCCTCCCAGAAGCGCACCACCAACAGCACCAAGAACACTTCCGAGCATTCCTTGATTGGCTTGTTTTCTTCTTTTCTCTTCTTCTTCTTTTTGTTTCTCTATCGCATAACCTTGCTGAAGTGCGTCCCTTAAACCTTCAGATTCACGCTGCCTACTCATAACAGCGTCTTTTAAACCCAGGAGTTGGGTCGGTGATTGAGAAAACCTGCCTGTACCGCTAAAGCTCATAATTCACACCAGCCTTTCATGTTGTATATAAATTCCCGTCCTTAGGCGCAAAGAAATCATTTAATTTTTTGTCTCCACCACCAAAGATTCTTTCCCACATTGTCGGCTCTTTACCCATTTTTATACCTAACTGATCGAGTAAAGGAGCAGCTTCATTGACCTTGTCAGAGGATATTAACCCTAACGCCACTTGGAATTGTTGAGCCCTCATTGGATCATCAATAAATAATTCAGGGTTACTTAGTATTAGCTGCATTTGCTCACTGCCGATAACACCTTTAATCTTTGAAAATTCCTCCGGAGATAAACCTGCTGCCTGAGCTGCTTGCTCTAACTCCACCTGACCAAAGGTCTTAACATTCGCTCCCTGACCAAATAATTGGCCTGCTAGATTCTGCGTTGAACCCTGATCTAATAGCCCCTGCATCCCCATATTTAAGCCAGTATTCTGTGATTGAAACTGCCTTGATTTAGCTGCTTCCGATGCCTGGAACGCTTGGTCCAGTAGCGATGCGTTAATGTTTCCGGCTAGAGTTGATTCCTGCCTGGTTAAATCCTGTAAGGCATTACCATAAGCCTTTTGCCCTAAACCGCCAAAAGAGATACCTCTACCAGCCAAATGTTCGGTTAATCTTGGCATTGACTCTTCAAAGAACTCATTCCTAAGTGGGGTTACCGCAGTATTAAAAGCCTCACTTGCAAAAGCCTTTTGCTGTGGATTTAATTGCTGGTTAGTTTGCATAGTATTTTGTAATCCGTTCATTAATTAATTCCTCCTTATTGGTCTATATGTGAAACCTACACTGAATATCCGTGTAAATTGGTTAGCATTTAAGTTAGATATCTCCGCCTTAAACCAGTTACCCTTAAGCCTAACATTGTACTCACTAGATTTAATTGTAGAACCCGAGCCAATTACCGCCCCGATTAGGGTAGCTCCATCCACATAAATCTCTGAGCTGTCGCTAGCAGTAAATGTCTTTACTTCCCCATCGCCATCATTAGGTAATAGCTTCCCTCTCTTATAAGCATTAAAGATTAAAGACATACTCCAACCTTCGGTTTCACCATAGAAAAAAGCTTTTCTGAACGACTTATATACAGCATCATCATCCGGTGCGAACCAGGCCACATTAGCCCTTGATTCAATAGCCTCGCCATCATCAGCATGGAGACTATCATCTAATGTTGTATATAACTCACCCGTTTGACCTCTTATCCCATAAAGAATCTGAGTGGTTCCAAGTTGAGAAACAGCCCAGTAATCAAACTTTAGACCGGTAAATTCACCATAAAAGGGCTGGTTAAGTTCGCTAGTTTTTGATTTTAAGAATTTCTTGGTATCTGCAAAATAGATAATATCGTGATAACCTTGCGCATTTGTTAGCGATCTAAAGGATAATATATACTTATCTTTATAACTAACACCCGAAGCTTTAGCTAAGTTATCACTAGTTAACCTTGAGTCAATATCATCTTCAATATACTCACTTACAACCGGGCTTCCAGAACCACCCAAAGTATACTCACCAGATGAAAATGTTACTGCCGGAGATATCACCCTTACCTTTTTATCTGAACTCAAATACATAATCCCAATCCGTGTCCGGACAACTGTTCTTGGTGATGTCGTCCCTTGAGATGCATCTGTTTTCAATATTAACCAAGTAGTTGTGGGGCTAGCATCAGCTGCGTTAGGTAGGACGTAAACGGCCTCTTCTTTAAAGATAAATAAAGCATCACCCCAGACAGCAAACCCTTTTATATACCCATCCAAGCCAGGGGCTACAACAATTGAATTAGTACCAAGATTCCAATCAGTAAAAGCTAATGCTTCAGTGAAATACAGGGTATCTCTACCATCTGTTGTGAAAAGCCTATTCTTATGAAGTATAAGATAAGTTGAGCTGTCCGGAGATGTAACAGTTGATGCTGCCGGCACCGAACCAGACATCTTTATTTCAACTATTGAGTTTGAGCCATTAGCTGCGTACATGGCACGATTAGCACCGTAACCTGCTTGCTCAAAATACACCTCTAGGCTTGGTGTCATGGACAATCCAAAAGCTACCCACGCTGAAGAGTAATAATAATAATCAGTCCCTTGCGCCGTTATCGGATATCTAGAATTAGCATTGTTCTCATAAACTCCAAGTCCGAAACATCTGCCTGTAGTTGGTGGATCACTCACTTTAGCCGAGCCACCTCTCTCTGTTAAGCCACCATTATCCTCATACAAATAATTGGTGTTAAGTGACAATTGGCCAGGGATAGCGTTAAGTTTATTCTTATTCTTATTCACGCCTAAAAATTTGTTAATAGTAACCGATGGAAAATTACTCATAAGCTATATAGAACCTCATTTTGGTTATAGCCCGTACTTCCGGCATATATATTAGGGTCCAGAACCATCCGATTGTCATAATTAGGCTCCATAAACGTCTTTAATTCAGCCTTTTCAGCATTTGCTAATTGAAAATATTTCTGCATATTGTTGTCATCTTCATCACCCTGATAGAAGAACTGGGCTGCATAATAAGCAATAAGGAGGTCATAATCAGTAACTAAATCGCAGGCTGTAGCATCTAGAGTTAGGCTGGTTGGTACATTTATACCATATACCTTTATTGCTCCGGTTGCTGACCTATTGAAGTATTTATTCACAACTATTTCAGTGCTTCTTATTGCATAAAAGCCGGGATCGCCGGTATTAGAACTATTAAAGAAATTCGTTTGACCCTCAATATCAATTAATCTTGTCAGCGATACCGGCTGTAATTCTCTATAACTACCACCTGATCCTTGATAATAAACTCCTTCAGGGACTATCAGGGTTGTTGGATACGTTGCAGTATTTTGACCACTAACTATATCCACCGAAGCTACGGTACTATTCCTTAATTCTCTTGGCCTTACTTCCCTAGCTATCTTAGATATAGCCTTGTTTATATAAGTGTTTAATAAGGTTGATGATGGATCAGTAGATGTTGTGCTAACCCCTGATCTAATAAACCCTTCGGTCAAAGTTCTTAAAACCGCTAATGTTGATCCCATTTTATAATCCTTCCCTTTATGGAGCTATTCTAAACACAGATAAATTCATATGCGCTACAGTGGGATTGCTTGTATCCGCTGTGTTTTCAATAACCGCACTTATAGTATCTGAAGCCGCCAAAGTCCTAATCCCTCCGGCACTGACCGAGCCTTCATCTGCGGATGCTCCGATAGCCCTATTCCATTCCATATCACCGTCAGGATCGGTTCCGTTTATTGCTATTCCACCATGGAAATCTTTATTAGCTGCAGAGGAAACAGAAAGAGACAAAGCTAATCTATATACTCCTGCTTTGGTAACCGTAATTACACCATCGGTAATACTGGCATTTTTAGCTGGTCCATACCCTTGCACATTAGGTGTGACGACATAATAAATATCAGCTGTAGCTATTCCTACAGCAACCACATTATATGAGCAACCCATATCGATATAAGTCATGTTATCTTCCGTTATATCTCCTGCAACATGTAACTTTGTTGCCGGGGTCGCAGTTCCTATCCCCACTCTATTATTCCCAGCCTCAACATAAAGCAAATTAGCATCACCAGAGCCTTCAACCCTCGAATCCAAATCATCGGCATTTTCATTTATTATCATATTTCCAGATACATGAAGCCTTACTGTGGGGGTTTGCAGTCCCAAACCAACACAGCCGGTACCTTTGACTACGAACGCATAGTCCCTTGGTGATCCATGATTAATACTAAACTCACATAAGGTGCCCGTTATCTCTTGTACCTCCGCAGAAAAGCCATAGGTTTCTGTTTGAACGACTGCAAAAGCCCAGTTACCAGCATCACTTGATAAAACCCTTAATGCTTGGGCAGGGCTCGCATCTCCTATCCCTATCTGCTTTGCGCTCAATACCCCGTCTACATCAAATAATGCGCCAGGGTTATTCATCCCTATACCAACTCTATTGTTCCCACCATCAACATAAAGAAGATTAGTATCAGTATCTCCTTCCATTCTGATATTTACCGCATCACCATCTTCATTAATTACAGCCCCACTAGCAACGCTCAAGACTCCTCCAACATCCAATAAAGCTCCAGGGCTATTGGTTCCAATTCCTACCCTATCTGCACTTGCATCAACGAATAATAAGTTTGCGTTAGTGTTTCCTTCTACCCTCGTATCCACACTATCACCAGACTCATTAATAATGGCATTTCCAGACACAGTTAAGACACCTGCCACATCAAACAATGTTGCTGGGGTTGAAGTCCCAATTCCGACTCTATCAGTACTTGCATCAACAAAGACTAAGCTTGTATTTGTATCACCTTCTATCCTTGTATCACTATCCCCACCAGCTTGATTTAATACGGTTGTAGTATTTACAACCAAACTCGAAGCAGTTACATCGCCTAAATCTGAAACTGACAAGCCGGAGGTTAACGTTATATTTCCGTCAAACGTTACCTCGCTCCCTTGAGTATTTGTTATCTTTACATCTATAAATGAATACCCCTCTGTACCAACCGTTGCAGAGGAGGCTAAATTGGCCGTGGCCATAACTGTACCATCAGATAATAAATAACTTACCAGAGCTGCTGTCTCTGCAGTTTCTGCGAACTGTATAATTGTATAATCAGCAGCTTCAGAAAACGTCCAGCTGATATGGCTGCCGGTAGCTACCGTCTCATCAGTAAACTGAATTTGTTTATAATCCTCACCCTTGAATGGGGTAAATGTAGCAAGTAATAATGTGGGAAATAGGAATAATACTAAAACAGATGTAAGAAACTTTTTCATAGTCAATAAACCTCCATAATTTAAAAGGGTAAGCCCCCTTGTTGTTAGAGAACTTTCCCCTTAGTAAGGGCTTAAGTCTATTTATTAACTATTATACATTATCAGGTGCTTACCTTTATAGGAGTTTCTACATCAAATAGGATAAATGATAGCAATTTATCAGTCTCTTTTTTAATATTATAGTTCTTGAAGCAGTCTTTGCTCAATAAACCTTCCCGAACCAAATGATAACTATCTACCAACTCCCTAAGCTTGTCTATAAATTCCGGCCTATCATAAAGCCATATCTTACCCGCCGTATTTCTATAAGGAACCACATTACTAGCCAAAAGAGGAACATCAATTGAACTCCATTCTATCCATTTTAGGTTAGATTTACATCTATTGAACTCGGTATCTCTAAGCGGGGCTAGGGCAATGTCAGCTTCGGTGTTATATAGTGATTGAGGGTATTTTAGGATATGCCAGGCTACCTGGACAAACTGGAATCGCTTATCCGCCTTGAACCAATCAGGTAAATATCCGCCACTATACCAAGTGAAATAGATATCCTTATGGGTAGTCACATATAACCTTAATCTGGAATATATGGTCTTGAAATCCTCGTCATGGCCACCACCACCGACATAAACTATATTAGTCCTACCCTTAAGCTTCTTTTTCTTCTTGTCTATTTTCCAGGTATGGGGGCTTATACAGTTTGGTGCTACATGGACATTTAAATTGAATTTCAACATAGAATCAGCTAGATAGCGACAAGAACAAATCACGCCATCGCTTATGCTCGCATGTTCCGCTGCTATTGTATTATGTTCTCTAAACTCAGCTACATTCCTGTTTGATGGAGTTACATCGCCTATAGAATCGTCGCATTCCATGAATATCTTAGTGGTCGGATACTGTTCATGATACATCTTAACCAGCGCCAAACCCTCTTTATTTTGTAACTTTTGGATTATCAGAACATCAAAGAACTGAAATGCGCCCTCTAGTGTACTCTGGATTTGTCTTGCATATTCAGTGGCATCCAAGCATATCTTTGACCATGGTATCTCCTTAAAAGGATCAAAAAATGGCTCAACATGCAAGGCATACTTAGTGTCATATTCCTTAGCTATTGTTTGCGCATAATTCTCTATCCGCCAATAAATAGGCCCTAGATTGAGGGTTGGCAAATAACAGATGGCATACCTTTGTCCTTTCAATTATTAGTCCTTTCGTTTAACTGCCACAAGCGCCAGCCATTGAGCCGCATTAGGGTTTAGGTTGTTTGTTGCACAGTACTCCTCTATATACGGGAGATTCCAGAACTGGACATCACCTTTTTTGAATACAGAATGAAATAAGGTGTTCACTATCTCGATACTGTAGTTCATCTGATGATAATCCCCTACCTTCTTACACATCTCTGATGCCGGATGCGGGATTGTAACGATATAAGTACCGCCAGGCGATAATACTCGATACGCTTCCTTTATTGCTACTAATGGATCATATAAATGCTCTAACACCTCACAACAAATGACAACCCCAAAAGATTCATCTTTAAACCGACTCAAATCCTCGGCTTCCCCAACTTCAGCAAACACACCCCTCTTTTTTGCCTTTTCAACCAACTCCACAACCACGTCTAACCCCTTAACATAACAGCCACGTTCAGCCATTAAACGGATAGCTATGGTTCCACCATTACATCCGATATCAAGCACCCGTGATCCCTTTGGTGTTTTCTGGACTACGAAATCAACTCTATGAAAATCAGAGCTGTATCTCGTACCTTTACCTTTAACAACACCATCTGATCTATAGTTATCCACATGCGCTTTTATAGCTTCATCTTTACTCTCATATCGCATTTAATTAAGTTTTCTCCATATGCCATCAGCCAAGAAACCAACCGAAAAAGCTAACAAGTAAGATATCTGAACATCTTTTATGCAGGCCTTAATTAACATGGTGCCGCCAATAAGGATTAATGGGTAATTGACTACATAAGAGATTAACCTTAATACTCTTTGTTTCTCTACGATTTCCATTGCATAATGATCTTTAAGTCTTTGCTTGGTCCATAAAATCAAAAACCCTAATGATCCGGCCGTTAGTAAACTCGCATATGGTTCTTTGCTCAATATCGCTATAATCCCCAGAATTCCTATAGTAAGAATAATACCCAGCAAATTATAGAAGTAATTATCTCTCCTTACCTCTAGCCGTTTTTGCTCAAGCAAGGTTTCCCTGATCTGATTTTTAACATATTCAGCATCTTGACCATCTAAGCACGCTTCATTTTCATTTACCTTTTCATTTACCTTTTCTTCACCCATAACTTTTCATCCCTTTCTTTTTTACCTATCTTGGATCTCTTTTTTTTCTAGGACGCCAAGATCAATACCGAACTTCTTATAATACTCCTTTTTCAAAGCCCAAGCTTTACTCTTGTTTCTTACTGTATCACCCTCTGTCTTGGTCATCATAAGATTCGAGCATATGCCAAATTTCTTTCCTTCCCTTAATAATTTTAACAAGAAAAACTCGTATAAATCAGTATCTTTAGAAACTTCTAAGTACGGCGATTCTAACGCCACCTTTCTCCTATATGCTACCGTTGGATGCGCAATAGGGCATTTGGTATTACCGTCCCAGATATGTGCAGGTTGATCCCAGATATGGTTAGGATTAATTGAGGATCTACACCTAACGCCCGTACTAAACACATCAAAGTCAGGCTTTTCAGTAAAGAATTTCACAATAGACTCGCCTCTGTCAGGTTCGTATTCATCAGCATCGCAAACCGCTATGATATCGCCATCGGCTATCTTATTTCCTATGTTCCTGGCAACGGCAGCTCCCCTTCTAGTTAAGAAACTAACTACTATTATCTCATCTTTATATGTCTTTAATATATTAGCAGTATTATCAGTAGAGCTATCATTAATGACTATTATCTGACCCGGAACGGTTTGTTTTAATAAACTGTTTATTGTTGAAGCTATATTTACTTGGCCGTTATAGACCGGCAATACATATGAGACACTCAATACTATCTCTGCAATGGGTTCGTCATTTATTGGGTCAGGCTGTTCAATCTCTTCTAATATATCCTCAACATTAATTTTCTCTTCATCCATATTACTTAAAACTCCTAACTATCTCATAGATGCGTTTCTTATATTTACTAAGACTCATTAACCGCTGATAATAATCTTTAACCTTTATAGCGTCAGGGTAATTATTCGTATTTACCATGGTATATATCTTATCCATTAACCAACCCTTATCCTCTCCATAATTATTCAATGCCTCAAATGGTATTTTCTCTGCAAACTTAAACTCCGGATCAGGGACCGATACCAACGCCTTCCTGCCACAGGCCATGAACTGGATCGGTAGATGCGGAAACCCATCGTGACGAGTAAATCTTAAGTACATATTACAGCTGTTAATGAAGGTGGGCATATCCTCGCTCTTAACTTTACCTTCAAATATTAAGTTTTTTGACCTGAATTTAACTGAATCATCTTTCTTTAGAAACGCCCTCTTATCATCACCAAAGAACACGAAATCGATATCGGGCATGGACCTAGCGATATCTAATATGAATGGTAAATGGGATAACCCGTCAGCACCGTCAATGGCGTTCATGTTAGGTGTATTAGAAAAGTAGACTGCCACCCTCTTCTTTTTTGGTGTCTCTTTCAAGGGGACAAACCTCTCAATGTCGTAAATAGGGCTATATAATAACTCTGCTTTTATACCTAAGCCGGCCAACTCGTCTACCATTCTGGGCGAGTTTGCCAGTAACACTGTCTTTGACATCTTAAATATATTCCTTATTTCTTCAACCTCTGCTATTGAATGCATGTTTCTTAGCTGCCAAACATCAGTGCCGATGAAATGGTAAATACTCTTCTTGTAGCCGGCACTGTAATGATTTGTTAGTGCCTCTACCGGCGCATTAAAGCAGCCAATGAAATAGGTGGCCTTCCAATTGGTATAACAAAGGTTCGATGGTACTATTTGGCGTCTACTATTAGGGATTGGACCAATATAATCGGCATCTAACATTAATGCCCGCTGCCTGGCCTGAAGTGGAGCTGCAAATGTCGTTACTACCAGTTCCCGATCAGGGATTCCCTGCTTTTCTCTAAATATCTTTGATTTTTCTGATAGACTTAAACCTTTTGTGCCTGATATTGAAGCTTCAGTTGGGTAGGTTGTACTAAAGATGAACTCATTTATATATTTACCCTTAAACCCTGCCTTTGCCACTCGATAGAATAATGACCAATCTTGAAAGAACTCCTCATCCTCTCTAAAACCCTTAACAAATTCAAATACGTTTCTTCTTATAGGTGACATGGTACAAACATAATTCATTGTGGATAATGCGTCTTTGTCAAAAGGTTGAGAAAAGAACTCGTATTTTTGGTCAAACCTATAATTACCATAAACAAACATGATGTCCGGATTATCATCCAGCTGGTCCATGCACTCTGTTATCATCCCCGGATATAGTTGGCAATCGCCATCAATGAAAAATAAAATATCATTATTTCCAGCCCTAGCACCAACATTTCGCGCATGTGCAGCCCCCTTATTCTCCGGTAATACTATTAAATCAAAATCAACTATATTTGAAAGGGAGTGTAAGTAATTTATGTCTTCAATATTTTCCTCTTTACCATCCACAACAATTACAACGGTATAATCTTTAGTGTCTTGATCTGCAATCGAGTTTAGGAGTTTATCTATTGTGTCTTTGTTCTTGAAATATGAAATTACGATGTCAAATGTCATTAATGTTAGTACCCCCATCATATTTTGATTAACTAATCACTTTATAACATATTATTATACACCGATTTATTTTTATAACAAAAAGGCGGACAAGTGTGTGTGTCACTCATCCGCCTCAATTGTTATTTAACTGCTAGATATCTTATGCAGTTACTTCAGTTGATAGTATCCAAAGTCCGGCTGACTTATTCAATACTTTACCTACTGCTGTAATAGCAAAAGACGCAATTCTCTTTTTGTTACATGGGTCAGATACAGTTTGTGATCCAGGCTCTTTAATGAAGAACTCAAACCCTTTTCTGCCTCCACCCATACCTGTTACTTCAGATACACCGTATGCCTCATCACCAAATAGTAATGAACAGAACACAGCTCCGGAACCGGTTGATAACGTATCACCGGATACAGGGAACCTGTAACCAAGAGTTGTGGATGTAAATCTGATTCCTGATAGGATATCGACTTCATCAGTCATCATGGCTATCTTATCCGGAGATGTCGGCGCAAACCAACCTTTATACCCCGCACTGGTTTTCACCTGGAATATAACAGTTGGATATGTGATACATGCATATCGTCCATCAGGTAGTGGATCAATATTCTTGCCTCTAAGCACATTTACACCAGCTTGGAATGTCTTAACTGTGGCTCCGGTTTTCGCAACAGCGACAACAGTTGAAGATTGGGCAATCCTGGTCTTATTATGGTACATCGGGAACCTATCTCCACTAGTAGATGCATCATGCGACCAGAATTTTGCTGTGATACTAGATGAATTTAATGAACCACCGTCAATAGCAAGATTGTTCATATTAACACCACTCGCATTAGCCGTATCAGCCACACACATACCAATATCATTCCTGATTAAAACGTCCAGGGTCTTAGTTGCTGCCTGTTCTACTTTATTAGCAACTTTAGCGAATGGCGCAATTTGAGTTGTTTTTAGGAACCTGGAAAATTGGACATAGCCATTCCTCTCATGCAAAGTAGCGCTAACAACAGTTGAAGATTGATACATTTGTTGTGCTGTAAATTCGTCAGTGTCATCGGCATATAAATAACCAATTGCATTTAGGCGTGTAAATTCAATAGAACTACCACCATTTTGAGGAATGTCCTCTCTAGTTGGTGCTAACCTATAAAAAGCTGTCTTTGGCTCAAACGCCTTTAAAATTCGTTTACTATAAACTGTTTTGACCGCATCGGTCATTGAAGCATGTGATGATTGTTGATCTGTCATCTTTACTTCACTCTCCTTATATGAAATTTAGGCGATAGGTAAACCCTCCACCTTAATTGCATATTCTAGGTATTCATCTGCTGACATATCGTCAATTGACTTTCGTGGCTTTTTTGATGCAGTACTACTTGCAGCCGTATTTGTTGTCGCTGCCCTTTTAGACCGTTCAAGTGACCCCTTATTACTCACCTTTGCCGAGTTTTCTTGCTTCAATATATCAAGTGTTTTTGCCATTACCCATCCTTGAGTTCGGATAGTTTTTGCTACACGTTCATCATTAGTAGCTCCAGCTCGTGAAAATTCGGCTTGCAGCTCCGGATTAACAACATTGAATATCTCTGGATGAGTTTTCAAATTCTCATAGAATGTTGAATTCTCTTTCTCGATATTCGCCAATTGCGATTCGGCTGCCTCTCTCCGTTTACTTTCCCTTAGCTCAATCTCTGATGAAATTAGCTTCCTAACCACTTCCCGCTCTGCTTCCGGGTAATCGTCTAAAAGAGCATCTTCAGCTTCCCTCTCTTTGGCCTTAGATATGTTTGTTACCTTGCCATCAAGTGTCTCTAAACTCTTTCTCACCTGATATAGTTCATTGTTCTGCCTAGAAATATACTTGTTCTTTTCCTCTAACAGCGCAATTAAATCTTCTCTTTCCTTTTTCTTGTAGTATGCGCTCTCTGTATCATCTTTCTCTGCTTCCTTTTCTACTTCAGTATTTTTTCCTGTTTCAGCCTTTTCGCTAACTTCATTAGAACTCTCACTTGGAGCTTGTTCTTCTTTGGTCTCGAGTGCTTCCTCGTGCTCGGTTTCTCCGGCACTTTCAGTATTACCATTAGTAGACGCTTCAACCTGATCCAGGTACTCAGCGATTTCACTTTCGGTCTTACCGTCCAGTTCGGATTCCGACAATAATTTTATAGACATCTATTCTCCTTCATCCACTTTTTCAGATATTTTTCTATCTTCTTCTTTTCTAAGTATATCAATATAACTTTGATACCCCTTTATTGGATCAGCTTGTAACAGTATCCCAGCAAACTTACCATCAGCAACTTCAACTTGGAATGAACCTGTTTTGTATTTCGCCGCAACATCTGCCCTGCTTACCTGGGATCCGTCATAGAATCCTTGCCTGCCTAGTAAATCATTAACATAAATACCGTCAATCTTTCTCCCATTCAGATTATTAGCAGCTTTTTCCATATGCTCAAGATTGACACCGTACTTCTTGCAGCATTTGTATTTACATCTAGCTATATGAGAAGCCACTTTTTTCTGGTAAACAACATCCTTAAATTTTAGCTTGGAATTAACAAGGTACTGCACCTTCTTAACTAATGTTACTGTCTCATTTATCTTAGGAAATGCTTCCTCTTTGAATAAATGCCTTGGTGGCTGTCTCCTTGGAGCCGGAGCCCTCTTAACCGGTTCATTACTAATTATATTTGTTTCATTATCCATGCTTATTTATCCTCCTTAAAATGTGTAGTCCCTAATTATATCTTCGCCAAATATCTCTATAGTCTTAATCTCAATTGCCATTTTCTCTATTAATTGAGGGTTCCTGTCCTCGCTAACTAGATTTTCTCTTAAGATCGCTAGACGCTCACCTATAAATATCTCGCATGCTGCCTCAAATGTTTGCCTATCCAGCTTTTTTGTCATTTTTACCCCCTGCCACCTCTAAACTGGCTTCAGCTACGAGTTTCTCCATCTCGATTCTACCCTTATTATTGTCCTCTGCTATCTGGCCTTCCACATCAGTCTTTACCTTCTGGCCATATTCCTCTTTAGCTTTGGCCTCTGCTTCCGTCTGTGCCTTGGCCTGCTCTTGCTGAACTTTCATCACCTCTTCCTCATCTAACCAAAGATCAGTTGCATCATCACTTATCCCGTAACACTTCAACACCTTTTCACCCATAACCCGCCAGTCAATTCTCCTTGCTATCGGCGGTACTTGAATCGCATATTGAGTGAATTGGGTATACCCTTGCTGGTGTGCAACCTCGTTTGCCAACTCCATTGTTCCTAATATATTGTACTTAACATTGACTACCAAATCCTTCATTGACATATTAGGGTCAATCCCTAACTTCTGTACCTCTTCTTCACTATAGATATCTAGTAAATCTTCAGTGTCTTTGAATACTAAGTTCCGCTCATATAGCATCTCCAGAAATGGCCGGAGCTCGTCATTACTAACTTGCGCTATTAAATCGTTTAACGGTAAATCGTTTTGTTGGATAATTGCCATTGTTCCTGCTGCTGTCTTTGGTATTAATCTACTATCCGACGTCCCTTGCTGGACCGGAGCTAAACTCCATAACTGGTCTAGGTCTTGCCCGATTAGGACACTATCTTGCATCTTTACATTAGATAGGTTTGGATTGATTATCGGTGTTATCCCGTTACTGCCAACACCAGTGATCCTTCCCATGGGTCGCCATACCCCGTCCCATCTAACACTCTTCGATTTATCTTCATACATCATTGGAAAATTGCTGTAAGTTCTCGCATCAGTTGATTGGGAACGACTTGCATTTAACTCATATAAAAGAGGCAATCCCAAAATTACCTTGGATAATCCGTAAAACGTGTTGGCTAGCTTTATATACCTACCAACTATGAACGGACGAACGTACCTTTTATGCCGGAACGGCGTTGGCTCTTTTCTGATTACCACATCACCATTAGCGATTGTTACGATCACTTCTTCGGGTACGCCATCTCCATCAAGATCGTACCTTCCGTAACACTCGTCAATCTCTACATAACCACTCTTTTTTGTGGCTTTTAGCTTGCGCTGAAACACCGCTTCCGATTTACTTGATAAACCCAGAATAGATGCATATTCCTTTTGAGCGTCAGTCATATTTCCAGTATCACCTGGTTTTATTAGATCTAGGTTTTCGTATACCCCTACCGTAGTTGTCTTTTCTTCTATTATTGGATTGCCTTTTTTGTCCGCACTCTCTATTTCTTCAGTAACTGTCCTTTTCTCAAGTGCTAGCAAATCCTCTAGCCGTTCCTTTGTGAAATGGATACAGGCTTTGCTCTTATTGATATCTGATATACTTGCGTCGGTATAGAAGTCTTGGATCAATAGTGGCCTGAAATACGTGTTCTTTCTTATTATCAGTTCTGGTTCCTCATCCTCGAAATAACTAAACTCACGCTCCTCATACTCTTGAGGTATCTTGGCAATTGATGTCCCATAGATACATCGGTTCTTGTTGTGTTCTTTGAAATTGGACTTGAAATCGATCTCCGGTAACTGGTGACCGAAAATATATTCGTTGAGTAAATCTAGGATATTCTTCTTTTGTGGTTCTTCTTTTTTAGATTCAATCCTACCCCATGGATCTCGGTTGAATAGTATCCGGTTGATCCGAGATTCAATACCCTCAACCTTCATAAGTGTCACCGGTACATTGACCTTGGCCCTGCCCTCATAAGTGCGACTTAAACCCTCATCAACTTTATACGCCTTTAGCGCCTGATCCCATAATTCCTCTAGCCCTTCCCGCTGTGTAGCGTAGGTCGTCTTTAGTGCCATGAAATAATCTATGATTTCTTTATCTTGGTTCAAGTGTCGGGTTTCTTCTTTTATGCTGTCATCCATTTTAACTTCCTTTTTTACATTAATTATAACATTTGAGATTAATAGCCCATCCCGCTGAACAGCTCAACATGCCCTGCTTCTTCATAATCTATTGGCCGATAATCGAGTAACAACTTAATGCATTGGTATTTGATTATATCCATAAAATGATCATTCTTCTTTTTAGGCCGATTCAGTGTCTCATTCCTTTCGCTTATCCGTGCGCTGGCGTAACTATCCCAGCTATACCGAACTATTTCCCAGTTGATACCGGCAAGATCATCAAAGAAATATAACTTTGGCTTCCTCTTTATTGTGCCGTCTAGTGTCTTAACAACCTTCAATCTCCGCTTCACCTCACCAATACCAAGCGCATTATCTTTGGTTACCAAAACGCATTCGATGCCTGCCTTATAGAACTCTCTGCGGATGGTGTGGACTTCCTCTTGTTCTTCGCCCGTGGCCTTATTTATCACATCAGGGATCATTGAACTTGTGTCAATTTGTGTGTATAGAGGGACAATTTTATTTCGTTTGATGTGTATCATCTTTGCGAAATCACCAATATACAGTGACTCTTTTGGTGCTTTTAACTCATCAACTACGTACAACGTATCAGTGTTTATGTGATACGCAAACCGTAACCAGTGATGGGGAACCCGTGGATGAGGATCAATTCCCTCGAGAATTAGCCAGTTCAGTGGATCGTTTCTTGCGTTTAGTTGGTAATTAAATCTTGGTATTCGGTGTAGTTTTTGGCTGAACTCTTTGTATATTAGACCTTCTTTCATGTGAGGTCGTCCTTCGATCCGGGACTCGTACTCGTCAGCGTCCACTTTGCGCTTAAATGCTGCCTTTCTTTCGGTGGCAATAAACGGGTTCATATCTAGTGTTAGAACAGTCGAGCTCACGTCCTCGCTATTAGAATCCCATAGGAAATTAACTAGCCTGGTGAATCCTGATAGACTTGTAAACGTAAACAGTATTATCCCACCAGTATCAGTAACACGGGCAATGCATTCCTGGAATATATCCCAGGGCGGTTCCTCATCCAACCAAATCAGATCTATTTTGTCGCCCTGGTACGAGCCAGATCCCTGTTCGTACGTTTTGAAATGGCAAGTGCTTTTGTTTTTGCCTACTATTATCCCGTTTTTCCAGCCTCTGATTTCGTTGTACTCGCCATACTCTAGGTCCTGCTTCCTGATTAGAGTTGATAGTTTCTTTTGTTGGACTTTTATTGATAGATCAGAGATCGTGCCACACCAGATCCGTTTTGGTTCTGCTCGTTTAAATATCTCACCAACGATACCTGCGCCACTCTCGGTTTTCCCCGACCTGTTACCACCAAATATAACGTATATTGATTTACCTGTTTTCAGGTATATTGAGGTTAGAACTGCCTCTCTGATTTCGTTTTGTTCGGGATACGCACACCAGTCCATATAATCTAGGCGGTTATCAGTCTCGTCTACTAACCTCTGTGTCAGTAGTTGTTTTAGCTGCTGGAGTTGATGAGAGTCTAGGCTAGTCAAATCATTTTTTTTCATTCACGTGTGTGTATATATATTAACGGGCGTGTTTTCGGCCGTCGTCAGGTAGCCAGGCTCTGATTTTTGGTGGGATTTTCTTCTTGGCTTCAGCCGATTCTGAGAGCCATCTCTTTTTCTCTTTTTCAATTAGTTTCTTTGATTCTTTTCTGTGTTTTCTATAGGCGTCTAATAGTGTGGTCATTAGCTTTCCCCCAATTCCTCACGTTTGGTTTTTGGTTTCTTCTTTAGTTCCCAGCCTAGTTTAGATACAAGCCCCTCTATATTATTAAGAAGTTCTGCCCGGTTTGGATCCGGAGTGTCATCCACAGGTGCATCCGGGTTATCTTTCCAATAGAGGTTATTTTTTAGGTAGAATATGAGGCCGGTAACATGCCGTTGCGTTACGAGTCGGTCAATCAGGTTCGATTCTATTAATTGTCGCGCGCCGTTAACAATTTGTCGGTATTCAGCCTTTTTAGAATAAGCCCACAGTGTTTGATATTCAATTCCGAGGTAGACAGCTAATCCCTGCCAGGTAACGGGTTCGGTGGCATATTCCAATATTTCAAAATCTTTACCGCTTTTACGATGAGTCAAAATAACCCCTCTTTTAGCTCTTGAAGCCAAGTATTTATCAATATTGATTTTCAATTCCAGAGGTGTATATTTACAGGGGTTGGCCATAAGGTTTATTATATCACAATCATTTAAGTTAACACATTTGAATGATTATGCGACATGTGGGGGGTGAGCGCCATGGGGGGTAAGATAAATTCAAATACAATTTCTATTTAGGGGTAAGTTTTCTAAAAGAAAAATTATAACTTATAGGGGTGTTTACAAGGAAAAAAAAGTATGGTAAAATCTCCTACTAGTAAATAGTAACCCGATCCACTGTATAGGGTTACGAGGTACTATCCTCGCTAATTTGCTACTACCTAGCGAGGAAGATCATGTAACTTTTCTTACTCGTGTAATAAATTTTTTTTCACTTCGTTAAAATTTATAAGAACTAGTGACTAGTGACTAGTAACTAGTACTAGTAAAGAGTAACCCGACCAACGGAGAGGGTTACGAGGAAGAGTAACCCGACCAACGGAGAGGGTTACGAGGTATTCTCTTTTCTTTTTTGTTACTACGTGTATTAAAAATAATATATATTATATATTTTTTAATCAAAGAAGCGAGTAATTCCACGAGCCGTCCGGCGAGAGGATGAACGGCTCTAGCCCTAGTTACTAGTACTAGTAACTAGTACTAGTGATAAATTTTTTTTCACTTCGTTAAAATTTATAAGAACTAGTGACTAGTGACTAGTAACTAGTACTAGTAACTAGTACTAGTGATCCAAAAAAAAGAGAAATAAAAAGACTTATAAAGGCCATTAAACAAAGAATAAAAGCCATTAAAAGAAGAAACACAAGTACTACTCCCCTTAATAAATATACGTATCACACTCGAGCATTGGGTTCCCATTCGGGAATGTATGGGGGCTAGCCATAAACTTAATACCTATAATAATAGACACAAATAAACGAGGTTAATAAGGGGTATTTAAACTATTTAATAGAAAAATACAATAGAGGATTTAGGTATATTAAGGGTAAAATAATAGGTTTTAGGCACGTAAGGTACGTATTAGATAAATTAAATACCTGACTAAGGCCAGAACGAGGCTAGGTATATGATATAGGTAATATATTACTAGCTCAAGTAGACCTATTGACGTTATACTACCTATATGAGCTAATTATATATATTACTAGAGTAACATAGGCTAAGGTGGTTTAAACACTCTATTTTAGATAATTAATTAGATAAGGGATAAGTAACTCTCTTTATATGAGATATAGCTTGCTAATCTAATTCAAGCTACTTGATTTAGTTAGGTATGAGCTATTAACAAGGGTATGTTGATACACTTCGTCATTAATCAATCCCACGCATTGGCTGTTTAACTAGTAAATAATGAGTAATTAAGGCTATGTGAGTATATTCAAAGAATTAAAATAAAAAAAAATCAGTGGCTATTCTAATAGCCTTAGCAGTTATTTAATAGGGAGTAAAATATACCAGTAGAAATTGATACGTTTAGAGGTATATTATTATGATTTAATTTATAGGTGGGTATACGGCTATTAACGAGGTAATTAATAATAACTTGAGAGCTCACATATGTATTTATATAGATATGAGGGGTCTCTTAC
>Ga0075122_10001096_pt1 | contig 19997 bp, 23 predicted proteins | sample AntAceMetag02UKB_FD_69790 | JGI IMG/M metagenome (GOLD analysis project Ga0075122, IMG submission 69790) | Saline lake microbial communities from Ace Lake, Antarctica - Antarctic Ace Lake Metagenome 02UKB | ecosystem: Environmental > Aquatic > Non-marine Saline and Alkaline > Saline | place...
TGCCCCTTCAAACCACGAGCACTATAAGTACCCTTGCCAGAAGCATTGCCACGACCAAGTCTTTTTGAAGTTCTACCAGCTTTTTTAGCTGGTTTAATTGTAGTTGCAGATAATGTCATATTATTTAGTTTCAGTTTCTTTTTCTACTTTTTTAACTTCTGTTTTTACAGTTTCTTTTTTTTCAGCTTCAGGTTTAACCTCACTTTTAGCTGTTGATCTAGCTCTCACCTTGAAACTTTGCAAAGCAGCAAAAGTAGCTTTAACATTTGAAATTTTATTTGTACTCTTACCAATCATTTTTGCAGAAGCATTTGGTACACCAGCCATTTCAAGTACTGTACGAACGGCTCCACCAGCAATAATACCAGTACCCTTTGGAGCTGGTTTAATCAATACTTTAGCAGCTTTGAACTTGGCTTGTACCATATGAGGAATAGAATTCTCATCCATTGGTACACGGAACAAACTTTTTTTAGCTTGATTGACTGCTTTTCCAACGGCAATTTGGACATCTTTACCTTTATCAACACCATAACCTACACGTCCTTTTCTATCACCAATCAAAACAGCAACACGAAAACTGAGTTGTTTACCACCCTTTGTTACACGAGTAACACGAGCTAAATCTACAATTTGTTGATCAAACTCTGGTTTCTCTCTTTTTGATCTTTGACCACGTTTACCTTTTCCTGGGAAAGCCATATGCAGTTTATTCTTTTATTAGTTTATTTGAAAATTTAAAATACTAGACCACCTTCACGAGCACCTTCAGCCAAAGCTTGAACTCTACCTTGGTATTGAAAACCTGCTCTATCAAAGACAACAGTTTCAATCTTAGCTTCTTTTGCTTTTGAGGCCAATTCTTTTCCTACTAAATATGCTGCAGCAGTCTTACCTTTTCTCTCGCCTGCATCACCTTTTTTATCAATTTTTTTACTATGGACAGATACCAAAACTTTGCTTGTTTCATCATTAATAAGCTGAGCATAAATAGAAGTAAGACTTCTATGTACATTAAGACGAGGACGCAGAGCAGTACCACTAACTTTAGCACGTACACGCACTTGACGTCTTTCTCTTTGAGCTTGTCTTGTTTTTAATCTTTTATCCATATTTTTAAAATGTTTAAGCAGCAGCTTTAGCAGCAGTCTTACCTTCTTTACGACGAATAACCTCGTCAATATATTTAATACCTTTTCCTTTGTAAGGTTCTGGTTTTCTAATTTTTCTAACTTCAGCAGCTGCGTTACCAAGCAATTCTTTGTCTGAACTTTCAAGAGTAATTAGATTTTTTTCTACACTAGCGACAAGACCTTCTGGTATTTTATAAACTACAGGATGAGAATATCCAACTTCAATTTTCAAGTCAGTTCCTTGCATAGCTACTCTGTAACCAACACCATTTACTTCCAGTTGTTTTTTGAAACCTACAGTTACACCAGTAATCATATTTTGGATATGAGAAGAAAATGTACCCCATAGAGATCTCTCTTCTTTATTATTTTCATTTTTTACACTCAATGTTATAGCACTGTCTGCAATGTTTACTTGAACTTTACTAGACAAAACACGAGTTAGTTTACCTTTTGGACCATTAACAACAACAGCACCGTCTTTTATTTCAACAGTTACACCTTGAGGAATTTCAATTGTCTTTTTTCCAACTCTAGACATATTTTTTTATTAATATACACTACAAATTATTTCTCCACCTATACCAAGCTTACGAGCTTGTTTACTAGTCATAAGACCTTGTGAAGTAGAAACGATTGCTATACCATAGCCATTCAAAACAACCGGCATTTCTTCAGCCTTTCTATATTTTCTATGCCCTGGTTTACTTTCACGAACAATAGATCTAATTTGTGGCTCACGACCATTATATCTAAGCTCAATAACCAGTTTTTTCACAGGTGTAGCATCTACTTCCTCTATTTTGCCAATATATTTTTCTTTTAGCAAAATTGCAGCTATAGCCTTCTTTACCTTAGAAAGTGGCATCTCAACAATAGCCTTCTTTGATAATTGGGCATTTCTTATTCTAGTTAGCATGTCTGAAATAGGGTCAGTCATCATAGGTGTTATAATTAAATTACCAACTTGATTTTCTTACGCCTGGCAATTTGCCATCGTTAGCAAGCTCACGAAAACAAATTCTGCACAAACCAAACTTACGCATAAAACCACGTCTTCTACCACATTTCCAACAACGACGTACAAGACGTGTGCTGTACTTTGGTTTTCTATTTGATTTTGCAATTTGTCCTTTAGTTGCCATAACTTTTTATTAATTAATATTTTTTCGTACTCTTCTTATTTTTTTTTGAAAGGAAAACCCAAAGCCTTTAATAGGGCTAAACCCTCTTCCTTGTTGGCAGCCGTAGTAGAAATAACTACCTGCATGCCATGAATTTTATCAATTGCATCCATTTTAATTTCTGGAAAAGCCAGTTGTTCTTTAAAACCAAAACTATAGTTTCCTTGTCTATCAAATGATTTTGGAGAAATACCACGGAAATCTTTTACACGCGGCAGAGTAACATTTACCATTTTTTCCAAAAAATCATACATTCTCTTACCACGCAAAGTGACAGATGCTCCGATATCATTACCTTCTCTGATTTTAAAGTTAGAAATTGATTTCTTGGCTTTATTGTGAGTAGGAGCTTGACCACTAATAGCTGAAAGAGTTTTTATTACATTATCAATAAAAGCAGAATCTTTTGTACTCCGACCATAACCAACATTGACAGTAACTTTAGAAACTTTTGGTACTTGCATTACATTTTTGTAACCAAATTCTTCCTTCAAGGCTGGAGATACTTTTTCTTTATAAATTTTATACAATCTTGATTCCATACTTTTTTTTATTAATCAACGAATTCTCCACTTACCTTGGCAATTCTCTTTTTTGTATTACCTTCTTGTTTGAAACCAACACGAGTAGCTTTTCCGGATTTTGGATCAATCAACATCACACTACTAACATGTAATGGAGCTGGTAATTCAATTATCTGACCTTTCTCACCTTGTCGTCTTGCTTTCATGTGTTTTTTCAAAAGATTAAGGCCCTCTACCACAACATGAGATTGCCCAGTTTTTTTATTTTGCAAAATCTGAATAACCTTGCCAGTTTTTCCACTGTCTTTTCCTGTCAAAACTTTTACCTTGTCGCCTGTTTTAATCTTCATATTTTTATAATACTTCAGGAGCTAATGAAACTATTTTTTGAAAACCCTTCAAACGTAACTCTCTACCTACAGGTCCAAAAATACGGGTTGCTTTTGGCTCTTTGTTTTTTCTATCAATTACGACAGCAGCGTTTTCATCAAATCTAACATAGGTACCATCTTTTCTACGCATTTCTTTTCTTTGACGTACGATAACTGCGTGGATTACTTCACCTTTTTTAATTGCAGCTCTTGGAGCAGCTTCCTTCACAGCACAGGTAATAATATCACCTATTCTAGCATAGCGTTTTTTATAACCACCCAAAACACGGATGCACTGTAATTTCTTTGCACCGGAATTATCGGCTACTTTCAACATTGATCTAAGCTGAATCATATTATTTTACAACTTTAATTAATCTGGTTTTCTTAGTCTTACTATAGGGACGACATTCTTGAAAACTTACAGTGTCCCCTACTTTGGCAACATTCTTTTCATCATGTACAGCGTATTTTTTACTTTCAGTATATTGCTTTCTGTATTTAGAATGCATTTTTCTTATTTTTACCAAAACGCTAACAGTCTTATCTTGGGTTTTCTTTAGAACTTCACCCTCAAAACTACGACGAATAGATTTCTTTTCGTCTGCTTTTACAGTTTTAGTTGTTTTAATTTCTTCTGTCATACTTATTTAGCTTCTTCATCTACGACAACAGTTTCGGATGTAGATTTGTTATTTAACAAAGTTAAAATTTGAGCAATCGTTCTTCTTACTTTACGAATTTCAGTCACATTTTTTAATTGATTTTCTTTAGCTTTAAATTTGAGTTCTCTTAGAAGATCTCTTTTTTCTGCCAATAGATCATGCAATTCTCTCTCACTCTTATTTTGTAATTCTTTAAAATCCATATCAATTAGTCTTTTTTAATAAATTTTACACGAGTAGGCAGTTTATATCCACCCAGTATCAATGCTTCACGAGCTTTTTCTTCTGGGATACCTTCCATTTCAAACATTACTGTGCCTGGTTTTAAAGTGTAAACATAATGATCTGGAGCACCTTTACCACCACCCATAGGAACTTCAGCGCCTTTTTTTGTTACAGGTCTATCAGGAAAAATTCTGATCCAGATTTTACCACCACGACGTACATAACGAGTAAGTACACGACGTGTAGCTTCAATCTGACGAGAAGTAACCCAAGCATGATCCAACGCTACTATACCATAACTACCAAAATCTAAAGTATTGGTGCGAGTAGCAACACCTTTATTCATTCTACGTGGCTTATGCCATTTTCTGTGTTTTACTTTTTTTGGTAACAACATAATTAGTTCTTTTTATCTCTTCTTGGTCTAAATGATCTTTCTGATTTATTATTATCTTTTTTTGTATCTTTTGTTTCTTCCATTTCAGTAAATTTATCTTTTCTACCAAATACTTCGCCGTGACAAATCCAAACCTTCAAACCAATCTTACCGTAGATAGTATTTGCTTCCACAGCTGAATAATCAACGTCACTTCTCATAGTAATCAAAGGTACGGTACCAGCTTGTAATTTTTCAGTACGAGCAATTTCAGCACCATTCAATCTGCCAGCCATAGAAATCTTTACACCCTTAGCACCAGCATTCATTACTCTTTCAATTGATTGTTTTATAATACGTCTAAAAGGAATACGTCTTTCAATATCACTAGCACAAGTCTGAGCTACAATTGCAGCAGATAGTGCTGGGCTACGTACTTCTTTTATGTTCAATTTCACACGAAGTGACATTTGTAAAAATTTTCTTTCAATATCTTTTCTCAAATCATCCAGAGACTTACCACCACGTCCGATAATGAAACCAGGCTTAGCAGCAAAAATTGTAACAGTTAGATTTTTTGGACCTCTCTCAACACTAATTGAATCGATGTGAGCATCTTTAAATTTTTTCATTAAAAACTCACGGATACTAATATCTTGTTCAGCTAGCTTTGCATAATTGTTTCTCCCGAACCACTTTGAATCCCAAGTATAAATTACTTGCATTCTGTGAGCTCTTGGATGTACTTTATGTCCCATATATTATTTCTTAACTGCTTTTTTTGATTCTTCTTTGTTTTCTACTTTTTTAACTGTTTCTTTTTTTATTTCTTTACTTATAGTCTCTTCTTCAACTATTTTCTTTTCAGTTTTTTTAGCTTTTACAGCTTTCTTTTCTTCTTTTACATCACCTTCTAGAACAATAGTAACATGGCTACCACGTTTACGCAAAGGAGTAGCTCTACCCATAGCTCTTGGCATCCAACGATGCAAGGTGGAAGCTTCATCTACAAAGGCAACTTTTATTACTAGAGTATCTTCAATTAAAGAATGATTTTGTTTTGCATTGGCAACAGCAGATTGCAATAATTTCAAAATTGGACGAGCAGCATGTTTCACATTATGTTCCAATTGAATGATAGCATTTTCTACCTTTAGACCACGAATAAGATCAACCAGCAATCTAACTTTGCGGGGACTCATTCTCAAATGTTTCAATTTTGCGGTTGCTTGTTCTTTCATATTTTATAAAAAACTGTTTTAACCTTTAATATATTTATTTCTTTAGTTCTTTGGCCATTTTACCACCATGTCCACGAAATTTTCTAGTCGGAGAAAATTCACCAAGTTTGTGACCAACCATATTCTCTTCTATTATCACTTGGATAAAATCTTTACCATTGTGTATCAAAAATGTCAGACCAATAAATTCTGGAGTAATAGTACAAGCACGAGCCCAAGTTTTAATGGGGTCGGGATTGATACTATCCTTGGCTTTCATAACCTTTTTCATCACTTTCTCATCGACAAAAGGTCCTTTTTTTAAACTTCTTGACATAGATATTTAATTATTTTTTTCTCTTCTTACGTCTTTGTAAAATAAGTTTATCACTTGACTTTCCTTTCTCTCGTGTCTTCACACCAAGAGCTTTCTTTCCCCAAGGAGTCTTTGGACCACCTTTATGTCCAATTGGACTGTGTCCTTCACCACCACCATGTGGATGATCAACAGGGTTCATGTTTTTACCTTTCACAATTGGTCTCCAACCTAGCATTCTTCTTCTTCCAGCTTTACCCCATCTTACCAAACTACGATCAGAATTGGAAACAGTACCAACAGTACCCATACATTCTTTCTTTACCAATCTTACTTCACCAGAAGGCAATTTCAATTGTGCATGTTTACCTTCTGAAACTTGCAATTGAGCACCGTTACCAGCCCCACGAGCAAGTTGACCACCTTTACCAGGAGTCAATTCAACATTGTAAACAAACAAACCAACTGGGATATATTCTAATGGCATTCTATTACCTACTGTGGCTTCAATTTTTCCTTTACTAGACATTAACTTATCACCAACTTTAATTCCTTTTGGAGCAACGAAATAAGCTTTATCACCATCTGTGTATTCTACTAGAACAATTCTAGCACCACGATTTGGATCATATTCAACAGCTTTTACTTCTGCTTCCACATCAAACTTTGTACGCTTAAAGTCAACGATACGGTAAAGTCTTTTTACTCCACCACCTCTGTGACGCACAGTAATTTTACCAGTATTATTACGACCAGCTTTTTTATTCAAAACTGCAGTCAAAGACTTTTCTGGTCTTGTTTTTGTAATATCAGAAAAATCCTGAACGCTTGATTTACGTCTACCTGGAGTAGTTGGTTTGTAAACTTTTACTGCCATATTATATTAGTTCGTAGTTCTTAGTTCGTAGCCAATAGTCTTGAGTCCATTATCCGTTTTGTTTACCAGATTTCCTATGAACTGTGAACTATTGACTATAAACTATTTAAACGCCTTCATGAATATTAATAGACTGACCTTTTGGTAGAGTAATCATCGCTTTTTTCCAATCTTGTCTTCTACCAAATGTTTTACCACGTCTCATTTTTTTACCTTCAAAATTTGCTACTCTCACTCTTTTTGCAAGTACACCATAAATCTGAGCAACGGCATTTTTGATATCAACTTTGGTAGCTCCAATTGCAACTTTGAAAGTGTAAGTGTTTAAACTTTCGTTCATAGCAGCTTTTTCACTCACAATCGGACTAAGCAATACTTTATAAGCATCACCTTTGGTTTTTTTAGTTACTTTTTTAGTTGGTGTTTTCTTTTCAACTTTATCAGCAGTTTCAGTCTTTGGTGTGGTTTTTTTAGCAACTTCAACCTTAGACTCACCTTGAGCAGGAGCTTTTTGCTTTTCATCGCCAGATTCTTCTTTCTTTTTGAATTTATCAAGTAAGCTCATATTATTTAGCTAGTCTTTTTTCTAAAATTTCAACACCTTTTTTTGTTGTAATAATATATTGATGATGTAGTAAGTCAACGACATTTACGTCACTTGCTTGCTGCATATCAAGTCTTTGAATATTTCTAGTACCTAGATTCAATTTTTCGTTGCTAGCATCAGACAGCAATAGAGTAGTTTTACCAAAACCTGGTAAAGCTTTGCGTAAGTCTACCATTTCTCTAGTCTTACCACTAACTTCAAAATTTTCTAAAACGATAAATTGAGTATCTTTCACTTTTGCAGACAAACACATTCTTACAGCCAACTGATTCATTTTCTTTTGAATTTTTTGTTTATAATTTCTAACCTTTAATGGACCAAAAGTGACACCACCACCAACCCAGATAGGAGAACGGTTTGAACCATGACGAGCACGGCCGGTACCTTTTTGTTTCCAAGGTTTTTTACCACCACCACGAACATCACCTCTATCTTTTGTATGTGCCCAAGGCTCACGAGCATTGGCCATCATAGCATTGTAAATTTGGTGTACAACTTGGTTTTTTAAAGATATACCAAATACAGCATCGTCAAGTTCTAACTCACCGGTTTCTTTAGCTTCTTTATTGTATAGCTTAACTTTTGCCATATTATTTATCTTCTTTTTTAGTTTCTTTTTTTACCTCTTCTACTTTTGGTGCTTCAACTTTTTTTTCTACAGGAGTTTCTTCAGTCTTAGTCTCTTCTACCTTTTCTTCCACAGCCTCTTCTGTTTTAGTATTTTCAACAGTAATATCACCTTCGTTAGTTGAAATCAACAAAAGACCTCCACGAGCACCAGGAACAGCTCCTTTAATCAATAATTCATTATTTTCTTCGTCTATTTGTACAATTTCCAAATTCTTAACAGTAATTTGTGCATCACCCATGTGACCGCCCATACGAGTTCCTTTGAAAACGCGAGCAGCATCAGTAGCACCAATAGAACCAGGCATGCGCAATTGATCTTTATGACCATGACTTGCAGGAGAACCATGGAAACCATGTCTCTTTACAACACCCTGAAATCCTCTACCTTTTGACTTCCCCACTACTTGTACTTTTTCACCAGTAGCAAAAGTCTTAACAGTAAAGACATCTCCACGATTTAATTTATCACTATCACTAGTTCTAAAATCGCGCAAAAATCTTACGGTTAGGTTATTGTCATCTCCCAATTTTATATCTTTTAAATGTCCAGTTTTAGCTTTGTTCAAACGAAATTTCTTTTGTACACCAAAACCAATCTGCACAGCATCTTTTTTTATCTGAGTCACTACACAAGGACCAGTTTTTACACTAGTTACAGGTACAACAAGACCGTCTTCTCTGAAGACTTGTGTCATACCTTGTTTGGTTCCGATGATAAATTTCATAACAAAATGGTTTTTGTAACAAAAAACTAGAAGTGATACCTCAAAAAATACTGTTTGAAACATCACTTCTAGCCTCTATATTAATACAATATTTTGGCTTATTTTAATTAGTTTTAATAGTTCACCTCACTGTAACATCAAAAGTTCTTTCTCACAGATGTTTTTTAGCCTATATTTAGGCAAATCTTATCTGTTTGAATCGTGATGTTTTTCTTTTATTAGGATGGCAATAGTTTACCGCAAATACAAAATATTGTCAAGCTTCTTTTCTGAATCTTATCCACACTCATTTTTTGGCTAATCTAAGGTACTTTTAGATCATTTTAATCTCTACATCCACACCAGCTGGCAAGTTCAAATTCATCAAAGAATCTACAACCTTTGCATTTGGAGATAAAATGTCGATCAAACGTTTGTGAGTACGCATTTCAAATTGTTCAGCAGATGGCTTGTGTACAAAAGTAGCACGATTTACAGAAAATTTGTTCTTTTCTGTTGGCAAAGGTACTGGACCTACTACCTTAGCACCATTTCTCTCAGCTGTCTGAATGATAGTTTTGGCAGCTTGATCAATAATTTTGCTATCATAAGCACGAATTTTGACCCTTACTTTTGGACCAGCTTGTTTTTCCTCACTTGGTTTTTCAGTTGTTTTTTCTGCGGTTGTCATAAATAATATAAAAAAGAACAAGAGGAGAGGCAAATAACCTCTCCTCTTTAATTGATTTAATTAATAATTTTGGTTACTACACCAGAAGCAACGGTTCTACCACCTTCACGGACAGCAAAACGCATTTTATCTTCCATAGCAACAGGCACAATCAACTTGATATTCAAGTTTACTGTATCCCCTGGCATTACCATCTCTGTACCGTCTGGTAGAGAAACATCACCTGTAACGTCAGTAGTACGAATGTAAAACTGTGGTTTGTAGCCTGTGAAAAATGGTTTGTGACGACCACCTTCTTCTTTGGTAAGACAATAAACTTCAGCTTCAAACTCAGTGTGAGGATGAATAGTACCTGGTTTAGCCAAAACTTGGCCACGCTCTACTTCGTCTTTCTTTGTACCACGAAGTAAAATACCAGCATTATCCCCTGCTTCACCCTGATTTAAAGATTTGTTAAACATCTCTATACCAGTAACAGTGGTTTTGCTAACTTCCATACCCATACCAACCATTTCTACTTCATCACCAACTTTTACAACACCACGATCAATACGACCAGTAACTACAGTACCACGACCTTCAATTGAGAAAACATCCTCAATTGGCATCATGAAATCTTTATCAAGATCACGTACTGGTTGTGGAATAAATTCATCCAAAGTATTCAAAAGCTTCATGATTGGTTCTGCAAATTCTTCATTATTTGGATCTTCCAAAGCTTTTAGAGCTGAACCACGGATGATAGGAGTTTCATCTCCTGGGAAATCATATTTCTTTAATAAGTCTCTAATTTCTTCTTCTACAAGGTCAATAAGTTCTGGATCAGATACTTGATCAACTTTGTTCAAGAAAACAACAATATGAGGCACACCAACTTGACGAGCAAGCAAGATGTGTTCACGAGTCTGAGGCATAGGGCCGTCAGCAGCTGATACTACAAGAATAGCACCATCCATTTGAGCAGCACCTGTGATCATATTTTTTACATAATCAGCATGACCTGGACAATCAACGTGAGCATAATGACGTTTTTCAGTCTGATACTCAACATGGGCTGTAGCAATAGTAATACCACGAGCCTTTTCCTCTGGAGCGGCGTCGATTTCATCAACACCTTTGGTTTGAGCGATCAAACCTTTAGCACCGGCTACCTTCAAGATAGCGGCGGTAAGAGTAGTTTTACCATGGTCTACGTGACCAATAGTACCTACATTCACGTGTGGCTTTGAGCGATCAAAGATTTCTGCCATACGATAAGATTTTTCCGCACTACTCACGAGTGGTCGCAGCAGTTTTGTAATCCAGCGGGATTTGTTTTAGGCTATATTTAGCCAAATTTGTATATTAATAAAAACGCGTATTTTTACGCGTCATAATTATATACAAAAACGTAAATTAAGTCAAGGGGATAGTGTGGGGACATATCCCCCAATCCTGAGTGAGCGTAGCGAAATGAAGGATCCCGTTGCTAAGCATATATAATATTGATTTAAAAAGCCCTCAAATTTCTAATTTCTAATTCACCTAATTTCTAATAAATTTTTAAATCCAAATCAATTTCTAATTACCTAATGCATAAATATACACAAAAACTTAGCAACTACTTGACAAACATCTCTCTCTCTGGTTAAATAAACTCATACGAAATAACACCCGCAAGGGAGGGAGACAAACTGTGAAACTTATCGTTGTGTTCTACATCAGTGAGACAGGAGAGCGCGTCTACATCGTCCACAACGAGCAACAGTTGGACGACTTCAAGAACGGCACTCTCGGGAGACACATCCTTGAAACCACTGAGGTGGACCTCGGATCAATGGGTCTCGAGACCGGCGACATCACGGACACAGGATTCGGCAAAATGCTGTTGGCCGTCTGCCATGCCGGCAAACGAGTCGGTGCCAAAGCTCCGATCCGTGCCTGGTTCGACACCTTGCCGCGTGGCTCGGTCGTCATGATCGAATCCACCAGCCACATCCGCCAGGAACTGATGCTCCCTTGGATCGAAATGCCGGATAAGCTCGAGGGTGCAGGTTTCACCCAAGATGCCTACTCCGGAAAAGACCCCGCGTACAAAGATGGCCCGCCGGGTCAGAGCTTCAAGCCGTGTGATCCGGACAACATCCCTGACCTCTACGACGTCATCCCTCGGGAGATGCTCGAACAACTGCAACGCTTCAACTGCCTGATCATCCAAATCGGCATGCACGAGGACCATCGCCACGGCAACTAGGCCACACCCACCCGACCCGCTCTTTCCTACCCAATAGAGTCCACAAGGAGGGACTCATTCAAAAGACCAGGATTTATTCCTGGCTTTTTGTTTTATTTTTCTACACAGCAACTCATCCCCCTTTCCCCCTTCTCTTAGCAAGAGAAGGGGGCATACAATATAAAATGTTTTATCTTTTCCCCTCTCTTTCTAAGAGAGGGGTCAGGGGTGAGTTCCAACGTACAAAAAAACCACAACTTATTCGTGGTTTTTTGTTTATTTAAAATTATTTTGTTAGCAAGCAACCCCTCCACCCTTCGGGCACCTCCCCTTAGAATGGGGAGGGAGTATGGTAAGCAAATCCCCTTCCCTTTCTAAGGGAAGGGTTAGGGATGGGTTGCGTTATATTAAAAAAAACCACCTAATTAGAGTAGTTTATTCTTTATTCATTATCCCTTTGGTTATACTGGCTCCTCATAAAACACCGGTTCACTCTCGTCATCTTCTTCCAAAGGTTCTTCTTGCCAACCTTCTATACTATTTTCTGATTTAAAAGGAATTTCATTTAACCCTTCACTGGGCACAGGTAAATTTCCAGTGATACTTTCCTCTCCTACTGCCTCATAGTTAATATCAAAATCTGGAATATCATCAATCTTAATCTCATCTGTATTACCAAAATCTGGTTTTAAATCCCAGTCTTCTTCATCTCCATTCTCATCTTCATCTAAATCAAAAAGACAATCTTCACTTTCAAAATCTGACTTTTCATCATCAAACAAATCAGCAGAATGACCATAACGATTTTGCACTACATCCCCTGCAGTATGCCAGTCAGCTGGATGATAATCTACTCCAGAAAATGGATCGAAAGGGCCTTCTTCTTTCATCTCACTGTCTAAAATATTTTCTCTTTCCCACTGTTCATCTAGTTCTTTGTCGGCACGCCACTTGGCAATATCACGATTTATTTGATCAAGTAATTCACCCTCAGACATACCGCGAACATCTCGCCTACCCCAATCACTGTGTTCATTACAGTCATTATAAAAATTCTGATAATAATCATGTTGTCCTAAATCTCTTTCATCCAAAATATCTTCATACTGATCTATAGACATGACAACTACATCGTGGCCTTCTACAGGGTCATGTATTATAAGTCTATCCCCTGTTCTCTGGGCTAGATTGAATAGACGATCATATGAACACATATTTTTTCATTTAAAATTAGTAATCTAATTATATAAGGTTATTTAAAATGGGTCAAGGGCTTATTCACCTAACCACCTTACCACTTGACCACTCGACCACACTTCACTTTTTCAACAAACCACTCCCGCAAAACGAGAGTGGTAAGGTGATTAAGTGGTTGGGTGACAAAGTAATTTTACAAATCTTCTCCATCAACATAAACCTCACCATCATCCACTGTCACAATCCTATCCCATCTAAAGTTAAGGGAGTTAAAGATAGTTTCATTTGGTATCCATCTTTTTATGGTAGTATTGTTTTGTGGTTCTAATCTGTATACTTTGTTGCTATTTTCGTATTTGACGATCGTATAATTTGGATGATGATTGATATCTGTAATTTCTGAGCCTAATGTATATTTATCTAGTAATCTTTGATCGATATCTTCTATCCAATTCCAATCATAGTTTAGCGATGTAAATACATTTGCGCTTGTTATCCAATACTTTTCTGTATTAAGTAAAAGATATACTTTTGGATCTGTCACTATCTTCACTAATGCACCGTACTTTGGATCATACTTTGGTCCCCATGGCATGAAGCCAAGAGTATCGTTAGTAATAGAATCTAATTTTGTTTTAGTCGTAGTCCCTACATCATTCCATGAGTCAAAGTAGGTGAAGTATATATTTGGGCGTTTAAATACACGTTTCGTACAATCTTTGGTAATATAGTATACCGCATTGGAAGATGGTTGTTTATATGCTTGTTCCAAAGTAACAGGACATTCACCTATGACAATCTCTTCTGACGTATTTGAAGTGAGTGTAATAGTGTCAGTCACTACTCTGGTACCACCTTGAGACGTCCTGAGCTTGGCGTAGACTGTCTTTTCTCCCACACCCGAGGTGAGAGTCCATGGTAGTTGAGTTTGGTAAGTTTGGTAAGATGAGTTGGAGAAGTCTGGGGTGTTGGACAAAGCTACCTGTACTGCAGATGGTGAATTGAAATACAAAGTTACCTGTCTGCTATTTATAGTAGAAAGTCCTTGGTTAATTGTGAACTCCATGTCTTCTACAGCAACAATAGTTAAATCGGCTTTGTTATTTTCAATCTTGTTTAATTTGATATAGATGTCTGATGTGCCGTCAGAATTTGTATCAACCAATTCTTCCTGTCCTACTGCTAGAGTGAGGGTAACTGGGTCAGACTGTATAGTAATAGTAGCTTTGTTTCCAGAAATACTAGATACAGAAACTGTATGTGAAGTATTCCCCACAACAACTGTTTGAGATTGACCTACACCCACTTGTACTTGTAGTGTGGTTGGTGCGACGACTGACGGAGCACTCGGTGCTGTGGGCACTGAAACAGATCCTCCACCACCTCCGCTACTAGCTGTACAGGTAGCACCCGATCCTGAACCAGAAAGTGTGTAACCAGAAGAACAACTGGCTGCTCCACAAGTTGGATAAGCGTTATATGTAGCGGCTCCAGTCAGACTAGCACAAGAAGCTGACTCAGTCGTAGCACTAGCCTCATCAGAAAAGTCAGTATAAGTATCTGAATCTGACAGATATTGAGCTCCTACTTTGAAAGTATATTCTGTTTCAGCTGTCAAACCAGTAACAGTGTAGGTCACAGCCGTAGTGGTTGCTATAAAAGTGTCATCAGAATAACTGAGATAATATACGGTGTTTCCAGGATTAGAGTTTGCATCCCAAGTAAGGATAATACTGTCAGTCCCATCGGCTGAGCCAGCTAGAGTGGTTGGGTCAGCTGGATTCGTATAAGTAATAACAGATGACGTAGCATAAGTTGAAGTACCAAAAGTATTAACAGCCGCCACCCTACCATAATACCCAGTGTTTGGTGTAAGCCCTGTAACGATGGTGGATGTTGTACCGACTGTTGCAGTATTAATTAGGCTGAAAGTAATATTGTCTATACCCGTTTCAAAGCTGAAACTATCTTCATCATCTGAATTATCTGCCCAATACACTGTCATTGAATCCGTACCAATTGTTGGCAAAGAAACCCAAGTTGGAGCTGACGGAGCACTGCCTACCGGGGCATTCACCAAATCAACACTAGAAGTAACAAAACAAAGCACCCCAGAAGTATTAGCAAAAGCAACGGCGGCAGTAGTATTAGCACTATCGTAAGTAGTGGACATTCTACCTTTCTCACCAATTGCATTAGCCCCATCAATAAAAGATGTGGTAAAAGTAAAAGGATCCTCTGTACTAGTACTATATGCAAAATTAGCATAATTATTTATACCATAGTACACCATGTATGGTTTAGCTCCATAAAAACCAAAACCAGCATGGGTTAATTCATCACTATATGAATAATTAATCTCTCCTATAGTACTGGTAGACCAAGTACCACTTTCAAGAGAAGCAAATATCAGAGTACCGGTAGCATAATTAGGAGTTCCATCCATAGATGCAGATTGATCATATATAAGCACTCTTGGGCTACCGTTTCCATCTAAGGAGAACTTATCAAAAGCTATATCACTAACACTTGCGGTGTAAATAGTAGAAGTAGTCCAGTTACCACCATTGTCAGTCGAGGAAGCATAATAAAAAACATCAGTGCTACCATTTCTATATGCAGTGTGTAAAACCGGTCCAGCACTAATACCTATTTCCATTAGGTCATCATCATCTGAAACAAAAAAAGATAGGGAAGATGTGGACCAGCTAGCACCAGCATCGGTAGACAAAGCTAATTCAGAAAATTCATAACCAATAGCAATATAATCAGTACCTTCGAGAAAATCCATACCTAATGTATATTCACTTTCATCCCCAATAACAGCAGTATAAATTTCTACAGGACTATTCCAAGTGACACCATCAGTGGAAGTAGAAAAAGACATAACATCAGTAGATGAAGCGTAAGCTACCATGCCAAAGTATGATGAAGAGGCATTATATTCAATTTCAAAAAATGGTTGTTCAGGATCTACGCTTACTCTCATATCACTAAAAGTAGTGACTGGTTCACTCCAGGTACCAACCACTCCAGCAGTTGAGGTGGTTAGATAAATACTATAACTACTTCCAGTGGAACTAGAGAAGTAATAATTGTATTGTGAATTGGTGTATATGAGCCTGGTCCATGAGTTGGCGTCGGCAGTTATAGACGATATGTTGGCTGCTTCTACTGTATCCACCCCCCCATCATAAAGATGAGGAATAAATACTCCAGCAATACCAAGACCTAGCACTACAATACCCAACCAGATATTTTTTTGTATACTATGAAATGCACTCATATATTTATGTGTGTTTAAAAAATAATAATATGCCAGTATTATAGCATATTTTTATTAATATTTGTATTGTGCATAATTAATAAAAAATACTCCTGCACTAAACAAGAGTATTTATCTAAAAAAAGTAATCAAGTGGTTAGGTGTTCAAGTGATCAAGTAGTTAATTAATTAGGTAGTCAGGTGATAAGGTGGTTAGGTGGTTAGGTGTTCTAGCTCAACACTAGCCACAATAATACCACCTTCACCTTTTGTATTCTTTGAAGAATAATCTAACACTGGGGTCTTATGTTCTTTAAATCCAGACTTGGTATAGGTCACATAATATTTACTAGGACCCACAAGAATAGCATAGCGTCCCTTTGAGTCAGTATTGGTGGTGTCAACCACTCTGTTATATTCACTATCAAAAATACGAATAATAACATTGTCTATTGGCTTATTATCTTTTGATTTAATAACACCGCAAGAACTTTCAGCTTTTTCATGACCAATTCTGTAGAATAGTCCGTAGAAAAATACCTGCAAAACTACCACCCCACCAATAAGCAAGGTAGGTGTTATCACAAAAGACACTACACCAGCCCCAAGACCTACAAGACTCAAGGTATTTCTAACTGATTGTCTGGCTTTGTCTCGTAAAATTTGGGTGATTGGTTTATCGGATACTCCTGGATCAAGTGGAATATTATATTTGATATCACTACTCTCTTCTTCTATAGCAAACTGCTGTCCATGATACAAATTGATAAATTTAACATCTTCTTCTTGGGTTTGTAAATGTTCACTAAACCCTTCAAAACCATCTTTGCTAACTTCCAATTTATATTTACCAGGATCAGCTGTGAGGAAATACCGGCCATGCCTATCTGTCACCTGAGAAGATATGACTTTATCACCATCGATACTCACAACTCTAATCAAAGCCAAACCAATTGGTTCTTTGGTAAATGAATTATATACTACTCCCCATTTTTTACGTTTACGACGACGGAAGGCTAGAAAAACTTGCCCAAAAGTATTACGTAAGAATGCCACCACCTGCCCCATACCAAAACCGGCTGTAGCAACATTAAGAGCACTAGCGGCTACAACTACTGGAACAGCAATTCTTTTGTTAATACTTTCTACTACTGGATTATCAATTATTTTTTGCAAAGCGGCAACTGCTGGAGCAAAAACCACACTCACCACTTCTGATATTGGAGTAAATATTTTCTTTATATTTTCTACAATTTTTTTAGTTGTTTCTTGAATAGATCCGATAATTTTCTTACCATCGTCTCCACTATTTCCACAGTTTGGTCCTGTACACGGGTCACTGCCACAATCTGGACCAACACAGGGATCGTCACCATTGCCACAATTTGGTCCTATACAAGGACAGTCATCACCAACACAAGGACAATTATCTCCGGCTACATCCAGACAAATACAACTAGCACTAAAAATTCCAGAGCAATTGTTGGTTTGTATACAAGAATCACCCGGTGTACAATCATCAATTATAACAGGGCAATTATCTCCGAAAACGTCAATGCAAGCACAGCTAGCATTAAAAGTACCAGGACAATCGTTGGTTTGAGTACAAGAGTCTCCTTCTTCCTCACAAACAAATATACCACAAGAATCGGCTTCACCATCATCATCACTGTCTATATCTACTACCCCACAACCACAGAAACCTTCTTCTGTTTTATTACCATCCTCTGGGCAATCTTCACAGGCGTCACCAAAACTATCACTATCACTATTAAGCTGATCTGCATTAATAGTATAAACACAATTATCATTAACATCTAAAATACCATCTCCGTCAGTATCTAATTCTGGTTCGATTCCGTCTGGATAATATGCTAGAGCCCAGTATGAAAACTCATCCGTATAGACATAAGCAATATTATTTTCTTCGTCAAATGTAGTTGTTCGCTTTTCCCAGGTATTACCAACTTTTCTGTAAATTGAGTCTGTACTTGTATTTACCTCAAGAGGATCATAAGCAAAAGAAATTTTTACCTTTTCATCTTCTTTCTCAAGTTCCATGTCTGTTTCAAATCTATATATACTACTCTTAGCTTCAAAATCTCCAGATGTTGATCCAGGTATTTTATCAAGAGAATCATAACAAGTGACATCTAAATATTTATTTTGATAAGAAGTTTGAACAGGTATCTCAACCTGACTAAAAATGTCAGTGACTCTACTTCTAAAATGTCTTTTATGACTTGTAAAATTAAACCTACCCTCTTTCACATTTGGACAATCATCACAAACATCTCCCTTGCCATCACCGTCATTATCTGCTTGATTATAATTAGGAGTATTTACACAATTATCATTCTTATCCAAAATACCATCGCTATCTATGTCTGGAGGATCTGGAGGATCATCACCCGTATCAAAACATTTATATTTGATATAAAACTCATCGTGATGAGTAGTTACACGAAGACGGGATTGAACTTTATTATTTAAATCTTCTGAAGTAAAGAATATCTCTCTTTTACTTTTTCCAGCAGCCAAATTAACACCTTGCCCTATATTTTCTGTAATACCTCCTGTGTAAAAATACACTTCATCTTGACCGGCATTATCAGTATGTTTAAGATCACCTTGATTTTCAAGATTTACATTTTTAAAATATGTTATATCAGCATTACGCAAGGTAAAATCAACATCCATTATTTCTCTTCCCTTTCCCCTACCATTATGACCATACAAAACCAGACTAATCCAACCCGGACCACGTCTAATGGCCATACCATTGACATCTTGATTGACCGTTTCATCATAGTACATATCCAAACCAACCTCATCTTCAAAATCACGCAAATACAAAATCCCACTAGATGTTACATAATTACCAGTATTACCAATATACACCCTCTCCTCTGAATCTCCCCCACCAACATTATCAGCTCTTGTAATATTCAAAGTTATATATGGAATAGTATCACAATCAAATTGCTCTGGACTAACCTGACATGCGTCCCCAATACCATCACTGACACCACCAGGACCACTATAATCTACTTGAGCAGAATTAGAAAGCGATACACAATTATCACAAGCGTCACCATAACCATCTCCATCGGTATCTTTTTGAGTTGGATTAAATTCACAAGGACAATTATCATTGTAAAAATTAATACCATCTTCATCTGGGTCTATGTTTGTTTCATCCCCACAGCTACAACCCTCATCAATCCTGTCATTACCATTATTATCTATGTGATCACCACAAATCTCCCCCAAACCTTGAAAAGTTAAAGTTTGTGCAATTGCTACACTTTTATTACCCGCACCATCAACTGCTTGAATTTCTAAGTCATAAACACCAGCAGAAGTAAGTGCGAGTGGTAATTCCCAAGTACCATCTTCACCTGGAGAGACTGTTTGGATTACAGATTTAGTTAAACCATCATCTTCTTCAATTATTTCTTCATCAATATCTTCGATTATTCCTTCACCTGTTTCTTCGAGCTCAACTAAAATTACTTGAATTTCTGTGTCTGCTAAATAATTATCTGACACTTTACCAGAAAAAGTAGTATGTTCATTTCCGTCTCCCTTGTCCACCGCAATAGAACTGTATAATGTTTGTACTTCTTCTGCGAGAAGACTACTGTTAAAAATAGCTAGCTCATCAATACTACCTGTAAAATATTTACCACCGCTATCATTACCATCGTGAAATTTTGTATCACCACTGTTTCCAATAACTATGTTTCCACTATGTGCCCATAGCTGTGAACCATCCCCACTGTCATACAGCTGTCCAT
>Ga0075122_10001097_pt1 | contig 19981 bp, 17 predicted proteins | sample AntAceMetag02UKB_FD_69790 | JGI IMG/M metagenome (GOLD analysis project Ga0075122, IMG submission 69790) | Saline lake microbial communities from Ace Lake, Antarctica - Antarctic Ace Lake Metagenome 02UKB | ecosystem: Environmental > Aquatic > Non-marine Saline and Alkaline > Saline | place...
ATTTTAAGACTATCTGCAGGGATTCCCTCTCCGTTATCACAAAATTCATAATGCATCATATTTTCGCCAGCAATATTTTCCTCAGTCACCCTGATTCTTATCATACCGTGTTTTGTATGGCTTTGTTCGATTGATTCGGATGCATTCAGGAGTATTTTTGAAAATATCTGTTTGAGGAGTGAGACGTGAATCCTGATCGAGTCTTGGGTGCGATCTTCGAGAATGAGAGCAGTCTTGATATGACCAGGAATCGATTTTCTTTGCTGATCGATAACTTCATTCAAAAAACTCTCAACCTGGACCAATTCCAGAGGCCGGTCTGTGTGGGCCCATTTCTGATTGTCTTTCAGCACTATCTCAATTTTACTCACTGATGTTGAAATCTTTGCCAGTTTTTTCTCTGCTTTGGCAGTGATGCCAGCAAAGCTGTCAACCAAGAGCAGCAGGTATTGTATGAGGTCATTCTTACGATCAACAGGGAGATTATCCGTCAGCAGTTCATCTTTCACCTGTTGGATATTCTTGAGCGGGGCTTTGGCCATATCAGAATGGAGCATGGCGGCGTAGCCTTTGATGGGACTCAATGAATTTCTGATATTATGGAGTATGCCTGCCATCATATCTGCCATTCCGGAATAATAAGACTGTTCAAGCAAATTTTTTCTGGTTTGAGCCAGTTGAACCAGGGTATTGTTGAACTCTGTCTGTAAAATTCCCAATTCATCCTGTCTGTTAAGGGAAGGAAGAATTGCATGGTTATCTGAGCTTTTGATCGACTGCACATAGTGCGTAAGCTTCCGCAATGGATCAACCACGACCTTTTGCATCGCCAGTAAAACAACCAAAAATGCGATTAATGAGGCGATGACGCCAATTAACAACCCATATTGCAGCGATTGTCTCCCTTCCCGGGATATTTCTCTTTCAATATCAGCAGAAATCAGCAGGGTCATAGCACCTGATATTCCCTTGACAGCAGTGTATACTCTGAGTTTATCGTCATTGACTGCATCAACATAATATTTTGAGTCAGGAGTCACTCTGCGCAGGGCCTCCCTGTGAGTAGCCGGAATGAGATCCTTTTCAGCGATCAGAATATTAAATTCGACTTTGGTTTGCTCGCTGAGTCTTTTAATCATCTTTTTATTCAACAGCTTGCCCATGATAATCGATCCCAGCATAGGTCCCTCGTTTTTACTATTCAGGACGGGCCGGGAGGCAACCAGCATTGGCCCCTTGTCCGTAATGAATACACCACTAATTGATAATTCAGAAAGTGATTTCTGCTTCAATTCGTATGAAAAAAGTTTTTGATTCCTGGAAAGTACCGCAGGCTCAAATTCCTGGATTTCAATTCTCTGTGCGGTTTCCAGGTTGTATGCTCTCCCCCAGACTGTTTCGCGCTTGTTGTTGACGAAATGAATTAGATTGAGGCTATTTGCCTTAAAAGTGTTATAAAGGAGATTCGCACCTGAATACGCTTCAGTTGGGGTTTCAACAAATTCGTATGTGTCGTCCCAGGCTGACCAATCATGGGCCAATGCGCTGAGATAAGTGACTTCCCGGTTGAGACTTTGAACTACCCGGTTGATGTCTTTAATGGCCTCTTTGCGTTCAAGACTCAGGAAACTGGGGAATAAAATCAGCCGCTGGATTAAATAGGTGCCGACCACAAAAAGCACGATAAAACCGAAAAGGATGACCAGTATCTTTTTACTCAATCTCATAGGTAATAATAACGATTTTCAATGTAGATTAAGTGCGGGACAATCTCTTCTGTCTTGAAAAGATATTTTTAAGGAATGCACCGGAATATGCAAGGTTTAATCGTTTACTTCCCACTAAAATTTCCGGCTGAATTTCTTTTTGTTGTTGTCACTATTCAACATCCCTGCCGCCGAGGAGATCATAGTCCTTCAGCTTTGGAAAAACGGTGAAAAGCAACTTGATTGTAAGAAATACGATGCTGTTCACGTCGGGCTGGGAGAAGAAAATCCATGGATTTATCGCAAAATTAAAGAAAGCGCTGCTTGACACTCAAATAGGGATTTCCTATCATTCTCTACTAGCAAATGAATTTGCCGGGTGGTCGTGGACTACTTTTTATTGCAATTCCTGAGATCAGATTATAGCACGGATAGAAAAGCGAAGCAATTTGTTGAAATTGTCAAAGAGGTGAGGACCCTTGAAAATGATCCGGAAGGTACTGATTATCACAGGGATGACTATTTTGATTGTGTTTCTGGCGTATCTGTTTTTCATCAGGGACTCAGTGAAGATAAATCCTGGCGAACGCCTGCTTAATTGCGACATCCAAAACCAGGCCTGCACTCAAAAAATCCTGGACAGAGACATTACTCTGGATATTCAGCCCAGGCCTGTCAAAACAATGGACAATCTACTCTTTTCCGTCACAGTGGGTGGTCCCCCATTGTCAAAAAAACCCCATATTGATCTGAGTATGCCGGGGATGACTATGGGGCTGAACTGGGTGTTTTTGAAGATCCGCAGTCCCGGAATTTATGAAGGAACCGGCATTATTGTCAAATGTCCCACCGGCCAAACAATCTGGCAGGCAACTGTCACCCTGCCTGAAAAGGGGACTGTTGATTTTGTATTCAATGTGGTTGATTAAACCACCCCCATCAGCATTTCTTCTGTCCAAACCAAAGTACAAACTTTCAAAGATCAACCTGGCTAACTTGTCCTGAAACGAAAGGCATGCTCGCCCATAAAAAAACTAAAGAAATCCCAAATGTTATTAAAAACAGGCGACAATATCGCATCAGTACCCTCCCTTATTCAACACAATATCAATGGCGTATCGTAAATCTGAAAGTGCCATACTGCAGAAGACTGGCATTCCCCGCCTTACCCAGAGAGTAATGGCGGGGAAGGATGGATGTTTGCGCTTGTTAGCAATTTCTCAATATTCAGGCTTGAATATGTGGTGGAACAACATCAAATTTTACCCCCAAAGCGCCTAATAGCCGGCGTATTGTATCAAAACGTGGTTTTGCACCCGGTTTTAATGCCTTGTACAGACTTTCCCGCCCAAGCCCTGCATTTTCCGCAATTGCCGAGATGCCTCGAGCCTTTGCGACATCACGAACTGCGATCAAGAATGCATCTGAATCTGGATTTTCCAGTGCGGCTGAGAGGTACTCCGCAATAGTTTCTTCATTGTCCAGGTAGTCGCTGGCATCGAATGGGGCAATACCTAATCGATAAGTGTTTTTCATGGTTCTTCCTCTTTTAATAGTTTTGCCATTTCTTGAGCCTTGGCAAGATCGCGCTTTTTTGGAGATTTAAGTATCGATTATTTCAACTACCTACAAAGCAATTGACTATATCGCTAAATGCGATATATACTTGAGCTGTTTTTACAACTTACAAAAATTCAATGATATGCACATAATCTCAAAAAAGAAAATTTCCGACTTTATTACCAAATACCCAGATTCAGAAACTTCATTACTTGGATTGTACTCAATAGTTAATGCTGAAGTATTCTCTGATCTCAATGAGCTTAGAAACTGGTTTCCACATGCTGATTTAGTTGGCCGAAGAACTGTGTTTAATATCAGTGGAAATAAATTTCGCATGATAACAAGAGTAAATTTTATTTCAAAGAGAATCTTTATCCTTGATATTTTAACTCATTCTGAATACTCAAAAAATAAATGGAAATAACATGAAAAATAAAACTTTGACAGCAATTCAAAGTAATTGGCCGCCCTTGGCGGATATACTGACTTATCCCAAAAATGATAAAGAATATAAATACAAACTTGAATTGATGAACGAACTCTTAAAAATGGATCTGCCGGATGAACATCCTGTTTCATCTTTTATCGATTTACTTGGTGACATAGTAGACGAATATGAAAAATCAAATTTTGAAGAAGTATTAAACCTCGAAAAAACAAATGCTTCTTCAATTGATAAAATAAAGCATCTGATGAATGAGTATAATCTCAAGCAAATTGACCTTGTTGACGTTATAGGATCACAAGGTTACGTATCCGATATCTTAAATGGTAAAAGAGAGCTTAACATAAAACATATCAAAGGATTGGCGGTAAAATTTAATGTTAATGCAAAAAGCCTTTTGTAGGCTCTCCAACACTTAAGTGGGTGTCCTCTGATTTATAAATAGTTCTATTTTTCAATTGGATGTCACAATGACAGAATAGCCCTATATTATCAAGATTATTTAGGCAATTTGTTTCCTATATCGTTTATGAAAGGTATTATCGATCGTCGAAAGTCTAATCCTAAAAAATTTGGGATTAGACGGTTTTGGACTATTAATCCCGAAGGAAGCGGCGGGTGCTCAGAATAGATAAATGAAATTTTCAGAATTTCGCAATTTTTGCTTGTGATGAGAATTAAAACAGATTAGTGTACAAATGTACGCCTTCAATATTGTGAAAAATTCCCTGAATTGATTGATAATATTCAAAAAATCGGGAGCAGAAAAAATGGAATCAACTTTGAAAATTCGATCTCCCAGGCTGTTAGATCAGGTTAAGGAGGTAATTCGTCGAAAGCACTACAGTATTAGAACAGAACGAACCTATGCCGATTGGGTAAAACGCTATATTTTATTTCACCATAAGCGTCATCCAAAGGATTTAGGTAAAACAGAAATTACGGAGTTTTTGAACCATTTGGCGATTGATCGTAAAGTGGCTGCATCAACACAAAATCAGGCGCTTTCCGCTCTGGTATTTCTTTACAAAGAAGTATTGGATCAGGAAATACTCGGACATAAGGATGTGAGTACAACCATGGTCTATACGCATGTGATCAAAAAAGGAGGGAAAGGGGTCCGGAGCCCTGTGGATGAGCTGAATCTCATGGGCTCTGGCATGGAACAATTTAACTGACAAATTTTCCGGATTGAAAGTCTGAAATAGCGTCCTCGATCTCTGCTGTGGTATTCATCACGAACGGACCATATTTCGCCACCGGTTCTCTGATGGGCTTGCCTGCCACCAACAGAAAGCGGGTCGAGGATCCCCAGCTGGCATTAGCCTGAATCAGGCTTCCCGGGCTAAACACACCCAGTTCTCCTTTTTTGACAGTATTCCCTGGATTAACCCCAAACTGGGCTTCTCCCTCAAACACGTAAACAAATGCATTATGGCCTTCGGGAACCGCTTGCTCGATCTGTGCCCCAGCCGCCAGATTGATTTCAAGGTACAAGGGATTAACAGCGATCCCTTTGACGGGCCCTTCGACGTCAAAGGCTTTTCCGGCAATGACCCTGATGCTGCTGCCGTCTTTTTGCCGGACTTCCGGTATCTGATCGCTGTCGATATTCTGATAGTGAGGGTCTTTCATTTTATCTTTCCCGGGGAGATTTACCCAGAGTTGAAATCCCCACATCAAACCGTTTTCCTGGCGGGGCATTTCAGAATGAATAATACCGCGTCCGGCTGTCATCCACTGGACTGAACCGGGGCCAAGGTCTCCGCTGTTACCGACGCTGTCCCGATGTTGCATGACACCTGCCAACATGTAGGTGACGGTTTCAAACCCCCGGTGGGGGTGATCCGGAAAACCCTTGATGTAGTCGTTGGGGTCGTCTGAGCGAAATTCGTCCAGCAGCAGAAAGGGATCCAGCATGTCCAGCAGAGGAGATCCCAGGCTGCGATGTATTCTGACACCGGCACCTTCCATGGCTACCATGGCGGTGATGATCTTTTTAACGGATCGAAGTTTGGGCTCGGAAGTCGGTGGTTGCGTCTGTTGTTCTGGCTGCGCTGTAGCTGGTTTCATTGTATTACCTTCAGTTGTTGGTTAAATGATATCTCGCGGCTCACTGTGTTATCCAAATCGGGCTCGGTCATGCGGTGCCTCGAAATCAAACTCCGGCCCAACAGGTACAATGCGGCTGGGGTTTACCGTCTCATGACTGTAATAGTAATGTGATTTGATGTGTTCCATATCGATGGTTTCGTTGATCCCAGGTTGCTGATAAAGATCCAACAGGTAGGGTTGCAGGTTGGGATAATCTGCTATTCTTCTCAAGTTTGTTTTAAAGTGACCGTAGTAAACGGCATCAAAACGCACCAGAGTCGTAAACAGTCGCCAGTCGGCCTCCGTAATTTGATTTCCAACCAGGTATCGTTGGCTGGAAAGTCGTCGGTCCAGTTTATCCAAGGCTTTGAAAAGTTGAGAAAAAGCATCCTCGTACGCGCTTTGAGTGGTTGCAAATCCACAGCGATAAACGCCATTGTTCACGTTATGATAGATATATTCGTTTATTTCATCAATTTCTACTCTTAGTGATTCCGGGTAATAGTCGAAACTGACATCGGTAAAGTCATTGAATGAACCATTAAACATCCGGATAATCTCAGAGGATTCGTTACTGACGATGGTGCGGTTTTTTTTATCCCACAGCACCGGTACCGTCACTCTGCCAGTGTAGTCAGGATTGGCGGCTGTATAGAGTTGATGGAGGTATTGGTATCTGTTAGCCGAATCTCCCGACCTCTCAAGTTCCCAGCCATGTTCCAGCATGTGGGGCTTAACAACGGAAACCGGGATGATTTCCTGCAGTTTTTTTAAGGATCTGAAAATCAAGGTTCGATGGGCCCAGGGACAGGCCAGCGAAACGTATAGATGATAACGATCCCTATCTGGTGGGTACCCTTTCTCACTATCTGGCCCAGGTTTGCCATCTTCGGTAATCCAATCTCGAAACCGGCTGTTTTCCCTGATAAATTCACCTTCACTGGCGTCTGTATCATACCATTGATCTTTCCAGACACCTTCAATTATTAATCCCACAATGTCTCCTTCTGAGTTTATTTTATTAAAGACAAATACTGGAAAATAGGGGGACACGATACGAGAAAAGTATCATGTCCCCCAATTTACAGAACCTATTTCTATTTGAGATAAATTTTGATAAAATAATAAAAACGAGTAGTCGATATATTGTTCTAAAATTTAGATCGGGATATTATCATGACCCTGGAGCAACTACGAGTTCTAAATGCGATACTGGAAACCGGCAGCTTTCGTGCAGCTGCCGAAACTCTTCACCGGGCGCAGTCCGCGGTGAGTTATGCCATTCGAAACCTGGAAGATGAATTGCAGATTACCCTGTTCGATCGCAGTGGCTATAGGCCACGCCTGACTGCAGCCGGACAGGCTATTTATGAAAAATCCAAGACCGTGCTGCTTCAGGCAGAAGAACTGGTTCAACTGGGAGACCACCTTTCCATGGGAAATGAGGCCGAAATAAAACTGGCCATTAATGCGGCCTGTCCCTTTTCCAAAGTCATTGCTGTCATCAATCGTTTCTCCCGTGATCAGCCATCGGTTCAAATTGTTTTAACCATCGAAAATCTCGGTGGCTCAGTCGAACAATTGCTTGACGGCAATGTTGATATTGCCCTGGCCGAAGGGGTCAACTGGGATGAACGACTTGAGGTGTCACTTTGGGACGAAGTCCGATTTTTCCCTGTCTCCGCTCCGGATTTCCCCTCGGCCAGCATTGAGCGACCCCTGCTGAAATCTGACCTGATCGGGTTTCCACAAATTATTGTTGCTGATTCCAGTCGGCATTCCGAACCCCGAACGATCGGAGTCCTGAAAGAGGGCTTGCACTGGACTGTCAACGATTTTTCAGTCAAACGAGAATTGTTGTTGGCCGGCTCTGGTTGGGGAATGATGCCGGAGCATTTCATCCGCAAAGATCTTGATAATGGACGCCTGATCATCCTGAACTATCCTCCGTTTTCCAACATGGCAGCCGATTTTTTTCTCATTCGCCGTAACGATATTCCCGTCGGTCCGATGGCTGAAAATCTATGGGAGCTACTGGAATCGCTCAAAAAAATCTAGCGGGTGAGACTGTTCTCTTTTAATCTCCTTTTAACCAGCGGGTGAGAAACAGATCAACAGACATATCTGCGTCTGTAGCGATCAGCTTCTTGAAAGTTACATTCATTTTCCCTCCCGAATTAAGAGTCAAATTGAATGTGGAAGTTTGATCCCGTTCGATGTAGTTTCAGAATAACCAAGGGGGAGGTTGAAAAAAAGAATAATGATTAGATTAATATGAACTGATATTTAGATCTACTTTTGAAGTGAGGATTTGGAGGCAGGGTAAAAATGGGATTGTTGCATTTTCATCTGAGTAGCAGTATATTTTAATTGAGAGAAGTCAGTCAGCTGTTTCCAAGTATGCCACCAGAATCAATTAGTCCGGGAACAAATATTTCAAAACTATTTTAACTTGTTACCAAAAGGAGTGATGTGTCCATTATCACAATTTCCAGGGGTAGTTATAGTCGCGGGAAAGAAGTTGCAGAAAAGGTAGCTGAAAAACTGGGGTATGATTGTTTGTCCCGTGATGTTGTGTTGGAGGCAGCCAAGCAACTCCACATTCCTGAAGTTAAGCTTATTCGCGCCTTGCATGATGCCCCAAGCATATTGGACCGGCTCATCGGGGGCAAAGAAAAATACGTCGCTGAATTTAGAAATGTGCTGCTGGGTTTTTTAAGAAAGGACAATATCATTTATCATGGCCTGGCAGGGCAATTTTTTCTGAAGGGCGTTCCCCATGTTTTAAAAGTGCGAATTCTGGCTGACATCGATTACCGGGTGCAAGAAGAGATGAAGCGTGAGAATATTTCTGAAAAGGAAGCCCACCGCATTATTATCTCAGATGATGAGGAACGTCGCCGCTGGAGTTTGCATCTATATGGCATTGATACCTGGGATCCCAATTTGTATGATCTGGTATTGAAGATTGGTGTGTTAACAGTGGATTGTGCGGTGGATATCATTGTCAACGCCATGAATCAGCCCTGTTTCGAAACGACGGCTGAATCTCAACAGAAACTGCATGATTTGGCTTTGATTTCTGAATTGGACACACAGCTCGATCCATCTCTGGTTGACAATATCACAGCTTCAAATGGTGAGTTGACTGTGCAATTGCATGCGCCAAAAAATAAACGCAAGGCGCTGACGGAGATGGTTCAAGGTGTCGCGAATACCATTCCTGAAATAAAAAATATTGTCATAAAATTTGATAATATTTAGACCATAATTTTGCCTTTCATGGGTTCTAAATCGATAAAGTTCATATGACGAAACTTGAGTGGATTATTCGCCTATTCCCTTTTCTTTCCTGGAAAGCCTTAATTAATGTCCAAAGTCTTAAATCTGATCTGATTGCGGGTGTGACCGGAGCTGTCATTGTGCTTCCCCAGGGGGTTGCGTTTGCAATGATCGCTGGGTTACCCCCTCAATATGGGTTGTATACTGCCATGGTCACACCGATTGTGGCGGCTCTATTTGGCTCCTCCTGGCATTTGATATCCGGTCCGACTACCGCCATCTCCATTGTCGTCTTCTCAGCAGTCAGCCAATATGTAGAGCCCGGCTCCGCGGAATTTATCAGGTTAACCCTGACCCTGACTTTTCTGGCCGGGATGTATCAGTTTGGGTTTGGACTGGTCCGTTTAGGGGCTCTGGTTAATTTTGTTTCCCCAAATGTGATCATGGGGTTCACCGCCGGGGCCGCGTTTTTGATCGCTTCCAGTCAAATAAAACATGTCTTGGGGATTGTGGTTCCCAGGGGAGAGTCATTTATTGATACCTGGTTGGCTATTATTCAAAATGCGGGATCTATCAATTTCTACGCCTTGATCATTGCTGCGACGACGCTGACATCTGCCATTCTGATCAAAAAGCTGATACCCAAAGGGCCAGTCTTACTGCTGGCCATGGTAACAGCCGGCTTGTTGAGTATTGCTATTGGCGGAGAAGGTCATGGTGTAAAGATGGTGGGTGAAATAACAGCGTATCTGCCGCCTTTAAGCACACCGGATCTATCGATGGTTTCTATACGATTAATGGCACCCAAAGCATTTGCTGTGGCTTTGTTAGGTTTAATTGAAGCGGTTTCCATTTCCAGATCGGTGGCGGCGCTTTCGCAACAAAAAGTAGATGGCAATCAGGAATTCATTGGCCAGGGACTATCCAATATCGTTGGTAGTTTCTTTTCCAGTTATGCAGGGTCTGGATCCTTTACAAGAACCGGAATTAACTTTGAAGCCGGGGCAAAGACACCTCTCGCGGCCATTTTTTCAGTCTTTTTCCTCTTACTCATTCTAATTTTTTTGGCACCCCTGATGGCCTTTTTACCGGTTGCTTCGATGGGAGGCATCATCTTGCTGGTGGCTTATAATTTGATAGAGTTTAAGCATATTAAAGGTGTTATTAAGACCAGTAGACCTGAATCAATTATTCTAACAATCACGTTTTTATCTACTTTATACCTGGATTTGGAGTTTGCGATCTATAGCGGTGTCCTGTTCTCACTCTTCTTTTATTTAAATCGAACTGCCAGGCCTAATATTATCAGTCTGGCTCCCGACCCTGAAGTACCTGGACGCCATCTGGTGAATCTTGAGAGAAAACCTCTGATTGAATGTCCCCAATTAAAGATCATGCGCATTGATGGGTCATTGTTTTTTGGTGCAGTTCAGCATGTGGAAGAAAGCTTAGAAAAGATTGAGAAATATGGTCTGCGTTATAAATATATGCTTATTCTGGGATACGGGATAAATGTGATCGATATGGCTGGGGCAGGCATGCTCACCGAGCTGGCTAAGCGACTACGAAAAAAGGGCGGAAGATTGTATCTTGCAGGGATTAAAAAAGAGGCCTCAAAAATATTATACCAGGACAAATATTTAGATATCATTGGAAGAGACAATGTGTTTGATTCGGTTGTTGATGCCATAACAACCATTGTAGTGAAGGTGGATTTGGAAAAATGCTACCTGTGCCAACGAAATATCTTTCGTGAGTGCTTAAAAAAGAAAGCCTAGGTGAATCTGTTTTCCCCCGTTAGTAGTAGTCTTGATCGCCTCTCCCCTGCCAAACGCACCCTATTCTATTCTTGAGAGATAGGTTAAAAGCTATTTCAATATGTGTTTTCTGTAATGTAAAAAGGAGATTTTGGCTTATCATTTGCTTTCCCGCTATACAGTGCACATTGTGTCCAAGAGGAGCTTGTTATTGGCCGCTTCAAAAAAGTGCCACACAACTAAAAAAGTGATATGAGTGTTTGAGATCATTTGAACGGTTATATTTTGTCGATATTTTGAAAGTTATCATATGATGTAACAGGTGTTTTTAAATAATACTGGTATTGAGGTTTCTGATGAATCGAAATGTAAAAGACCTGATGGTTCCAATTTCTGAATATGCAACGATAAAAACAGGGGCAACTCTGTTCGAAGCTGTTCTTGCCTTGGAAAAGGCCCAGGAAAAATATGATCAAACCAAAACCCAACATCGGGCGGTCTTGATTATGGATAAAAAAAACAGAATTATTGGTAAACTAAGTCAGTTGAATGTGTTGAAGGCTCTTGAATTGGGAAATGAACAAAATGATAAGATTGAAGAAATTGAAAAGTATAGTTTCAGCACAAAATTTATTGCAAATTTGAAGGAGCAATCCAAGCTCAAAGGAACTACATTAAATAAAATGTGTCTGAAGCCCGCCGGGATGAAAGTGGAAAAATTCATGAAGACCCTTTCGCAAAGCCAATATGTGGACGAAAATACATCACTGGAAGTGGCAATCTATCAACTGTTGGCAGGGCCCTATTTATCATTGATGGTTGTTAAAGATGAAGTTGCCGTGGGCATTTTACGACTGACGGATATCTTCCTGGCTGTGGTGGATGCCATGAAAGAAAACAAGGTAAAAAAATAGAATATAGGACCTACTATGATTGAACTGGAAAAGCTATACAATCGCATCATCCAACGAACAAACATCAATCTGCGGGAACTTAAATTTGATGTGAATGATCAAACTCAGGGACTTATCCCCTTAAGTCAGCTAACCAAATTTTATGCGTTTTACGGAATTTCTCCCAATCACCCCATTGATTTTCAATTCAGACATTCCAATCTTTCAGGCAGTTATTTTTTGGGGAAATGTAACGTGACAGACTCTCTGTTATACAAATCGGATATCAGGGGTGATGAACTGAAGAAAAAAGGAGATTCATTTGAATATAGCGACTTTGTGATCCCTATTAAAGGGGATGAGAGCATGGATATTCAAAATAGTCTGCTGATAAAAACCCTGGTTCATAATTTCTCCCATGATCCTGAAACGCCGGAGGTGTTTTACATTAGAGATACCGTTTCCCTGCATTTTGCCAATATTCATGGCTCACCTGCCCGGGGGTGTTTTCTGGAACCCTTTTCCACTGTGGACCTCACAACCATGAAAGACTGTATCATTGGCGCGTATTCATATATACAAGCTGGCGAAATAAGTCGTTTAAACATTAAACCGGGTACGGTCTGGGTTCGAGTTCCGAATAATTTTAATTTCCTGTATCAGTTCCCAAAAAAGCAATTGAATGAATATATTCGATTCAACAAAAGGGAAACCCCCCAAGGGGTTTTGATGGATTTTGTGTTCGCTCGTAAAGAAGATTTCCAAAGGGTTTTTGAAATGGTTCATAAGAAGCAGACTGTTTCTGTTCCTGATAGTGCCTCACTTGATCGCTATGCGGTTACGAAATCAGAAAATCATATCAACGAGAATGTGCTGGTTTCACAGAGAGCCTTTCTCCAGAATGTGTGGATGGGAAAAGGAGCCAATGCGCAGGAAAACAGCATCATTATCAATTCAAGATTGGAGCGGTATAATGTGACCGCTCATGGGGCTAAGATTATTGAAGCAGATCTGGGCGAAAAGGTCTTTGTGGGATTTAACTGTTTTCTGAGAGGAAGGCCCAACGAGCGATCAAACAGCCGCTTGACAGTTGGTAAAGGGAGCATTGTTATGCCCCATACGATTATTGATATTGACGACCAACTGACGATTCCTGAAGACACCCTGGTCTGGGGACTGATAAAGAATAAAGAAGATTTGAAGCTAAACAGTGTCTCAATTGAAAAGTTTGAAAAAGTTGAAAACGGGATCTCGGTGGGTAATATGGTTTTTGAAGGGAGTGGGGCCAATTTTGTGGCTGCTTTCAGGGATCGTATCAATCATATCCTGGAAGCCAATGGTGCATTTTTCGATGGTAAGAAGAACAAGGGACATGCTCAAAAGAACCAGAACATGTCTTTCAATACCATTCAACCCTATCCCGAAGGTGATCTGGAAGGACTGTACCCCACCATTATTATTCAACCTTAGAGTGAATTTCACATCAGAGATCCTTGGGATAAGGCGGAGAACATATCCAGTCTACCAACCATCATATTCCAGGATAGGAACCATTTTCCAATGTCAGAGATATGAGCGTAATTCTCTGACGGCCCCCCCTGCCAGCACCATGACAATATTCACGATGAAATAGCAAATGGCGAGATCAATAATCGCATAATCGATAGAAATCCGGTTGATCCGTATCGCCATGACAGACAAAGGCTGCAAAAATATTCTCTTGATGGAAACACATAGATATTTCCAGAGGATGGCAAAATGAACCTCTTGAAATTGTAATTATTGGCATTGCCATCTCTTTTAAGCGTTGCTTCTATGATAAAAACAGATAGACCAAAAATCGAAAATATCAAACCACCTGGTGACCCTATTATATTCACATCTTGTTCATGAACCGCCTGTTTCCAGGACGATTTCAACCTCTTTGACACCCTTAATTCTCTCCACGGGCTCCGTGATTTCCCGTGTAATTCTGTCTTTTTGATTCAGAGGTGCTCTGATCCCTATATACACGCTACCTTCTTCAACAATGATTTTTGCATTGGGATGCTCATCCAATAAAGCGATAATCTGGGCTTTTATTGTCATGTTTTTAAGCTTCTCTTGAGATGCTGATGTTGCCTGAAAGCTGGGCAACTTTGCGCTATATTGGATGATGTCAATTGCATCATCAACAGTTAAACAGTTAACCTGGATCACCAAATCAAATAGAATCGGATCATAGGTATTTATTCCATAGAGACGTTGACCCCATTTTATACGTTCAGCATCAATTTTTTTAAGAAAACTTTCAGCGCTTTCATATGATATCAGCTCAGTTTTCATGACTCTCTTGATGCGGTAATCCATATCAGCTATCAGACAGACTTTCAGGACGTTTGGTATATTCTGTAGTAAAAATTGACCGGCCAGTCCATGGTAGACAATATTGTCGCTTTGAGCATAATCCAGCAGGGTTGCACGAATGCGTTTTATATAGTGATCTTTTCCGCCGGAAAATTGTTTCAGGAAGGACGGTGCATTACGAATGGCCTTGGTTAACTCGATTTCAGGCACATTATAGTGCCCGCATGTCCCGAGCAAAACCTCTCTGGATACACATTTATAATTTAGTTTTTCAGCCAGTTTTTCTGCAATTTCTTTTCCACGACTATAACTGCCCCTTGATATGGTAATTATCGTCATCAACCCCTCCATTATTCAGACTTTATCGATTGCCCACTGTGTGGATATTAAATGGTTAATCCGTGCTCTGATCGTATCTTCTCATTGCCAACCGTCCAGTCTTCATCTGGAATATAAGACATCAACGGGCACAATTGCCTTGTCTCCTTGGTATCTTCATGGGTTTGCAGGAAAATTTCCTCGATGGCATCCCTGGCCCGGGAATAGATATGCTTCTCTCCGATTTTTTCCAGAAGATGGGACCTTTTCAGTGCAGCAGTCACATTTTCTTTTAATCCGCAAAGAGAAAATCCAAAATTTTCATTGCGTGCTTTATCAATAATATTTGCCAGCATCTCTTCCCCTGAAGCATCTAAATCATTAATACTGTTGCCAATGATGAGGATGTGTTTTAATTCGTGTTTTTCAGTTTTTATTTTTGAAATCATTTCATCAAGGTAATTGGCATTTGTAAAAAACAGCCGGCCATCAAACCGAATCACGGATATATACTTACACTCTTTAAGTCCATGTTCTGAGGCTGTTCTTAATAATTTGTCCTTGCCCAATGAGAGAGTAACCACCTTGGGCCGCATACTTTTGTATAAAAATGCAGCCAGTGTGAGAATTACCCCTATCAAAATGCCTTCTTCCAAATTTGGGGCAAAATACAGGGTTCCCACAAATGTGGTTACAGAGATGGCTCCGTCTGTTTTACTGACTCGCCAGGCATGGATAAAAGGTTCAAATCGAATCAATCCAAAGACTGCCAACATGATGACGGAGGCCAGTACAGATTGGGGTAGATGATATAATAAAGGGGTGAAAAACAGCAGGAGAATCACCACTATCAGGGCACTGATCACATTCGACAGTCCAGAAACACCCCCATTTTGGAGGTTTACAGATGAACGGGAAAATGAACCTGAGACGGGATAGCTCTGACCCAGAGCCCCAATAATGTTCGCCAGCCCCTGACCTCGTAGTTCCTGATTAGTGTCAATTTTTTGACCGGTTTTGGCCGCCATGGCTTTGGCGATGGCAATGGCTTCCATGAATCCCAGAAGTGAAATAATGACGGCATAGGGCAGAAGTCTTAAAATAGTGGCTAGATCCAGCTGCGGTATTGCGAGGGCAGGAATTCCTGCAGGGATTTCCCCTACTACGGCACCCCCACCTGTCATCAAAACCCCGTTTTCAGATAGTTGTTTGTTGCCGATTTTAATTCTCCATTGATGACCATCTGTTTCAATTTCACTGGGAATGGCGTTTAGAAGGTAAAACGGGCCACCGTTGCCGTTGGCAATAGCTCTGGAGAACAAAAAAGAACGGATTTTTTTCCGAGTAAAGTTTGCTTGAAGCTTTAGTTCATCTGCTTCAAGATTCAGCATATCAAGCTGGTGCGTTAATTTGAGTTGTTCGAGAAGCGTTGAATTGGCCTCTTTTAATAAGGAAATTTCTCTATTTATAGTTGTCCGCCGTTGATGTAATCCATCTATCTTGTTTATAATCGTATTGAAATCCTGAATCTTTCTTTGAACCATCGGTGTTTTAATGCGTTCAATCGGTACTTGCTCATTGTGCTCAAAATCCAGGGACCAGGACAGAACGATCGTAATAAACACAGCTACCAAGACGTTGGGAATACGCCGATCGTATAGTTTCAACCCGATTTGAATGGCAATTGCCAAAAGTCCGATCAGCAGTGTCGGCCAGTGTGTATACTCAATTGCTGCCATGATGACATTAAAAATCTCCTCGTATTTGTGAGGTGTACTATCAACATATACACCGAAAAGTTTGGAAAGTTGGGAGGTGGCGATAATAATTGCAGCAGCGACAGTAAATCCGCCAATGACCGGATGCGAAAGTAATTCTACCAGTAGACCCAGGCGAAGAACCCCCATCAAATACTGAAATATCCCGACCGTTAATGCCAGTAAAACTGCATATTGGATAAACTGCTGAGATCCTGCTGTCGCCAAGGGTTCCAAGGTTGTAGCCGTCATGATGGATACGATGGCGACCGGTCCGGTTGCCAGTTGTCGACTTGAACCAAATAATGAAGCGATCATGGGAGGCAAAAAAGCCGCATATAAACCGTAATAAGCGGGTAAGCCGGCTAATTGGGCATAGGCCATGGACTGGGGAATCAAGACCAGTGCGACAGTCAGTCCGGCCACCAGATCCAGTTTGAATTCGCGGAGGGAATAGTCTTCAAACCATTTGATAAAAGGAAAAAGTTTCGTTAGCATGGCTTCCCTATCCATAATATCCCATCCACTTATAACTCACCTGTTGGGCCTGAATGAGCAAACGCTCTTTGGGCGGATTTCATTCTGCGTTCTGGTAATCAGAAGAAACACAAACTTTACTCTGCCTGTTTTCCCAGTTCTTCGGTGGCTCGTTTAATGATCACTCTCAAATCCTCTGGTTTGAACGGTTTGGCAATGAAGTCGAAAGCCCCTTTGACGAGCGCTTCTCTTGCTGTTTCAACAGTTGCGTAACCTGTAATCATGATGACCTTGGTTCGGCTTGACTTTTCAAGAATATGTTCTAGTATTTCAATACCGTCAATTTTATCCATTCTGATATCAGTGATAACAATATCAAAATGCGCTTCATCAAAACGAGCCAGGGCTTTTTCCCCATCAATAAAAGTCTCGACGATGTCTCCTGTTTTTTCAAGAGCCGGTTTAAGACGCTTGCCAACAATATTTTCATCGTCGATCACCATTATTCTTAATTTTTGTGTTTCCATAGATACCTTGCTTTAAAATTTTGATAAAAAATATAACACCGTTCGTTTTTTTGCAGTTTGAAAACAGACACACTAAAATGCTCAAGCACTGTCAGGAATTTCCGCCAAACTCAGGCTTGCCTCCAGTTTTCGCCTCTGGAAGTAAGCTTTCTGGACAAAGAACATAATGATCAGGGCCCCGCTGATCCCGCTGACGAACAGCAAACTCTTACTGGCTAAATTAAAATAGGTATTGTATGCAGGATCCATACTGGTAAATCCAAGCATCTGCAGATAGACAGGGATTGCAACAATCCGACTTAAAACACATAAGAGGATGATGACACCTGTTGTCAGGCGGATCACCGATTCTTTCACAACCTTTGTGCCATAAGCACCGATGTAAATCCCCAGGAGCGATCCACCGAATAAAAGCAATGTACATCTAATATCCACCATGCCTTCAAAAGCATAATTCAAGGCGCCCCAGGCCCCCATAAACATGGCCAGGTAGAGTTCGCTCCCGGCCGCAACAGCTGCCGGAACGCCAAAAACATAAATCATGGCAGGGACTCCAATAAAACCACCGACACCGATGGTCCCGGCCAAATAACCGGTTGCAAGGCCACAGATCATGATAACCCATAGTGACACATAAACATCTGCTACTGGAAAATAGATCAAAGGGTGCAGCTTAAGTTTGCTGATGAATTCAACAATTCTGGTTGAAGGTCCTGTTTCGTCACTGGATTTGGATTTAATGAGATCAGCCAACATGGAGATGGCGACGAATAACAGTATGACTGCAAAAATAATGCTGATGTAAAGATCTGCGGCAGCCCCTCCAGTGTCTCCTTGCCCATTCTGGGAACTAAACAGGGCTTTCATCACCTGGACCGCAATTCTGATTCCCACGGCAGCGGTGAAAAGCATAAAAAAAGCGAGTTTCTTGTCCACATTTCCCATCTCACCATGTTTTTTTGAACCCACCATGGCTTTTCCGAATTTATGGGTGATGTTGCTGGCGACAGCGACCGGTCCCATGATACCAAGATTCATCATTCCCGGGGTCATGAAGAAGGCACCCCCTGATCCGATAAAGCCACTTAGTATTCCCCCAATGAACCCTAAAAGTAAGATTTGCAGAGCAATTGGTATTGTCATTTGTACAAACATCTCACCGAGTATTCCTGGCATTATAAACCCCCTATATTTACATTGAACTGTTAACTACACGAAATATCTTATGTGCGGCAGAAATCATCCAAAATTCATTCTAAAATTTATTCAACCTTTAACCATTTTAAAAGATTCCCGTAAAATCCACCTATACTGAACGCGACAACAGGGATACAGAGGAATACAACCAAAGCCGCAAAACTTTTTTCGGTCAAACTACCACCAAACTGACCTTTGGAGATAAAAGTCATGATTGGTTCTTGAAATCTGAAACCAATTAGATAAATCAATGCAAACAGACCGGCAAATCCAATCATGTTGAAAAGCTGTTTCGGTCCGAAAAGGTACTTGGCTTTAAGGTCTTCGGTCCCGATGACGGGAACTCTGAATTTATCCTTGAGCTTGCCCAGCATTTCACGTTTCATTCTTTGTGAAGCGCCCCCTTTTGATGAAAACACATCGCCTATGGCCACGAGGCTGTATTGCTCCGTTTTGGAGATCGATTTTAATAGCGCATCTACGCCGCCATAAATCGTGCGAGAACCACCGGCATGACCGATCTGGATTAACTTATCCACTGTTTCGGAAATTCCAAATCCCTGATCGGTCGAAACAATTTGGCTGTCTGAATCATCCAGAATTCCGCCTGTTTCACCATTGTTTGAAGTTATACCCGGTTGTTGCGGTTCCAATAGGTCTTCGGCCGGTTTTTCATCTTCATCGGCTATTCTGACGATCTCTATAGCCGCATTCCATTTTTTTGCAATTTCAGTCAGGTTGAAAAAATGGTCGTCATTGGGGTCAAATTTTTCTGCCATATACAGAAGGTTTGTTGTGGCAACCGTACAGACCAGAGATTTGATTCCTGCAATGGATTTGAGTACATCGGGAATCGCTTTTGCCTCGTTAGACTGTCTCGGCATATAGGTCACCGATACATTCCCTTTGTCTGCCTGTATTCCTACATTGACATTCTTGCAGTGATCATCGGAACCGATGGCCAGTCTGCAATTGGCTGCCAGCAGCAAATCCTGAAGCGCCTGATTTGATGCAGGAGTGGCCTGAAATTCAGGGAGTTGAACAAAATTAACCAAGGCACTGGCTGCATTTTCAGCAGATAAATTGGCGGCGTTTATGGTCAGATCATATCCTGAAGGATCATCCAAATCAGCATTATACAATGTATGGGTCCACTTTCTGATGTCCTCATCGATTTGCTCAATAAAGTCTTTGGCCTTATTGCGATCGATTTTTAAGCGAATCATGACATGCTTGATGCGGTACTCTAAATCAGCAATGGCACGTACCCTTAAAACATTAGCCAAGCCGGGTACTACCAGATGTCCGGTTCTGCCGTGGTAAATGATGTCCTCCTTTAATGCTCTTTCGCAGAGAAAGGCAGTTGTGAAGGCTTTGAACATATCTACTACATTGGACATTTCTTCACTTAGTGGACGATTTTTTAAAACTTCCATCTCAAGTTTTCCAACCGGAATACCATATTCAGTCGCTTTATCAGTTAAGGTTTCACGACTGATCGCACATTCCCCACCCAATTCGCTAACTCAAGACGAATTTATCTGGCGGTGATTATTGAGTAGATCCTCTTTCGATAAATTTAGGGCCGTGAGATATTGGCCTTGCACGGCGGTAAACGG
>Ga0075122_10001098_pt1 | contig 19947 bp, 14 predicted proteins | sample AntAceMetag02UKB_FD_69790 | JGI IMG/M metagenome (GOLD analysis project Ga0075122, IMG submission 69790) | Saline lake microbial communities from Ace Lake, Antarctica - Antarctic Ace Lake Metagenome 02UKB | ecosystem: Environmental > Aquatic > Non-marine Saline and Alkaline > Saline | place...
AAATGCAATTAGCTAAACAAAAAATGAAAAAAGAAATTTATTTAAGTAAAGATTTAACAATTAAAGATAACTAGAATTAACTCAATAGTTTAGGCTCATTGTTCAATGAGAAAAGACTATTTCATATAAATAAATATTTACTTGCTTTTTACCGCCCTTGTCTATTCTGACCGCATCCCAGCCCTCAATGGAAAACACATATGAAATTATTTTGGTGCCAGGTTTCAGCTCTTTTTTTAGTTTTTCTTTGAGCTTATTCTTAAGACTCGCTGGAAGCCCGAAAAGATAAACTGCATTTGCATCAGAAAAATCAGTTTTAAAGAAATCTCCCCATATAAATTTGGCGCGTTTATTACCACTAAATATTTTCCTTATCACACATATTATATAAAAAGGTAATCCAAGCTCAATACCCCTAGCCCGCAATTTGTACTTCCTAGCTCCATACAAAACCACTCCTCCAGTCCCACAGCCCAAATCATATATTATTCCACCCTCCTTCAAATCTAATAACTCAAAGATTCTTTTTAAATCTTTTTTACGCGTTGGTACCCAGGGAGCCAAAGAAATTGTGGCCAATGCCACAGAAAAAAGTAAGATGCCTAAAATTATAAAACCAAGTGAATAAAGATAATCCATTTTATTCTTTCTTAAATTTTTTCTTCATTTTTTTCTTTCTATTGAACATAACTATTACCCCAGCCAAAACTATCAGTATGGGTACTCCAGCTATATTAAAATATTTTACTCTGCTTCTTTGTTGGTCATTTTCAAACAAGAGTGGGGCACTGGCTAGATTTTTAGTGCGGATAGAGGATAGTACGTTATCTTGTGCTAGCCACTCCAGAGCATTTAATATAAAGATACCATTTTGTTGATGATTTTGCACAAAATCCATCAAGGCGAATTGTGTATTACCAACTATGACCATTCTGGTTGATTGACCATCCTTGATTCTTTCTATCCCCAAAGCCATTGTTTTCTTTTCTAAGGTATTCTGTGGCCATGATTGCTGTGGGTTTAAATTAAAATTATTTTTTTGAACACCAGCTAATTCGCTTGTTGTAAATAATGGTATTATATTTATACTTTCATCCAATTTTTCCGGCATGACTGATAAAGAGGAGGCCCACGGTAACACAATTGATTTTATATCCCCAATCATCATTGATTCTTCACTCTGAAAGACCCTTGTCCAAAACGGATACGGTAAGACATAGTTTACAACCCCACTTCTCATGCTTACTGTTTCATGGGACTGCAGATCAAAAACTAAATTTGCGTCAATATTTAATCCCCATTTATTGAGTAAGGGATTAATAGTCGCCGGAGAGCTCGTGGCCATCATCGTTTGTGGATCAACTCTAATACCTTCAGCCAATATCAGGGCGCTTCCACCGCTTTCTAAATAGGTATTAATTTTTTCTATTTCTAATTCTTCCAAGGGTTCGTTTGCCAGAGCTATGACCAGTACCTGAGTGTTTTCTGGCATTTGGGCATTGTTATTTTTTTCATCTGGATCTTTTAGATTAACTTCATACATTTCGTATTGCCCACTCAAATTTTCCGGTACATAACTCATCTCGTTATACAGTGACTCTTCCCCATGCCCTATCAGCCAGCCAATTTTTTTCTGAGTTTCATTTACCATATTCCATATAAACCCAGTTAACTGATATTCAAGTAAGCCCACCTTTTCAATTAAAGGAATCAATTCTTGTTTTTTATCCTCTCCAACTCCGCTTTCGACAGCTAAGCCAAAGTATCCTTTTTTGGTTGAAAATTCATCTTTGGCAATTACATTAAATTGAATAGCTGGAATACCCAGTGTTTCTGCTTTTGTTATGGCCGTCGCGTCCTTATCTGGATAATAGATATTCAGTTTTATCTTTCCCTTGCCAGCTTTAACATAATCATTCAATAGGTCTTTAACATCCTGGGCCGCATTTGATAATTGAGCTGGCATTTCTCTACTGACTACAAGGGATATATCAATCTCATTCTCTAGTCCAGTTAATATTTTTTTAGTCGCATTTGACAGAGTATATATGTTGCCTGAAGTCAAATCAATTCTTCCTCCGATATAGTTGCCACTTAGATTTACAACAAGGGCCACAATTACAATTACTACAACCAAAGAAGATAGTTTCTTGTACTCTTTTAACACTCTCCCTCCTTTGGTTTTAAGTAATGATAAATATGCTAAAAAACCAAAAATTAATATTAAAACTATGAAATATATGATATCTCTCAAATCAATCACCCCGCGTGTTATGTTATAGAAATGATCTAAAATACTTAATCTTTTTAAAATGATATCAAAAGGGTATGACAAAGCCACTGTAACCATTTCAAAACCTGCCATAATCAAAGCGAAGTTAACGCCAATTGCCCCGATAAAAGCCACTACTTGATTTTTTGTAATTGATGATGCCCAAGTTCCAATGGCGGTGAAGGAGGCCAAGAGAAACGCAGTTCCAGCATACTGGCTGAAAACAACGCCCCAGTCAAAATCACCAAATCTACTCAATGTCAGAGGAATAGTCAATGTAATCAATACCGCCACCATCACAAAAAAGAAAGCCCCCAAAGCTTTGCCAATTAAGATATCCAGTATTCTAACAGGTTGAGTGGATAAAATTTCAAGAGTACCCTTATCTTTCTCTCGAGATACTAATCCCATGCAAATTGCTGGTACGAAAAACATCATTATCCAGGGTAAAATACTAAACAGGGGTCGCAAGCTAGATTCGCCAGTTAAAAGTATTGGGCGAAAATAGAAAAAATATGATATTGCCAAAAAAACAACCAATAATATATATGCTGTTGGGTGATAGAAATATGAGCGTAGTTCTTTTTTTAGGATTGTTAATATGTTTTGCATATTTTTTAAAATTTATTTTGTTAGTTTTCTAAACACATCTTCCAGGCTCATTTCTTTTTGATTCATCTCCCATATCATCCAATTATTCTTTTTAGCTAAATTAAATACTTCTGGGCGCACCTCTTTTTCCGCCTCAAGTGTAATCTTTATTCTCCCATTTTTTTCTGAAAGCACGCTGACTTTTCCATATTTTTCTAATTGTTCTTTTACTCCGCTTCCTTCAATCTCTAAATTCAATTGTTTTTTACCTCGTGCTCCATTAATAATTTCTTTTGTTTTGCCATCAGCCACCACCTCTCCTTGGTTGAGGATAATAATCCTTTCACAAGTATTTTCTATTTCCTGTAAAACATGAGATGAAATAATTACTGTTTTTTGGGCTCCTAGGTTTTTAATTACATTACGAATATCAATTCGCTGGTTAGGGTCAAGGCCCTCTGTTGGCTCATCTAATATTAGAATTTCAGGATCACCAAGAATAGCGGCTGCCAAACCAACTCTTTGTCTAAAACCCTTAGATAAATCATTAATTTCTTTGTAATACACGTCCTCAACTCCGGTTTTAACTACTGCTTTTTTTATCTCTTTATCCCTTTTGTCTTTAGGGATTTGTTTTAATTCTGCTAACATTTTCAAATATTCTTCTACTAGCATTTCAGGATAAAGAGGATTATCCTCTGGTAAATAACCAATCTTTTTCTTGATTTTTTTTGCTTCTTTAGTTTCATCAATCTCTTTATCATCAATCAACACTTTCCCTTTATTAGCTGACAGATATCCTGTTATAATGCGCATGGTGGTTGTTTTGCCAGCCCCATTCGGACCAAGTAATCCCACTATCTCACCACGCTTAATACTAAAATCAAGTCCCTTAAGGACTTCATTATTATCAAACTTTTTTGTTAAATTTTTAACTAAAATCATATTTAATAAGTATATTTAATTACTAAAAAATATTTGTATTATTAATTTTTTGTTTGCACAAAGCTTCTTTTTTAAGTTGTGGCATTTGATCTGTATATGTTTCCCTTTTCTCTTTATAGATTACCCCAATTGGCATCTTTTTATCAACCTCAAATTCTTGTGATTTTTCCACAGCCCGATTATATTCCCCTGGGTCATATTCATGCTCTTCCAGCTTATACACAACACTTCTGTACCACTCAAATGTATTTTCTTTATTAAACGAAACACATGGTTGCAAAATATCAACATGCGAGAAGCCCTTATGCCCAATTGCTTGTTTAATAATATTACTTAGATGTTTTTGATCTCCCGCAAATCCTCTAGCCAAAAAACTAGTTCCAGAAGCTAGAGACATCATCAACGGATTGACCGGCTGCTTTGTCTCACCAAATGGCGTAGTTGGTGTTTTTATATTTTTATCAGTCGTTGGTGAGGCTTGACCCGTGGTTAAACTAAATCTTTGGTTATTAGCCACTAAATATGTTATATCTATATTATATCTGGCCGAATGTATTAAATGCTGTACTCCTTCACCATAGGCTCCTCCATCTCCAATTAGAGCCAAGACCACTAAATCTTTATTAGCAATTTTAGCTCCAACTGCGGGTGGTAATGCTCGGCCATGTAAAGAATGAAAAGCATAAGTTTTTGTAAAGTTTGTCCCATTACCAAAACATCCGATATCGTAACTAATATATACTTGGTGAGGGTCTAAATTTAATTCGAATAAGGCAGTTTTTAATGCCTGCCAAATACCATAATTTCCACATCCTGGACACCAAGTAGGGGAGACTTCAGTATTAAATTTTTGATTAGCTGTTATCATCTTTTATTTTTTAATAATTCTATTAATTTCTCGCACCACTTCTTCTCTAAAGAATGGTCTACCATCATATTTCAAAAACTTATTCTTTATTTCAATACTCGTCTCTTGGCGAATTATTTCACCAAGCTGCCCTGTCTTATTATTCTCAACCAGCATTATCCTCTTGGCTTTGCCAAGTATTGCCTTAACTCTTTTTTCAGGAAATGGCCAGATATATGTTAAATGTAAAAAATTAACATCTTTATCTTGTATGGCATCTAGCACGGATCCTTTGACAGAGCCCCAGCCTACCAGAGTTAGCTTGGCATTACGTGGACCGTATAAAACAGGTTCTTTAATGTCTGCTTCCATTAATTTTAATTTTTTAAACCGTTTATCCATCATTTTGGTTCTCATTCTTGATTCTTCGATCGAAAATCCATATTCATCATGATCATCTGAATTAATTATGTGCACTCCTCCTTTTTGTCCTGGCACTGCCCGTTTTGATATACCCGTTTTACTTAATGCATATCTCTTATAATCTGCTAATCTCTCAACCTCATTATCATCTAAAAATCCTTCTCTCTTGATTGCTACTTTTTTATTATCCACCCCATACATTGAAAAATCAGATTCAGAAATCATCTTGTCCATTAGAAATATTACCGGTACTTGAAATTTTTCAGCTAGGTTAAATCCATCTTGGATCATATAAAAGGCTTCTTCTGCATCTCCCGGAGCTATCACAAATCGAGGAAACTCTCCATGTGAGGCATTTACCATAAATTTAAGGTCTCCTTGCTCTGTCCAAGTCGGCAACCCCGTAGCTGGTGCTGTTCTTTGGGAGTTTATAACAACAAGGGGAGTTTCAGTAATAGCTGCCATTCCCAAACTCTCTGTCATCAGACAAAAGCCCCCGCCAGAAGTTCCCGTGGCGGCACGTACGCCAGTAGTTGCCGCTCCAATTGCCGCTCCAATTGCCGCTATCTCATCTTCAGTTTGGTGTACAACAAAATTATGTTCTCTCTGCTTGCTTGCCAACACATGCATAATTGAAGTGGCCGGCGTCATGGGATAGGCTGCATACAATTTACAACCAGCATTTATCATGCCATATGCCGTAGCTTCATTAGCTGTCATTAAGTGATTGCTTGATTCTTCAATCGCTGGTTGCCATTCACTATCTGCCAATCTATCGCCTTTCTTTTTGGCTACTTCATAACCTAACTTAACTGCTTTTTTATTCATCTCCACCACCTTCTTGCCTTTGGGCCCAAATTTAAGAGCCAACCCATCATTTAGTTGAGTCGCTTTAGCATCTAGCAGATAGAGAACTGCTCCCAAAGCCACCATATTTCTTGCCAGCGCACTACCCGTCTTTTTGGCCAATTCCATTAATGGTATATTAATATTTTTAATACCATTATCAATTTTTAAACTATCATGTATTATCACGCTACCTTTTGTTAATTCATCTTTGTGTAATTCGACAGTTTCTTGGTTCAACGCTATCAAAATATCAATTTTTCTAGTTGCCGACGTAATTTTTCCCTGTGAAACATTAATTTGGTATGTATTATGCCCTCCACGAATTAAAGATGGGTATTCACTATATCCAAAAACTCCAAAACCCATTTTAAATAAGGTTCTGGCCAAAATCAAACCAGATACTTTAATGCCGAATCCAGCTTCGCCCCCAATTTTAATAGCAATTTCTCTCATATATAGAATTATAGCAGAAAAACAAAAAAACCTCTATCTAAAGAAGAAGAGATTTTTTTGGTGCCGGAGAGAGGACTTGAACCTCCACGCCTTGCGGCACGTGGTCCTAAACCACGCGTGTCTACCAGTTCCACCACTCCGGCATATTTGTAATAATACTAGCTTATTTTGAGTAATTTTTCAAGATGTATTCTACATAATTAAATAACCGCCCTAATAGGCGGATTTTTAAGTAAATTTAAAAGTAAGAGGAGGTTTGTTTGGAGGAGTTTGAGTTTTTGTTGGGATTGATATGGATATAGTTGAGGGGAAAGCTTGAGGCTACGCGTTAATATAAGCTCAAGTCTTCCTCTCAACCAATATTCATATTTCAAACTTCTTCCTCCTCTTACTTTATGCCTACATTATATCATATATATAGGGGTTGTCAAGGTCAAACATATTAACCTAAGGTAAGGTAACCCTTATTTACTTATCCACAGCCCACTTGTGGTATAATAAAGGTGAATATGAAGCTCAAAAAAATTACATTAATGCTACTTCTCGTGTTGGGGGGCATTTTTTTGTTCTTTACTGATATTCGAGCCGCTAACCCAGGGGACGTACTTATCAATGAAATTTGCTGGATGGGATCGCAAGACTCATCTTCAGATGAATGGGTCGAATTGTACAACTCTACGGGCTCTAATATTGATTTAACTGGCTGGGCATTAGTTGCAGAGGACGGTTTACCCAGTATTCAGCTCTCCGGGCAAATTGCCACCAACGGATATTTTTTGCTTGAACGCACCGACGATGCCAGCTCTCCAGCCACAGCCGATCAAATTTATTCTGGCGCTCTTGGCAATGGTGGGGAATACTTACAGCTTTTTGATATAGATTCTAATATCATCCATGAAGTTAATGGCTGGACAGCAGGGGATAATACTCAAAAATTTACCATGGCCAGACAGGATAATCAAAGCTGGGCTAACAGTATTTCAGTCGGCGGTACTCCCAGACAGGCCAACAACCAAGCTGTACCCCCAAAAGAAGATCAACCCCCGACTCTAGATTACTCACAAGACTATTCTGATCTTGTTGTTGTCAACGAAATCTTGCCTAATCCGGAGGATGAATCCCTTGAATGGATTGAGTTCAAAAATTTATCAGACAAAAGCGTTGATCTTAATAATTGGTATCTAGCTGACAGCTCAGGTAAAATTTTTATCATATCATCTCAGAATATCCCATCCCAAGGATTTATAGTTTTTGATAAAGCTGACACAAAGATAGCGCTTAACAACTCTGGTGATATCATTAGTTTATATAACCCTGCCGGTGATCTTGTCTATTCTATAGAATACACCGACTCTTATGAAAATTGGTCTTATGCCAGAGATGAAGATAATTTATGGGAGTGGACCACGCTGCTTACACGACTGGAGGAAAATCAATTTGACTTACCTCAAAGTCAAACTCCTCAAGACACAAGCTCCCCAGGCCTAACTACCAGCCCAAGCTATTCAGATAATATTTTTATCTCAGAATTTTTACCCAACCCCCAAGGTTCAGACTCCCAAGAGTGGATTGAGTTATATAACAACAGTCATCAAGAGATTGATTTAACTGGTTGGCAAATCGGCGACAATTCTTCTCGCAAATACACTCTTTCTCCAGATGATTTTTCATCTATAATTATTAAAGCCAATACATATTTTATTCTACCGCGCTCTGCCACTGGTATCGCTCTTAATAATTCCGGTGGCGACGAGCTCAAACTTTATCAGCCAGATGGCTCGCTCGTTGATAAAATAATATATAGTGAAACAGCACAAGAAAACTTTGCCTATTCTTTAATTGGCAATAAATGGTTATGGACATCAACTCCGACCTCTGGTAATTCTAATCTTTATACACAAAAAAACGAGCCGCCAACGGCCAGCTTTGAGATTGATGGTGGTCTCATTAACCAGCCAGTTAATCTTGATGCCTCAGAGTCATACGACCCAGAAGGTGAAGATTTGCTTTATGTCTGGACTTTCAATAATTCAACAACCACCATCTCTACCTCAACTCCCCTTATAGCTCACATCTTTGCCACGCTTGGTAATCAGATCATCATCTTGCAAGTTAAAGATGACCAAGATCAAACCGACAGCCTTAGCAAAGAGATGTATATAACCAATCAAGTTGATGATACTGGTTATATAAGCAATGATTTGCCAGTAGACCTTATTATCACCGAACTCTTGCCAAACCCCGCTGGCAGTGATACAGACCTAGAATGGATCGAGATTTTTAATGCCGGCCCCGCACCAGTTGACCTAGCCAACTGGCAGCTCGATGATGCAGAAAAAGGATCACGCCCCTATACAATTACCGATACATACATATTAAATCCAGGCGAATACTTAGTCTTTGACCGCCCCACTACCGGCATTGCTTTAAATAATGGTTATGACTCAGCCCGGCTTATAGATCCCCAGGGTAATATATTGGATCAAGTTAGTTACGACGAGGTCATTGAAGATGCTTCTTATGCATTAGATATAAATTACACCTGGCATTGGACCTATGCCCTTACTCCCGGGGAACACAACATAGTTGATATTACTACCGTACCAGCCGTTAGTGAAAACAAATCAAACATTAAAATTCCCATCCATACTAAAATAGCCGATATTCGCCAATATGATTTTGGAGATTTACTCACTACTCAGGGTCAAGTCATCGTTGAGCCAGGTACCTTAGGTAAAAACATATTTTACATCAATGGCATCCAAATTTATTGTTATAAGAAAGATTTTCCGGGCTTAGTCATTGGTGATCTTATCGAGATAACTGGTACCTTGTCTGAAAGTAGGGGAGAAACACGCTTGAAAATGCAAGGCAAAGAGGATATTAAATTTTTACTTGCCCAAGCACCCTCATTGCCCCAAGAATTCAGTATTGAAGATATAGACGAAAATATTGAAGGTTTACTCATTCAGATTCAGGGAGAATTAACAGAAATCAAAAGTTCTTCTTGGTGGCTAGATGATTTCACTCAAGAAATTAAAGTATATATTAAACAGAGTAGTGGTATTAAAAAAGGTGATATTAAAGTAGGGGATACCTTGAAAATAACCGGTATTGTTTCACAATTTGATGAAGAATACAGGATTTTACCCAGATGGCCTAAAGATGTTGAAATAATTAAAAAAGTTAAAGGAGCAGCTATCAGTAAAGATACAATCAAAGATTCCCAAAACCAATCCAGCAATAGCCAGTTACTCAAGTATCTGCTGGCTGTTGCTTGTGCTGTCATTCTTGTCTTGTTGAGTATTATTATTGAACAGAAGAAAAAACGTACAAACTAAAAACCGGGCTAACCCGGTTTTTGATAATGTATTAATATATTATTTTTCTTCTTCCTTCTTGTCCTCTTTTACCTCTTCTTTTTCCCCCTCGGTTTTTTCTTCAGCAGGCTTCTTCTCTTCCTTTGCTTCCTCTTTCTTCTCCTCAACCTTCTCTTCTGCGGGCTTTTCTTCTTTTTTATCTTCCACTTTCTCTTCGCTTACTTCTTCCTTCTTGTCTTCTACGGGTTTATCGCCCTCTTTCTTTGCTTCACCGCCTTTTTCTTTCTTTTTCTTCTTATTAATCTTGGTTGCTTTAACTTTTTCACCTTCAATAATTTTTTTATCTATCAGCAAATTGTTAACCGTAGCTGACATCTGTGCACCCACTGAACGCCAATGTGCTACTCTATCTTCTTTTACGGTTAGTTCTTTAGTATGTGGATTATAGGTACCTAAAATCTCGAGAACCTTTCCCCAAGGGTCTCGCTTTTTATCTTGAATAACTAACCTGTATTCAGCTTTTTTCTTTTTACCGACGCGCGATAAACGAATCATTAACATATTTTTTGGATTATTTCATAAATCTATCTCATACATAAATCTATCTCATATATGAGATAGATTTAATATAATATCAAACATCTTAATAGTTATAACGTCCAACCTTATCTCCACCGCGGAAATAAGGACTTTTTGGTCCTAAATAATTTAGGAAAATCTCCTGTCTCGATAAATCGAGACCGACCTCCCTGACTAAAAGTCAGGGGGAGATGTGTTTAACTTTCGTTAAACAAACACTCCTTAGAAAGGAGGTGATCCATCCACAGCTTCCGCTACGGATGCCTTGTTACAACTTCGTCCCTGTCGCCGATCCTACCTTTCCCCCTCGAACGAGAGGGTTTGGATATTACCGACTCCCTTGACGTGATGGGCGGTGAGTACAAGAGCTGAGAACGTATTCAACGCGGCGAGGCTGATCCGCGTTTACTAGCGATTCCAACTTCATGGGGTCGAGTTGCAGACCCCAATCCGAACTTGGGCCACCTTTGATGGGATTAGCTCCGCCTTGCGGCTTGGCAACCCATTGTAGTGGCCATTGTAGCACGTGTGTAGCCCAGAGCGTAAGGATCATGCTGATTTGACGTCGTCCTCTCCTTCCTCCTCCTTATCGGAGGCAGTTTCCTGATGAAAAATAAATCAGGATGAGGGTTGCGCATGTTACCCGAATTAACGGTGCACTTCACAGCACATGCTGACGACAACCATGCAACACCTGTCACTGCCACTAAATCCGTCCGGTTAAGGTCGGATATAGGCAGGATGTCAAGCCCTGGTAAAGTTCCTCGCTTAATATCGAATTAAACCACATGCTCCACCGCTTGTGCAGCTCCCCGTCTATTCCTTTGAGTTTTAAGCTTGCGCTCGTACTACCCAGGCGGGATACTTAAGGCGTTAGCTTGTTTAGGGCGACACTGATAGGGTCGAAACTACCAATGTCAAGTATCCATCGTTTACGGCGTGGACTACGCAGGTATCTAATCTGCTTCGCTACCCACGCTTTCGTCCCTGAGCGTCAGGAGTGTTCCAGTCAACTGCCTTCGCATTTGGTGTTCCAGCTGATATTAACGGATTTGACTCCTACACCAGCCATTCCGTTGACCTCTCCCATCCTCTAGCTCAAAAGTTTTTTTGGCAGCTCCGGAGTTAAGCCCCGGAATTTAACCAAAAACTTTTTGAGCCGCCTGCGGACGCTTTACGCCCAGTAAATCCGGATAACGCTTGGGGCTCACGTATTACCGCTGCTGCTGGCACGTGATTAGCAGCCCCTTATTCCTCTAGTACCGTCAACCGAAGTTTCTTCCTAGAGAAAAGCTCTTTACACCCCAAGGGGCTTCTTCGAGCACGCGGCGTCGCTCCTTCAGCCTTTCGGCCATTGAGGAAGATTCTCGACTGCAGCCTCCCGTAGGAGTCTGGGCAGTGTCTCAGTCCCAGTGAGGCGGATCAGACTTCCATCCCCGCTACTGATTGCAGCCTTGGTGGGCTTTTACCCCACCAACAAGCTAATCAGACATAGGCCCCTCTCTAACCGCCGGAGCTTTACTCCAACACCCTTAAATAGGATTGGAGACTATCGAGTATTATCCCCGATTTCTCGGGGTTATCCTCGTGTTAGAGGTAGGTTACCAATGTGTTACTCACCCGTTCGCCATGCCAATCCGAAAATTGACATTCGACTTGCATGCCTTAGACACGCCGCCAGCGTTCATCCTGAGCCAGGATCAAACTCTTAATAAAGTTTAAGAATTAAACCTTGGTTAAGATTTAAAGTTTAAAAAAATAATATAGACGTTATAACTATCAAAATGTTGATAAAAAATTCGTTATTGTCCTCCCCAAATATTTTGTTGGCAAAGAAAAACAGTAATATTTTTACCAAAATATCACTGCTTTTCTTTGCAATTGTTTAAAGTGCTAATTGTAATTGGTTAATTACATAATTTCTAGAGCTTAAATGGTTTCTCGCAGTTTTTCCACAAGACCTACTTAAATTAAATGATAATTGTATGATAAAGGTTTTGACAGAATATGTCAAGTATATATTTTCTAGCTATTTTTTTTTCTCCAATTCTTGATTTCCATGTGATTTCCAGACAAAAGTACACTAGGTACTTTAAGCTTTTTTTTCTTGCCTCTTTCTCTGTATTCAAAGATTTCAGGTCTTGTATATTGCGGGTATTCCTTGCTATTTTCTGTATTAAACGTCTCTTCTTCTAGAGATTTTTGATTGCCCAAAACCTTAGGAATTAATCTTGCCACTGCCTCTACTATTATACCTGCACCAAGCTCACCACCAGATAATATATAAGGGCCGACTGACACCCTTTCATCTACGAATTTTTCTACCCTAGCATCCATGCCCTCATATCTTCCGCATATTAAAATAAGCTGGTCTAGTTTAGAAAAATTCTTAGCCATTTTTTGGTCGAACTGTTTTCCTTTTGGGTCGAGTAGAATTACCTTGCTTTTTTTCTTATGTTTAATCTTCTTTAATGTCTTATAAATTGGCTCAACCATCATCACCATGCCAGCTCCTCCGCCGTATGGTTTATCATCCACCGTCTTGTGTTTATCTTTGGTCACCTTGCGCAAATCATGTGTTTTAACTTTGAGTAATTTCTTTTTTTGACCGCGTCCCAAAATAGATTCATTAAAATATGAATCTAGAATTTGAGGAAAAATTGTTAAAATATCAAATTGCATAAATTGGTTTCAAAAGAACCGCACTATAATAATAGCACGGTTCTTTCTAAAAGTTGAAATTGAAAAATTAGATTTTCAAATCATCTACAGCGGAAGTATCAACAACCTCTTCACGAGGAGCAACCTCTTTACGAGGAGCAACCTCTTCACGAGGAGCTTGGTCTCTACCTCTGCCTCTTGTTGAACCTTCTGGTTCGTTGATTTTAAGATTAACGTGTGCGCTATTCTTAGCACCTACCAATCTCAAAAGAGTACGGATAGCCTTAGCGTTTTGGCCTTGACGACCAATTACATAACCCATGTCTTGAGGGTTGAGATTAAGAGTTAAAAGAACTCCCATTTCATCAACTTTTCTCTCAACAGCTACGTCATTTGGGTTATCAACTAGAGCTTTGACAACGAACTCTAAGAACTCCTTGTCATTTACTACGTCAGTCATATATTCTGATCTGTTTATTAATAAAACGAATTGTGAAACGACCTTTCAGTTAAATCTAAGTATAACATAATAGGGGAGTTTGTCAAGTATTATAACAAGATAAACTCTTTATGATAAATTATTCCGCAAGTAATTTCTGCTCTTCTTGAATTACCTTCATTGATGACTTTTCGATATCCATTCCTCTTAGGTGTGCCAGTTTTACAACCTGCATTAGAATGTCGATAATGGCATTTTCTACTTCGGCCTCATCATGCTGATCTTTGCGTTCTACCTTGTTCACATATTGCATGGCCAATTCACCAACTTCTTCCACTAAATGATTAAACGCACTCTGTTCGTTTTGGACAAAATTACGTTTTTTAGCCCAGGCATCTGAGAACCCAGTTATTCTTTTTTGAAATTCTTTTACTTCCATAAATTTAAGTTAATTATAAATTCTAAATTATAATTTTCAAATAAATCTTAAACTCAAAATTTGTATGTTTTCTCATCTCGCGTTTTTATAGCAAAAATAATAGTCTCTTTGCCTTTGTCAAAAGTAAAAATAATTCTAAATTCACCTTTTCTGGCTCTGTAAAAATTACCGCCCTGAAGTTTTTTGATATTTAATGTAGCCCATTGTTTTTTAATCAGTAAATTAATCACAGCCTTCAGTCCCGCTCTGTCTTCCCCAGAAATCTTACGTAAAAGTTTTTCTATTTTATCCATCTATTTTTTCAAGAACTTGTAAAATATTTTTAGCTTTCACTCCTTTGCCCTTATTGTCTCGGATAGCATCAAAAACAGTATATTCTGATAGTTTATCAATGTCAGCCGGGAGGATCTCCAACTTGTTGGCAAATCTTCTTATAACAAACTGATTTGTCTTAAATTTGCTCCTCCAATCAATGGGCAGAGTAATTTGCCCCTTAGAGGTGGTTTTTTGTATGGTAGCTACCTGCATAAAATAGTGTTTAAGTAATAATTTCTTACATTCTTACTTTAGCATAGTAAAATTTTTTGTCAAATAGCTAAATCGTTCAAACAAAAAATCATTCTTGCTTTTTTTTTATTCTATGTTGATAATTTTTTGTATATTACTCTAGTATTTTTACCCTCACCCCTTGATCCTGTAAAGTCTGCCCGTCGTTGCCAGTTAATATAACATAAACATCATACTCTCCAGCTGGAGCTTCGAGTAAAAGCACTTGAGCTTCATTCCCCGATAATTCCTTATAATCAACCCATGTTGAAGATGCTCCTGCCTTCTTTATATAAAAGTCAGCCTTACTATATAATGTATAGTTATTGATCCTTACCTTCATATTATATGGAAATTCTGCTCCATAAATTTCATCTCCATTTTCAGGTGATAGCCACACAACTGGTTTTGTATACTGTTCAGGCAAGTTTAAATATATTGAAATACTTTTCTCACGAAAATTCCCCACATCATCATACGCCTTGACGCGTAAACTCCTGTGTCCATTACTAAATCCCAATAGTTTATAATCACGTAAGGTATATGGATATCTGGTTTGTGTGCTTATCAGTTGATTATCAATATAATATTCAACGCGGTCCATAGTTCTCTTTGTTTGTATTCTAATATCTGTATTTAAATTAGGGCTTGAAAAATGTGCATTATTTCTTGGTTCTAATATATCTAAATTTGGTTTATTCTCTTCGGTATGAACATCATCATACTCGGTTGGCATATCATCAACTATCTCATACTCATTTTCCTCTGCCCATTTTATAACCCCCTCTTCAAATGCGCCATAATTCTTATCTCTCTCAGGATGTTCTGGTATAGACCCTAATATGTTATTAGTATTCACATAATGCAAAACTGAATGTAACTCTCTAAATATTTTTTCTTCAACAAATTCAGCTGGAGTTGCAGGCGTAGCTAACTTGCCAGAAATCTTGTCTATCTTAACTATATTCTCTTGGGCAATTTTACCATTTAACATTGGTTTTTCTGGCAATTCTTTTTCTTCTGGTTCTCCGAAATATTCTATTGGACTACCCTCCAAAGCTCGCCTCATGTATGCATTCCAAATGGGTGCTGCTACGTTCCCCCCAGCTGCTGCGCCTTTCATTGCCGTATTATCATTATTACCCGCCCATACTCCAGTCACCACAGACGGCGTATATCCAATTGTCCACCCATCCCTATAATCATTGGTCGTGCCAGTTTTAGCTGCTACCGGTCGATCACCCAAGGTTAAATAATTTGCCTCACCAAAGATAAAAGTTCGCGCTTCATTGTCTGATAATATAGCATTTACAGTTTTAGCAACTTCTGGATCCATTACTTCTTCGCCCGGGTTATCTTCTGGATGGAATTCTTCCAATGTCTTGCCACTACCATCCTCTACTTTGAGCAAGTATTCTAAATTTTTTCTTTTACCATCCTGGGCCAAGGTAGCAAAGGCTTTCACGTGGTCCACTAACATGACTTCACCACCACCAAGCACTAAAGACAATCCAAAACGTGACCGATCTTCAAAGGTCGTATAGCCCATTCTTTCAGCCAGATCAAGTACGTCTTGTACTCCCGTTAAATAGAGTGTTTTAACTGCAGGAATATTTAAAGACCCCGCCAGGGACTTGCGGATAGACACTGGGCCAAATTCTTGATCATCATAGTTATGGGGCTCATAATCCTTGCCAATTTCTGTTTTAAACGTTGTTAAAGTATCAAATAGAATTGTTTCAGGTGACAACCCTTTGGCAAAAGCTGCTGCATACACAATTGGCTTGAATGAAGATCCTGGCTGTCTTCGTCTCATCGTCACGTTAACCGCTCCATCATATTCTTCATTAAAGTAATCTCGTGAACCAACCATGGCCAACACCTCACCCGTTTTGGCATCAATTGATACCAGAGCCGCATTGTGTCCGCCATAATTTTTTTCATTTTTCTCTACTCCTTTAGTTATTTCTTCCTCGGCAATCTTTTGTTTGTTGTAATCCAAGGTGGTAATTACCTTTAATCCTCCTTTTTCTACCATCTCTTCCCCATATTTTTCAGCTAATAGTTCTTTGATATATAGTACAAAGTGAGGCGCCTGAATATTACTGCGCAATCTTTTAAATTCAAGATCTTGTGATTGAGCCGCCTCTGATTCTTCTTGTGTAACATATCCAAAATCAGCCATCTTGGTTAATACAAAATCCTGACGATTTAAAAGCTCATCTAAATGGCTACCATACGGGGAATAATATGTAGTTGCTTTAAGCATAGCTGCCAGTATCGCCCCTTCTGCCAAATCTAGCTCTTCTGCTTTTTTACCAAAATATGTTTCAGCTGCCGCTTCCAGGCCATAGGCTGTTGAGCCATAAGGTACTACGTTGAAATATAGTTCAAGGATTTCATCTTTTGAAAATTTCTTTTCCATTTGATAAGAGATAACCATTTCCTTTATCTTTCTTTGGTAGGTTCTTTCAGGGGAGAGTAATGCATTTTTAACCAATTGTTGAGTAATAGTTGATCCACCGCGTTGTGGTCCAATGCCAAACACTTCATGCAACCCCACTTTAATTAATGCCGGTAGATCAAAACCACGATGAGCAAAGAACTGATCATCTTCAATTGAAATCAAAGCCCACTTAACGTGCTCTGGAATCCTGTCTAAAGGAATCCATGTTTTTTGTGTATCAGTATTTACGTTATATAGCATGTGCTCACCTGTGCGATCATAGATTCGTGTTGAGTTCCCCTCAGCTGCCTCAATAAATTCTTCTCGCGTTGGCACTTGAGAAGAATAATAAGCAAACATCAGCAAGCCAATTACCATCAAACCTATGATTCCCAACACTCCTAATTTTATAACTTTCCTTACTAATTTGTTTTGCCAAAAACCCTTGGGTCTTGTGCCAAAGTAGCTCGACTTACGCTTTATTGTAACTTCTCTCTTTGGTTTTTTAGGAGAAAGTCTATTCGTTTTAACATTCCGAAAAGCGCTCTTGCGCCGTCTGGCGATCAAGCGTTTGCTTGGATAAGATTTTTTCTTTTTCCAAGTTTGAGGAGATTTGACTTTAAGAGCTGGAATTGGCATAGAATTTAAAATTTATATGTCTATTGTCATTATACCAACAATAAGCTAAAATAGTAATATATATAAAAATTAAACCATTATGTCACCAAAAGATCAAGCAAAAATCGACGAGCTATTAACTAAAGGAGTAGCTAATATTTATCCTTCCCGTGAATTTTTGGAAAAAGCCCTAAAATCAGGCAAAAAACTCACTCTTTATCAAGGCTTTGACCCCACAGCCGACAGTCTTCACATTGGTCATGCTGTTGGCCTTATAAAACTAAAACAATTCCAAGATTTAGGCCATAAGGTTATTTTTTTGATTGGCGACTATACTGCCCTTATTGGTGATCCCGACAAAAGATCAGCTCGTAAACCTATGACTCGAGATGAAATAATGGCTAATTGTAAGGACTATCAGAAGCAAGCTTCTAATATTTTGGACTTTACAGGTAAAAACAAAGTTGAGATAAAGTACAACAGTCAATGGCTTTCAAAATTAACTTTTGCCGACACTCTAGAACTTTTAACTAATTTTACCGTTCAAAGAATGCTTGAACGAGATCTTTTTGAAAATAGAATAAAATCAGGTAACCCTCTATATATACATGAGTTTATGTATCCCGTTATGCAAGCTTATGACTGTGTGGCCATGGAAGTTGATGGTGAGATTGGTGGCAATGATCAAACCTTCAATATGTTAGCCGGCCGAGATTTGATAAAAACATTAAAGAATAAAGACAAATTTGTCTTAACCACTAAACTCTTAGTTGACCCAGCCGGCAACAAGATGGGCAAAACAGAAGGCAATATGGCCAGGCTTGATGATCCGCCCAAGGAAATATTTGGTAAAGTTATGAGCTGGCCAGATACTTTTATTCCTCTTGGCTTTGAGTTATGCACCCACGCTTCCATGGAAAAGGTTGATCAAATCAACAAAGAGCTGGAGGCTGGTAAAAACCCCCGTGATTTAAAAGTAGATTTAGCTAAAGAAGTTGTCTCTATGTATTATACTAAAGAAAAAGCCAAACAAGCTGAAGACGAATTTAATAAAATATTCCGCGACAAAGACACGCCCGACCAATTGGATAAGGTTTTTATCATGGAAAACGTGGAATATAATATAGTTGATTTGATTGTTTTGGCTAATTTATCAGAAAGTAAAGCCCAAGCCAAAAGATTAATTGAACAAGGAGCAGTTAAGCTAGACAAAAAAGCCATCAAAGATTGGAAAAGTACAGTAAAACCAGGGGATAAGGCTGTTTTGCAGGTTGGTAAAAGGAAGTTTGCTGAGTTAAATTATAGGGAAAAGTAGTTTTTTGGCTAAAATTTGACTTTTATACTTTTTCATGCTATAATTATTCCATAAGGTAAGGCTACCAAGTTGGTAGTCTTTTAAAATGCAGTCCTCTAAGATTAGGTAAAAAATAAAAATAAAAACACAAAATTATGAATTATGTCAAGTTTGTTAAAAATATTCTTGTATCTTGTCTAATTTTGGCTATGCTTAGCCAATTTTTTATTATCCCAAAAGTGCAGGCCGGAATATCCACTTCATATGCCACAATTGATATTACCAGTCCACAAGGCGACACTTCTGGCAATGTTGACTACAAAACAGTCTATTACCATATAAATCAAAGTGGTTACGTTGGATTTTATGATAATAACGTACAAATTTGGGGTACAGGCAACAATGGTGGTGATCATGACTTCACTTTTACTAATCTTAGCGCAGGACCCCATAATTTAAAGGTAAAATTTGAAACTATAAACGCTGGTGATTCAGATTCAGTTAACTATACCTACACCCCAGGAGCAAATCCTCCTAGTATAACTATTGTTACCCCAGATAATACATCTGGAGAAGACAGAACACCTACTGTTCAATATCGCGTTAATCAGGACAGTAATGTCAAATTCTACTATAACAATCAACAGGCCGGCATTGGATCAATAACTAAGTTAATTGGATCTTCTGCCCAGGCTCATCGAACTTATTCCTATAATTACTCTTTCCCATCCTTGCCAGCAGGCACGCATACTCTAAAAGTTGTTGCCAATAACTCAAATGGCACTGGTGAAAAATCAATTAGTTATACAGTTGTTCAACCCGACCCACCTGAAGTTAATATAACTTCATCTAATAATACATCTGGTGACTCAAGCAGTAAGACAGTCAATTATACTATTGATCAGCCCAGCAAGGTTTCTCTCTCAAAAGATGGAACACCGATTGTTTTGCCCGGGGGCATTGCTGGTTCGATTGGTGGTATTTCTAATAAGTTTTTTTTAAACAAAAGCGCTGGATCACATTCATTTAACTTTACCGGGCTTGCTCCTGGTAACCACGCTCTTAGGGTTTATGTTAGTAATACCAACGGTCAATCCAACGATGGCATCACCTATACCGTCAATCAGCCCGATCCACCTACGGTAAATATTACCTCACCAGCCAGTAACACCTCAGGTGCTTCAAAATCTCTCACCATCAACTACGCCACCAATCAATTTGGTTA
>Ga0075122_10001101_pt1 | contig 19920 bp, 22 predicted proteins | sample AntAceMetag02UKB_FD_69790 | JGI IMG/M metagenome (GOLD analysis project Ga0075122, IMG submission 69790) | Saline lake microbial communities from Ace Lake, Antarctica - Antarctic Ace Lake Metagenome 02UKB | ecosystem: Environmental > Aquatic > Non-marine Saline and Alkaline > Saline | place...
GGTTATCCTTTGAAAAGTAAAAAAAATTATGATCACTCATTTATTGCTGAAACTCTTGATAAGTTTAGGATAAAAATTCATTACAAAGGTGTTAATATCGCTTTGATTGTTACTTTAATTCTAGTAGTTGTGCAGTATCTTTGGTTCAGATAGAAAAAAAAGTGAGAAATTGAAAAAAAGCGCCCCGACCGAGATTTGAACTCGGGTCGCTGCCTTTCTTTTCCCGAAGGAACGAAAGGGCAGTATGATAGTTTGTCCCTTGGACAAGTCACACAAATTTGTGATCTGTCGCGGTCCGGACTACACCATCGGGGCATAATTCAGAAAATATGGGTTTGCTTTAAAAATGTTTTGTTCTGAAGTGCCCTAACTTGTAAAGTCGATATACCAAAAACCTTATAAAACAAAATAGGATAATCTCTCCTATGACTGGAAAACGGATAATCTTAGGATTAACAGAGAAAATAATCGTCATTGGGCCAAATAAAGAAGAAAAAGTTATTGCTCGAATAGATTCCGGAGCAACTGCCTCTTCAATCGATTTAAAGTTATCTGCTAAACTGGGTTTGGGACCAATAACAAGAACAAAAATTGTTAAATCTGCTTCTGGAATAAAAAGAAGACCAATTATTATTGTTCAGGTGAAAATTAATGGTGATATTCTTGAAGAAGAATTTACTTTAGCAGATCGTGTCCATATGACTTATCCAGTCTTAATTGGCCAAAATATTCTTAAAAAAGGAAAATTCTTAATTGATCCAAATAAAGGTGGAAAATCATGAAAGCTGCTATCATTTCTTTGGGAAGTAAAAGTTCACAAATGTTAGCCGATGCTATGAAAAGATATTTTAAAACTGTGGACATGATTCAATTGAAAGAAATTGAAGTTAGTATGGGTAAAGATGGTGGTATTCTTTACCAAGGCAATCCTATGAAAGATTATGATTGTATTTATGTTAAAGGTTCTTTTAGGTATGCTAATTTATTAGCATCAATTGCTAACTTGCTTGAAGGAAAAGTTCCTTACATGCCTATCGCGGGTAGTGCTTTTACAATTGTCCATAATAAATTATTAACTCATCTTGCTTTACAGCAACATAATATTCCAATGCCGAAAACTTATGTTTCTTCAACTGTTGAAGCGGCAAAAGAATTGTTGAATAAAGTTAATTATCCGATTGTGATGAAGTTTCCGGAAGGTACACAGGGAAAAGGAGTAATGTTTGCAGATTCAAAAAGTTCTGCCGCTTCTTTGTTAGATGCTTTAGTTGCTTTAAACCAACCATTTATCATTCAAGAATATATTGAAACTGGTGGTAGTGATGTTCGTGCTTTAGTTGTTGGTGGTAGAGTTGTCGCTGCAATGAAACGTAAAGCTCAGAAAGAAGAAAAACGTTCAAACATTCATGCTGGCGGTACTGGTGAAGCTATTGAACTAACTCGAGAATTAATCAATATCGCTTTAGATACTGCTAAAGCTTTGAAAGTTGACGTTTGTGGTGTAGATATTTTAGAAAGTCCTTTGGGACCATTAGTAATTGAAGCCAACATTTCTCCAGGATTACAAGGATTAAGTAAAGCTGTTACTGTTGATGTTCCAAATGAAATTGCTAAACATTTCTTCTTACAAACAGAAGCGGTAGTGAAAAAGAAAAAGCATATAGAAGAAAAGAAAGCTTTGGAAGAATTAAAATTGGAAGACATCAATAGCAATCATGCACAAGAGATTATCACTAACCTTCAATTTCGAGGAGAAAGAATTTTACTTCCAGAAATTGTTTCTAAATTATGTAAATTTGATGACCGTAAAGAATACATTTTAAAAATTAAAAAAGGAAAATTAGAAGTAGAAGAATTCAAGATTTAAGTTTGAATCATCATTCTTTACAATCTTCTTTATCACATTGTTCTAATTTTACTCCTTTAACTTTAAAATGTTCATAATTTGAAATATTTATTAAATCTTCATAAACAAGTTGCTCTAATTTTTCAAATGAATTCGTTCCATATGCTGTACTCCAATTGCCACATAAAGCTCTAATAACAAAAGTCATTGTTTTATGGTCATCTCTTGTTTGATCTTTAAACTCTTTCGGATAATAGAATGTTGGGGTTATTAGTTCTCCATTATTTTCTGTTTCTATTTCTTTGTTATCTTCATAATCATCTTGAGATTTCTTTACTAGGACAGCAAAATCAGCAAGGGAACCTCTGGTTTCATTATTATTTTCATCCTTTTCTTTTTTATGAACATGAATCTGGTGTGGTCCAGATTTCCATGCTTCTCCATATATTTTAATTAATGTTTCTGTTACATGAGAAATTTCAATGTCATAATCTTCACATAATTTTTCTAATCTTTTTACCTTTCTTGTTAATAAAGAATTTTCTACTAATTCTACCGCTTCTATTACATCAGGCAAGGGTATTTTTCCTTTTTCTCCCAAACATTCTAATTTAGTTGCAAGTCCGTACTCTAAGTAAGCTTTATATTCTGGTATTAAGATTGTTTTTCTTTTTCCCGAATGTTCTTTTAAGCTTTCTTTGTAACAACAAGCAAGCATTAATCCTTGAATATCGTGTCTTGCATATCCTCTAATAAATGCTTCAAATTTTTCTCCTAAATATTCTTCTGCTTTTTTTATCGAAGGAACAATGAAAAGACCCCCCGCTATCTTTGTTGATATAGATTCAATCCGTTTTGATTTATCGTATTCAATCATTTCTTGTTCTGCTATTTTTCTTTCTTCTTTTTCAACCATATCTATTTAAGAAAATAACTAGCATTTAATCTTTTTACCGAAATATTTCGGGTTAGGAACAAATAACATTATTTCAATTGTTCTTCAATCATTGCCGGAAGTAATTTCAATTCCGCTTTCCGAAGATGTTCTTGAAATGTAGAAAGTCCAATCTTAGCCAGCTTAGCTAATTGTGCTAAAGTGGTTTTCCGAGGATAAGAATAATAACCATTTCTGTAAGCTAACTCTAACGCATTCTTTTGACCTCGAGAAAGTTTAGGCATCACATTAGGGAAATAAACATCCGTTAATGGAGACTTGCTCAGTTTGAGAATTTTACATTTATCCATGTGACTGCTTAAAGCTTTAATGAACTTTTGTAATTCTTCTCTTTTCCAAGAAGCAACTTCCCAATACTCGTGTCCATCAAAATGATTAGTTACTGGTTTAACAAAAAATATTTGTTTAGAATGATAAAGCATAACATGTTCACCTTTCTTTCCTAATTTTATTTCGTAGGTAAACAGATTTTCAGAAACTTCTAAATTTGTGATTCTTTTATCGGATTTTAAATCTTTAATAAATTTTTCTTTCTTTTCTTCTTCTTGCGACTGAAAATAGCAAGTTGTGGTTGCATATTTGAATCCTTTTAGATTGTACCAAGTACTGGGATATGATAAAACAATTATCTTAAACTTTTGACACCGATTAACTATCGGACAATCTTTATGCTTTAACTTTAACTTTGTGATCCACATATTAACCCGAAATAGTTCGGCATTTAAATATTTTGTCCTCTAAACTAAAATAATCAGAATCAGTAATAAAAAAGAAATTAAAGAATTATCATTTCTTTCTCTTAGCTTTCTTCTTCACAACCTTCTTCTTAGCAACTTTAACAACTTTCTTCACCGGTTCAATTTTAATCTTACATTCTTTACATTCTTTTTTGAACCATAACAAATAGATTATTGGTAATAATCCTAACGTGTTCAAAATCAACATTGCAATGAACCAACCTTTTTGTTTGTTCTTGGCAGAGTGCCATAATCCAATTCATTTCCAGACAACTGTCCAAATAGAAGCAACAATTAATCCTAGGAAAGCTAATCCAGACATGTTATACAAATCAACAAGAGTTCCATAAATCATTTTTAATTTCCTCCTAATTTTTTTGAGGAGGGACCAGAAATATCAGATTTCTCGTTCACCTCTTTATATTTTATCAATATCTTTTGTAGTATTTAAAAGTTACTTTTATAAATTAAAAAGTTATTCTAAATCATAAAAGAGGTAAAAATGGAATTAATTGGTAAAAATATAAAAATTAGGTTTCCTAAATATTCTGATGCTAACTATATTTATCATAATGTTAAAGATAAAGAGATTGCTAAATGGACATTACGAATCCCTCACCCTTACCCTAAAGATGGTGTTGTAAAATTTATTCGTCATTGCCATTATAAAATAAAAAAGAAAAAAGGATATTTTTTTGTTATTACTCATTTAAAAGACAATAAAGCAATCGGGGGAATTAGTCTAAATCAAATCGACAAAAAAGATAAGAATGCAGAACTGGGTTATTGGCTCGGTAAAAAACATTGGGGTCAAGGAATTATGTCAGAAGCAGTGAAATTAATTTTAAAGTTTGGATTTGAAAATCTAAAGTTGCATCGGATTTCTTCTAAGGCTTTTGAACCAAATTTAGCTTCTCAAAAAGTTTTGAAGAAAAACGGTTTTAAAGTTGAAGGGTTTTTAAGAGAAACAACCTTTAAACATAACAAGTGGCAAAACCAAGTTGCCATGTCAATTTTAAAATCTGATTACAAATAAATAAACAAATAAAATGGCATACACAAAAATAAAACATTTTTGGTCGCCATTTTATTGGTAAACAAATAAGATGCCAGAATTAAAAAAAGTATTAGGTTATCCAGCAATCCTTCTAATTACTATTAATTCTATTATGGGAACTGGAATATTCTTTCTGCCAGCAGTTGGTGCAGGTGCATCTGGACCAGCGTCAATTATTTCCTGGCTAATCCTTTCTTTAATTTCAATTTATATCGCCATGTGTTTCGGCGAACTAAGCAGCATGTTTCCAAAGTCAGGTGGAATCTACGAATTCTGTAAACAGGCTTACGGGAGATTCATTTCATTCATTATTGGTTGGATGACCGTTATTGCTGGAAATGTTACCATTGCCATGCTTGTGGTTGGAGGGGTTCAATACCTCATTCCAGTAGGCTCTATCTGGCTGAAAATTGGTTTATCCCTGCTAATGGTTTTTCTGTTTAATTACATCGCTTTTCGAGGAATGCAAACAAGTGCAATCATGTTAGTCATTTTTGCGTTCATTACTTTAGTTGCTCTTTTCGGATTATTAATTCCGGGTATTTTTAAATTCAATATTGGAAATTTTAAACCATTCTTTGTTTTTCCAAAATCTTCAATAATATTAACCATTTTTCTCATTGCCGAAACTTTTTTTGGTTGGGAAACTGCAACGTTTTTAGCAGAAGAAACTAAAGATGGTCAAAGAGTTATGCCTAAAGCATTAATCTGGGGTACAGTGATTATTGCCATTATTAGTATTCTGTTTGTAATAACTTCTCTTGGTGTTATGCCTTGGAATATTTTTGGTATGTCATCTGCTCCGTTAACCGATTTGGGAATTTTACATTATGGTTTAACTGGCGGAACAGTTTTTACAATCTTAGTTTACTTAGCGATTATTGGTTCTGTAGCTGGTTGGGTAGTTTCTGCTCCTAGATTGTTGTTAGCAATGGCAAAAGACAAACTGTTCTTGGAACAGTTTGCAGTAATTCATCATAAAAACTTAACACCTCATCGGGCAATCATTTTTCAAACAGTTCTTACTACTATTCTTGTCATTGTCGGGGCTGGTTCATATACCACAATGTTACATCTTCTTGTTCCAATAGTGCTTATTGCTTACTCTTTTGTTTTGATTAGTTTAGTTGTTCTAAGATATAAAAAACCTAATCAGAAACGTTACTTTACCGTTCCTTTCGGAAAAGTTGGTCCAATCTTGGTTTCTTTGTTCATGCTTTTCTTGATTGGGATGTGGTTAACCCATACTCCTGGTGCAATCCATATTCTTAAAGTTGCTTTATCATTAATGTTTTTAGGGATTCCAATTTACTTCCTAGTTGAAATGTATCACAATGCTAAAGCAATCTATACTGTGAATGAAAAATTGTCTTATGTCTTAGTACTTTTTGAAAATATTTTTTTCCCTATTAGTGTTAGAAGTAGAATCTTTTTAATGTTGGGAGAATTGAAAAATAAAAATGTACTTGAATTTGGCTGTTCTGTAGGGACAATTACTAGAAAACTTGCTTTGAAAGTTCTCCCTCGAGGAAAAATATTTGCTTTCGATATTATTAAAGGTAATATTAAAGTAGCATCTTCCCACATGAAAAAACATCACCATGTGAAATTTTTCCACCATAACTCTTTGGACCATTTCAAAACTCCTGTTAAATTGCCAAAGATTGATGTGCTTGTTTCTACTGGAACCCTTTCTTACTTACAAAAACCACAAATTGTTTTGAAACATCTGGGCAAGAAAGTTAAAAAAGGCGGCCGAGTAGTTTTCTTAGATTATGATCGGTTCTTTCATTTGATTCCTAACGTTCCTTTAATTGGTGATGAAAAGAAACTTAAACGGATTTTCAAAGAAGCAGGTTTCAAAGTTGAAGTTGTTAAGAAACAAGGATTATTGTGGAGACACGTTTTTATTCATGGTAAAAAGATTTAAATACACAAAAATAATTCTTATACTAAAAAAGAGGTAAAATCATGGCGAGAAGCAGATTAGATAAAACAATCCAATTACTAATTCCTCCTTCTTTAGTATTACTTCTTGTTGTTACCATCATTGAACTTTTCTATGGTGTTGGTAAAGGGATGTCTATTTTCATTGATATCTTTGATGTTTATGTTATTGTTATTTTTGCAATTGATTTGTATTACCGATGGTTTGAAACGCCCCATTTCTGGACTTTCGTGAAAAAACACTTTTTAGACATAATTGCTACTATTCCTTTCAATTTAATTTTCTTAGGAATAGAAGGATTGGCTTTAATCAGAGCTTTACGAGGAATACGGATCTTAGCCAGAGTTGCTAGGTTTGCCAGATTTGCCAGATACGGACGATTATTAAGATTACTTAGATTTGGTGCCAGAGCTCCAAGATTCCTCAGAACTAGAAAATATGTTAAAAAAGCGAAAATTAGAAAAGTCCAACCTCACGAAAAAAAGATGAAGAAAACTTTAAGTTTCAAAGTTATTCTTCTGATTACAATAAATTCAATCATGGGTACTGGGATTTGGTTCCTTACTTCAGCTGGAGCAAAACATGCTGGTCCTGCTTCGTTAGTTTCTTGGGGAATATTATCTTTAATTTCTGTTTATATTGCGATGTGCTTTGGAGAATTAGTTTCTATGTTTCCAAAAGCTGGTGGTGTTTATGAGTTCGCTAAACAAGCTTATGGCCGGTTTTGGAGTTTTGTTATTGGCTGGACAACTTCTATTGCTGGAAGCGTTACCATCGCCATGCTTCTTTTAGGAGCGTTACAATATCTTATTCCTATTCAATATTCTTTTACTTACGTTCCAATTGCAATTTTCTTAATTATTGCTTTCAGTTATGTCGCTTTTCGAGGAATGCAAACTTCAACTGTTGTCTTGGTTACGTTTGCGATTATTACTTTGACTGCAGTTACTGCTATTATCATTCCCGGATTTATTAATTTCAAACCTGGAAATTTTGATCCCTTCTTTGTTTTTCCAACAATGAACATTCTTCTAGCAATTTTCTTTATTGCCGAAACTTTCTTTGGTTGGGAAAGTGCTATTTTTCTTTCTGCAGAAACAAAGAATCCTTCTAAAATCATGCCTAAAGCATTAATTTATGGTACAATTATTATCGCAATTTTATCTTTCTTTTTGGCTTTAACAGCAATGGGAACAATTCCTTGGGGAGAATTTTCTGAATCGGTTGCTCCACTGAAAGATTTAGGGGGCGCACATTTTGGAGCAGTAGGGGGAATTATATTTTCAATTTTAATTTTTATTTCTGTGATTGGTGCCACTGCCGGTTGGATTGTTACCGCACCTAGACTATTAATGTCAATTGCTGAAGATAAATTATTCTTTACTCAGTTTGCAAAAATTCATCCTAAACATAAAAGTCCTTACGTTTCAATTATGTTTCAGGTTGTAGTAGTTTCAATTTTAGTAATTGTAGGGGCAGGTTCGTATGAAACTTTATTGCACATGTTAATCCCTTTAATATTGGTTGTTTATTCTGCAGTGTTGTTAAGCCTTATTATCTTACGTTTCAAAAGACCGGAACTAAAACGACCTTACCGAGTTGTTTTTGGAAAAATTGGTCCTTTTATTACTATTTTGTTTATGGTCTTTTTGTTAGTGATGTTTATCAAAGAAACTCATAGTGCTTTTGATATTCTGCGGATCTCTGCAGGATTAATTGCTTTTGGTATTCCTGCATATTTTGCTATTGAATTATTTTATGATAAGAAATATGTTACTTTACGAAGAAATTTTGTAGCTAAGTTCTCACACCATTATCATAAACTTCCTTTACCTAAAATAACTTTCAATAAAATTATTTCTTTGGTTGGTCCGTTTAATAAGAAATCTTCAATTATGATTTTCAATTCTCCAATGGGGACATTTACTCAAAAGATTATTAACGCAAAAACACCTTTCCATAAAATAATTATTGCCAATCAATCAAAAGAAGAAATCAAAGTGTTTAAAGAAAAAGTTTCTTCTGAAGATAGAAAACATGTTGACGTTCGTTTGTTGAGAACATTGAGCATTCCATCAGTAGGAAAAGTAGATTCTTTTGTTTCTTTTAATGATCTGGGACATGTTAAAGACGTAGCTGTTTTTGTTCATAATGTTAAAAAGATATTAAACAAGAAAGGCAAGTTTTGTTTTTATGTGAAAAACAATTTTATGAATATGACTCCCAACGCTTTATTGGTTGAAGATAAGAAAAAGATGCTTGCTTTATTCAAGAAAGAAAAGTTATCTGTAACCTACAACAAGAAAAGAAGATTGTTTAAAACTGAAATTTTTGTTTACGGTAAGAAAGTCTAAGATTTACCCAAAAGTTTATAACTAGTTACTTCTCAGTGACAATCTATGTTAGTTAATCTTCAAGAATTATCAAGAGAAAAACATGGTTTGTTTTCGACAGAATATTTAAATGCGTTAGTTACTGGTCCAGTGTATTTTTCTTCAACTCTTGCTGATTTTGTTAAAAGCAAGGATAAATTAGATGTTATAAAGTGGTATAACTCTGGATCACATAAAAAACAGTGTAAAGATTCTGCTATTGTTATTATTAATTCTTGTATGGTTAAAAGAACTAAAGATAAAAAATTTAATCAACAAGAACTAAATGATTTTGTTTCAGAATTTATTGGTGGATATGCATTGAGAAAAATGCTTAGTCTTAATGCTGAAGAAGATTTTATTACTAAAATTAAAACTATACACGAAATGATGCTTAATGCTGAACTTTATGAACCGGGAATATCTCTTCCTGTCCGTGCTGTTGATGAAGTTCCTCAACAAGGAAAGATTTACAAATTAATGTTGAGGTATAGTCCAATTGTTGATTTGACTACACTTCTTTGTTTTTCTGAGCACGATATTCAGATGAAATCTAAAAAAAGTAAAAGTTCTTTAATGGATAGAATTTATGATTTAACAGAAAAACTTGAACCGCAATCTGTTCCTACTTAATTTGACTATTTCTTCCTTTTAACAACTTTCTTCTTAGCTGGAGCTTTCCTTACAACTTTTTTAGAATGTCTTTTCTCAAGAACTTTATGCAAATTCTTTTTATTTTTAGGTTTGTGTCGATCAGTGTGATGGGTTAACTTTGTAAACAATCTTGACTTGGTAACAACCCTAATTGATCTTGCACCTAATCGGACAAATTTAGCAATTCTTCCTCCTCTTGTTGCGACAGAAACACCTTTACGCACTTCTAATGAAGAATGTAAAATTGATTGGCCAACTCCTAATTGGCCAGCAGCACTGACTACTCGCCAAATCCTGCTTAAGACTGTAAAGACGATGACTAAAGGAACTACTGCCACAAAATCTAACCAATAATTTTTGAAAAAGAATTTCCAACTTTTTGCTTTTACAGCTAGGAACGTTAAGTCCACCGCAAAAATAGCGAGAACAATATAATCTAAAGTTAAAATATAAATGTGATAATGGTGAGCAAAATCTTCAAAATAAGGTATTAGTTCGACAACAATCACAAAAATTAACCCAACAATTGCTGGCGAGATTAGCTTTGCATTCCAATGTTCAACCTTTTCCCAAAACTTATTCATGATCAGAAGTAAATTTTAGGGATATTTAAATATTACTATTAACATCGTTGTTGTTAAACGTCCCGACGACTGAAAGGAGGAGAGCGCAGCGTGGTCGTAGTAAAATCTTTGATTTTACGAAGAAGTTTCTGTTTTAGCTACTTAATGGGAACTTTGCATTAGAAAAATTCTTTTTAAAAAAAGGAATATGTCCTGAACCAGTTAATATTAAAACAATTCTTTTTCTTAGAATTAACTTTTCAATATTTAATTTCATCTCATTTTCTCTTAGATTCCATTTATCAAAATCAATTATTTTATTTCCAATTTTTGATAATTTTTGATTTAATTCATATTTATTGAAATCTTTCCAGGAATTATTTTTAATAATTTGTTCTTGTTTTTTGATTATAACTTGTTCATCTTTAGATGTAGTTCCTTTTTTTAAAACATTAATATCTGAATCAAAACCTTTACAAACAATATTATTTTGTTTTGCCAAATTTAATGCAAAAATCATTTCTTCAGGATATTTAGAAATATGATTGAGTTGAATATCTTTTTCGGTAATCTCAATTAGTAATAAATCTGGATTTGTGTCTGAAATGATTTTTTTCAATTCATTTTCATTAGTAAATCCACAATGCAAAGTTCCAATAAATATAAGTTCAACCATATAGTCAATAATATGTGTGAAGATATATAAATGTAGCTAAAACAGAAATTACTATTAACAAACTTTTATAAACAAAAAAACATTCCTTATTAAAAAAAAGAGGCAGATTATGGATGTTAAAAAGTTTTGGAAATATTTGACTACAGATTCTTCTAAAACTAAAAAGAAAACTAGTAAAAAAGAAGTTGAAGTTAATTCTCGTCAATCAACAACAATAAAAAAACTTTCTTCACCAACAGTCCTTTTAATCTTAATCAACTCTATTTTAGGCAGTTCATTATTCTTCGTTCCTGGTTATGGTATCGCTTATTCCGGGGCAGCATCAATCATTGCTTGGATTGCTTTATTTGTAATTGCTACATTTATGATGCTTTACATTGGAGAATTAGTTTCATTACATCCAACTTCTGGCGGAACTTATGAATTTTGTAAACGTGCTTATGGTCGAGCTGGTTCATTTTTTGCTGGCTGGTTAATTTGGGTTGCAGGAAATTTTGGGATGGCATTAGGTATTGTTGCCGCTGCCGAATATCTTCTTCCGGTAAGTTTTCCAAACTATTTTCTTTTAAGAATTATCTTCACAATTGTTCTCGTAATCGCTTTCAATTACTTCGCTTTTAGAGGGATTAATTTTGGTGCTACGGTTTTAGTTGTTTTTGGAATAATTTCTTTAGTTGTCTTAGTATTAATGACTTTACCCTCATTCATTGATTTCCCTGCTCTCTTTTCGGGAATGGTTAAAAGTCCTTTCGATTTAGAATTGTTTAAACCTTTCTTTCGAAGTGAAGGAGGAGGAATTTTTGCTTTCTTAGGTTTATCTTTATTTTTAATCAGCGAATCATTTTTCGGTTTTGAAATTATTACTTATATGGCTAACGAAGTTAAAGAACCAAAAAAGTTATACAAATTAATGATTCTGGCAATGATCATTAGTGGAGTTTTAATGACCATTTATGTTATCAGTTCGTTTGGCACAGTAAGTTATCATGATTACATTAACAATCCTCGACCTTTTGTAGTACAGGCCGCAAAAACGTTAGGAAATTTCGGACAAAATTTTATTATTCTGGGTGTGGTTTTAGTTTCCATCAGTGCGTCGGCAGGATGGCCTATCGTTGGTTCACGACTGATTCGGGCAATGTCTGCAGATAAATTGTTCCCTAAACAATTTGCAGTGCTTCATCCTAAACATCGTTCTCCGTATCGGGCAGTATACTTTCAAACTATTGCCGTTCTCATTTTTTCCTGGTTCATCTTTAGAGGATATATTGTTAATTGGAACAATCCTTACCGGACAATCTATTTAATTTATGTTGTCTTAAGTATGATTGTTTTATCATTAGTACTATTAGCAGTACCAATTCTTAGAAAGAAAGAAGCTAATTTGAAACGTCCATACAAAGCACCTTTCGGAAGAGTTTTACCTTTCGTTTTTGTAGCTGGATTTATGTTTTTAATTTGGAACTGGTTCAGAATTGAAGGGGGAGTAGCCTGGTCAATCTTAAAATTAACTCTTTCATTTATTATTGTTGGTGTGCCATTTTACTTCTTGGTAGAGATGTTTTACAACCAAAAAGCGATTGTTGGCGTTAACGAATATTTATCCTACTTTGTTTTATTGGGAGAAAAATTATTCTTTCCTTTCTCTATTCGGAATAAGATTTTGAAAGGGTTAGGAAACTTAAAAGGAAAAGTTATTCTTGAATATGGTTGTTCTGTAGGGACATTAACAAAAAAATTGGCCCGAAGAGTTACTGAAAAAGGTAAAATTTTTGCTTTGAACTTGTCTGAAAAGAAAGTTGAGATTACTTCTAAAAGAACAAAACACTTACCTCACGTTTCTGTGCACCATCACCCTCATCTGAATGATTTTAAATTAAAATTGCCCCAGAAAGTTGACCGGGTAATTTCTGTTGGAATGTTATCTTACATGCAAAATCCGAAAAAGATTCTTACCAGTTTAGCTAAGCACGTTAAGAAGAATGCAGAAATTGTCTTTGTCGATTTTGATAAATTTTTCTATATCATTCCTAATGTTTCTTGGATCAGTGAAGATAAGAAACTAGTGGCGATGTTTAAAGAAGCCGGCTTTAGTGTTAAAGTCGAACGTAAAAGGGGCTTATTGTGGACGTATGTAGTTATTAGCGGAAAGAGAAGGTAGAATATTTTACAATGAAAATAAAAAAAATTCATTTACAGAATGTCTGGTTATTATTTTTATCTTTATTAGGAATTATTGGATTGATCAAAGGCCGAACACTTTTTATTCTTGCGGGTATATTAATTTCTCATAGTCTTTATGTTTATAAAAATAAAAAAAAATTAGATCAAAAATTTGTATTTTTTAAAATATCTAAAAAAGAAAAGAAAAAATATTTTTTGATAAGTTTATCATGGTTAGTTCTGGGAATCTTAATATTTTATAGTGGTTATCGTTTTAATGATTTAATATTAATAATGATGGGAATTGCTTCTTTTATCATCGCCGTAGCCAGATTAGTTAATTATTCTTTTTCTCACCAATAAATATAATGTTTTTAGTGTGATGTCTCATTTAGAAAATTATTTTAAAGTTAATTCAAAAAGGTACTCATGTGCTTTCCATTTATCATTTTCTTTGAATATTTTTATTTTACCGCTTTTATTTAGTTTTAAATAATAATCAATATTATCTTCAACAAATTCTTTAGTAGGGCCAGAATCAAAAGCAATTAATTTAGCATTGTAACTATCAATTATTTTTTGAATTGTTTTAATATAATCTGTAACAGTATAAACAATAAGATAAATTCGTGAATCTTCGTGCATATAACTTTTTGCTATGTCCAAAAATTCCAAAACTTGTTTATTTCCATCTGAGCCACCCCAAAAACTATTTGTTAATTGTTTTCCTATTGCCTCTCTATAGTTATCGTGAACAATCTCTTGAGGGAGATTAGCAACAATTACATCGAATCTTTTATTTAAATCGGCAAAATAGTCTCCCAATTGAAAATCAATTTTTACATTATTTCTGACTGCATTTTTCTCTGCCAATTCAAGAGCATCTTTATCATTGTCAGTTGCAAAAACGTTTCCACCTAATTTTGCTGCAAGAACGCCTAAAAATCCAGAACCAGTCCCAATATCGATTATAGTTTCTCCGGGATTGATTTTCATATTTTCTGCAAAAAATGATCCGTGAGGAGAAGGGGGAAATATTTTATTATTTATTTCAAGTTCAAACTCAACGTTTTGTATTTTATATTTTCGAACTTCATCTTTTTGAACGAAGTGTAATATTCTAGTCATGAATGTCTTAAAATGATTTAGATTTAAGAAGTTTACGTTTTTTTAAGATAAATATAAATAAAAGTTCAACTATTTTCTCATTATGACTCTTGATCGAAGATTAGTAGAAGAAGCCTGCCAGGAATTATGGAACGAATGCCATGAACGAATCGAAGCTCTAGGATATACTCTTGGTAAAGATTCAATGATGCATGCCCCTGAAGAGATTTCTATCATAGCAACAATTCAACCAGATTATTCCCCAGAAATGATTGATGTTTTTAGAGAGATTATCCCTTTAGAATATATTTATCAAGAAGAAAAGATTCCAGTGATTATCTCTCCACCTTTATATCTGCTTTAATCTTTCACTTTCTTAGAAAATTAATATTTATGTGGTTATTCTTGAATGTCTTCAATTTCTTTAAGTGCCTTCTTCTTATTCAACTTCGCACCACATCTTCGACAATGAACAGAATCTCGTTCATGGTCTTCTAAATCACATTTAGGACATTTGATCTTTGTTTTTGTTGCTTCCATAAACAAGATCTTAATCAATTTACCTAACTGCCATGGGATTAAAGCTATTCCCGAGAGAATCATTAAGACCGTAACTGCTTTTCCCCATGCCGAAATGGGGGTGATGTCTCCATAACCTACCGTAGCAAGGGTAACAACAACAAAATACATTGTTTCCCAAATATTACTAAATTGGCCAGGATTAATTTTGTTTTCTACTGTCCATATTAATCCTGAAGAAATAAGGACAATTGTAAAGACGGTCATTACAATCCTAATAATAACTAATTGTGAATCGCTAATTTTTCCAAACATTGTATCTTTGGATTTGAAAATTCTTTGGAATCTTAACACCCGTAACATTCTAAACAATCTTAAGATTCTAAGTACTCTGAAGAAACCTAAATTCGTAGCAGAACTAAACATTGGTAAATAACTTAATATTGGTAAAATTACAATTAAATCAATTAAAGTGTAAATGTTAAAGAAATGTTTCAATTTCTTCTCTGCAACCCACATCCTGGCTGCATATTCAATAATGAAGATACTAATTAATGTTATTTCAGAGATGGATAAGATTGTCCGATAAACTCCTGTTGGACCATGAGTTTCAACAATAAATAAAACAATCGCTAAAAAGTTAATGAAAAATAATGTCCCTTCAATCATCCTTCCATGTGTGGAAGCATAATTGTCTAAATGCAAATGTAAATAACCTTTTAATTTGTTCATCCCTTTTTCTTCTAACTTTTCACCTTTCTGCATGATCTTTAATTCAATAACATCTTCATCAGTAAGTTTAGAATTCTTTTTCACTACTTTTTTCTTCTTGACCATGTTACAGAAATAAATCTATTTTTTCTTTTTTTTAGCTGGTTTTTTCTTAATAGTTTTCTTAACAACCTTCTTTTCTTTACTCTTGCTTATCTTTTTAGGTTTATTTTTTTTTAATGGGATTATCGCTTTTTTACTAACTTTATTGAATTTTTCTAAATCTTCTAAAATGTCAGAAGCAATAAAGCTGTACCCTTTCTTCTTTTTTAATAACTGATCGCCAACCCACCCATTAATGAATGATCCAGCAACAGCACTTTTGAACAAATCTTTAGTTTTAGCTAAAAAGCCAACAACTAATCCTGCCATTACATCTCCTGTACCCGCTTTGGTCATTCCTTGATTACCTGTACGATTGTAAGCAACTTTATTTCTGGAGATGATAATGTCTGTAGCACCTTTAACTAACAAAACATTATTATTTTGTAAAAAGTATCTTAAATTGCCTTGCAAAATTTCGGCTTTCTCTTTAGCATTTGCAGACTTTAATTTTGGTAATAAGAATTCTTTCCCGCTATTAACTAAAAGCATATCTAATTCTGCTTCGTGCGGTGTTAAAATTGAATTGTGGAAATCTTTGAACGACATTGATTTTAATGCATCTGCATCAACCACTTTTAGTTTCATTGATTTTTTGATAAAGTATTGACAGAATTTATCGGCTTTTCTGGTGATACCATTACCTAAACAAATTGCATCAAACCGGTCTGCGTACTTTACCATCTCTTTAGCGTTTTTAATATTGAAATTTGATCCTTTAATTTTATGGGTAATCAAATCAGTAGAGATTCTATTAATTGTCCAGGAAACTTTTTCCGGAGCAGCAATTGTTACTGAATCACAACCAGATCTTAATGCTGATAGTCCTGCTAAAGCCACAGCACCAACATATTCTTCTGAACCGCCGATGATTAAAGCATAACCATTCTCGCCTTTGTGTGACGTTTTTTTCCTGTCCATTAACTTTTTTATTTGGTTTATATTCATTTTTTATCCATCTTTATAAACAACTCATATTTTTTATATTGTTATTTATAAAGCAGAGTTATTTTTGAGGTTTATTAATCTTTGTAATTATTGTCCGGTGAGAACTGGATGGATCCTCTCATTTTCCATAACAATTATAAACTTCTTTTAGATACATAATTGTATGAAACATACTTTTATTTTAATTGATAAAATAGTGGATTTACTTACCACTGTGCCTCGTCATATAAACATTGCCAAAGAAGCTATTAAAGTTAAAGGAGCCAAAGACAAAGCTAGAAAAATCTGTGAGGGAATTGTTTTATATGTTGAGACACTTAAAAAACTAGTGGAGAACCATAAAACAGAAAAATATTTGAAAAGATTACATACTGCTAATATCTCTGAGATCTCAGATTGGGCAGATCAAGTAACTAAATTATTTGAAAAATTTGATTCTTTCTTAACAGTCTTAGAAAAAGATGTTAAAAGGTTGCAAGACGTTATAGATAATAGTCCAGATGAATGGCAAAAATATAGTAACGATCTGGTTTTTGGCATGTATCAGTCCGGATTAATTAATGAAGAAGAAGAAATGAAAAAGTTCAGAGAAATTGCCATCTTTGAGATGCACGAACTAAACGGGATTATTTCAGCAAAACATATAGCAGAAATAGAATCAGTCTTACAATTATTAGAATGAGCTTTTTTCCATAACAATTATAAATAATTCTGAAATCAAAATCCTATGAAAGAATACTCTTTTGAGAATGGTCAAGAAGTTTCTTGGAATCTATTAGATACCGGTTTTGATTGGAACAATCCTCAAAATGCTAAGATGAGTAAAGAAAGTTATCTTGATGCCCATAAAAATTTAAGCATTGCTTGCCATGACGTTTTGATAAAGTATAATGGTGGAATTCTTTTAATCAAAAGAGATAACTTTCCGGCAAAAGATATTCTTTGGCCGATGGGTGGTCGTGTTCTTCGGGGTGTTCCTACTGAAGAATCTTTGAAAAGAAAAGTCAAAGCAGAATGTAATTTAGAATTAGAGAACCTTAAATTTCTTGGTACTAGTAGAGTGATTTTTTCTACAGACCCTTTCGGCCATGGAAAAGGAACGGACTGTTTTGCTTTAATGTATTCTGCTGATGGCGTTGGTGAATTGAAGTTGGACCATTTGCATAAAGATCCAATCTTTGTAACTAAAGAAATGTATGTTGACTTGAGAGATACTTTACACCCTTATATTAGAGACTTCATGGATAAAGTAATGTGATAATTATAAAGTTCCCATTTAAAAAACCCACAAGAAAACTAAAACTGTTTTCTAGGGGTTCTATAAAATTTTCCTTTTATAAAACCCACTGGTCAGGTGCGGACAAAATATATAAATAAGTTCTCCTATTAAGAATAATATGGAAAAACAAATTATTTCCAAACTTACTAAGAATTTTGAAGATTATGCTTATGAAGAAGATGGGCTAGAATTCTGGTTTGCTAGAAATTTGCAATTATTATTGGGACATTCTAAATGGGAAAATTTCTTCAAGGTTGTAGAAAAGGCAAAAGAATCCTGTAAAAATGCCGGTTTTGATATTTTAGACCATTTTCCCGAGGTCAGGAAAAAGGTCAAATTGGGTTCTGAAGCAGTAAGAGAAGTTGAAGATATAATGATTTAAAATGGAAAAAGCAATAAAATTATTTGAACATCGGAAAATCAGAACTAAATGGGATGAAGATAAAGAGAAATGGTATTTTTCTATAGTTGATGTTATTGCAGTTCTGACTGAAAATGATTTTCAAGGGGCAAGAAACTATTGGAAGGTATTAAAACATCGTTTAAAAGATGAATGGAATAAGTCGGTTACAAATTGTAACCAACTGAAATTATTAGCTTCTGATGGTAAATATTATGAGACAGATGTAGCAGACACTGAACAATTACTCCGTTTAATCCAATCAATTCCTTCTAAGAAAGCAGAACCTTTCAAAATGTGGCTTGCAAAAGTTGGTTCTGAACGTATTGAAGAAACTGAAGATCCAGAATTAGCTTTTGATAGGGCAATGCAAACTTATTTACAAAAAGGATATTCAAAAAATTGGATTAATCAAAGACTAAAGACCATTGAAGTTAGAAAAGAATTAACTGATGAGTGGAACCGTGTAGGAATAAATAAACAAAATGATTATGCAATTTTGACTAACGAGATTACAAAGGCTTGGTCTGGAAAGACAGTCAAAGAGTACAAACAGTTCAAAAGTTTGAAAAAAGAAAACTTACGCGACAACATGACTAACCTGGAATTAGTTCTTAACATGTTGGCAGAAGCTGCAACTAAAGAAATATCTGAAAAAGAAGACCCTTCTACTTTTACTGAAAGTAAAGATATTGCTAAAGAGGGGGGTGCAACTGCAAAAGTTGCTAAAGATCGGATTGAGAAAAGGCTTGATCAAGAAGTTGTTACTGCAAAAAATGCTAAAGAAATCCATTTTAAAGATAAGAAAAGAATATAATCTAAAACACAATAACTTCTATACTCCAGTATAATAATACTTTTAAACTCTTCTCGGTTTTTGCTACTCTATGGTTAAAAAAATAGCTACTTTAGCAGCTTTACTTGTAGGTTTATCTTCTTCAGCGTTAGCAGAACAACCTAAAGTAAACGATTATGGTGCTAAAGAATCTCCTTATACTATTGGCTTAGGATTTAATCTTGCCCATATTCCGGAAAGCGATGGTACAAAAGAATTTCTTACTGAAGATCGAGAAATGTTTAACAAAAGTATGCCTGTAGGAGATGACCATACTGCTTTTGGCAAATTCTTAGAAGTTGGTAATATTAAACCTTCTATCGAAGTTAACGGTTCAGTAGATCTTTTTCAATTGTTGGATGCCCATTTATTACCTAAAGACGGTTTGAAAATTGGCTCTTACGTTGGTTTCGGCAGTTCTCATATTTTCGGTGATGTTGTTAGCAAAAAAACTTTTGATGCTGAGATTGAACATGTTTTGTTATCTGAACCTGCACAATTAGGTGATACACCAACAGAATGGACTCAACATTTAGATTATTTAGTTCAGTTTGGTTTGGATTTAGCATATAAAGTTCACGATTTTGGGGCAGTAGATTTTAAGTTAGGGGTTAAAGGGGGAGCGTTTTATATCAAGAGTTCATCTGAGTTAGATATCTTTGTAGAATCTGAAGGACCATTCATTGGAAAACTTGAACAGGGTGGAGAGTTATCATTAGATTGGTCACAGATGAATACAATCGCTAACACTTATCAAAGTATTATTACTGAAGCTACTAGTAAAGGTTGGGGTGGAGAAGTTTTCCCTTACGTTTCTATGGAAACTAAGTTTGGCCCTTTCGGAATTGAATTGAAAGTAGGTTATCAACTTCAGTTCCAACCAGATTTAGAAATCTCTAAAAAGAGTAGTTATGATCCTGAACGGGTTGATAAGAATGGCAAATTAACTGGTAAAGTTGAAGAGAGTACTTCTACTATTAACAATGAT
>Ga0075122_10001102_pt1 | contig 19905 bp, 24 predicted proteins | sample AntAceMetag02UKB_FD_69790 | JGI IMG/M metagenome (GOLD analysis project Ga0075122, IMG submission 69790) | Saline lake microbial communities from Ace Lake, Antarctica - Antarctic Ace Lake Metagenome 02UKB | ecosystem: Environmental > Aquatic > Non-marine Saline and Alkaline > Saline | place...
ATGATTGTCCAGTATGTTGTCTATGAACTTCAGCTGGCTGTCTTTGAGATTGACGCGAAACGTTTTGATTTTTCTAACGTCTATCAGAGAGTTTTTGTAGAAATCGTCGACCATGACATTCATCTCATCCAAAGTCATGATATCTTCATTGATGACTTGATTGTCAATACCGATCAATTCTTCGACAGGCGTGTCAATATCCTGTTTGAAATCGTAATTGCTGATAACAACTTCTGTCACTTGTTTAGCCAATGCTTTTTTTTCCTTTCTGGTCAAACGGTACCAATCGGGATGATCTTTCTTGAGTTGCCTTTTAATAATCACTTTGATATTCTTATGATGCATTGGGAACCTCTATTTTGGCGTTAATATTATGATATTTAAGGACATCATAATGCCATTGTAGAGGTTCTTCCGCTTAAAGCAAGGAATAATCAACGTTTCCGGGTATTCTTTCAACACCCTTTACACACAGAAATCGAGTCCGTAGTTAAATTCGTTAAATGAGTTTTTCTACAGGCTCGTTAAAAGGCTAGAAACCAGTGAAGAGAAAATCCAGGGCTTTGATAATCTCAAATCTATTACCTGACAGGTCACAAACAGGTGGTCCAATTTCTGATACCGCTATACCAGCTAATTGTGAAGTAAGAAGGGTGTGGGAGATTCCTTGTATTTCAAACTGTGAAGATAAATTGCTGATAGCTTTTTTTCCAAGTGCGGCAGACGGACACAAAGGTATGACAACTCGTGTATTCAGTCCTTCAAGTAAGCTATTTTGGACATCAAGAAGGTACGGAAATGAGTCTTTCGACTGTTCATTGATATTTTCGTACACAGTAAATTGAGGCATCAAAAACTCCTTAGTCCATTGCTGAATACGCCATGCTTTTCTGTGTGTGCATTATATCTGTCTATAGCTTTTTTGTTGGCTTCCAGCCACTTATTTTCTTGCTTTTGTTTGACGATATCGGCAAGTGCATTCTCAAATGTCGCTGAAAGGTTTATTCCAAATTCTCGGGCCTTTTGAAGTAAATCGCTATTTATGCTTAAATTTGTTGGTCTTTTGGGAGCCGAGCTGTCAAATACTGTTTGCATAGTTACCTCCGATCTTGTTTACTTGACATGCGTATATGTTATGCGCATTTATGGCCTGTGTCAAGAATCCTTTTAACAAATGTGTCAGCGGACTTTAGATTTCAAAAAATAAAATTGAAAAACACTAAAGTAAATAATGATTAATGAGACCCTCGGTATCGGCTCCCGGTACCAGAAGAAACATGGGATTCAGACAACGACTGCTGAGGTTTTTGCCAGAGTAATGGAATTTCATCATTGGTGTTGCAATGCATCTGTCATTCGCACTCTTCTCAATAAGTCCGGGAAAACCGCATGCAGGGATCTGTGAGGGGCGGTCGGGTAACTGGCCGTTCTACCTTGATGGTGAAAAAAAGTTCTTAGGAGTATTATGAGTTCTAAAACAAATCTATATGGTAAGGCCGATGGCTCTTACAAAGCGGCTGGTGAAATAGCTGGCATTATAAAACTCGTCGCTGCTTTCTATGATTTTATGGGAGAGATCCCAGAAGCAAAAAAGATACGCGATATGCATCCTGATGATTTATCAGAATCCAGGAAGAAGCTGGCATATTTTTTATCCGGGTGGCTGGGTGGTCCAAAACTATATTCAGAACACTTCGGTAAGATTAACCTCCCTGGCGCTCACCGGCATTTGTCCATAAGTTTGGAGGAGAAGGATGCATGGATTATGTGCATGCAGAAAGCCGTAGAAAGACAGCCTTATGAAGACTCTTTTAAGTCATATTTGATAGAGCACCTGCGAGTTCCCGCAGAGAGAATTAGAAAAGTCTGTAGCACCTAACGAACTTCTTGGCTGACGTTAATCGCCACTGTCACAGGTTTGGACGCAATTGATGAAACGCCTGTTTTGGACATAAAACCAGTAATGAAAGAATTTTTACCTATGGCGGATGTCAAACAACCTTCATGGAGTACTGAATTGATGAAAAATTACTGGTAATCGCCCAAAATCAAACTTGTGTTGGCCATTGACAATCACAGAAGCGATTGCAGTTAAGGTGAAATCATGAAAGTTTCAAAACAATTGTCAATACAGTCAGCATAATAACATACAGCAAAGCGCTGGAGATTAAATTTTGGGCCCCTGTTCGGTTCTTACTATGCCCTTAGGTCATCTCAGTTCTACGTTATATTAAAATCGAATATGCGACAAATACAGAAATATAAAGAGTTGGGATTTTGTTTCAAAAATGTTGACCATTTAGATATTAAAACTATTGAGGGTGATGTGAGTTTGAGGCGCTTTATTTCTGGAATGCTCTCTTATTATCCTTGGTGGATTTTGGTTTTATTCAAAGTTAGAGAAGTTGTTGTAAGTATCCTTGGCCTGACAAAGCATGAAAAACCAGAAACATTGCCTGCAATAATGCCAGAAAATCTTACTTTTAAGTCTGGAGAAAATGCATCATTTTTTATTGTTCTGAATGCGAGAGAAGATATATATTGGGTTGCGGAAACACCAGAAGACAAACACTTGAAGGCGTACTTTGGTGTGGTTACTGAAGAACTAAGTAAAAAACGAACAAGATTTCATGTTTTTACATCAGTAAAGTATATACATTGGACAGGACCCGTTTACTTCAATTTAATTCGTCCATTTCATCATCTTGTTGTTTCTCGAATGATGAAGGCAGGAATTAAGTGGTGAAAATAGGAATATAACAACGGCAGATGCGAGGATCGCAATCTATCTGGAGTCGGGCCTTTCCGAAGCGCCAAATCAAAGATTACGGTTAATCCACTTTCTTCAATGCCGTCGATGCTGCAGGTGTTAAACGGCAGGGATAAAAGAATAATATACTTGAGAGCGAAGAGATACGATGACCAAATTTAAGTTTGACCAGAAAGAGTATTTCTCCAAAGATATTAGTCAAATTAAATTTCAAGGCCAGGAAATAGGCACCACTGATTTTGAAGAGTGCGTATTTAATGACTGTGATTTTAGTGAAGCTATGTTTGATAAATGTAAGTTTATCGATTGTCAGTTTTTTAAATGTAATCTTAGCATTGTGAAATTAAATGGCAGTCGGTTTAACAATGTTGTTTTTAAAGACTGTAAGGCTATAGGGATTGACTGGACAAAAGCGGCGTGGCCAAGTATTGCGCTTTCATCCCCGATAACATTTTTGAAATGTAATATTAGTGATTCCACTTTCTTCGGGCTTAGTATAAGAGAATTGGTCATTGAGGAGTGCAAAGCTCACGATGTTGATTTTAGAGAAGGTGATTTTTGTAAGGCAAATTTTACGTTCACTGATTTTACAAATAGCCTGTTTAGCGTATCGAATTTGACGGGAGCGGATTTCACAGAAGCCGCAAACTACCGGATCGACATTAACAACAATAAAATTAGCAGGGCTAAATTCAGCCGGCAAGAAGCAGTGAGTTTACTGGACGGTTTAGACATTGAGTTAATAGACTGAATATTCATCTGAGAACCGTTAACGAATAAATTCAGACCAAATTCACTCGTCGCAAGCTTCTACTGAATTGCTATTCCAATCATCGTACCTGAAATATGAAGAGATTAATCCCGTTCTGAAGCAGCTTTTTCTGGATCACAGAGACGATGTGAACAATATACTCAAATAGACCAATTTATTAATATGGAGCAAGAAATGGATAGATACATCTGTTTAGCCTGTGATTATGTTTATGACCCTGCAATTGGTGACCCGGAAGGTGGTGTCGCCCCGGGAACTCCTTTTGAGGACATCCCCGATGACTGGGATTGCCCCCAATGCGGTGTCAGCAAGGAAGAATTTGATATGGAAATTTAACGGGTTGACCGTTTTTTCCTCTGTTTCATAAAAAACTCGGTTTTTCAGAACTTTCAACACAAAGAATTAGCGATGACAAGGTGGTTTCTTTGCAAAGCTTGGATATCACATAGCACTGAAGAGAAGCTAACGTCACAGACTTGGGCGATGGAATCTGGCTGTCGGGAAAATATGAGTAGGTAAACATGGAAACATCTGAACTGATCGGAATTCTGGATTTTCTGCGTCATACGGAACAACTGAAAATTATGACCCGTAGTGCCAGGACGTCGGAGGGGCGACCAGAGAGTGTAGCAGAGCATACTTGGAGGCTTTGTCTGATGACACTGCTATTCGAAAAAAGCTTTCCAAAGGTTAATTATGCCAAATTAGTCAAAATGTGCATTATTCATGACCTTGGCGAAGCCATCGGCGGCGATATTCCTGCGGTTGATCAAAATGCAAATGAGGACAAGGCCGTGCAAGAGCGGCTGGACCTGCTACTGATTCTTAAACCGCTTCCCGAACATCTTCAAAAAGAAATCACGGAACTCTGGGACGAATATGAACAGGCAACCACTGCTGAAGCAAAACTGGCCAAAGCGCTGGATAAACTTGAGACGATATTACAGCACAATCAAGGGAAAAATCCGGAAGGATTTAATTATCGATTTAACCTGGATTATGGAAAGCAGTATACCACTGAAGATCCATTGATAGCCTCTCTCAGAAGGATCCTGGATCAGGAAACAGAGATGCGGGATAAGCAAGCAAACCCGGATTCATGAGTGCCTGAACCTATGCCTGGCGGGATCTGGATTACATTATGCAAAGAGGTTGCATCAGTGATGTCACACATTCGAGGAAAAGCGATTGCAGGCTTGAAAACCAGAAAGAGTTTTACGATCTTTTTCCAGGAAGAGAACATTGCTTTTGGGAAGATATTCAAGCGCACCCTGTTATCCTTTCCTGACAGTGTCGGATTATTGGGAACAACGGATATCGGGCGGCTGTTGGGACTTTTAGATTTCCTTTGCCAGGGCGTCAGACTGCGTTGAGGTTAATGGGGCCTCTATGTTCATTTTTTCGTGTGCCACCCCAATGGCCACCGGTGAAAGTCCAGCCATTGAAAACCTCAGGTATTGCACAGACGAGAGTCGATCATCACCAACTTGTTTCGGATCGAATTGGGCGAAGATTTTCTCGCCAGACGCCGTTGTCAGGTAGATCTTACCAGAGAGTCCCAACCATGCCCTTAGTTTTACGTCACGTTCTGCGGGATCGTCGATCTCAATCATCAACGTGCAGCCCAGATCTCCCGGCTCCCCCAATATTTCGTTGTAGGTGTTGATTTCATGCTGGATGTCGGCCTCTTTGACAATTTGCTCGATACGCATCATCTCCTGGATCTGATAATAAATCGTATCATGGTTTTCAAAGAGGAAAGTCAGGTTGTCACCCAGATGAATTCTGAGCGTTTCTTTGATTTTCAGGACTTTCTCACGGATCTCGTCACGCTGCTCTACATACGTTACATAATCCAGAATTTCTTCTCTTGTCACTCTTTTCATTTCAATTCCGCGTGTTAAGTATACCGGTTCTTTATTTTTTAAACCCATTCTCCCGATAGGCTCTTGCCAGAAGTGATATGGGATGTATGGGTTTGATACCGGTGAATTGTTTAAACTGGACAGCGGCCAGTGGACAGTCGGTTGTCCAGATGTCGGCATCTGCTTTCTTCATAGCATCAAATGCTTTTTGGCCGATTCGTCCGGAGTCTTCAAAAGTCTCGGTTTTCATGGCGTAGGTGCCGTTATGTCCACAGCATTCAGTCACCACCTTGACCGACACGTCCGGCATCTGTTTCATGATTTCCCGGCTTCTGAATCCAACCCTCAGGGAGCGCAGGTGACAGGAAATATGGTAGGCGACGGTCTTTCCGGGGACACTTTTGAATTCTTTGCAAAATCGTTCTTCTTTCCGGATGGACCAGAGATATTCGCCCGGTTCAACCATCGCCGCCGCTAGTTTTTCGGCTTTTTCCCGATCGGCGCCTTCCAGTAACTCCGGGTATTCGCGGCGCATCATCATAGAACAGGTCGGGTTAATCGCCATTACTTTTGCCCCAGCTTCAACAAAGGGCATCATCAGGTTCAGATTGTGGTGGGCGTTTTTGCGCACGGTGTCCAGATCCCCAATCTCCCAATATGGCATCCCACAACATTTATAGCCTTCGAGGCAGGTGTATTTTACCTGATTTTTCTCCAGCACTTCTATCAGGTCTTCACCGATATCGGGCTCATTATTGTCCACGTAACATGTTTGAAATAGAACCACCTCGGTGTCGGGGGCCTTTTTGATCCAGCCGTTTCGTTTGGCAATGCTGGTAAAGGTTTTAGCTGCGAAATCAGGTAATAACTTCTTGCGGTGGATCCCTGCGATTTTCTCCAGAATCCAGCGTTCCGGTGGAAATCTGTTAGCCAGGTTTGCCATGCCCAGGCTCAACCGTGTCAGCACTCCCAGACTGTTTGTATTACTCATCATCCATTCACCTAGCGTTTTTCTTTTGCCTTTGGCCTGTTGAGCAAAATAACGATGTACTAATCTGGGGAAATCGAGTTGATATTCATGTTGGGCGGCAGGCGTATACGGACACTCCACTTCGCAGAGTTTACACTGGAAACAGAGCTTCATTGTCTTTTTGATTTCAGCGGCGGTTAATTTGGTTATATCTCCGTCTTTCTCATCGATCAGGTCGAATATAACGGGAAACAGATCACAGTATTTGAAACACATTCGACAACTGTGACAGAGCGCAAATGCTCTGTTGATCTCTTTTGCAAGGGCTGCCGGGTCCCAGTATTTCGGGTCGCTAGTATCGTAGCATAAGCCTTCACTTGCTTTAAAAGAAATTGCTGGTTCGTTGGTTGTCATAATCACTCCTGAAATCAATAGTTAAAGCCGACTTTCAAAATCGGCTTTAACTTATCTTAATCAGGTAACTAGGTCCAGCATATTCTGAAAACGACCTGCGTGGGACTTTTCAGCTTTGGCCAGGGTTTCAAACCAATCCGCAATTTCGGTAAAACCTTCTTCTCTGGCGGTTTTAGCCATTCCCGGATACATGTCGGTGTATTCATGGGTTTCACCAGCAACTGCAGCCTTCAGGTTTTCGGCAGTGTCGCCAATGGGCAGGCCGGTCGCAGGATCTCCGACTTCTTTGATATAATCAAGATGCCCATGAGCATGACCGGTTTCCCCTTCAGCTGTTTCTCTAAAATTGGAGGCAACTTCAGGATATCCCTCGATATCTGCCACTTTTCCGAAATAGAGATAACGTCGATTCGCTTGAGATTCTCCAGCGAAAGCCTCTTTTAAATTCTCCAATGTTTTTGAGTCTTTTAATTCAGCCATGATTCCTCTTTTATGTGAAAGATTAGAAATTATTCACCATGATCCCCACAGTGGGGTACTAGTTGAATAGTTACAAAAAATAATAGGAATGTGAAGTATAAAATTTTCTGGAACAACACCTTATTTACCTGAAATAATTGTGCCAGAATAGAGAAGTGTGTGGGCAAAAGAAGGGCGGGCGTGTAGAGTGTTTATAAAATTCCTACTTCCAGCTTGGCCTCATCGGTCATCAGATCTTCGTGCCAGGGCGGGTCCCAGACCAGGGTCACATGCACCTGGCTTACTTCAGGAATAGAACCTACTTTTTCTCGCACATCATCGACAATCATGGGCGCGACGGGGCAACCAGGTGCTGTAAGGGTCATTTGTACGTCGACACTGTTTGAGTCATCAATATTCAACGCGTATATCAAGCCCAACTCATAAATATTGACAGGGATTTCAGGGTCGTAAACTTCACGAAGCTGTTCGATGATCTTCTTTTTGATGTCGCTTGTGACGGGTGTCTCAGTCATTTCGATCTCTTTGATGGTTTACTCGGTTGATACATTGGATTCAGTATCTTGCAAGGCAGCATTGAAGACATGCCAGGCCAGGGTCGCGCATTTGACTCTCATGGGGTATTTGCAGACACCGCTTAACACTTCCAGTTTTCCAAAATCGGTCGTGTCGTTTTCTGTGGCGCCTTCACCGGTAAGCATCCTGTGCAGCCCGTTAAATAGCGTGGTTGCTTCGGCTTCGGTTTTTCCCCGCATACTTTCAAGCATCAATGATGCAGAAGCCTTGGAGATGGCACAACCGCTTCCTTCGAAACCAACATCTTCCACAATTCCGTTTTCCACATGTAAGTGGATTGTATAGTGATCTCCGCAGAGTGGATTGTCCCCTTCTGCTTTTCGGTTGGCGCATTCCGGTATTTTGTTAAAATAGCGCGGATTTTTATTATGATCGAGAATGATTTCCTCGTATAGGTCTGCAAGATCGCTCATTTGATTAATTGGGTTTGAAGATTCTCAATACATTTTGTAGCCCGTCCAGCAGACGGTCAACATCTGTAATCGTATTGTAAAGGCCAAAGGAGATCCGGGTGGTGGCATTTATACCTAACCGTTCCATCAAGGGCATGGCGCAATGGTGTCCGGCTCGAACCGCAATACCGGATTGATCCAGAATGGTGCCGATATCGTGTGGATGAATATCATCCAATACAAAAGAGATGATGCCGGCCTTATGTTCTGCTGTACCGATGATTTTCAACTCCGGTATCTGTTGCAACGCATTTGTCGCGTATTCCAGCAGGTGGGCTTCATGGGTGGAGATCTCGTCCATGTCAAATACGGCCAGGTAATCGATGGCGGCACCCAGACCAATCGCACCGCTGATGTTTGGCGTGCCGGCCTCGAATTTATGAGGGATCTGGTTATAAATAGTTCCAGATTTAAATGAGACCCGGGTGATCATGTCTCCACCACCTTGATAAGGGGGCATGGTTTCGAGAATCTTCTTTTTCGCGTACAAGACACCGATACCGGTGGGAGCGTACATTTTGTGCCCTGAAAAGACATAAAAGTCACAATCAAGGTCTTGCACGTCAATCCCTAAGTGCGCAGTTGCCTGTGCACCGTCTATTAAGACAGGGACTCCCACCTGGTTCGCCATTTGGATAATTTCTTTGATTGGATTAATGGTCCCGATGGCGTTCGATACATGTGACACAGCCAGAAGTTTTGTGCGTTCATTCAACATCCCTTCCAACTGCTCAATCTGCAATTCTCCGCTGTCGGTCATTGGAATAACCCGCAGTGTGGCTTCATTTTGTTCACATAAAATCTGCCAGGGAACAATATTGGAATGATGTTCCAGCTCGCTGACGATTATCTCATCTCCTTTTTTGACAGCCAGTTTGCCGAAGGTCTGGGCCACCAGGTTGATTGCTTCCGTGGCCCCTTTCACAAATACAATCTCTTTGGTTTCGCGGGCATTGATAAACTGGCGGACTTTATCCCGGGCGGATTCATAAGCAATCGTTGACTGTTCACTTAGATGGTGAACGCCTCGGTGAATATTGGCGTTTTTGGCTGTATAATAACTGTAGAGCGCTTTGACAACAGACTGCGGCTTTTGAGTCGTCGCTGCATTGTCCAGATAAACCAAGGGCTGATTGTGCACAGGTTTGTAAAGGATGGGAAAGTCTCTTTTGACGTTCATCAGACCGACTCCAGTCGAATGCAATGGGGGGCTTTCTAAGTGATGAAAGCCATTGTGTTTAAAATTGATAAAGGCCATTAGTTGATCTCCTTGCGCCTGCCAGTCTCTGATAATTTAGCTGTCAACGCACTTTTCAGTTGATCGCGAAGTGGTTCAAATCGAACTTTTTGTATCATTTCATCAGCAAATGAGAAGATGAGCAGATTCCGGGCGGTTTCTTCATCCAGCCCTCTTGATCTGAGATAAAAGACTGCTTTTTCATCCAACTGCCCAACCGTAGCACCGTGACTGCAACTGACGTCATCGGCATATATTTCTAATTGTGGCTTGGTGTCTATCTCTGCGTTTCTTGACAACAGGAGGTTCGGATTATTTTGAAAAGCCACTGTTTTTTGCGCATCCGGATGGACATAAACTTTTCCATTGAATACACCCCGAGCATTGTCATCCAGCACACCCTTATACAGTTCGCTGCTGGTACAAGCGTTTATCCGGTGATCGACCCGGGTATGATTATCGATATGTTGATTGCCATTGGCTACAAATAACCCATCCAGTGAGCATTCCGCATTCTCAGCCTGCAGGTCGATATCCAGATTATTACGGGTCAAACCACCGCCAAAGGTGAAAACCTGCGACGCAAAACGGCTCTGCTGCTCCTGCTGTACCCGAACCGAATTGATATGAGATGTACTGAGATTCTCTTCCTGAATGACCAGATGTTCCAGCTTTGCGTGCTGACCCAGAACAATCTCTGTGACCGCATTGGTTAGATAATCGCTGTTTTGATTCAGGCTGACGAATTTTTGTACGATCGTGGCTTCTGCTCCCTCTGCTAAAACAAACAGATTTCGTGGCTGAGAGACAACCGGTTTCGTTTGAGAAGTCGAAATAAATACCAGTTGGATGGGTTGGGGCATTTTTGTGTTTTTAGAAAGCTGGATAAAAGCCCCATCATTCATAAAAGCCGTACTAAGGTCTGTAAATATATTACTGCTCGTCTCGGTTAACCGGGCAAGATGTTTCTGGACAGACTCTGGGTTTTCATCCAAAACCTGTTGCAGACTTTCAATTGTCACGCCTTCAGGAGGCTTGTCTGTGTCTGCTACCAGTGGCATATATCGACCATCCAGGAAAAGTACGGGAAAACTGTTTGTAAAATCGAGACCCAGGCCATTGAGCTCTTTCCAGAGCAGCACCGGCGCGTCACCTTGCAGTGGATGGAAAAACGTTTCTGCTATATTTGAAATGTCGGTGTACTTCCACTCCTCGTGTTTACGATGGGGAAAGCCATTTGTGCTGATAGACCGCAGGGCTTGCTTACGAATCGTTTCCAGCCATGAGAGCGTTTCACCCGGCAGGTCGGATTTAATGTCAGCAAATTCGGTAATGTATTGTTCTACAGGTGTTGTAATCATGAGATATCTGACCTTTTAAGCACTTCGGGGAAGGTCATTCAGACCGTACCCATTTTCTTCAATTTCCAGAGCCAATGCCTTATCCCCGGAACGAATGATTTTGCCTTTTGCCAGGATGTGAACAAAATCCGGCACGACATAGTTTAATAAGCGTTGATAGTGGGTCACCAGGATAATGGCTCGCTCTGGAGAGCGCAGCGCGTTAATCCCTTCAGATACGACCTGCAAAGCATCCACATCGAGTCCTGAATCGGTTTCATCCAGAATCGCCAGTTTGGGTTCTAGAATGGCCATCTGCAGGATCTCATTTTTCTTTTTTTCACCGCCTGAGAAGCCTTCATTCACTGAGCGTTTCAACAATCCTTCATCTATCTTCACCGTTTTCAGTTTTTGTCGGATCAGTTGCAGAAAATCAGCTGCATCCAACTCTTCCAATCCCTGGTGACTTCTTTTGGCATTCAGGGCGGTTTTCAAGAACAGCATATTATTCACCCCCGGAATTTCAATTGGATTTTGAAAAGCGAGAAAGACCCCCTCTCTCGATCTGAGTTCGGTTGACATCTCCAAAAGGTTCTGCCCACTGAATTGAATCTCACCCTCGGTGACCTGAAAGGTCTCTCGACCTGCCAGCACGTTGGCCAGGGTGCTTTTTCCGGAACCATTCGGTCCCATGATGGCATGTACTTCTCCTGGTTTGACCGTCAGGTTCAGGCCATCAAGAATCTTTTTGTTTTCCACATTTGCATGCAGGTTTTTAATCTCTAACATAGCTTTCCTGTTGTTTGTTTCAATCTGTTGTTAAGGGTCCGCAGGGGTCATCCTACACTGCCTTCAAGGCTGATGGATAGTAATTTTCTTGCCTCAACGGCGAACTCCATAGGCAGTTTTTTAAAGATCTCTTTGCAGAATCCATTTACGATCAGCGAAACAGCGTCTTCAGCTGAAATCCCCCGCTGCTGGCATAAAAACAGCTGGTCTTCGCCAATTTTTGATGTGGTCGCTTCATGTTCCACCTGAGCCGTGGGATTCTTGACCTCGATGTAAGGAAACGTGTGCGCGCCTGATTTAATTCCCATCAGCAGGGAATCGCACTGGCTGAAATTTCGGGCATTTTCAGCATTTTTGGCTACTTTAACCAAGCCCCGGTAAGCGTTTTGTGCGTGTCCCGCAGAGATTCCTTTTGAAATGATGGTGCTACGGGTATTCTTACCGATATGGGTCATTTTAGTGCCTGTATCCGCCTGTTGGTAATGGTTGGTTAAGGCGACTGAATAAAATTCCCCAATGGAATTATCACCCTTCAGAATGACACTCGGGTACTTCCAGGTCAGGGCGGAACCGGTCTCCACCTGAGTCCATGATATTTTCGAATTGTCGCCCTTGCAGATACCACGTTTGGTTACAAAATTATAGATCCCCCCTTTGCCGTTTTCATCTCCTGGGTACCAGTTCTGAATGGTCGAGTACCTGATCTCAGCCCCTTCCATAGCCACTAGTTCGACTACGGCCGCGTGTAATTGATTCTCGTCTCTCTGGGGTGCTGTGCAGCCTTCAAGATAACTGACGTAGCTGCCTTCTTCGGCAATGATTAAGGTGCGCTCAAACTGCCCTGTGTTGGTGGCGTTGATCCGAAAATAGCTTGAGAGTTCCATGGGGCATCGAACCCCTTTGGGAACATAAACAAATGCCCCATCACTGAAAACAGCGGAGTTGAGAGTGGCAAAAAAGTTGTCTGTAATCGGAACGACTGTTCCCAAATATTTCTTAACCAGATCAGGATGCTTTTGGACGGCCTCTGAGAAAGAACAGAATATTACGCCAACCTTTTCCAGTTCTTCTTTAAAGGTGGTGGCTACCGATACACTGTCAAATACCGCATCAACCGCAATACCTGCCAATGCCTTTTGCTCTTCGATGGGAATACCCAGTTTTTCATATGTTTCCAGGAGCTTCGGGTCGATCTCATCCAGACTTTTGGGACCGTCTTCCAGCGATTTTGGTGCTGAGTAGTAAGTGAGTGCCTGATAATCGATCGGTGGATGTTGGATCGTCGACCATTTGGGCTCGCGCAGGGTTTGCCACCTTTCAAAGGCCTTCAGTCGCCACTCCAATAGAAATTCCGGTTCTTTTTTTATAGCCGAAATCTGACGTATCGTTTCTTCCTCCAAACCGGGTGGCAGGGAGGATGATGCTATATCGGTCACAAATCCGTGCTGATATTCCTGCGTCAGTACCGAGTCAATGTCTGTCTCTATTATTTCCATATTTTTTTTACAAGACCATCTTTGAAATTCTGTTATGCCTTTCGCAAAATTGTTTGATCCAGTTTCGGCAGGTAACAGCTACCCAGAGATGTTTTTTCTTTTTTAGAGGTGTTCATCATAAAGGGTTATGAATATCAATTTATCTATTTATGCTTGAAAGTTTCGTGCCATTGTGAACATTCTGTTAACTCCCGAATTTAGGCCGATAGAAGGGATGTGAAATTTTGCAGGCCCGGAATATTTTCTGCTGTTTTTAGGAAAAGCGCCTCCTGTGGGCAGGAGGTGCACTGAGCCGGCGTTTGAGAGAGGGGTAGAAAAGACTGACAGGGAAGGATTTCCTGCCCGGGTGGATTTGGACTGATTTTTTGAATTTCGGGGATTGATGCCCCAAAATCTCCTTTTGGATTGTCATACCGGATCCCTCAGCTTGACTGAGGGATCCGGCATTCACTACATCAATATCGCTTCAATAGCCTGCTTAAAGTTTGGATATGTAAATTGAAATCCCAGTTTTTGAAAATTATCCGGTAAGGCCCTCTGGCTGTTCAGCAGCGTCGATCCGTATTCTCCCAGCACGGTTTTTAGGGCAAATCCCGGAACTTTCATGAAAGAGGGGCGTTTGAGAACAGAGCCTATTTTCTTAGCCATGTCGATATTGCGGATCGGGATAGGTGCGCACATATTGAATATGCCGTCTGCTTTTTTGTTATCTATAACATACATGAAAGCCGCTTTGAGGTCATCGATATGGATCCATGCAAACCACTGCTTTCCACTTCCCATGGGACCTCCAACTAAAAAGCGGTAGGGCAGTAACATAATTCCCAGGGCTCCGCCATTTCCGCCTATCACGACCCCGAAGCGTGTGATGATGGTCCGAACCCCTTTGTCCTGTGCTTTTAAAGCTTCCGCTTCCCAGTCTCGGCAGACTTCTGCCAGAAACCCGCTACCATTTGGTTCTGCTTCTGTCAGGATATCATCTCCGCGTTCTCCATAAAAACCAACGGCAGAAGCACTGAGAAAAGCCGCGGTCTTTTCCTTTGACATGGCATCTACAATGTTTCTGGTGGTTAAAATCCGGCTGTCATAAATTGATTTTTTATATTTTTTTGTCCAGAGATGAAAAATCGTCTGACCGGTGAGATTAATGACCACATCGGCTGTTGGAATTTCATCCTGCCAGGCTCCGGGCTGAGTGGTATCTGCGGATATGTATTTGATGCGGGGGATATTGGCTGCCTCTGGATTAGCAGATCTTCCCACGATAGTGACCTCATACCCTTTACTGATCAGTTCATCTGTCAGGTTTCTACCTACAAACCCGCCACCGCCTGCAATAAAAGCTTTCATTGAGAATGTCCTCTATTATAAGTAACCGGTTTCAGAAATCCGGGAGCGCATCAGAGTACACAAAAACCAAACTTCCATCAGCATGATCCCCCGTCATGTGAATTTAAATCACTATGATATTTGACTATTTGAAGTTCGTTGATTGACTCTGGAACATCGATTTTCAGGTAAAGATGGAGGCTTGTCTTTAAGTATAAGGCAGGATATTTCGGAAAGCAATCTGCAATTAATGTCACCGGGTTAGGGCAAGTTCAGAAAGCCGGTTCTTGTTTCATGGTCTCAAGTAGTAGCTGCCAAATTTTGTGAGACATTTGTGGATCATATTTAATTGGAAAAACCACGCAGATACTGTTGAATATTACTTTTAGACGGAAGAGATTGCGTATGACACAATTATTTGGTACACTTATGTCTCGAAAAAACGAAAGATCTACTCAATTCTCCTTCAATTGAATTAGATGATACAGCTTTGAGAACCCTCTGGGCCGAATGGTTTTCATACCGGGAAAACAGTCGAATCCAGCACTATCAAACTGAATGGGGCGGACGGCCACAGGGCAGAAGGGAAATTTTTCGCTAAATTATTATTACCTATAAAATAATTTTTGTGGTGGCACGATTCTTCCAGATAGGTTTAACTAATTGAGCACATCAACCTTCCTATCGATAACCTTTCTTAATTTTAGAGAAAGTGCAACGATCTGGTGATTAGAAATATAATAGGATATATAGAATATGAAATGGGACAGTGTTTTTCCTGAAATTAAATCGATCAGTACAGCGGACGCAAAATCATATGTAGAGTCCTCTACCACGGATACGTACCAGTTACTTGATGTCAGGCAACCGGATGAGTTTATGAAACAGCATTTGCCCGGTGCGCTGCTGCTGCCATTAAACGACTTGCTTGCAGGAAAAGTGGTTCTGGACAAAAAAAAACCGACCCTCGTCTATTGCAAAAACGGAGAGCGGAGTCTGGCCGCCTCCCAATGGATGATGAATGATGATTTTAAGGATGTACGACATATTCTAGGTGGAATTGATGATTGGTTGGGAAAAAAAGCCTTCGGACACTATGAGCTGAATTTGAATCTACTGAAGCAGGACACCGAATTTTCAGATGCGATCAGTATGGCGTTTGCCATGGAAGAAGGGCTGCGGCTGTTTTATATGGAACTGGCCAGAGAAACCAATGATGAAACCTTCAAAAAACTATATCGAAAGCTAGCCAGCTTTGAGGTTGAGCACAAGTCTGATCTTTCAAAAAAATATCTGTCCATTGAAGGAAAAGAACTGATTCAAAAGGAAATTGAAGGACGGCATTCACAAATCACGGAAGGTGGCGGTTCTGCTGATATTACCTTGATCAAGTCCCTGGCAGGCACTGAAGATGCGGTGGAGATATTCGGACTGGCCCTGGCCTTTGAAATTCAGGCATTCGATTTTTATGTCAGACTATCACGGCACACGGTGCGACCGGAAGTGAAGACCTTTTTTTTAGAGATGGCAGATGCTGAAAAAATGCACCTGGCTTTTATCTCAACAGAGATGGACGCATATTTAAAAAAACAGGGCGCGTAAAACAATAACTATCATGGAAATACAAGAAACCCTCGATAAGCTATCGTTTTCTGATGGAATATCCGCTAGTGTAAGCAACTTTAATCTGGTCTGGTCGGAAGAAATCGATGGATTTCAGATCTTTGACATCCAGGATCCAAATGGGAAAAATGTGGCAATTGGGGATGATGCCGATTATCTGCAGATTTTTATGATCATGTCTGATAGGATATTGAATTATCAGGGTGGTGCTTTTGAACCATTGGTAATTGCCAGTGATGCCGTTGGGAAAAGAATTTTTGTCAGGCTTTTTACTCAATCGGAGAAAGAAGAGTTTAAGTATGCGCATGTCGCTTTGGGGCATGCTGCCAAAAAATTGCCACTAACAGCTATCAATGGGAGTTTAGGATTCTTTGGTGAAATTGCACTGGAGAGCGGATCAAAGGAGGGATTTGAGAAAGAAGCCCAGAAAGTTACACGGACATTGATAGTTGAAGTTAAGCAAACCTGGGAAAAAGTCGTTGTGGAAAAAATGGACTTTTTAAAAACCGATTTGTATGTGTTTCACCTTCTTAAACTTTATTCATGGGGATTTCAGGTGATTAACCAAAACGGAAAATTGTCTTCCGAGTTCAATTTTGTACGTCCCCAACCTGGTAAACCGAGAGGTGCCAGCCGCCGTTAATCACCATTGAAGAATTTGATTCGGTGTTAATGAATGACTCTCAGGACCATTCCCGATCAAATCCGAAATCTAATCAGGAGAAGAATTATGAACATTGAAGAAGCCATTAAGACATCCATTGAATATGAAGGAAAAGTGGCTGCTGTTTACAACAAGTATGCAGATAAATTTCAGTCCGAGATTGGGGCAAAGATTTTTCGAACCCTGGGTAAGGAAGAAGAGGATCATGTGGCGTATCTGAAAGCCAAGCTGGCTGAATGGCAGGAATCGGGCCAAGTCAGTATTGAAGCAGTAAACACCCTGGTTCCAGATCAGGAAACGTTGAAGAAGAATGTAAAAAAACTGAAGAAAATTGCCAAACAGGAAAATATCGATAACGAAATTGAGTACTTTCAAAAAGCTTTGGAAATGGAAGTAAAAACCTCCAATTTCTATAAAAGCTTGGTAGCTGATCTGCCAAAGGAATATCAGCCGATGTTTGAGCGGTTTGTGGAGATTGAAGAGGGTCATGAAGCAATCGTGAGAGCTGAAATTGATAATGCCAGAGGATTGGGATTCTGGTTTGATTTCCAGGAATTTGATCTGGAAGCGGGTTAATTAATAACTGAGTGATAATTGACAACGACTGCAGTTGGCAAGATCCTTAGCAACGAATTTTATATTAAAAAAGGTAAACCAAAATGCTATCTGAAAATATGGAACAAAAGCTGAATGAGCATATCAATGCAGAATTCTATTCAGCGCATCTTTACCTGTCCATGTCAGCCTATTTCAAGTCCGTTGATCTATTGGGTTTTGCCAACTGGATGCAGGTTCAGTTCGAAGAAGAGATGTCTCATGCCATGCGCTTCTTCGAGTTTGTTGACAGAATGGATGGTCGGGTTAAACTTTCCGCGATTCAGGCTCCCCCGGTGGAATGGGAAGAGCCGGTGGCAGTTTTCGAAGAGACATATCAGCATGAACAAGCGGTTTCAAAAGGGATCCACGATCTGGTGAGCCTGGCGCTTCAGGAGCACGATCATCCGACCAACAACTTTTTACAATGGTTTGTAGCCGAGCAGGTCGAAGAGGAGTCTACAGCAAAAGCCATTCTGAAAAAACTCCGGTTTGTGGAGGATTCCAAATCGGGTTTACTGATGATCGACCAGGAACTGGCTGGCCGTGCGTCTCCCAGCCCCGGTGCTGACTCTGCATCCGCCTGATTTGGTGACTTCCCGAGAAATCCGTTGCCAGCCCCGCTCCTTCTATAGGGAGGGGGCTGGCACTTTCTAAAACAACAGGGCCAATGAAAAGAGAATATTGGAAACTAACGAGTGTCGCTGTCTGTCTATTCTGCGCCCTTTTTATACTGCCGGAAAGGACCCCAGCGATTGACTACGATCATGAAATCAAACTGAAGAATATGAGCTTCTCATGGAAGCTTCAGCATCAACAATTGTTTATAAAACTGGCTGCGGTGACCAAGGGATGGATTGGGATTGGATTTAATCCTACCCTGGGTATGAAAAATGCCGATTTTATTCTTGGTTATGTTAAGAATGGAAAAGTGAGAGTGAGTGATGAATACGGTGTCAGACAGGACGAACACATCAAGGATACCGTTATGCAGGGGCGCAATAATGTGACAGGGGTTTCCGGGCTGGAACGAAGAGGGAAAACCTCGCTTGAGTTCATTATTCCCCTGGAATCGGGAGACTCCATGGACCGCAAAATAAGCAGGGATGGTTTTACCACCGTCTTGTTGGCGTATGGGAAAGGGCAGGACGATTTTCATTCCAGACACCGTTTTCGTACCAGTTTGAAGGTTAATCTGGCCACCGGACGATTTCAATAATTCAGTTGAGAAGTTATGACTCTGCTTTCCACGACCCACCCCTCTGTGCTTAACCCAGGTTCGACACCTATACCTGAGAGGTGATGGAAATGGGTTTCCACTTTCGTTTGCTAAGAAAGGGGAATTCGCTACGTCTTTGTTACGTTTTGAGTACGGAAAACTAATAGACAGCTTGGTAGATTGTAGGGTAAATTTTTGTATGGTTGATACTAGATCGGACAAAGCTGGGCTGGCATTTGGTGAGAACTGTTGTTGCAAGGTTTGTGTCATACCGCGTTCCGCGATTTTGATAGATTGAAATATTAATGATTGATGGACTTTAAAGGAGTACTGACTATGAAAAGTTTGAAAGGAACCCAGACAGAAATAAATCTTTTAGCTTCCTTTGCTGGAGAATCACAAGCGAGAAATCGATATACCTATTATGCCTCACAAGCAAAGAAAGAGGGGTTTGTGCAGATTTCCGCCATTTTTACCGAAACAGCGGATCAAGAAAAGGCCCATGCCAAGACGTTTTTTAAGTTTCTGGAAGGGGGTGATCTTGAAATCACGGCTACCTATCCGGCAGGTATGATTGGGACCACCGAGGAGAATCTGGCTGACGCTGCAGCCGGTGAGAATCACGAGTGGACCGTTTTATATAAAAAAGCGGCTGAGGTAGCGGATCAGGAAGGATTTGAAGAGATAGCTAAAATTTTCCGGAAAATTTCTACGGTTGAGGAGCAGCATGAAAAGCGATATCGAAAACTGCTACAAAATCTGAAAGAGGGGAAGGTCTTTGAAAAAGATGCCCCGGTTAAGTGGATGTGTCGCAATTGCGGTTATGTACATGAAGGGAAAAAGGCTCTAAAAATGTGTCCTGCCTGTCAGCACCCCCTTGCCCATTTCGAGGTAAAGGCTGAGAACTACTAGTACGAAAGGGAAAACCACTAATCAAAGACGTTGCTGGCTCTGTAAAAAAGTACCCTAATGCTTTTTTCCGGACGCTGCGATCAACTGCAATCCTACCCTAAGTGCATGGAACTTATCGCGTTACAAACAATTACGTTTGCCCTGGTATTGGGTGTCACATCTTATGTTCTGTCTCGCTGGTTGAAGGTCCCAGCCATTATTTTTTATTTGCTGGCGGGTTTACTGGCAGGCCCTGCCGGGTTCATGTGGGTTGATACCAGCTCTCTGGGACGGGGGTTGCTGATTCTGGTCGAAATTACGGTGGCGATTATTTTGTTCGAAGGTGGATTGTCGCTGTCTTCCCGCAGTTTTAAAAGCGAGTCGTCGGCTATTCGTCGTTTATTAATTATCACCTTACCCCTGA
>Ga0075122_10001104_pt1 | contig 19873 bp, 18 predicted proteins | sample AntAceMetag02UKB_FD_69790 | JGI IMG/M metagenome (GOLD analysis project Ga0075122, IMG submission 69790) | Saline lake microbial communities from Ace Lake, Antarctica - Antarctic Ace Lake Metagenome 02UKB | ecosystem: Environmental > Aquatic > Non-marine Saline and Alkaline > Saline | place...
GGCAAGCTGAACAATGCGTGTTGCAAAGCTCTCGGTATTGTTAAGGATATGTTCGCAAACAATGTCCTGGATGATTTATGTGCTGCCGCTTAACCGGTGGAACTTTTTTGTGTTGCACCCCCAGGGGATGAACCGGTTATCCGGAGAAAAGCAATGGATGGGCACATGGGGAATTGCCTGTTACCAAGGCAGAACGGCCGGAAATAACATGGCTGGAGTGCATGTCGAATACCCCGGGATTATCCCCCAGCATGTCAGCCCCTTCTTTGATTGGACCTATATTCAAATGGGTGATGTCAATCGTAAAGGTGAAAAAATACAAGTTGTGACGGATGGCAACCCTTTCGAGGGCGCGTTCCGCTTGATGGTATATGACAATGATATTCTGGCGGGGGTTAACTTGATCAACTGCCGTGATGACATAGGCGAAATGAAAAAAGCAATCACCCAGAAGGCGAAGTGGGAATAAGCGAACCGACTCCAAATCGACAGTCTTTACCCACCTTTGGAAATTGACTACCCCGGATTTTATTTGCGGGTTATCCCTGTCAATCAGATTTTAGTGCCTTAAATACAGCATATAATGACGCTTTTCGAATTGTTTGACTTTTTGAAAAGGAATTTGACGCTATTGTGGTTGACAATTGGTAACTATTGACGTATAAATAGAAAAAATAGATACGTCAAAGGGGGTGGGAATGCAAACAAAATTAACACTGAGAATGGAGAAAGCGCTTATTGATAAAGCGAAGGTTTTTGCAAATGCATCAGGAAAGTCATTATCCAAGGTAGTTGCGGATTATTTTTCTCTTTTGAATCAAGATAAAAAGAGTACTGAAATCAAGATCACAAAAAAAGTTTCATCATTGAAAGGGGTCATGAAAGACCACTCTACTGATGAAAAAGACTATAAAAAGCATCTTGAGGAAAAGTATTTATAAAGGTTCTGTTTGATACAAATGTGGTTTTGGATCTTGTCTTAGATCGAGAACCGGATGCAACAACAGCTGCTGCTCTTTTTTCTATGGTTGAGGCAAAGCAGATATCTGGATTTCTTTGCGCGACAACAATTACGACTATTCATTATTTAGCCCACAAAACAATTGGACCCCAAAAAACGAAAAAGGTCACAAAACAATTGCTCGAATTATTTGGAATAACTCCAGTTAACGATTTTGTTGTTATTAATGCATTTAGTTCAAGCTGGAAAGACTTTGAAGATGCCATTCTCCATCAGTCAGCTATTTCTTACTGAATGGATTCAATAGTAACTCGAAATATAAAAGATTATAAAAAGTCGGAAATCCCCGTATACCTGCCAATAGACATGCTGTCAGCTTTGTCATCTACTCAAAACTCCTGATTCAATTATCCTGATGTTGGTCGACTCACATCAGTTCCTTTTCTGATTAAGGCAGTGAACACGGTCATATCGACAATTTCCGATGCAATTTTGACAGTACTCCAAAGTGTAAGAATCGATCCCCTTTGGACTTTTCAGCAACGGCAGGGCACACACTTTGGCATAAGCTGCATTCAACGCAGTCGTCCTCAGCAATGATCGGATGCCCATTCGTCAGCGTGATGGCTTGAGTAGGGCAAGCCTCAACACAGGCCCTGCAGACCGTGCAATACAACCGTTTAACCGAAATATTCATCACATCTCTACACTCTAAATTTTGACTGCGAGAAAAACAGCCCGCATCATGCTATCTTTTTACTTACATCTGCATTAATAAGGGTGATTCTGAAGCCATTCGATATACGCTTCAAAGGCACTCTCCATGGTATAGGATGATGTCCAACCAAAATCCGCTTTCAGCCGGCTGGCGTTAAATCCAAGATCAAACTGTGGCTCGCGGAGATCTTCAGGTGCTATCCCGATACGTTCTCTGGATTCTGGGGCGGCCTTATATAAGGCTTCAAGCTGTTCTCGTGGATTGGTTGTAAAACCGCTGGAAACATTGTAAATATGGTTTGGGAGGGTTTCAGCCCGCATTACTGTCACGATGGCACTGGCGCTATCTTTGATGAATACACCTGAATCTGCTGAGAATGTATTCCAAAGCGGTACTATAGGTAGATTATGGTAGCCAACCCTATCTTTAAGGTTTTCGATTCTGCCAGCAGCAGTATGAGCCAAAAAGCTGTAATGATTGCCCATTGCCGAGTAGCCAGGGCCCCATTGCAAGGGAAATTGAAGGGCGTCGACTTCCAGCGGCAACGAAAGCACGGGCTGTGTTTGCACCCAGAAAACCCGTTCCGCCGGTAATTAGTATTTTTGACATTACATTTCTCCGTATTTTGACTCTCGTCGATTTCATTTATAAACGTTGCAGAGTAATCCTCTCAGCTGGTAGGTTCCCATTGCCGGATCGTAGGGCGGGCTGATGCTTGTCAGTACATTCGCGTTGGATTTCCACATGCCGAATTCCGGACCCGCTTTCTGAGCCAGCTCCGTTTCCCTGGGATCAATCACAATAATTTTCGGACCCTTTTTGACGCACGCTCTGGCACCGAACTGCACTCGGCCATCCGGACCGGAATTGAAGGGGTTGCAATATTTAAGAGTTTTATTGCAACTGTTTGAATGAATGGAATAGTCTATTGGGGAAAGGTAATCCCGGAGAGGCCGTGATCAGAAGAGGATTTGATAAAAGCCCACGCCTGGGTGATTGGAAGCCGTGCCAGCTTCAACCTGAGTTTGTTTTTCGATTACCTTATTCTTACTTCAAATTGGCGAATTTCTCTGGTACCACTGTCACTGGGATCATGGATTTTTTCAAGACACCGCGGATATTGGAGCTGATGGCTGTGGCGCGGAAGAGTCCCTCATGAGCGGGCATGACGATCATCGCGCAGTCGAATTCTGTTGCATAGTGAATAATTTCTGAAACAACATCCCCTTCAGCAATAATGATTTCGCGTTCCGGAAATACACAGGAATTTTCGTCCTTTCCGACCTTGGCGCAATACTTTTCAAGCGCTGAACGAATCACTGTATTAGTAACATTTTTGCCAATCAGTTTTTCCTGAATTTCGTTCATTTTGGATTGTGCTATCTTTTCAAGTTCTTCTTCATTGAACAACCAGCTCATGTTCGCCGATACCATGGAAGATTCTTGTTCTACAACATGCAACAGGATAATCCTGGCATCATAGTGAGTCGCCATTGATGCAGCGACATCAAAGGCTACCTGACTGTATTCCTGCAGGTTGGTTGCGAAAAGTATCGTTTTCAGTGCTTTTGCCATAAAAGACTCCTGTGTAAGGAAAGGAAAACTATTGGTTGGAATATCGGTTAATGTTCGCATGATTTAGGCCAGTGACATCTCCGAGATTAACCACTTTTAAAGGGATAAAACAAAACTGCATTTTTGGGCCTGGATTCTTTTTTTTACTTGACGTCTGAGTTTTTCAGAGGATAAGCAATGCATCATACATCCTATCAATTTATTGCACTAAGCTGCAATGGCTTTTTAAAGTTGTTTTATATTGCAGCAGACAATGTATCAATCCTTATCCAAGATACGATGCTGGATAACACGCCCAAAACAATTGCGGGACCGATTGCATTCAGTTCCCCTGCCATCAAATGGGTTCCGACCCCACCGACCATCAGTCCAACCAATCCCAATGCCGAGAACCCCGATAATCTGGGTATCCAGAGCCTGATGGCTAAGCCTACTTCGAAGAATCCAACCACATACAGAAAAACCAGTGGAAACCCCCATTTTTGAAAATTTATTACCATCTCTTCTGTTCCCGCGATTTTCGAACCACCTGCCATTAGATATGCAGTTGTCAACAACCCGGAAATCCCCCAAGCACTGTATTTTTTCAATCCACTTAACTCATTCATCATTATCTCCTGTTTTGATGTGAATGGTTGATTTATCACCTGTTGACTTTAAACCTACATTGCCTGTACTTTGATAACAATATAGCAAAATATCAATAGACTGTTATTTTATTAGAACAATAGACAGGTGATTCTATGGACTTAAATCAGATGATGGTTTTTGCGAAAGTCGCTGAATTTCAAAGTTTTACGAAGGCTGGCAGAAAGTTGGGAATCGAAAAATCCAACGTGAGTACAAAGGTTTCAAAATTAGAAAACAGACTAGGCGTTCGGCTGTTGAATCGAACAACTCGATCGGTAACCCTTACAGAGGCGGGTGAGGGCTACTACCAGTTTTGTCTGGATATTCTGGTGAGAGCAGAGGAGGCGGATGCGTATGCCGAATCGCTGAATTCAGAGCCCCGGGGAACCTTGCGGATAACTGCTGCAGTTGACGCCGGTCGCATGATTGTAAAAAGTCTGATAAAACCCTTTCTTGAACAGTATCAGCAGATCAAGGTGGACCTGTTACTGACGAACCGAAGGGTGGACTTGATCCGGGAACGGTTTGATCTTGCGATCAGAGCTGGCGCGCTACAACAGGAGGACTCCAGTTATATAGCCAGAAGGATTGCCCAGTCAGGCAATGGTTTATATGCGTCGCCCGACTTTATCGAACAAAGCGGAAAGCCAAGTTCCGTTGATGATCTTGACCAGTATCTGATGGTCGGGTTTGCTTCAGAAGAAGGATTTGAAAACAAGGCAGGTCTCAAAGCTAAAATTGGAAAACGAACGCTTCAGTTGACTCCTAACTATCGATTGAAGGTCAATGATATGACAACCTATCTGGAATCAGCTCTGCTTGGATTGGGTATCGCTTTTCTTCCCTCAGGATTTATTCAACAACATCTTGAAAATAAGTCGCTCTTGCCGGTGCTGCCTGAGTTGGAATTTCCCGAAGTCGGATTATACGCTCTGTACCCGACGCGTCACCTGAAGTCAGCTAAATTAAAGGTGTTCCTTGAATATCTAAAAACGTGGGATCCCATGATTTAGTATAAGAAAGTGCTGGGATATGCAAAGAGGAACTACTTAAGGGTCGGGTTATGAGATGATCGCCCCAAGGTACTCAAACAGTTGGTTGCAGCTGGCATTGTTGGTGTGACAGAAAAATGCCTGTTTTTCCTGAATGAATCCATGATTCCGACCCCGGATCAGGATGGCTGGGAAAAGAAACTGAAAAAGGCAGGCGAAACCAACCAGTATGAGAACTTTCCCTAATAAGCCCTGGTGCAATGGGTGACCCTTTTATACTTTTACTTATATAAATACGAGTGCAAGCAATCGGGATAGATTCGTCTTTGCTTCATGGATGTTGACTTGCATAATATACTCAGAAGAGTTTAAATAAGGGAACATGTACTTGTTACGTAGAATTTGCGAGACTCGCAGCAAAGAACCCTTTTTAAACGGTGACAAGTAAGTTGTTTTTCAGATTAAGAACTAAAAATTGTTGAGTAAAAAAAAAGAAAATTATATGCAAAACATTATTGAACATCTGAGAGAAAAGCCTTTAATCTGGGATGGCCCAATGGGTACCATGATCTACAGCAAAGGGATATTTATCAACACTTGTTATGACGAGCTAAGCCTAACAAAACCGGAACTGATAAGCGGAATACATGAGGAATACCTCAGTGCGGGAGCCAACATTCTGGAAACCAACACTTTCGGCGCCAACCGCATCAAACTTAAGGAGTTTGGGATAGAAGAAAAAACCGTGTCTATAAATAGGATAAGTGTTGAACTTGCAAAAAAAGTGGCCGCCACGGGCGCATACGTTGCGGGAGCAGTTGGTCCATGTTCCAAACACGGTGACGCATATCTGGAAGAAAATCACGACAAATATTACAACGCGTTTGAGGAACAATGCACGGCACTTTCTGATGCTGGTGCAGACTTGATCCAGCTGGAGACTTTTTCCAACCTTCAGGAGCTCTTAGTTGCAGCCAAAGCGGCAAAAAACACCGGACTTCCCGTATTGGCAAGTTTCTCAGTAAATGAAGAAGGCGTGTCTACCGACGGTAATTCAGCAGAGCGTTTCACGAAAGATCTTGTTTTGGACAATGGTATAGACATTGTGGGAATTAACTGTGGACTTGGACCTGCGGGTGCATACGAAGTGCTGAAAAAAATTATCAGTATCTGCACCAAACCTTTGATTGTCATGCCCAACTCCGGACTTCCCAGAGATATCGGGGGCCGGGTCATGTATATGACAAGCCCGGACTATTTTGCCAAATATGCAAAAAGGTTCATTCAGCTGGGTGTCAGGGGTATTGGAGGTTGCTGCGGGATAACGCCAGATCACATTAAGAAAGCCGTTAAGGCCATCAAAAATCTCAGTGAAGTTAAAACATACCAGGAAATAAAGATTATTGATGCGCAGCAAAAGGAAGCTATTGAGACAAAACCTTTGGAGAAAAAGTCCGGTTTTGCAGCTAAATTGGCCGCTGGAAAAAAAGTTTCTTCTATAGAAATTCTTTCACCGATGTCCATTGATTTTTCTCTTACACTTGAAAAGATTAATAGATGTCGGGAAAAGGGATCAGATGCGGTCAATGTTCCAGACGGCCCCAGGGCCAGTGCCAGAGCGTCGAACCTGATATCATCCATCAGATTTCAAAATGAAACCGGTTTGGAGATCATTCCGCATTTTTGCTGCAGGGACAGGAACCTCATGGCCATGCAAGGGGATATAATGGCTGCGTACGCTTCTGGGATTTGCAATCTGCTTTTGGTTACTGGAGATCCCCCCAGTATTGGGAATTATCCGGATATGACAGGTGTGTTTGATCTTGATGCCATCGGGCTAACCCAAATGGTTAATAATCTAAATCATGGATATGATTTGGCCGGGAACCAAATTTCAATGCCTACATCAATATTAATTGGTGTGGCTGCCAATCCGTGCGCAGTTGATCTGAAAAGAGAGGTCACGCGATTTAAACTAAAAGTGGATGCAGGTGCTGAATATGGGATATCACAACCCATATTTGAGCCTGATGATCTGAAACGATTTATGGATGAAACCGCAACCCATACTAAAACCATCCCACTGATAGCAGGGGTCTGGCCGCTGGCCAGTTTCCGAAATGCACAGTTCATGGCTACTGAAGTGCCGGGAGTGGTTGTTCCTAATTCCATTTTAGAGAAGATGAGTAAATGTAATTCAAAAGAAGATGCCCGTAAGACGGGTATTGAGATTGCGATGGACATCTGTGAGAAGATCCAAGACTATGTGAGCGGATTTCAGGTGAGCGCGCCTTTCGGAAACGTAGATACTGCACTGAAAGTGCTGGGAAAACTAGATTAACAAAGGTTCTGTCGCAAGGTCTCGTTTAGAAATGGACGATAAGTCTGTCCTTTTCAAATCATTCGAACCATTTCTATTCTGTCTAGCATGATTGACGGAATAGAATGATTTGAAACCAAGCATTCCTCTTGCTATCCTCTGAGACATTCCGCTTCCTTTTCAAAATAAAAAAACAGTAATAGAACTCAGAAGTATGACCCCTTTTTCTTTTTGGCAGCTAAAGTATGAAATGTGTACTTTAGTGTTGACTCTAATTTACGCAGGTGTAAACTAGAGTTGTATCTAATATACTCGCATATACCTTATTCCGGTTATTATGAATGAAACGTTATTTGGAAGACTCAATCCAAGAAGATCTATCTGAGAAAAAGATGGTCTTTGTTGGTGGGCCCCGGCAGGTAGGTAAAACCACGCTGGCATTGAATCTTCTCGGGAACGCAACCGAGGAGCACCCGGCGTACCTGAACTGGGACGTTATCCAGGCAAAGCAGGCCCTTCTGAAAGGTGAGTTACCGGGTGGCGAGGATCTGATCGTGTTCGATGAGATTCACAAATACAAGCAATGGAGAAACCTGGTTAAAGGATTCTATGACCAGAACAAGTCCAGTAAGAGATTTATCATTACGGGATCAGCCCACTTGGATCACTATCGACGGGGGGGAGATTCGCTTCAAGGCAGGTACTACTATTACCGTTTGCACCCTTTCAGCCTCTTTGAACTGAATAAGAATCCGAATCGATCAGATTCAGAACATTTGTTGAAATTTGGTGGGTTTCCGGAACCATACCTGAAGGGGGAAGAAAAATTCTGGAAGCGTTGGGAACGGGATCGGGTTTCCAGATTGATTCAGGAGGATTTGATCAATCTGGAAACGGTCAAAGAGATCAGTCAGATAGATCTTCTGGCACAGATTCTTCCGACTAAAGTAGGATCGCCATTATCCATTAACAGTTTAAAAGGCGATCTTTCAGTCGCATTTGAAACGGCAGAACGGTGGGTGCAGATTCTTGAAAACCTCTATCACTGCTTCCGCATTTCTCCTTTTGGACCGCCAAAGATCAGGGCTGCAAAAAAGGAAAAAAAGCTCTACATGTGGAATTGGTCGGCCTGCCAATCAAAAGGCCCCCGGTTTGAAAATATGGTGGCATCTCATCTCCTGAAGTTCTGCCATTTTGTCGAAGATACCGAAGGAGATCTGATGGAATTAAGATTTATTCGGGACAATTCCAGACGGGAGATTGATTTTATTGTTCTAAAAAACGGTCAACCGCTATTCGGCGTAGAATGCAAATCGGGTGAAAAATCCATTAGCAGTCATCTCGCTTACTTTGCTTCGCGAATATCGGTGCCTGTTTTTTACCAGGTGCATCTGGGAGAAAAGGACTATGAAATCGCAGATATTCGAACTCGCGTACTTCCCTTTCACCGTTTTTGCACGATACTCGGCTTGTAAAGAAAAACATATGATATAAAGTGCGTAAAAGGATCAGGCTTGCGTAAAGGTGTAATTTTTATTAATTTATTGTCATATCAAACTTAATACTAATTGCTAATCCTACAGGAAGAAAACGGCTCTGGTACGTAAACCAAAAATCCATTTGAAAAACGCTGTATATTACGTCATGTTGAGAGGCAATGATGGGCAACAGGTCTTTTTTGATGACCGATTATGACTATATTGAAAAATAGATTATTATGAGGTAAAGTTCTTCAGAACGAAACGACAAATCTGAAGAAGTCTATTTACGCATTTACGCAGGCCTTTTCCTTTTCTTTCATCCGATACCACTCATAAAACCAAATACCAGGAGCAAGCTATGATCGTTGGCGTAATGAAAGAGATAAAAACAGAAGAAAACCGGGTTTCAATGACACCTTCCGGTGCTGAAGTATTGGTAATGAATGGTCACACTGTGCTGATCGAGAAAAGTGCCGGAAAAGGCAGCGGCTTCCGCAACAGCGCCTATGTTAAAGCGGGTGCGGAAATAGTCAACACTGCCAAAGAGGTCTATGCACGCGCGGATATGGTCATGCACGTGAAAGAGCCTATTGAAAAGGAGTACAAGCTGATCCGTGAAGGGCAGATTGTCTTCACTTACCTGCACCTGGCAGCCAATGAACCTTTGACAAAGGCCCTGGTAAAATCCAAGTCTGTCTGCATCGCCTATGAGACCATCCAGAAGGAAGACCGGTCCCTGCCCTTGCTCACACCCATGAGCGAAGTAGCCGGCCGTATGGCCATTCAGCAGGGTGCCAAATACCTGGAAATGGCTCAGGGTGGTGAGGGAGTTCTGCTGGGTGGTGTTCCGGGTGTTGACCCCGGTACGGTATTGGTATTGGGCGGTGGAATCGTGGGTGCCAACGCAGCCAAAATGGCTGCCGGTCTGGGAACCAAGGTCTATATTCTGGATATGAATCTGCCTCGCTTGCGTTACCTGGACGATATCATGCCGGCCAATGTTACAACACTGATGTCAAGCCCTGCGGCCATCCGTAAGCTGGTCAAGGTAGCAGATGTGGTCGTGGGGGCAGTCCTGATCCCGGGTGCCAAGGCGACACGGCTGGTGACAAGGGATATGCTCAAAACTATGAAGCGTGGTTCTGTACTAGTGGACGTAGCTATTGACCAGGGGGGTTGTTTTGAAACTTCAAAAGCCACTACTCATACAGACCCGATCTACATCATCGATGATGTGATCCACTATTGTGTAGCCAACATGCCAGGTGCTGTTGCCAAAACCTCCACGCTGGCCCTGACCAACGCAACACTCCCGTACGCGCTGGAAATTGCCAACAAGGGTTGGAAGAAGGCGATGAAGTCAAACAAGGAAATCAAGCTGGGCGCTAATGTGATCAGCGGTAAAGTTTGTTACCAAGGCGTTGCGGATGCTTTCAACATGAAAATGGTGAAAGTGGACAGCCTGCTGTAATCTCCATTGCCCGGCGCAGCCAAGGCGCCAGCGGGCGATGAGTTTCAAGTCGCAGCTACGAGAGAAAAAGCAAGTGATGAGCTCATTTTACCCGAAAACCTACCGGTATAACAGAACCAGAGAAGGGATCACTACTGTAGAAATGACCAGGATACGGTATAGCTTTTCTGGAATGATTTTAACGATTTGAATCCCGACGAAAACACCCAGAATAATCACTGGCGAGAGTATCAAGGTAAAATACAGGGTTTCCAGCGTGATTGTGTTCCATGAATAGACATGTAGCGGGATTTTGATCAGGTTGATGAGCAGAAAAAACCACGCAGTTGTTCCAATGAAGCTATACTTGGGAATGCGCATGGATAGGAGATACAAGGCCAAAATGGGCCCAGCGGCATTTCCGATCATAGAGCTGAAGCCACCCAGCAGACCAAGGATCATGGCAAACCACCAGTAATCCGGGACCGTTTCAACCTTTTTCAAATCAATCCAGACCATCATGACAATGCCTACCAGTACCAGGATGGACAGCAGTGATTTAAATATTTCATCGCTAATACTGTTGCCTACCTGTGAGCCAATCAGAACGCCGACAACAGCCCAGGGCGTCACTTTCAGGATATATCCCCAATCTGCATGTCGATTATAGTGTTTTACTGCATAGAGATCCGCTACAATCAAAATGGGCAGAATGATCCCTGTTGAAGGTTTTCCCCCGAAGACAATAGCCATCAGAGGAACCATCATCAGATAAACCCCCCCCAAACCTGCCTTGGTCATTCCGACTAGAAAACCACAGGCAAGAGAAATGGTCCATTCAGTGCCAGTCATACCAAAAGATTGAATAAGTTCAAGCATCAAAAAATTCCTATGTTTGATAACGAAGTGATACTGAAGCGAGTGAAGAAAGGGGAGTTCGTTGTTCCCCATAAGATAGGAATATTTCGGCGGTATCTTGATATCCCTGAGTATAGATATAATTTTATTCAAAAACCGGAAAGTTGTCAAAGTCCTCTGATATTTCTCTGGCGCGGGCAACATTCCAAAAGGCATTGATGAGCGGATTCCTGATTTTTTTGCGGGTAGCACAGACACCAACCCTGTACGGCTCCAGTGGGTTCGGTATGGAGATGATGCTGACTTTGTCTGCAAAGGGGCTGTTTTTGATGACCAGATGCGGGACCACACCTACACCAAATCCGAGGTTGACCATACTGACAATACCTTCATTTCCCAGAACCTGGGCGTAGATGTTGGGTTTAATCCCTTTCTGCCTGAACCATTGATCCACTCTTTTGCGGGCCAGTCCCCTTTCGGGGATAATCATGGGAATGGTTTCCCACTGAATCGTTTTTTTGCCCAGCATGCGTTTAACAGTGCAGTCTGTTCTGGGCGCGATAAAGAGCAAGGGGGATTTCGTAATGGTGATAAAATCAAGTTTTTGGGGAAGAGCGTCCGGCCTGGCGGCGATCACAATATCCACCTCACCGCTGACTGCTTTTTCGATGGAGCTTGCGGGATCACCGGTTCTGAGTTTGATTTCAATCTTATCATGTTGTTTGCGAAAGTCCGACAACAGGTCTGATAGCACGCTGTAACTGGCCGTGACGGAGCAGTACATGCTGATCTCCCCTTTCAGTTCGTGGGCTTCATTGGCAATTGACTGCTGGAACGCATTCCATTTTTCAATGCTCTCCCTGGCATACTGCCTGAACTTGATCCCGCTCTCTGTCAAGGCTACCGATCGGTTGTCTCTCTCAAACAGGGATTGTCCGACTTCCTCTTCCAAACGCTGAATCTGCCTGCTTAACGTTGAAGGACTCATGTGGCAGGCGCTACTGGTTTTCCCAAAATGGAGGGTTTCAGCCAGGCGCAGGAAAAGGGTCATATCATCAGTATTCATTCAGCAGTTGGGTAGAGGGGGTTAAGGGTTATTTTTTGTTGAAAATTCAAGGAAAAATTGATTACTGGACCGGAACATGCCACCCTTTAGAAAACAAGGACCTATTATCGCAATATATGAAATATAGTATCCCATTTATATCAATTTACGCAACATGTAGTTTTTTAATATAATAGTCGCTTATATTGGATACTCATGCATTTGAGTCACTTCTGCAGTCACATGTCTCTATGTTATGGTTATGCATCGCAATTCCCGCTCTGTTTGATCACGGTGCGCGACAGCTGTCAGCCATTGGCTACTCAGAAAATATTTTTGAACCATTTGACAGGAAATAATTATGAATTTTTTTAATAGCCTTCCCCTTCGATTGCAATTGCAGGAGCTTGGAAAATGTAACCTGCTTGATCCGACTGAGTTTAACGGTGTTGATAAGCTGAAAGGCAAAAAAATCGTCATTATCGGTTGTGGCGCCCAGGGTTTGAATCAGGGTCTCAACTTGAGAGACAGCGGCCTGGACGTCTCATATGCGCTTCGTGCAGATGCTATCAGTGACCAGCGACAGTCCTGGAAGAATGCCACTGAAAACGGGTTCACCGTTGACACCTTTGATAAGCTGGTTTCTACCGCCGACCTGGTGATCAACTTGACACCGGACAAACAGCACAGTAACGCTGTGAGCCAGGTGATGCCTCTGATGAAAGACGGATCCTGCCTGTCATACTCTCATGGGTTCAATATCGTTGAAGAGGGAATGAAGATTCGAGATGATATTACCGTGATCATGGTTGCTCCCAAATCTCCGGGTACCGAGGTGCGTGAAGAGTACAAGAGGGGATTCGGTGTGCCCACCCTGATAGCCGTTCATGGTGATAATGACCCCAAAGGTGATGGGGTTGAGATTGCGAAGGCATATGCTGTGGGTACCGGCGGCCACCGGGCAGGAGTATTGATGTCATCCTTTGTTGCTGAGGTGAAGTCCGACTTGATGGGAGAGCAGACCATATTGTGCGGTATGCTGCAGACGGGGTCAATCCTGTGTTATGACAAGATGATCGAAAAGGGAGTGGATTCGGGTTATGCCAGTAAACTGGTCCAGCAGGGCTGGGAAACCATTACCGAAGCCCTTAAGGTTGGCGGGAATACAAATATGTTGAACCGATTGTCCAATCCGGCGAAAATCAAGGCCTTTCAGCTGTCTGAAGAATTGAAAGAGATCATGCGCCCTTTGTATGAGAAGCATATGGACCGGATTATCACAGGAGAATTTTCCACTGAAATGATGAAAGACTGGGACAATGAAGATGCGGATTTGCTGAAATGGCGCGAAGAGACAAACTCCCTCGCTTTTGAAGTGTCGACACCCACTACCGACGAGATTGATGAACAGGCCTTTTTTGACCATGGAATTCTAATGATTGCAATGATCAAGGCCGGGGTGGAACTGGCGTTTGAAGCCATGACAGCCGCAGGTATGAAGGAAGAGTCCGCCTATTATGAGTCATTGCATGAAGTGCCGTTGATCGCCAACCTGATTGCCCGTAAGAAATTGTACGAGATGAACCGTGTCATCTCTGATACGGCTGAGTATGGCTGTTACCTGTTTTCACAGAAAAGCGTGCCACTTCTCGCAGATTTTATGAGCAGGATGGATAGCGACGTCATTGGGAAAGGTATGGCGTCAGCGGGTAACGGTGTGGATAACAAGCAGTTGGATAGTATCAACCACAAGATTCAGAACCACCCTGTGGAAAAGATCGGCGTGATGCTGCGGGAGTACATGAACAAGAATCGCGATTAAGAACTAATCGCAACTGTATTTCAGGAGACCGGAAGCCTGTTTTCCGGTCCGAATTACCAGGCTCGGACCATGCAGATCACCATTTCTGACCTTCATTTTCAGATCAACCCCAGGCGATCCCTGATCATCGACGGATGGGAACTGCAGGATGGGGAAAGCGCCATTGTCTGTGGCGCAAACGGCAGCGGCAAGTCGGCCTTCTCTCGCCTGTTGACTGGGAAGTTGCCGGTCACGACCGGGGAGATCCGTTTCAGTTGTCCTGAAAAAGTGGCCCATGTCAGTTTTGAACTGGAATCCGAAATTCTGGCTGAAGATCGTTACAACAATGACAGTGAGTTCATGGAAGGCGGGGTGGATCACGGCCGGACAGCCGCTGAAATTATCGGTCCGGGACAGAGCCGCTCCTCAATCTGTCGTCTCCTGGGAATTGACTATCTGCTGGACAGACCCTTTAAAGCCATTTCAACCGGTGAAGCACGGAAGGTGTTGATTGCCAGGGCTCTGCTGAATGAACCGCAACTACTGATTCTGGACGAACCCTTTAATGGTCTCGATATCAGATCGCGACAGGAGATGCACCAACTGTTCAATCAGTTGGTTGAACAGGGGACCCAACTTCTACTGTTCGATTTCTACCACGACGACCTGCCCGCATCCATCGATCACCTGGTCCATATCCATGAGGGGAAAATCAAACTGCAGGGACCCCGCCGAAAAATCACGGCCTCATCAGAGTGGAAAGCAGTGACAGGTTATCAGGTTCAGTTGCCTCACCATCTGCCTGACTGCTATCAGTACGAGGATCTGCCACCCGACATCCCCTTCGTGAAAACGGTCGATCTGGAAGTTGCCTATGAAGGGAAACTCGTTTTCAAAGGGCTGAACTGGACCTTTCAGCGGGGTGAACAGTGGCGGATATCCGGGCCCAATGGTTCAGGAAAATCGACCCTGCTCAGCATGATTTCGGGTGATAATCCAAAGGCTTATGGAAAGGACATTACCCTGTTTGGTGTTAAGCGAGGTAGTGGTGAAAGCATCTGGGATATCAAGCGACATTATGGGCTGATGAGCTCTTCTTTGCACCGGGATTACCGGGTGTCCGCATCGGTGCTGGAGGTGGTCGTTTCCGGCTTTTTTGACTCCATCGGCCTTTATGACAGACCCACTGAATCACAGTGGCGGATTGCCAGGGAGTGGCTTGAACTTCTGGGGCTGAAGGACAGGGCGCAGACCGCATTTTCCATCTTGTCCTTTGGCGAACAGCGACAGGTGCTGATAGTGCGGGCCATGGTCAAGCTGCCGATGATCCTCTTGCTTGATGAACCCTGTCTGGGTCTGGACGCCGCGAATCGGGCTCTGGTTCTGAATCTGGTTGACTACATCGTCTCCCATAGCCAGACACACCTGCTGTTTGTCAGCCATGACTACCAGGATGAGCTGTCCTGTCTCAACCGCAGCCTGGAACTTGTACCCGAAGGGGAACACTACAAGGCTGTCATATCCTCTATTTAGATAGGAATCGCCCGGCGACTTTTGCCCTCTTTTTCTCATATAGCTCACAGCATACGTCTGCGGAGCAACTTATCAGACAATTTGTCACTGTTCCCAGATCTAAAACGGATTATCAGTCAGGGAAAGATAAAATGCTGGAAAGGCTTAATTCTTCATCAACTTCCGGACAAAGTAAAATCAATACTTGACACCGAAAAAGCAAGTTCTTATAATCCCGAAGGAATTACACATTTTCAGAGGTTGTAACCCGATTTGAACAGACCTCAGTAATCAGTAAGTAGCTGAGGGGAAAACTGTTTTTCAAAAATCCATACTCAGGAATGTAATGCTTATGAAACGCGCGCTCTGGTTTCTTTTTTTCTTAATGTTTCTGAGTTCCAATCAAATTTTTGGTCTGATTCCGGATCGAAGAGAATCAAAAGGCGATGAGGAGTTTGGCTGGGTGGTGGCGCCAACACCGATGATTATTTCAGGTATTGGAGCGGCTGTACCGGTTCTGGGAATGTTATCCAATGCATACAAAACCACAGATCTGATGGGTATGAAAACGCTCCCGGGAGGGGATTTTGACATGCAGTTGCTGATTGTCGATCAATTGCCGTTGTTCACGGAACACGTCCTTTTACAAGCCGGCACGATGCAGGGACTCTTGCCGGTGAAGTCTTACAGACGAGGAATAGATTCCGACAAAGATGATTTTACGCAACCTTTATTGGAACAAAGCGGAACTATAGGCAATCTCAGATTGCTTTTTTATGAACAGAGAATTCGTCTCTTCTATAATCAATTTAGCTTCATCAGCGCCACAAAAAAGGTCTTTGATTCTGAAGGGAATGAATTTAAAAATGTTGACACGTCAGATGTCACCTATAACCAACATGAATTTGGTACCATATTAGATTTTACTGATAATCGTACGGATCCCAGAAAGGGCGTCAGATTTGGATTCAGGAGAAATTTTCCTGAGAATAATGAAAAAATGCTGAGCGACACCTACGTCACAGATTTTAATCTCTCTTTTTTCATCCCCATTTTCGAAAACGATACCCTGGTGTTCAATTTTTATCGCTCAGACGCAACCGTAACCAGGGAAGGATTAGTCGATGAAACGGTTCTGAGGCAGCTAATGAGTTTGGGTTGCCAGTACAGTTCTGAATATGATGCCTGTGTGGCTGCAGAAACCAAAAGAATTAACGAACAGATATCGGCCAATACGTATGGAACCGCCTCCAGTCTCGGTGGAGCGAACAGGCTGCAAGCTTATGACCAGGGCCGGTTTAAGGCGGGTCACGCGACATATCGAGGTGTAGAATACCGGTTTAATTTCTCGACCGCAGAAACACCCATCAATTGGTATTTATTGGGCGGGCTGAAGACAATCTTCCAACTGGCATTTTTTGCTGAACAGGGCACCGTTAACGACCATACAGACCAGCTAAACAGCAATTTCAAGTCTTCCTACGGCATTGGCTTAAGAACCATTATATCGGGAATTGTATACCGATTTGACCTGGCAATGGGTGATGAGGGAATTAAACCAACCATTTTCTTTTTCTACCCTATGGACTTAGAGCCAGTGGGCGGTTAAAAGAGAGAGCTGTCTTGAAACATATTAACGAATGGGACGAACGTGTGGAATATCATTAAATATGGACCCAATCTCAAATTAGTGCGACTGCAGGTGAGACTGTCCTGGCCACTGATCAAGTGCGGGAAGAAACTCAGCGCTGTGCCGGTGCTGAAATGGATTATCTATCCGTTCTTCAAACGAGCGTACAATGAGCTGACCTCCATTCCCATCCATGTCAATATTGAAGCGCCGGATAGTGTGGTGTTGCCAATGAATCTGGTGGAACGGCTGGTGGCTGAGATCGATGAGATCTTCCTGATGGATGAATGCCATTGCGCGGGGGTTAAGAATAGGCAGAGTCCCCGTTTGAATATTGGGTGCATGGCCTTTGGGCCTTCCACGGCTCGCATTCATCCTTCACATGGACGTCGGGTCAAGACTGAGGAAGCAGTCGCACATGTTCGTAAAGCTGCTGCAGAAGGATTGGTAGCAAATATAGCTCACGTATGGATCGATGCCCTCGCGTTTCAGTTACCCAAATTCAAGCGGCTGCTGTTCATGTGTTTCTGTGACGATGATCAATGTATTTACCGAACCTTTATGAAACGCAGGGGACCCTCCCTGGATCAGGCCTATCAGAAACTTCCCGGGCTCTCTGTGCAGGTGGATGAATCGAAGTGTGTCGCTTGTGAGACCTGTCTTGAAGAATGCTTTGTTTCAGCCATCACCATGCAGGGAGAGGTTGCCTCGGTAGGCAACGCCTGCACGGGGTGTGGTCTGTGTGTCAGACATTGTGCGGAAGGCGCCATCTCGATGACCATGGAAAATGAAGACGCTGTGTTCAAGCAGCTGCTGGACAGAGTCAGGGAGATATCGGATCTACCTCTGAGAATCGATCAGGATCAATCAAGAAAGCAAATTCTTTAAAGAGGAAAACGGTGATGAAACTAAGCCGGATTGAACGTGATGCTGGGCTGTTGCACCTGATGTTCACAGTCATCTGTGTGAGTGTGCTGATGCTGCCACTGGGGCTTCCGGTGGGGCTGAAGATGCTTATGCTGGTGGTGCTCTATAATATTTTCACGCCGGTTTTTGGGCGGCGATATCCAAACGAGGAATGGATCGACATCTGGATGTTTGCCTTTATCACCAGTTTGTTTCAAGTGATGCCGGACTGGTTTTTGTCAGCCCAGTTGGGTGTGCTTGTTTTCCCCGAAGACGGCTTCTTCAAAATAGGTGACGTCTCAGCTTATATGGCCGGTTTATGGACGATTCCACTGTTTATGATCATCTTCATCGGAAAAAGAATTAAAGAACGATTTTCCGAAACTGCTGCCTTATGGGGGGTGGCTGGTTCGTCCCTGCTGATCTTTGGCATATCTGAAGAGACTATGTGGCTAATTCCCTCATGGTCGGCGGTCAATGTGACCATGATTGGGCATATTGCGGTCTATCTGCTTGTCCCTGAGATAATTCTGGGATTGTCCGCCTACCTGGCCTATGAAGCGATCAAGACACGAAGTCATTGGCTGAAGATTCCGGCCGCGTTCCTGATCATGCTGCTATACACCGGTGGACTCTCCATTTTCTATTTTCTCGTTGAAAAGATCATCCTGTCCTCCTGACCCTGAGAATTATTTCACGTAACCCCTCACCAGCACCGATTCTTTCGTTTTTTACCTGCTCGGCTTGACAAACCAGGATGCCATCGTTATTGTCTGTGAAAACGTTTTCATAATAATTCTCAGATCATAAAAAAAAGAAATGGTTCGTCTTGCTGATATTGCCAAAATGGCGGGAGTGTCCAACGCTACCGTCTCAAGGGTTCTCAATAAAACCGCTGTGGTTGATAAAACAACCCGGCAGAAAGTTTTGACCGCCATTGATAAAACGGGATACAAACCGAACCTGTTGGCCAAAGGACTGCGAAGGAAAGACAGTCGTCTGCTCGGGCTCCTGGTTCCGGAGATTCACCATCCGACGTTTTCACTCATCATCCAGTATATTGAACGATATGCGTACCAGCACGATTTTAACCTGCTTTTGGGTAATACTCAATCCAATGCTGAGAGAGAACTGTCGATTCTGAATGATATGCTGAGCCGTAATATCAACGGTGTGATCTCACTGAGAGTCTCTGTCAATAGCAGGCTGGCTGAATCCTTGAAAGACAGCAAAGTGCCATTTATTCTGATTGATCGGGCGACTGAACAGAGCGACTTTCCCTATGTGATGACGGATAATTATCGGGCCGGACGGATGGCCGCCGATTATCTTTTACGCTGTGGTCACAAACAGATCGTTTGTGTGACGGGGCCCCTGGATACGTCTGTGGCTGAAAATCGTCTGAAAGGATTTCGTGATCGACTGCATGAAAGTGGTCTCGAATTGCCGCAAGAGTGGATTATCGAAGGGGATTTTACCCTGGAATTTGGAAAAAAAACCGCTCCGGAAATTGGACAGCTGAAAGATAAGGTAACCGCCATCTGGGCGCAGAATGACCCCATGGCGATTGGGATCATGAATGGTTTGCTTCGTTCAGGATTTGAGCTTCCTAGTGAGCTGTCCGTGATGGGAATGGATGATATTGATCTGGCCACTCTGGTTGTTCCCAGTTTGACGACGATTCGTCAGCCCTTTGCCAAAATGTGCGAATTGGCCGTCTCACAGTTGATGCAACCCGGGAATGACCAGCAGAATCGAACCATGCTCATGCCTGAGCTGGTGGAAAGGGAGTCGGTGGCTCAGATTGATATGAAAAGTTAAGTGAGATTCGATTGATGTAAACGTTTTCATATCAATTTAGCCGAGGATAAGAGATGAAAAAAGTGATTAATTTTGGATCGCTGAATATCGATCATGTTTACCAGGTAGACCACCTGGTAGAGCCTGGCGAAACCATAGTGGCAAAATCATATCAAGTATTTCCGGGAGGAAAG
>Ga0075122_10001106_pt1 | contig 19837 bp, 22 predicted proteins | sample AntAceMetag02UKB_FD_69790 | JGI IMG/M metagenome (GOLD analysis project Ga0075122, IMG submission 69790) | Saline lake microbial communities from Ace Lake, Antarctica - Antarctic Ace Lake Metagenome 02UKB | ecosystem: Environmental > Aquatic > Non-marine Saline and Alkaline > Saline | place...
GAAGGTGAAGGTGAAGGTGAAGGTGAAGGTGAAGGTGAAGGTGAAGGTGAAGGAGAAGGTGAAGGTGAAGGTGAAGGTGAAGGTGAAGGTGAAATTTCGTACACGGAGGGTGATGATGCTTCGGATAGAGTGTATTTCTGCAAAGCCCTTCGGCAAACGTTCACGCCTACAGAGACGTTTGAGGCAAGAGAAATACGACTGAAGCTATATCGCGATGGAGGTTTTACCTCTGAATGTATGGTCTCCATTTGTTACGTGGATCCGGATCCTGTTTCTAATGGACAATATCTTTCAGTGGGAACCTTTGACGGACACACCCTGACCACCGATACTCAGGGTGAGTGGGTGACGTTAGACATAGAGGATTGTATCCTTCAAGCCGGGAGAGAGTACTACGTCATGATTGGCGCGAATGGTAATCTCTACTGGCGCTATGATAGCACGAACCCTTTGTACGAAGGCGGAGAGGCCTCTTGGTTCACTTGCTATGGATCATGGGCTCCAATGAGTGGCGACTTTATGTTCGCTATTAACCCAGGTGAAGGTGGAGGTTGTCTGGTAATCCCAGACGTTTATGGGCAAGGATGGTTCGCCGCGTCCCTCGCTCTCGACGTCAACTTCAATTCGCACACCGTTGCAATCTCGGATCAATCGGTTCCTGAAGGATTCGTTGTTCGAACCGAACCTGCGCGTGACGAGTGTGTTTTCGAGGACACGGACATCACGATGTATGTGTCAGAGTCTACTACTCCCAGTTTTCCTTCCGAAGGGCTTGTCGCTTACTACAAGCTGGATGAGACCGATGGTAGCCGGATAGATGCAAGTGGCGGAAACAGCCTAACTCCAGTAGGTTGTCCTGGTTACACTTCCGGAAAAACTTCCAATGCAATAACGACATCGCAGAACAACTATGTTCGAGACGATGGCGCGGGCGGAGGAAGTGTCTCCATAAACCATCAGCAGTTCTCTTACAGCTTTTGGATAAAGGGGAGCGGCGCTACTGGATATGTGCTAGGCAAAGGCATGGAAACTGCAGAAACTGGCTTCTATGTCAAGAACGATGAAAGCTATCGGTTACAAGGATGGTGCAAAAACACACAAAACAACTATGCCTTCGTAACCATGGCCAGCTCTACATCCGGAGTCTATGACGGGGCCTGGCACCACGTAGTAATAACGTGGGACCTAGAGCAACCTGATACGGACAAAGTTAAGTTCTACCTCGACGGCTCTGCCTACACGACCGGATATACATACGGGTGGAATTCCGACTCAATCCCAGCAGCTAACACTACAAACGGATTTTGGATCGGAGACAAGTATGCCGGCGGACAGACAAACATGTCTCTAGCAATCGACGAAGTTGGAATCTGGAATCGCGCCCTTACCCCCGAGGAAGCTTATTCCCTTTACTACAATGAGTTGACTTACCCAGAACAACCAGCCCTGTGAGTCTTGACTGCTAATCCACTCCCACGCGGAGTCTCGGGCCTAAGAACCTGGGGCTCCCAAAAGTGTTAAGTTGATGTAGTTAAAAATAACGGTAGAAAGCAGGAAAAGAAAATGAAAAACCGTTGCGCGTATTGATCTGGCAAGAGGAGTATGTTTTGGAGAATGTATGCATAAAAGTGCATACCTCTAGTAGTTAATTCTAATCGGACGGGAGCTCCGGGCCTAAAAATCTGGGGATTCTAGAATGCTAAATTGACGTAAAAAAACGAAAGTAGAAAGAAGGATACTGCAATGAAGAACTTGAGATTGTCTACGATTTTGATGATGTGTGTACTTGTGGCGTGTAGTGGTGTGTTGGTTGGGTGTGAGGCAACTGTTCCGGACGTGATTGGTTACACTGAGAGTGCGGCGAAGTCAAGAATCACAGGAGCGAACCTAAAGGTTGGGTCTATTAGCCAGAGGTATAGTTCAACCATTGCTGTCGGGAGAGTTGCATGGCAATATCCACCAAGTGGGAGAACAGTTGATATCAACTCCTCTGTTAATTTCGATCTCAGTATGGGTCCGGAACCTACGGCGGAGCTCATACTTAATGAAGACACATCTAGCGATCACATCGCTAGTGCCACCCTTGCCAGCGGTACGAAATACGACTTCTGGGTACAACGGGATGCCAACGGGGACCCTCTGTATATATCCGATATTGAGATGTCCCTTCACGACGGAACCAATATGTACGCTCAGGTGGATCCCCTTGGAAGAATATCTTTTGCTAGGGGGCAAAACGGGCATAGCATTAGGGTTCATTTCTACCTAGAAGGTAATCGGGCTGACGTTACCTTTTTTGACCCTTTTGGCAACTCGCATCGAGGAATACTTGACGCCAGCCTACTACTCCAAGGAAGTCCCTCAAAGAGCCTGGGTGGAGATCTGCTTAAATCCAATTGGGTTACGACACATTCCGGACTTGTATTCGCTCCGAAGGATGCAACAGACGTCGCATGCGATTTCGTATATGCCACCTCCACTCTGTATGGAGTTCATGAGACCATCGTCGGCGTTATTACTTTGGTTGGGTGTGTTGGGTCTGTCATCTTTGATGCTGTCACGTTTCCTACCCTAGTCGAGAGTATCGCTGGATGTGCCGGCTCATATGCCTTGGGGCACGTTGTAAGTGAAACCATAGTCGATGGCTCACAGTATCTCGCGGACCTTGCCCTCGACTGTGACTACGATACTCAACATCTAGAAGGAGACTATGCTCCAGAGGATCCACCAACGACCGGCGACATTTTTCTTGGGAGCGGAGAAGTTCACGTCACGCTAACATGGGATAACTCCACCGATGTCGATCTCCATATTACTGAGCCGGGAGGTGAAGTGATCTGGTACGAAAAACCGACAAGTATGTCTGGCGGGCAATTGGACGTAGATAACATCGATGGGTACGGGCCGGAAAATATCTTTTGGCCAGAAAGTGGCGCTCCTATTGGTACGTATCGAGTTGAAGTGGTCTACTTTGACAGCTATGAAAGAGGCCCCAGCGACTATTACGTGACCGTGCGATACGGATCTACGGTTCGTGAATACAGCGGAACGCTGTATGCAGACGGCGAGAGAAATTTGGTTACCACGTTCGCTCACAACTGACCACTAATCCATCTCTATGCGGAGCCCCGGGACCAAAAACCTGGGGCTCCTGAAACGTTAAGTTGACTTGGAAAAAATGCAAAAAGAAAAAGAGGAAAAAAAGAGGAAGGAGAAAGTAATTAGTGCACCAAATTGATTTGGGTAGGAGCGCAGCCCAGAGTCTTTTTCTTGCGGTTAAAAATGGTGTATTGGCGGCCGTTAAGAGCTATATTAAGTCTGGTGGAAACCCAAACCCGGAGCTCGATGGGGTATCTCTTATTAGCCACGCCGGACACAACAGAAGATGGAACATTGTAGCGTATCTGAAAAAGAAAGGAGTAACATATAATCTCGATATTCCAAAAAGCAAGGACAGGATGGACCCAAAAGAAATACCCTCAGGAAGAGAAGGCAGAAGAAAGGGAAGAAAAAAAAAGGCTACTAGAAGTTTCAGACATTAGTTTGCTAACCTCATCTATACTACCAAAAAGGAGCCACCATGTATAAGGACTGGACCGCTATTTGCAAAATCGTAGAACGCCACATGCTATGGGCAGTTGCCACACTTGACCTCGACTCCAAAATGGGGGAGCGCTTCATAAAAGCATTCCCCGAATACTTTTCCGAAGAAGAGAGCCCTGGACCATACCCGCTTTCACTTATACGCGAAGAAGGCCACAAGGCTGGACCTGAGAGCGATGAACATACTGATGGAGATATGCTTCCGGCAACATATGACTCTCTTCCTAAATGGATGTCCACTCTTTCCTTCGATATTTCGGGATGCAACTCAGGACTAGGTGACCTTTCGAAACTTCCGGAAGAAATTGACCCAAAATCAAAACAAGGCGACGTAGTCAAATATCTCAAGTATAACTTCGTGGTAATCGAGGTTAACATGAGTCTCGACGAAATGACACTTGTTCCTGCTGAAAATATTGCTATCGGCCTCTAACCCGTATTCAAGCGGAGTCTCGGGCCTAAGAACCTGGGGCTCCTTCCTTTTTTTTTCTAGTTATGTATGAAAGTATATTCATATTATATTCAATTAAAAACCATATTAAAATATTATTAGATTCCTCTCACATCTAATTCGTTGTTGACCACAGCTACCGTTTGACTTGCAAAATAAATAAATGGTCCTATTGATATTCCTGCTATTTTTTTTCTTAAATGCTTTAGCTCTTTTTTTGGGATTCCGTCTTGATCTCCCAGAATAAATGCGCAATCTTTTTTTATTTTTACTTCTCTTAAGGGTTCTCCCTTTTTATCCAGGATAAAACATTCTACTCCCGAATCTTGCAAATTTTCTATAACTCTTTGTAGCGATCTTTTTTCTATAAAACAGCCTGGAAATACTTCTTTTTTTTCGCCTTCCTTATATTTGTAAAGTAATTTTTTTATTAGATTGCCTACGTCTTTTTTTGATATTACCGACTCGTCTTTTATTGTTATCTCTATATGCTTTGGCGGGTCTGGCATTCCGTATAATAAAAAATGGAATGTTACATCTTTTCTGAAGCTATTAGATAGATAAACCGCCTGAATGAAGGAATGTATCGCTATGTCTATTCTCCCAGCTTTCATTAAATTCCCTTGAGATATGGTCTTTCCAGATGTTGTGCCTTCTTTTGAAAAATATATAAAATGTCTCATATTTATTCTAATTAAAGGCCATTAATAAGATTTTCGTCTTCTTATACTAGTAAGTTGATACAAAATATACAAAAAACTTAAAAAAGAAATTTTGCAATATTATATATGGAAACATTGGTTTTCTCTTTTCTTAATTTTAAGAAATGATAATTAAATACGAGGTTAAAAAAAATGACAGAAGAAGAAATAACAACTACGGAAGACGAAGCTGCTGAAGAAGCTGTGGAAGAAGAAAAAGCTGAAGTTACTGAAGAACCTGCTGCTGAGGAGTCAGAAGAAGCTGCTACGGAAGACGAATCTGCTGAGGAACCTGAAGCTGAAGTTGCTGAAGAATCTGAAGAATCTGAAGATGAAAAGTCTGAAGATGAAAAGTCTGAGGATGAAGCTGAAGAGTCTGAAGATGAAAAGTCTGAGGATGAAGCTGAAGAGTCTGAAGATGAAAAGTCTGAGGATGAAGCTGAAGAGTCTGAAGATAAAACTGAATAAGTTTTATAATTTTTTATTTTATTTTTATAATTTTCAATGGAGGAGATTCTCCATTAACTTTTTATTGTAGTTTTAGAAGTTATCTAATTTTTCCAAAAAATCTCCAAGCCCCTAGAGAATTTTTAATTATTGCTCTTGAACTTCTAAAGCATTTCCATAATGTTTATTATAAATATGGCTCCCAACATTCCTCACAGCAGTTTTCCAATTATCTTGATCTGAATTCTCAGAAAATTGCTCCGAAAGTTCATAAGCTCGTTCCTCTAATTTACTATGAATCTTTTTTACAAAAGTGTTCTCATCTGCACCTAACTCATAGCGTACCCACCTCGCAATTCTACTGCGAATAACTCCATAGTTTTCATTAGATAATGCCCCCTTCTCCCTACAAGCACCAATTACAGAATTTTCAATTCCATCTATATCAGAATCAACTTCATAGTGAAAAGTAAGATACTCAAATATCTTTCTCATAACTTCTAAATCTTCCTCTCTCTCAGGCTTTCTAAATACCATACAAAATAATTAAATAACAACTTTATAAAAATTATTGTGATTAGAATCTTATCTAGTCCTAATCTCAACAATCTTTCACCTAAAAGTTTTCTCTCATTGGTTTTTAGAAATTATCTAATTTTTCCAGGCATCTTTGACTGCTCTGGCTACTACGTCAATTAATCTCGGGTCAAATGGCGTTGGAATTATGTAATTGTTTCCAAATATAAAGTTTCTATTATTATATACTCTCTTAACACTTTCTGGAATATTTTCGTCTCTTGCTAATTTGGCCAGAGCCTCTGATGCGGCAACTTTCATCTCCATTGTTATGCTTTTTGCTTTTGCATCCAAAGCTCCCCTGAAAATATACGGAAAGCCTAAAACGTTATTTATCTGATTTGGGTAATCTGACCTGCCCGTTGCCATAATATAGGGATTATCTCCCAAAACTTCTTTTACGTCCTCTGGAAAAATCTCTGGGACTGGATTTGCCATTGCAAAGATTGCAGGATAATCATTCATTGACTTTACCATTTCTTTTGACAGCATTTTTCCTTTAGAAACTCCGATAAAAACATCTGCATTTTTCATTGCTTCAGTAAGTGTTTTTGCATTTGAATCAATCACGTGTTTAGCCTTAAATGCATTTATATTGTTTCTATTTTTTGTGATTATGCCTTTACTATCCACCATGAATATTTTTTTTGCTCCTGTATTTTTTAACATATCCGCGATTCTTATTCCGGCAGCTCCTGCCCCATTTATTACGATTCTTAGATCTTCTATTTTTTTATTCGATAAAATTAGATAATTTCTCACTGCAGCTAAAACTATTATTGCTGTCCCCCATTGGTCGTCATGAAAAACTGGTATATCTAACTCACTTTCTAACCTGTCCTCTATTTCGAAACACTCCGGCGCCTTAATATCCTCTAAGTTTATTCCTCCATACATTGGGGCAATTGCCTTTACTATTTCAATAAATTTTTCTACGTCTAGAATTCCGTCTTTTCTTACGTTTTCAATTGGAACTGGCCAGGAGTTTACTTTTCCGAACCTTTTGAAAAGAACTGCTTTTCCTTCCATAACTGGTATACTTGCTCTTGCCCCTATATCGCCGAGTCCTAAAACTGCTGAACCGTCGGTTACTATTGCTACTGTGTTGCTCTTGTTTGTGTAAATATTTACTGAATCAGGATTTTTGACAATTTCATTGCAGACTTCTGCTACACCGGGCGTATAACTAATCGATAAATCTTTTTGAGTTTCTAGAGGGGATTTTAATTCTATATTTAATTTTCCTCCAATATGTGCCTTTAAAATTTCTTCTTTTGCAAGTTTCATCTGTTAAGATGTTTAAAGAAGTTTAAAAGTTTTGCTGGAAAAAGATTGCGATTAAACCAATCCGCACTGTTCTCTTAATTCATTCAATTCTTTTTGAGCGTCGCTATTTGGATCACTTACCATTTCGCAGACGCCTTCTCTTTGTTCTTCAATTATTTTTTTAAGTGCTGTATTTTCACAAGCGTCCACAATTTGCACCCTTAATTCCTCTGCATCTCCCTCGAATTCATCAAGTTTTGAACAATTTCCATCTCTTATTTGAGCTACTGTTTCTTCCATCTCTGTTATATTTATTGCCTCTATTGATGCCTTTAAGTCAAGCCCTTTTTTTATTGTTATTCCGGCATAGATACCTGCGCCTATTACAACTAATATCATTATTGTTAAAATTATTAAAATTATTTTTGTCACCGTCTTCATATTTATATTAATTCAATTTTGTTTTTAAGGGTTTGGAATTATAAGTTTTTTAAAAAAGGCATTGTTCTATTGTCATAATCGTTAAAAAGCTTTTTTTGCTTTTTGTTTTATGGATGAGATTCTAATACTTGCGGATCCCAAGTCTCCTTCATGGGAATTTGCAAAAGGTGTGGCAAAAAAAATCAGTGATGATTACAGTAACGTTGTACTTTGCAAAGTTATAATACAACGATTTAATGATGGTGAGATTAAACCAATTCTTGATGGTAATGTTAGGCAGAAGGACGTGTTTTTTATTCATGATTCTTCTAAGCCTTCTCAAGAGTGGTGGGTTGAATTAATGCTTGTTAATGATGCCCTCAGGCGAGCTTCAGCTTCTGGTATTACTAATGTACTTCCATATCTCCCGTACAGCAGGCAAGATAGAAAAGATCAATCACGAGTTCCAATTTCCTCTAAGGTTTTGGCGGATACTATTTCTCTTAACGCTACTAGGGTTATTACTATGGATTTGCATGCTAATCAAATACAAGGATTTTACAATGTTCCCGTTGATACACTTGAGAGCTTCAATACTGCTTGCGAGTATATTTCAAAAAGTATTGATTTAAAAAACTTAGTTGTTGTTTCCCCAGATATTGGGGGAGGAAAAAGAGCAAGAAAATTTGCGTCACTACTTGAGAAGCCCCTCATACTTACCGATAAAGAACGAGTAATAGACGGTGAAATTGAGAATATGTATATTATGGGCAACGTTTCTGGTAAAGACGCTCTTGTAGTTGACGACTTGGTTGATAGCGGTGGCACACTAATTGAGGTTGCAAAAAGGCTAAGAGAAAAGGGAGTGAATCGTCTTTATGTTTATGTTACGCATCCCGTTTTTAGTAATGGGGCCAGTTTAAGATTATCTGAAATTTATGATACAGTATATATAAGTGACACAATTCCTTCGAAGGTTGAGCATAAAATTGAAATTATTAGCATGGTTAATATTTTTGCAGAAGCTATTTATCGTGCCAATAAGGGATTGTCTATTTCTAAATTATTTAAGTAAACCAACAATATTACTTAAACATCTCTCCTATGGGGTTTTCAAAATCTTTATTTATCTTTTTTACTCTTTTTCTTTTTTTATTATCAAACTCTTTTAGTTGTTCCTCTAGCTCTTTTCTTATTTGATCCATCGGATCTCCGTTGTGCTTGATATAAATATGTTTTAGCCAGACGAATATTTCATGAAAATGTTTTTCTTGCTCTAGCCAAACCTTGCTATTATTTTCTAATTGCAAAAGTGGATAAAATGACAATATTCTTTCTTCTCTATCCGTTCCTATTAAGTCTGTATAAGATATCTTCCTTTTTTCTTCGGCTCCCAAATGACCTTTTAGTTTTTCACTAATTTCCCTTATTTTGTCTTTAATATTAAACATCCTTTTTTTTGGGAGGGAGAGTGATGTTTCACGAATTGCGTTTTTTCTAATTATCTCTTTTTTTATTCTTCTGTTTTCTGTTGTGATTGCTTTATTTAAAGATTCTAAAAGTTCATTTAAGGTCACTTTTTTGAATCTTGACATTGGGCTCTTTGGGATTAGTTCGGGTATTTCATCTTCAAGCTCTATTCTTTCTAAAATCCTTTTTCTAATATCTTCTTTTCCAAATAAAATATCATCTATACTTTTTATGTAATCATTTAACAATATTTCCGACTTGATTCTTAAGAGTAACGCTGCTGCCAGAAGAACCTGACTTGAGAGAAAAAAATCTCCCTCCTCTACGTCTTTTATTACCTCTAGATATTTATCTGCTAAAATTGCTATGTCTATATCCCATGGGTCTAGTTCTTCTGTGTTAATTAAATCATAAATTATTTCTTGCCATCTCATTTCTGGCTTAAATAATAAATCATGCATTTGCTCCTGCTTGGCGTTTGTTTTTTGTTTTGGGAATGTAAAACTTTTGTATTTTGGAAACTCTGATATTAGTGGGAAATTTTTTAAGGGTGAATAATCTTCTCTTTTCATATTTAGTAAAGATTATCTTGATTTTTAAGGATTTTGGGGGCCAAAGATTAATATAACATCAGGGTTTAGAGAAGTTTTTGCGTAGTTTTAATAGAGATCGTAATTGAGCATTTATTTTTTATATTTTTGTAATATAGCTTTTTTTAGGTTTTTCCAAATCGTTACTATAAATATTATCGTTCCAATAATAACCAATGCATAGTAAGTTACTATCAACAATACATGGCTAATACTTGGCCATATATTTGCAATGTTTAATGCTAAGATTATAACAAATGCGAATGTAATAAGATCTCTAGAAGAATATTGGTCCTTGTTTATGTTTATTAATTTCGTCCCTACAGTTTTTGACTTTAATATTAGGTATATTATAACTATGTAAAAAATAATTATTGATATATATGGTGCTATTGTGTGCGGGATTCTTTCTGGGAGTAGCAAGAAAAAAGTACCAACATATAGAATAAATAGGTAAATGAACACTATGGTAAAACTCCTCTTATTAAATTCAAATAATTTTATATCTGTTTTTCTTGACATATAATATAATCCTGAAATGAGTAATAATGTTCCGACAACAGAAAGGTTTGAGCTTATTATATCGAAGTTATTTCCATTTGCTATAAAAGTACTCACTAAAAATAGGAATAGTATTATTAGTATTGTTTTTTTTCTTGTCTTTTTTAGAATCGGCTTATGCTTAATAATCGCTTTTTTTGTCAATACTTCAAATACTAGGATTGGAAGAATGAACGACATTATGGGATGCCAGAAAAAAACAAGGATTAAAAACTCTGGAATAGCAATTCCAAAAATTGCTCCAATGCCTGGTCCCGCGGAATTAATATATCCTGCCCATAAAACTTTTGTAATCCATGATTCATATAAAGCAAAAATAACCCCAAGGAGATAGAGCTGGTACAAAGATGTCTTTTTGAATTTTAACGCGATCCATAAGAAAAATAACACATGACATAAATATAACGGAAAAGTTATAAGTATTCCCCATCCATTAATAAACCAACTCTGGGATGCTCCTGAAAAAACTTCTGCAAAAAACATTGATAAACATCCTATTAATAATATTGGGAAAACTTTACGCATAAATGTGATTATAATAGAAGCTTATTAAATTTTGTTATTTTGGGGTTATTCTTCTTTAACTGTTCCTTCCTTTTCTGGAACTTCGTGGTCTACTACTTTTATCAAGTCTGTAACTTTATCTCCCATAGCTAACTTTACTATTCTTACGCCTTGAGTTGCCCTACCCATAACCCTAATGTTTTCTAATCCTGTTCTTATGACTATTCCTTTTCCTGTTGTGATAATTATGCTGTCGTCTTCATTCACAGATACTGTTGTTACGACATGCTTTGTTTTGTCCGTTGTTTTTATGTTTTTTACTCCCTTCCCTGCTCTTGCGGTTTTTCTATAATCTTCAACTAGAGTTCTTTTTCCATATCCGGTTTCTGTGATTGTTATTATCGCTTGCGTGTTTAATATTTCTAAACTTACTACCTCATCTCCTTTTTCCATTTTTATTCCAGTCACTCCATAACTTGCTCTTCCCATTTCTCTAACCTTGTCTGCGTCGAACCTAATTGCCTGACCATTTCTTGTTGCAAGTAAAACTTCTTCTTTTGGCTTCACTAACTTTACTCCTATTAAAACATCTGAATTATCTGCCGGAAGATTAATTGCTTTAACTCCCGAAGCCCTTGGTTTTGAGAAATGCTTCAGTGATATTTTTTTAATCATGCCCTTCTTTGTCGCCATAAATAAAGAGTCTTCAAAATTTGATACCGAAATAACATTTGTTACTTGCTCATTTCTTAAACTTAGCATATTTACTATTGCCTTTCCTTTCCCGTATTTTTCTGCGGCTGGAATGTCATATGTTTTTAGCCATAAAAGTCTTCCACGAGTTGTAAAAAACATTAAGTAATCATGGGTCGAACAAGTGATTAGTTGATTTACGAAATCTCCAGTTGTTAATTGATTACCGATTACTCCTTTTCCGCCTCTTTTTTGCTCTTTATAACTCTGCACGTCCATTCTTTTGCAGTAGCCCTTATCTGTAATTGTAACCACAACGTCTTTCTCTTGAACTAAATCCTTTTCTTCTATTTCTCCCAACCTTTTCAGAACATAGGTTCTTCTATTGTCCCCATATTTTTCTTTTAATTCTTTTACTTCTCTTGTAATTATTTTGAGTATTTCTTTTATGTCGCCTAATATCTTCTCTAATTTTTCTATTTTAACTCTTAATAACTTCTCTTCGTCTTCTAATTTATCATGTTCTAACGCCGTTAATTGTCGCAATTTTGTTTCCATAATCGCTTTAACTTGATTGTCTGTAAATTTGAATTTGTCTTTTAATTCCTGGGTTGGATTTTTACCATATCTAATTATTTTTATAACTTCATCAATATTTTTTAATGCTACTAGCAATCCTTCTACAATTTCTAGTCTTTCTTTGGCTTTTTTCAAATCGAACTTCGATCTATTTGTGATTATTGTCTTTCTATGTCGTACATAATTTTCCATTACGTCCTTTAAGTTAAGGACTTTTGGTTGTCCCTCCACTAATGCTAAAAAATTAACACTAAATGAATCCTGGAGCCTTGTATATTTGTAGAGTGCATTTGTTACAAATTTTGAATCTGTTCCTTTCTTTAGCTCTATTACTATTCTTATTTTTCCCTTCGATGACTCGTCTCTTAAATCAGATATATCTTTTACTCTCTTATCTCTAACTAAATCGGCTATTTGTGTTACCAATGTTGCCTTATTTAGCATATATGGAATTTCGGTTATTATTATTGCCTCTCGGTTTTTCATCTGTTCTGTTGAAAGTTTTCCCCTCATAATCATTCTGCCTCTACCTGTTTTGTATAATTCTTGCATGTCTCCAAAAACCATTCCGCCAGTTGGGAAATCTGGACCTGTAACTATTTTACTTAATTCTTCGATTGTAATGTCTGGATTTTTAACGTACTCTATAATTGCGTCTGTAACTTCAGTTAAATTGTGCGGTGGAATGTTTGTTGCCATACCTACAGCGATACCTGTTGCTCCATTAAGCATAAGTGTTGGTAGTTTCCCTGGCAGAAGCGTTGGTTCTTTTAGTGAGTTGTCGAAATTTGGTACAAATTTAACTGTCTCTTTATCTATGTCCTCTAATAGCTCTGCAGAAATTGCTTTTAGTTTTGCTTCTGTATATCTCATCGCAGCCGCCGGATCTCCATCAAGTGAACCAAAATTACCTTGTCCGTAAACAAGAGGATATCTTAACGAAAAGTCTTGAGCCATTCTTACCATAGCTTCATAAATTGATGAATCACCGTGCGGATGATACTTACCCATAACTTCACCAACAACTCTTGCGGATTTTTTTGTTTGAGTATTTGGTTTTAGTCCCATTAAATTCATCGCATGCAAAATTCTTCTCTGGACCGGTTTCATACCATCTTCGATTGAAGGAATCGCACGTGAAACTATTACACTCATCGCGTAATCCAGATACGCCTTTTTCATTTCTACAGAAATTTCTGTATTAATTTCTCCCTTTGGTTGTTTTTCTAAAATAATATCTTCTTTTGGTAATTCTTCTGCCATTTTACAATTCCCCCTCCCATTCTTTAACAAATCTTTCTACGAAATCTTTGGCAAATTTGTACCTACCCTCAGCCATTTCTCGTGCCTTAATAGTCTTAAATGTTTCTGGTTTAATTTTTAATATTTTTTCATAAAAATGGTTAATTGCCGTAGTAGTTTCTGAGCCATCATAAATCTCACTGGGCATTATATTTGGATCATGAATAATTGTTTTTTTACTTCCAGCACGAGCAAGAACTCTCGCAACTACTAACGCCCCAAGCGCATCAAGCCGATCTGCATCCTGTAAAATTTCTGCCTCTTTTGTTCCTGCTCTCAAGCCCTTACTGTATCTATGAACTACAATTGCATGACAAACAGAATCAATTTTATCTTTGGGAAAATCAGCTTCGTTTAAGATATCTTTTGCCATAGTAGCACCCTCGGATGCATGACATTTAGATATATCTAACTCTTCTTTTGATCTTGCAACATCATGTAGTAATGCTGATGCCTTAATGACATCCATATCAATACTTTCTTCACCTTCAGAAATTTTTATTGCATTATTATAAACCCTCAATGTATGGTCCATGCCATGCCCCTTGTTTTTATCTCCAAAATAAGGTTGAATCTTCTTTCTTAAATTTATAAAAAATTCATCTTCCATTATGCCACTTCCTCCCCTTTATCATCTAAATATTTCATGAATTCTTCTTCTGTTAATTCTTTCTCTTTTACATCTAAGCCTTTGTATTTACACTTTCTACATTCCCACATTCCGACTTCCCCCAGAACTACTCCAACCTCATCACTTCCACATTTTGGACATTCTCTTAAATTAAATGTCTTCTCTGTCTTCTCTTTTTTTACAGGTTTTCCTTTAGATTTTTCGTATTCTGCTGGCGAATCGTACCCTTCAGTAATCCATGCCGGTGTTGCTAATTTTGATTTTTTCTTTGCCATTAAAGTTGGTTCTCCAATTTTATCAATAAATCTTCTGGGCTTTCGAATTCAATAATTTCATCCGCAAGCTCCCTTAAGTAAGTATCTTTAACGTCTTTATTTATTGCTAAGATTAATTTTTTTCCAGAAGATATTACATGTCCTATTTCCATTAATAACCCTTCACTTCTAGATTCAGACCTTACTACTGCTAAAAATGTATCATAACTATTAAGCTTGTTAAATGCCGCTCTCATTTTTTCTGCAGCAGTACCCTCTTCAAATTCCTCTCCTTCCATAAATGTGCAATAATGTTCGTGACCTAGTTTCCTTAAAACTTCATAAATTCCCCTAACTTCTTCTTTTAGCTTTCCTATATCTTCTCCTGTAACACGTTGACCAATAAAAATTTTCATTTTAAATATCTAAATCTGCCTCCTTTGCGTTTTCTGCGATGAATTCTTTTCTGCTGGCAACGTCATCTCCCATAAGCATTGAAAAAGTTGCATCTGCTTCAACCATATCTTCAATAAAAATCTTTTTTATTTTTCTAGTTTTTGGGTTCATTGTTGTATCCCACAACTGTATCGAATCCATTTCACCAAGACCCTTAAACCTTGTTACTCCACCATCAGTTACATTCAATTCCTTAATTAGCTTTTTTAATTCATCGTCTGTATAAACATAATAGTCCTTTCTTTTTCTAACTCTGTAAAGTGGTGGAAGCGCTACAAAGACATTTCCATTTTCTATTAGGTGCGGCATATATCTAAAGAAAAATGTTAAAAGAAGTGTTTTAATATGATCTCCATCCACATCTGCATCTGTCATAATTATAATTCTTTTATATCTTAATTTCGTTATATCAAAACTTTCTCCAACTCCTGCCCCAATCGCTGTTATTAAATTTGTTATTTCCTCTGATGAAAGTGCCCTCGCTGGATTTGACTTTTCTACATTTAGAATTTTACCACGTAATGGCAAGATCGCTTGAGTTTTTCTATCACGACCTGTTTTACAAGTACCTGCTGCACTGTCTCCCTCTACAATATACAATTCTGTGTCGTCAGATTTCTTATTTGAACAGTCTGCTAATTTCCCAGGGAGTCCTCCAAGTGAGAAAGCGTTTTTTCTTCTAACTAAATCCTTGGCTTTTTTTGCTGCTAGTCTTGCCTTGGCTGAATCCATTGCTTTACCTATGATTCTTTTTGCTGCTGATGGATTTTCTTCAAAAAATTCTGCTAATGCTGTAGTCGAAGCCGAATCAACATAGCCCTTAACTTCAGAATTTCCTAACTTTGTTTTCGTCTGTCCCTCAAACTGAGGATCTCCAACTTTTACACTTATAACTGCTGTTATACCTTCACGTACATCATCTCCCATTAAAGAATCATTCTTTAGTGTTCCTTTCTTTTTTGCATAATCATTTACAACTCTTGTTATTGCTGTTTTAAATCCTGATACATGGGTTCCCCCCTCTACAGTATTAATAGTGTTTACAAATCCAAAAATATTTTCTCTATATGAATTCGTATACTGGAATGCTACTTCTATTACAACTCCTTCTATCTCTCTTTTGAAGTAACATGGCTTATGTAAAACTTCCTTTGATTTGTTTAACCACTTTGCAAATTCAATTAGTCCTCCTGCCGCATAGAATTCTTTCTCTTTCTCTTGAATCTTATCATTTATAACTATTTTTAATCCTGCATTTAGAAAAGCTGTTTCTCTAAAACGTGTTTCTAAAATTTTATAATCAAATACCACTGTTGAAAAAATTTGCTTATCTGGAAAAAAAGTTATAGCTGTTCCAGTATCTTTTTCATCACACTTTCCTACTACCTCTAATTTTGTTGTGGCGTTTCCTCTTGAGTATTCTTGCCTGTGAATTTTTCCATACTTTTTTATTGTTAAAATTAATTTTTCTGAAAGTGCATTAACGCAAGATAAACCAACTCCGTGTAGCCCTCCCGAAATAGCATAAGACTTATCGTCAAACTTACCACCTGCATGGAGTTTTGTTAACGCCACCTGACAGGCCGGCATTTTATATCCTGAATGCGTATCTACTGGAATACCACGCCCATTATCCTCAACTGTCAACGAACCGTCTTTATTTATTGTAACAGTTATTTTGTCACAATGCCCGGCCATCGCCTCATCTACCGAATTGTCTACGACTTCGTAAACCAAGTGATGCAATCCATCTTTACTCGTTGAGCCTATATACATAGCTGGTCTTTTTCTTACCCCCTCGAGACCTTCTAGGACTTTTATCGAACCTGCTCCATATTCTTCTTTCTCCATAATAATATTTATAACCTCTAAGAGTAAAAATTGAGAATAGTTTATAAAGCTTTGTGTAAGATTTGTCGACGATAAAGCTAAAAGTTGATTGTTTTTACTAATTATTTCCTGTGTTTTTAGGAAATTTTTTGTGGCTTATTTTGGGTGATTTTAAGGTGATCTTGGACTATTTTCTGACTCATTTAGCTCCTCTTTACTTGGCTGATAATCAAAATAATCTGGTCCTCCTCTAAGTTTAAACCAACGATAAAAAGGATCTTCTTCTCCCCTTGGCCTTTCTTCCTCTATCTCTAATGCAGCCGCATATCTTGCATGATCATTCGTTCCAGGACCTGGAGCTGTTCCTTTCTTTAATGCCTTTTCAAATTTACGAATCATTTTTCTCCTTCCTTTTGGAGTTCTTGCGCCTACATCATAATGTGCCTGACTCTTTCTTACAATACTATCTACCCTTTCAGATCTTATTCTCTGGAATCTTTCTGATAAATCATCCCATACTCTTATTGAAAAATAAGATGTAAATGCCTGGGCTAAAAGTGAAAAATCTCCTACGTCTTCATCATAAATATGTTCATCCATAGCGTCACATAAAATTTCTCTTGCGTCCCTACAATCATTTCCGAATAAACCTGCATATTCCTCGGCTAATTTTAATACGTCTTCCCCTTCTTTAGAAAATTTTCCCAAGGAATTAATGCTGCTTCTAATTCTTCCTAAATACTCTTCCCTATATTCTGCAAATACCTCTCCCATTAAATCAAATGCTACTGACATAAAAACATTACTAAAATTTTGATTATAAATATTTATGGTGTTGATTATCTAGAATTACTTCTTCTCTTCGGCTTTTTCTACTTTTTTTTCTTTAACTTCAGCAACTTTTTCTTTTGATTCTTTTACTTCGACCTTTGGAGTTTTGATAACTTTTTTTTCTTCTATTTTTTCCACTGGTGCAACTTTCTCTTTTTTATCTTTTAAAATCCATCTAACTTTTCTTCTTTTCATTAGCATATTTTTTTTACACTTTGAAGAACATAAATGATTAATGGTTCCATCTTTCATGATCAGAGTCAATCCTCTTGGGTTATGATAATCTTCCTTACAATAAACACATTGGGGCATTTTATGTGTACGCTCCTTTTGATACTTTTGATTTTATTCTTCTTGCCTCAATTTCAGTTTCTCTAAGAATTAAAATATCTCCTAATGCTACTGGACCTCTAACATTTCTTCTCATTGAACGACCCTCATCTTTTCCTTTTTGAACTAAACATTTAACTTGAGTAATTTCTCCCCTAAAACCTGTTCTTCCTATAAGCTCTTCAACAAGTGCTGGCACCGCCTCTCCAGATGATATTCTATCGCTTCCTTTACTAGACTTTTGTGTTTGTGTTGCTTGTTTTTGTTGTGCTTTTGCCATTTTATTAATTGGTCAAGAACTTCGCTTTAAATTCTTGAATTGAAAATTTATTTTAAGCTAGCGATATCTGCTTTAGCTTCGCCTTCTTCAATTATAGCAATTGATGAAGTTGAAACTGCTAGGCCTACTGCGATTCCAAGCTTTTGTTTGCTGTCTACAGCTTGGCAAGGTATTCCTTTTTCCTTGCAAAGAACTGGTAAATGTTGTACAATTTCTTTTGGTTCAACATCTGACGCATAAGCAACAAATTTCGCTGTTCCTCTCTCGATAGCTTTCGTTACTTCGTTAGTTCCTTTTTCTATTTTGCCTGTTCGCTTTGCTTTTTCAACGATTCCGTATGTGTCCATTTTATTTTATTTAGTTTAATTGTTGTGAGAATCCGTCCTCACTTACGCTCATTGGATAGATATAGAGACTAATTTGGGTTTATAAAACTTGTGGGTGAGATTAAAATTTTGTAGCTTCTATCTTTAGGCTCTCTAGATTTATTCCTTCGTATTGTCTTTTACTAATGTCTTTATCTTCTGATAATATTTTTATCTTGAAGCCAGCTGATTCAATGATCTCCAAGTAATCTTGTTTTTGAAGTGCTCCAGCAACGCAACCAGTCAATAGAGTTTCATCATTTTTTTGGATATCTGTTAATTCTTCTAATAGTACTATGTCCGAAACATACATTTTTCCACCTTTCTTTAAAACTCTAAAGCTCTCAGAAAAAACCTTTTCCTTGCTTGTAGCTAAGTTTATTACACAGTTACTTATTATTACATCTATAGAATTATCTTCAATTGGCAAGTTTTCTATGTCGCCTAATTTGAACTCAACATTTTTGTAACTATATTTTTCTTTATTATTATTGGCCTTCTCTATCATCTCTGGGGTCATGTCCACGCCTATTACTTTGCCAGTTCCTCCTACTTTTTTTGATGCCAAGAAGGCGTCAAAACCTGCACCTGAGCCTAAATCCAAGACTACGTCTCCTTCTTTTATTTTTCCTAATGCTGTTGGGTTTCCGCATCCTAATCCTAAATTTGCTTCTGGAACTAAATTTATTTCTTCATTTGAATAACCAATTGATTCTGAAATTTTTTCTGAGGATGAACAAGAACAGGCGCGGCAACATGAAGAGTCTTTTGCTATCTTCGAATAACCTTCTTTTATAATTTTTTTAGCTTTTTCTTCTTCCATTATTCTTATTGAACGAGTGCCGTTATAAAAGTTATGGAGTGTATCACAATAATACTTTTAATTGAGTTCTTCTCTTATTTTTTATGGGTAATCATTTAAGTCAGATTAGATATTGGGTTGCTACTGATGATTCTCGATTGGCTCTTCCTAATTTGTGGACTATTTGTATAATAGATGGGCATAAAAATACAGAAAAAATTAGAGACAGCATGCTTCAAGAACTTGATCCCATAGCTCAATATGAAAAACTTTCTATTGGTCCTATTAAAAAATCTGGCGGCCTTCATCACCTTGCATATAATTTTCTTAGTGAAGATGGACAACTTGAACCTGAGCAGTGGGTAAAAATTTATGGTCCCAACGGTAAAGTCCACAGAGACTTAGAATTGAATTCAGTAATTTCTCCTGCGAGTGATTGGTTTCCTAAGATGTACCTTCCAAGGGTAGTTAGAAGAAATACCGGTAGGAAGAGATCTTAAGCAGTAATCGGTTAAGTTTTTATAGTCCTCAACTTTGCTCCTTCAATGGAAAATAAAAATGTTGGATATTTAATTATAGGAATTGCTGTAATTATGAGTATTATTATTTTAATTTATAATGTTTCTTTAAGAAAGGTTGTTTCTGCGACTTGTTCTCATGGGTCCTCTTGCTCTATGTATGAGCCTATAAAATCTCAGATGTGGCTTAGCTATGCAGTAATACTTCTTGTCGTTCTTATTGGGGTTGTTTTAATTTTTAATAAACAGAAAGAAAATGTCGTGATAAAGGAAGTTGAAAAAGAAGTTCCGAAAAAAGAGATTGATTTAGACAAGCTTGAGAAAGATGAGAGAAAGGCCGTAGAGATATTACAAGAAGAAAAGGGCGGGATGTTTCA
>Ga0075122_10001107_pt1 | contig 19832 bp, 29 predicted proteins | sample AntAceMetag02UKB_FD_69790 | JGI IMG/M metagenome (GOLD analysis project Ga0075122, IMG submission 69790) | Saline lake microbial communities from Ace Lake, Antarctica - Antarctic Ace Lake Metagenome 02UKB | ecosystem: Environmental > Aquatic > Non-marine Saline and Alkaline > Saline | place...
TTTCCCATTTTCTCAATAACTTTCCTCATGCTCATTGTCTTGCCATTGCCAGTTAAACCAGTCAAAAGCAAATTATACCTATCTGAAAGTTTAATCTTAGAGCAAATCTCATTAACTAAATCATTTCTTACAGGAATTTTTTCTGGAATGAAATTTGTATTAAAAACATCCTTATTTTTAATTATGCTCATTTTCTATCTGAAACCTCTTCAGATTTAGCGTTTTTCGGAAAATCTAAGCGTAAAACCTTAGGTTTTTTGGCGGGTTTAGGGTCAGCTGAGGTTTTGTATAGCTTTCCAAATCTAAACGGAAAAAGAGGGCATCTTTCCCCTAATGTGCATTCTCTCCAGCTTTTCGTATCTCCTGCACAACATTGTTCTTTACAATACTTCTTAATGCTTCGAAGAGGGGTTAATCTTTTACTTGCCATTTGTTAATTTCTTGTTTAATTTCTCCAGCATAAACTCAATTTTAACTAACCTTGAATTATGTCTTAATTTTTCTCTGCATAACTCTGCCAGAGAAATCTCTTCTAGTTTTGCTTCTTTTTCCAAAAGTTCTTTCAAAGAAGTTTTAAGTACGAAGTGAATCTGGGAGTTCTTTTTTTCCATTTTTCTTTTCCAAGAGCTTATCAAGTCTTTCATTAATTTCTTTTAATTTATCTTTAATTTCTTCAAGATTAATTCTTTCAATTTGAATTTCCATTTTTTAAGGAATTTTAAAAGGTACTTAAAGAACTTATATCAATATTATGCCTAATGAGACATAGTAAAGGCATAGTGTTTTTTAAAGGGTGAATTTAAGAAATTATTTTATTTTTCCGCCCAAATAATTCAAAGAATAAATTTGTTTTCCTTTCCAAAATATTTATCTTTGTATAAATAGACTCCTTTCTTGTAAATATACTCTTTTCCTCCATCTTTTGTTTTCTTGGCAAGACTAATTCTAGAAGCATAAGTTTTCTTTTTAACTTTTTATAAGAAAATGGTTAACTTTTTATCTATTATTTCCATTTTTCTCTAAAATCATCAATTTTCTCTTTCTTAAAAAATAATTCTCTATTTATTGCTTTTTCCAGGACCTTCTTTAGTTCTTCTTTATTCAAATCCCAATTTATTTTTTTAATAAAATCTTCTAAACTAAGCCATTCAAAGTCTACATGCTCTTCATTTAAGGTTACTTCACCATCATTTACAAAAGCCAAGTAATTATTCTCTGAATGATCTTCCCTATTCCAAGAATAAACAGAACCCCATTTTAAATCAAAGATTTCAGATACATCAAGATTAGTTTCTTCTTTTACTTCTCTTTTGACAGTATCTTCTATAGACTCGTCAGCTTCAACACTTCCAGTTACAGTAAACCAGTAATCTCCCCCATGAGCAGGATCTTTAGAATTATTTCTTAATAAAAGAAATTTCTTTCCATTACATACAAAAGCAAGTATTTTTTTGTTCATGTTAAATCAAGTATATCCTTATTTAAAAATCTTGTTTGAACTCACTTCCCTCTTAACTTTTCCAGAAAGTGATTTAATTTTTCAGCTGAATCAAAATATCTTAAATCAACTTCATCTTCTATCTCGGGATTTAATCTTCCACTTATTGTTCTTTCATCTAACAAAACAGGAATATTTTTCTCCAAATATTTTTTATGATATTTAGAGTATGCAATTTCAACTAATGTTCCTGGAGATAATCCAAAACCAATCATCAATCCCGTTCTTAAACTGAGACAAGTATTCAAAACACTCCATCCACCGTCAACTTCTTCAGTTCTATCACAAAATTGAAAATATTTTTTTAAAATATCACATCCTCCTTTTGGAAGAGCTCCAATAACTTCTCTACCTCCAAACTGTTTATAGGATTTAGCAAAATCTAAGGGTATCCCTTCATCAGGAATTAAATAAACTGTAGAAAGATTTGTAGCAAGAACTTTTCCAACTTCCCATTTATATTGTTCATAACTTTCTCTGTTAATTTTTCCAAATCTAAATATTTTTGTTTTGTCGGTTGGACCAATAAGTAAGGCAGATAAATTATTATTTGGCATCTTCAATTCTCCCTTTAAGTTTTTGAAGTGCATCGTATAAACTATCTCCGAGACATAATTCTCCATGCAATTTCATAATTCCAAAATCCTTATTTTCTTTTAATACTCCTAATATCTTACTTAATTCTCCAAATCTTCCATATCTAAGATATTCTATAGAAGCATATTTTTGCATTGAAGGATTATAAGTTAGTTTTCTTCCATGGGTATGGATTATTGCTCTTGCTTCAGGCATAGCCTGATAAACTTCAGATATTATGGGCATTTCTGAAGAAGGATGTTTTTCCCCTTTCCATCTGACCTTTTTACCATCTGTTCCTACAACAAGAGATACATCTCCTTTAGTTAAACTACCAACACTTGATCCTGTGGTAGAAACTAAAATTCCTTCCTTGACTCTTTTACTCATAAATCCTGCTGAACCTTTAATAAAATCTCCTTCTAATAATGATTCACCAACAAATCTAAATTCTGAAAAATGTTCTTCTACTGCTCTTAAATAATCTTCATCTATTGGTAATCTTTCAGAATCATATCTTATCCTTGAAAAACAATTATAAGTTGTATCTGCTATTTTTTCTAAAGGAGCCATAGTTATTTTATCTGGAGTTATTTCTGGCCAAACAACTTGGCAACCACATTGTTGAAGAGTTTCTAAAGATCTTAGAGTAATTGGATGCTCCCAAAGAGAACGATTCATTGCAGGAGCAAAAATAACCTTTTTCCTTTTGCCAATTGCACTAGCAACAATAGTCATAGGATAGCTATCAGCTATTCCCTGAGCAGCTTTATTTATAGAATTAAATGTAGCAGGAACAACTAAAACAATATCTTCTAGTGGAAGTTCTTCCCCATTTTTCGAATAATCTAAGGAGGTTTTGTTTCCAGGAATTTCAAAATCTTTCATATTGGCAATTTTTCTAGCCATGTCTGTAGAAAAAGTATATGTGCTTGCTCCTTCATTTATAAATTCTCTAACTAGTTCTGGGATAATAGAACATTTTTTTGCTCCAGTCATTACAATATACACCGCTTTATTGTCTAAAGTTTTCATTTTCTTCCTCCAAGCTGCCTATAATATTCATAAGCTATTATTGGAACCACTGTAGGCAAAGTTAAAAATGGAACTTCTCCAGAGGCAGGAACAGAAACTAATTCATCTAGCTTAGACATTTTTTCTCTGCTTAATCCACCAGACTCTGTGCCAAAAACAAAAACGCTTTTACCTTCTGATAAATCCAAATCAAATAATGATTTTTTTGAATGTGGAGATGTTCCTATTAAATATCTTCCACGATTATGTAATTCTTGAGTAGCAAGATTTAAATTTTCAAAGATTTCAACAGAAGGATAAGAATCAATTCCCCAAGATTTTACTTTTGAGACAATTTTTTTATGGTTTAAATCAATAGAATTTCCAGAAACATACAAATCGCAGTTTCCAACAGCTAAAGCTACCTGAATTATATGGGCTGCATCGTAAGGAGCTCTTAAACAATCAAATAAAAGTCCTATTCTCTTTTCCATTTTTGCCTCAAAAATTTATTTGCATTATATTCTGCAATAGAACCCTGTGCAGCAGCTACAACAATCTGTTTTAAATTTCCAGTAATATCTCCTGCAGCATAAACTCCAGGAATATTTGTTGCCATATTATTATCCACTTTTACATAGCCCCAGTCATCTAATCCAACATCTAATCTTTTTGCGAGATCATTATTTGGAAGTAATCCAATACAAACAAAAACCCCTTCTGCAGCAACTCTTTCTAATCCCTTTGGATTTTGTATACTTGCTTCTCTTAATTTTTCTTCTCCATCTAAATAAACAACCTGAGAAGAAGTTCTAACTGGAATTGTTAATTCAGAAATCTTTTTAGCATATTTATCTTTACAATTTAATCTAGGATCTTTCTCTATTATTTCAACATCACATCCAAGATTTTTAAGATAAACTGCAGTAACTGCCCCAGTATTTCTCCCACCAATAACAAACACTTTCTTTCCTACAAATTGGTTTCCTTCAGAAGCGCAATAATAAAAAACAGATCTTCCTAAAAATCTGTCAACTCCTGGAACTTCTAATTTCTTTTGTTTGGTACCAGTACATAAAATAATTGATTCTGCAGCTGCTTTTCTGTCTCCTAAATCTATTGAAAATATATCTTCTTCTTGTTTTACATCTCGAACACATGAATGATCTGCAGAAACTCCATTATTTGTTAAATGTTGTTTAAACTTATTGATTAATTCACTTCCACTAACTGCACTGAATCCTAAATAATTATCTACAGTATAATGAGAATCTACAGAAACTCTTGGAAACCATCCTTCTTCTTGAGATTCTGCTAAAATAAATCTAAAATTATCGTTCTGTGCATTTAAAGCTGCAGACATTCCAGCAGGTCCTGCTCCAATAATAGCTAAATTATATTTTTCCATATTATTTTTCTCCGACAATTATTATTTGATCTGAAGTAATTTGCACCTTATCTTTATCTCCAAAGTAAGATTTTATCTTTCTCCTGTCTTCTTCTCTAACTTGATCTAAAAAAGGAAACATTTGAATAACTTGCAATAATTCTTCAAAAGAGTATTCTCGTTTAACATCAAATTCTCTTAAAGAGATATTTCTAAATCCAGCAGATTCTAATCCTTGGGTATAGAAACTTGGGTCTCTTGCTCTGACTAATCTTCCTTTAAAAAGGTCTGCTATTTCTTTTAATCCCTTCCCAGGACCATACTCTCTAAAGAAGAATTTTCCAGGGCTTTTTAAAACACGATAAACTTCTGATTCTGAGAAATTTGTTACATTTTTTGCAGTTACTGCATCAAAAAACTCTTCTTGAAATGGAAGAGCCATATTGTCTCCCAAGACTAGCTGAATATCCAAACCTGAAGTCCTTTCTTTAGCTTTTTCTAACATTTCTGGAGAAATATCAACCCCCCATAAACCCCCATATTTTGAAGGATGTCTGTTAGCTAATTGTTCAATAATAAATGCATTTCCAGTTCCAATATCAAGTATTTTAGCTCCTACAGAAACTCCTTCGTGGATAAGCTCAAAGAAGAAATCATTAACATAAGAAGCTGTTGGGACATTATCTCTAAAGAAATCTTCTCTTGATTGTGCTTTCTTTTTATCATAAAAAGCAGGTTTTTCCATATTAAAATATTGAGAAATGAGCTTATAAATTTTACTACTTTAGAATTAATAAAGTTTATAAAATACGATTTACTATCTTAGTTATGACAGAAGATAAAGAAATTGCTAGTGCATGGGATAACATCTCTCAAAGCTACCAAAAAAGATATCAAATTGGTACTTCTAAGGTTCACTGGGGACCATTATGCCCTTCTGAAGAAGAATTAAGATTGCTAGAATATGTTGACGGAAAGAGAATAATAGAAATTGGTGCTGGTGCAGGACAGAATTCAATAGTATTAGCCAAACAAGGAGCAATAACAACTGCTTATGATATTTTTAAGGAACAATTGAAACATGGGAAAAGATTAGCCAAAGAACAAAAGGTTAAAGTTAATTTTGCAAGAGGAGATTTTCAAGAATTAAGAGAACATTTTAATCCAAATTCATTTGAAGTTGCAATGTCTGCTTATGCTTTACAATATTGTAGTACTTTGGAGTCTATGAAAAGGACATTCAAACAAATACATGAAATATTAACTCCAGAAGGGATTTTTGTTTTTAGCTTAGATCATCCGGTAAGAACAATTGGATATTGGGAAGAAGGAACAGACAAATTTGTTTTAGATAATTATTTTGATAGATCTAAAAAAGAATGGGATTACTCATTTCCAGAAACAGGAGTTTCAGCAAGAATGAGCGGATCTTTTAAAACAGTAAGTGATATTGTTAATGGGGTTTTACAAGTAGGATTTAGACTAGAACAAATACTAGAGCCTAAGCCAGTAAAGCAAGATGATAACAGTCAATTCGGAGTAAATTCAAGATACGGTTCTCAAAATAAAAGAGATCCTTATAGCTTTGATCATCTTTCAAGAATTCCTGGAACGTTGATTGTTAAAGCAAGAAAATATTAATTTTTCAAAACCAGCATAATCTTTAAAAGTACAACATCCTTAGTAAAATCGTATGCTCATAAGTATAACCCATTACAAATAAATAAAAAACATACCCATTGATTTTGCCAAAAGGGTCTAGGTTTCGGCGGGGGCATAGAACTGTTTAGTTCCTAAGTAGGGGAGTAAGATTTAAATAGTCTTACACCCTTTACTTTCTATGGGACTAAAAGAGAATTATGAAAAAGGGAAAGCAAAACTTCTTGTTGATACTTCTATCTGCAAGGCAAATAGAGATCTATACAAAGAATTCTTTGAGTTTGAAGAGCATAAACTAAAACGGGTTAATGGTTTAGCAAAGATTGATGAGGCATCTTATAAAACTCTTTATAGATATATTAGCAGATTCAAAACCGTTAATCTATGGTTTAAGAATAAAGCATGGAAAGATTTGACTAAAGAAGATATACAAACCGTCTATGATGATTTAGAAGATGGAAAAATACTTAATTCTAAAGGACAGCCTTTCAAAGACAAAAGAAGTTATTATAATAAAATATTCAAATCCAAACCTTTCAAATTAGCAGGACATAAAGATGATCTTTCAAGAGAAGTTCTTGAATATTTCACAGATACAAAAGATAAAGAAGTTAGATTTGTTGATGAAGAGGGTTTTAAGAAATTAGTTAGTGTTGTTTCTAAACCTGAACATTTGTTATTATTCTGGTTGGCTTGGGATATTGGAGAGAATGTTTCTTCCTTGCTTAAGTTAACAAAGAAAGATTTTACAAGGCAAATTAACAAACATGCAAAAAGTCCTGAATATCTTGTTAATCTTCCAAAACCAACTTTAAAAAGAAGCAGACAATCAAGAAGTGAATTAACACTTTATTCTGAAACTGTAAGATATATTGATATTATTTTAGAAAGAGGGAAAGAAGTTACTGTAAAAGATAAGAAAGAAAAAAATAAGAAAACTAAAAAGAAATTTATTCCTTATGAACCTAATGATAAAATCTTTAATTTTGAAAAAAGACAAGCTTCAAAAGTATTTGATATTACTGTAAAAAAGACTGGAGTTAAAGTTATTCCAATAGGGGATAAACCAACATGGAAGGATCTTAGAAGTGGAATGGCTTGCCACTTGTTTAAGTCTGGATGGCACTCTGACGATATAAATTTGAGACTTGGACATAAGATTAGTTCAAGAGAATTAGATGTTTATGTCTCATATCTTGCTGCAAATAAATTAACACCTAAAAAGCAATTATTCCAAAGCAATTTGGAAGAAGTTCAGGATGAGCTTGAGGAAGGGAAGAGAAGGGAAAAACTTCAAGGTCAAAGAATGGAAAGACAACAAGGAGATATTGAAGCAATGAAAAAAGCTCTTCAAGATATGGAGAAGTTTATGGGTAAAGTTATTGAGAAAAAATCAGCCATTTCTAAATAAATTAGAGTAACTATAGAATGATAACTCTATAGGAAGCTTTATAAATATATAATTCGAGAAAAATGTATGTTACCAGCAACAGTTAGTTTTGGTCGTGAAAGAGAAATTACCCATGAAATTGGGAAAGGATTAGAAGAATCTTTTAAAGAAGCTAGAAATATTGATTATCAAATCGCTAAATCTCTTAATCATGGAATGGGTGTAATGGGTTATGTTGGGAGATTGCCAGTTATAGGAAGAGTAGTTACTAAAGTTAGAGCAATTAAACCTTTAGGTTCTTTAGAATCAGAATTAAGGACAGGACTTAATAATTCTCTTGTTTCATTAGTAAAAGTTGGGAAAAAGGCCCAAGAAGAGAAAGAAAGAATAGCACAGTTAAACGGAATTTATGATACCTCTGTTCAAGAGGAATGGGGGCCTCAAGAATTTGTCAAATTTATTGAAGCTAATACTGATATTGATTATGTTGTTTCTTTAGATGGTGAACAAATTGATATGAAAGATTTATTTGCTAAAGTTGATTCACGGTTATCACCTGAAAGAAGGGAAGAAAAACAACAAGAGTATCGTGATTGGCTCAAACAACACGTTAATCTTAGTGAACAATATCTAGAATCAATGCATGCTTTATGTTTTGTTGGTTGTGAATGGATTGGAGGTATGACTAGAAGTTATTTTGATTTAACTCAATTAAGAGGTGGAATGGAAGAAATACAAAAAACTCTTCAGAACTTAGGGAAGGGTGGAACAGCTTCTATTACTAGTCAGCAAGCATTAAGACAATATGGAACTTCATATATTAATGGGATGAGAAGTTTAGTTCAAGGCTATCAAAAAATGTGTGATTTGAAAGATAATGGCACAAATGAGTTTAGAGCTTCTCTTCAACAATTAGAAACCGAATTGAACAGTCCAAATAAAACCCCTAGATTAGAAACTCAGCAATATCAAACACAAGAAAGATTATTGGCAAATCCAAATAAAAAGGAAGAATAAAATGAAAATAAATATAGAATACAAAGATGGAAGAATGGAGGTTGAAGGAACACCCACAGAAGAAGAGAGAGAATTATATGCTGGTCTAAAATCTGCAGCAGGAAAATTTTATGAGTCTGTAGGAGATCTTTTAGAAGGCACAGTTTTGGAAGGAGTCTTAGAGATAAAGGTGAAACAAGGAGGAAATTAGAATGGCCACTCTCCTTGATAATGAATTATTTGATTATTTAGCACATTTAGAAGGGGAAGTTGATAAAAGAATTTCTGCAAGTAATGAGGGAAGTTTTCAGCACTTAATGCACTCTCAAATGAGGAGTGTAATTGGAACAGAAAAAGATTTTTTAAAATATATTAATTCAAATGGAACTCAACCAGTTTTATCTATCTCTCCAAACGGATTGCCTTCTGTGGATTCTTTGAACCCAGATTTAGAAAAGATGTGTGATTTAGCAGAAGATGAAACTTCATTTACGGGAGTTGCTCAAAGAGTTCGAAAAGGCATGGATGGAAAGAATAAAGGAGAAGAAGGACACTTATATGTTCCTGTTTCTGAGGATGAATGGAGCAAGGAATTAACAAGCAGGGGGAAAGAGAAATTACAATCACAAGTAGGTTTTGCAATTAGTGAAACAGATGATGGAAGATTTGAACTTGCAGTAAGAGAAGATGTTCATTTACAAGGTTATGACCAACATTCTAAAGAATTTCCTATTTTAATTAGAGAAGGAAGAATGAGATATCATGTTGTTTGGAATAGATTAGTAGAAGATATTGAAGAAAGTTTTTATGTCCCAAACACAGCATTAGTTTTGCAAGGAAGACCAACTAAGCCACCTAAGAAACAATTTGATGATGTAACTAGGTTTTATAATTTTGGGAACTCAGACTTTAAAGGAGTTAGTAAACCTTGGTTTATGAGATGGCGGGGAGATTCTATAGATTACGCGAACTTTTTAGCAGCAGGGACTAATGCAAGGATTAGTACTACTGAAAACATTTTAGAAGCAATAGGAAGATCGTTAGATAAACAAGTAGCTGTTAAAGGAATTAGAAAAAATGATTTAGGACAGACACTAGCATTTGCCACAATTCCTTATAAAAATGCACCAAGAACCACTCCTAAAGAAGAAGATATGTTTGAAAACAAGGAAACTGATGGCAGAGGTTATAAAAAGGGTGGGCCAAAACATCCTACAAGATTTAATTTAACCTTTACAGCAGGAGGAGATAAATTAGGAGAAATAGAATACATTTTGCCACATAACAAACGAGTATATGGTGCTTATGGGGGACTATCAGGGCATAGATTTGCTAAAGGGGGAATAAGGTTAACAGTCTTAGGAGAATCTGTTTGGAATGAAGAACAATACCATAATCTTCAAAGTGAATTAAGAAAGGTTAAAAAGAGGTAACAAAATGGACAAAACTCTTTCAAGATGTGTTGATAGAGTGCTTGAAGATGATTCTGTTGATGCACTTTATGTTTATGGTTCTTACGTAAATGGCTATTATAGGGATGATTCTGATATTGATTTGGTTGCATTAACATCACAAAACCCAAAAACGAAACCTGTTGAAATGCCTCCGAATATAAGTGTTCATTTAATACACCCTTTTACTTTACAATTATTTGAAGTTGGACATCCATATACACATTTAAGAATGGTTCCTATGCACAATGAAGAGAAATGTGTTGAAATCTCTGATAAGATGAAATCAGAATTAGTAAGAAGAGAGTTAATTAGATTTAGAAAAGCAGGAATTGAAGAATTTGATGTTTTAGATCCATTGAAGAATTATCTTTTAGGTTATAGCGTTCAAAGACCTTGGAGAATAAAACCAATTAAAAGAATTTTTGGATCTGAAGAGTCCCATGAAATCTTAGGAAAAGAATACTGGAGAGTATTAGATTCGTTAGATCAAAAAGGTATGGTGGAACAAAGAAGCGGAAGATTTGCCATAAATCCAGATTATGTTTTTGATGAAGAATTTGAACAACCAAAAGATAGTTTTCTATTTAAAGTTAAAAATTCTTATTGTGGATGGCATTACCTAAAGAACGCTACATCAATGGTTGACTTTACCAGAAGGAGAAAATGATAAAACTATCACAAGGAAAAATAAAATTAGAGAATACACTACTAGATTTATCTACATTTGATGTTAGACCTAATAGTAACTGAACGAGATCTAGAAACCTACTATGATTCTTTTGTAGACCATATTAGCGAAGCTGGAGATTACTTTGAAGATAGAAATGCTTTTGATAGGGCTTTGGAGGATGTAGCAGATGATAAAAGACCTAAACTTGTTCCTCGCGAACCAAAGTATCCATTTATGTGGGGATTAAGAACTTCCCTTATGCCTTTTGATTTTTTAAGGCCTACAAAGAGAAGATTGCATGACGATTATTTCATGGTAGGACATTGTATAACTGCTGTGCCAAGAAAAAATGGGGCAGAAATTAAAGATGGGGAAAAGCCACTAGATATGAAATTAAGAGAAGACATATCTGAAAAACTTATGTACTCATTAAAATTAGAAGATCCATTTTTTGAGAGTTTAAAAAAAGATTATGATGAAACTTTGTTTAAAAAGTGGTGGGAAAAGTGTTGTAAAAATCATAGAAAAGCGTGGGTGTATACTTATGCTGATGGGAGTATTGGAGCAATCTTAATTTATAAAATTGAAGATGAATCTATCGGCGGTGATCCCCTTTTACCTAAAAAGAAAAGGTTAAAGATCTGCACTTTAAAGGTAAATCATCGAGGAAATCGGATTGGAGAATTATTTCTCAAACTTTCTTTTTCAAAAGCAATTAGTGAAAAAATTGATGAAGTTTATCTAACTCATTTTGTGAATGAAGATCAGATTGATCCTTTGATGAGATTAATGCATAATGCAGGATTTTATGAAGCATCCTCTTATGAATCTGGTGAAAAGATTTTCTTAAAGCATCTAAAAGCAAATAACCACTTTGATATTGATAAAATATCTCCCTTAGAAATTGATCGTTTGTTTTATCCTTCATTTTATGATGGTAAGGGAGTAAACAAATTCATTATTCCAATTAGACCTGAATGGCATGATAAACTCTTTATAGAATCAAAAAAAAGACAAACAAAGATAGAAGAACATTTTGGAGGATTTATAATTGAAGGAAATACTATTGAAAAAGCATATCTTTCACACTCTAAAATTAAAAAAATTAAACCAGCAGACATTGTTATATTCTATCGTTCAAGAGATCAACAAGAGATTACATCTATTGGATTAGTTCACAAAATTTATTCTCAGATTACTGATAAAATGGAGATAATTAAATTAGTCGGGAATAGAACTGTTTATTCTGAAAAAGATATTGCTGAATTAGCAAAAAAACCAGTAACTATAATTTTATTCAGGTGGCATTTTAATTTTAAGAAAAATTTAGATCTTAAAACACTTAAAAAAGAGAAAATTCTTAATGCTGCACCTCAAACCATTTCTGAATTAGATCATTCAAGTTATGAAAAAATTAAAAACATGACTAAATTAGATAAATCGTTTACTATTAACAAATAATCTCAGAAGGTTTAAATAACTGCTTTCATTTAATATTATATAAAAAAGGTGGTGTCAAAATGAAAATTTTCTCTATAAAGGATAAATATTCTAATAGAATTTATTCTCGTAAAAAGAAAGCAGAGCTTAGAAGAGGTAATGTCAATATTAAAAGAAAAGAAGTATGTTTTATTTATACAACTTCTCCTGTAAAGAAAATAACAGGTTACTTTATTGTGGAAAGGAAAATAAGACTTCCAATTAAAGAATTATGGGATAAAACAAAAAACTTCTCTGGTGTATCTAAGGAAGAATTTTTTGAATATTTTAAAGGCAAAGAAATGGGTACTGCAATATTATTTAGAATAGTTGTCAGATTTAAAAATGAGGTAAGTTTAGATTCTCTAAGAAAAAAGAGTAAGGGATTTAGACCTCCACAGTCTTATTGTTATGTTACTATGGATGTACTTGGAATTATAAAAAGTAAAACTAAAGAGCTAAAATTAGAAAGATATATTAAGGAAGCTCCCTTAATTACAACATAGCCAAATTCTGAATAAAAATTCAGAAGACTAAATAATAATAGTTATTCTTGATTCTTCTCCCCAATTAAATGTACTAAAGTGGTCTCACCCCGGTGGGGGGGCATTTATTTTTATTCAGAATACTGAATAATAGTATTAGAAAAATTGATAGGATTTTAATTCACTATCTCAAAATTTAGAATAAATTTTTAAGACTTTCTGAGGCATATTCTTTATATCCTTCTCATCTCAATAATCCTTATAAATGAGAAGTATTATTAAAAAGGGTAAAAATGGATGAGTCAGATTTAATTAAAAGTTTAATGGAATTAAATAAAGGAGATATTGTAGACTTTGAAGAGCATGGAGCTTGTATTGTAAATGCTATTGGAGATGTTCCAGAACATGATAGAGAAGTGAATCTTTATTTATTATATAAACCAGGGGTGTTTAATAAAGATATTATTTATAAAAAAATAGTATTAAAAGAATCTGATTTTTTAGAAAATAATCCTGCTCGTGATTTGAATATAAGAAGATTAGATAAAAAAGATTATTCTGGATGGAAATATTTAGAGATTAAAAGAGTTTAATTTAAATAGGGTTTTACTTAGTTTTACTTAGGTTTCACCATACATTGTTACCTTAAAGGTTGGTAGATAGGTTTTTAAGATTCTTTTTCTTGTAGATTTTATGAAAGATAAATTATTAAATGATTGGACTCAATTAAGTATAGATTTTGCTAACCAAAGAAATTATTTAGATGAATTGTTTAAAGTTTATCCAACCATCCCAGAGGGAATAAGGGAGATTGATGGAGAGAAATGGAAGGCAGTTGAGAAAGCATTTAAGAATAAAAATGATGAAGAATTACTGAAGTTATTATTATCTCTTAATTTATTTCCTATAAAAGATTCTTATGTTGCATATCTAAAAAGAGATAAATCTGCTATTGAAAGAAATCCAAATACGATAGATAGATTACATGGGCGTTTAGTTGAAATGGGTTTGGAAAAAATTTATGAAAGATGTTCGGAGCCAAAAGAAACAAATAGACAAATAGGACCTTTATTTAGAAGGTGGTTACAAAAAGAAACTTTAGGAGCACCACTATTAAAATCAAGAGAATTTATGGCTACTAAAGAAAATGCTATATTGGATGCAGGAGATAAAGAGATGATGGACTTCGCCAAAAAGCATTTAAATTATAATAGAAATAAAGGTTTAGATTTTATTGCCAGATTTAATGGGAAGTATATTCTTGGAGAGGCAAAATTTTTAACTGATTTTGGAGGACATCAAAATGCCCAATTTGCAGATGCGATTTCAACTATTCAAACAGATGGAGTAAAAGCAATTAAAGTTGCTATCTTAGATGGAGTTTTGTATATTAAAGGAAAAAATAAAATGTATAAGGATATAACTGAAACTTACAAAGATTGCAATATTATGAGTGCTTTAGTTCTTAGGGAGTTTCTTTACTCTATTTGAACTTTTTTCTTTCTTTTTATTTTCTATTCTATTTTTTTCCTCTTTAACAGCTCCCAAATATTTTATGACCCTGTGTTTTACTTTCCCATCTTTATCTCTATACCCCTCTACTAACATCTGGTATTTGTTATTTCCTTGTTTTTTTATTTTTATAAACATTTAATCTAAATTTTGTTCCCAATACTCAAAATTAGAACCTTTTAATTTATTTAATGCACTTTTAATGGCTTCTTCTGATTTATCCATTCCAATCCAATTTCTACCTAATTCTTGCGATGCTTTTAAGGTTGTTCCAGAACCACAAAAACAATCTAAAACAATACTCTCTGGATTTGAAGAGGTATTTACAATTAATTTAAGTAAATCAAAATTTTTCTCTGTTGGATAAGTGGGATTTTGTAAATCTTTATATTCCCAAATGTCTTGTAATTTTTTCCCATCTTTTTCATCTGCAAATATTTTTTTTCTTGGAACTCCATTTTTTGACCATTCAATTAATCCATTCTGTTCCAATTCTTCAAGAACTACTGGGGAACTTCTCCAATGTCTCCCTTTTGGAGGCATCATTCCTCTCCAAGATTTTCCTGTCGCACCATTCATAGTTTCTCCTGGTGCGTGTAATGGGATAGTTGTATATCTTCTTCCATTGTTATCTACTTTTTTAAATAATCTTTCAATCTCTTTATCTGATTGTTTTTCTTTTGGTTCGTTCCAAATATGGTTTCCTGATTTTGAATAAAATAAAACCATATCTTTAACATTCCCATACGCCCTTCTTGAAAAATTTTTGGGATTGCATTTAATTCTTGTTAAATCATTCAAAAAATTATTTTTTCCAAAAACCTCATCCATCAAAATTTTAATATAATGCCCAATTTTATAATCAATATGGAAATAAATAGAACCATTTTCAGATAATAATTCTCTTAAAATAATTAGTCTTTCTCTAATAAATTCTAAAAATTCGGAACCCCCCAAAGAATCATCATAAGCAATATTATCTCCATTGCTCCTACTTATTGAATTTGCTTTATCTTTACTAATTCTAAAAATATTGTTTGTTGAAAATGGAGGGTCTATATAGATTAAATCTATTTTTCCTTTCATTCCACACTCATGCAAAAGATATTTTAAAATTTCTAAATTTTCTCCTTTAATTAGTTTTGATTTGCTATCCTTCTCTCCCTTAATATAATTTAATTTGGCAGATTTGGTATTCTCTAAAATGTCTTTTTCTGTTTTCTTGTTTTCATAATTTAAAATCATTTTAAATCCTATTTTTTATTTTGTCGTGGTTTATCCCAATATGGAGATTTGCAATTTGGACAAACAACAGGTAATTCCTCTGTTCGTGTTATCCATTTATGCTTACATCTCTCACATTGACACTCATAAACTTTAATTTCTTTTTTTGCCATAGTTATTAGTGTGATATATCCTTTAAATACTTTACTATAATAATACACTACCATAAAGTTTATAAACCCTATATACCTATGATATATACCTATAAGTAAATAAACAAAAGGAAAATAAAGGGAGCTACGAACTCCCCTCTTTTGTTACCCACGATAAAATGAATAACAATAAAAATAAGAAACAAGAAGTTAAAAATCTTTGTCCTAAATGTAAAAGTGAGAATACAATCAAATGGACTAAAAGGAAAACTCAAAACAGAGGATTAATCCAACGATATAAATGTAAAGATTGCAGTAAAACTTTCACAAAAGATGACGGCTTCTTTAGAATGAGAAACCATCCTAAGAAAATAACTTGTGCTTTGGATTTATTTTATCGAGGTGTTTCAACTCGGAAAGTGCAAGAACACTTTGACGCATTTTATCCTCATAACTGCTCTAACAAAACAATCTACAAATGGATTATCAAATACTCAAAAGTTATTTCAAATTATACTAATGGTTTAAAATTAAGTGTTGGAGCAGAAGTTCAGATTGACGAAGTTGAATATCACAGACGAAAAAGTCATAAAGCAAAATTAGGAAATGAGAAAAATTGGTTTATTGATTCTATCTGTCCTCAAACAAAATTTCTCGTGGCATCGGACTATTTTAAATCAAGAGGGATGGACGAAATTAAATCAGTAATAAAACAGATTAAAATTAAAACAGAAATGCAAGTTAAGGTTATCACAAGTGATGGTTGGAAAGTATATCCAACAGCGATAAAAAAAGTTTATAGATTTTCAAATAAAACTCATAGTCTTAATGTTTATCATAATAGAGTTAATGCTTCTGCTGGAGAGGGATTTAATATTCCTATTGAGAGATTTCATAATAATTTAAGACAAAGAACTAAAACCTTTCGTGGTTTTCACGGCTCGATTGAAAGTGCTAATACTATTTTAAAAGGATTTGAGATTTATTATAACTTCATAACCAAACACCAGAGTATCAATAAATGCCCATACGAACTCGCTACTGACATAAAATTAAATTCTAATAATAAATGGTTGGAATTGATACAGATTTCTAAAAAAGCATAAAGTATAAAAATAGTAATTTACTTCCTTTTATAGTAATTTACTTTAATATGACAAAACAAACTTTTGAAATAACAAATGAGGAGTTAAGAATAATTAATGTTGTAAAAGCCATTATGGACATTAAGAATATCCCTGATGCTGTTAAGTTTATTATTAATGATTATGCAGAAACAAAATCTTATTCTAGGTTTATTAAAGAAAAAAGGAAAGGGAAGAAATGACAAAAGAGTTATATCAAATAAATTCAGATTATTTTTTAATAGCAAGTAAAATATTTAGAAGATTAAAACAGCAAGGCAAATTAACAAAAAAACAAATAAAAGAAATAGAGAAAAAATTAACGGCGATAAGCTTTTGGTTATTACTCAACACCGAAAAAAACAATCAAAATCCTGCTATTGTAAAAGGCAGGTTAAATTTATGTTTAAGAAATTTGGAGAAGCTGAACACTCGGAGCTAATTCTTGGGCTTTAAGCAAAGTTCTAACTCTGCTAAAACTATAATTATTCTCGTCTGTGATAGTTACTCCATAATCTCCATCAACTGAAATTGACTCATAAACAAAATTGTCATTTAAGTTAAGGATTCCATTCATTTTTACGGGATATGGTGCTGGTTTTTCGTGAAATGTATAATCACATCCCAATGCTAAAGCATATTTGAAATATGAAACTTTATGTTTATCCCAGCGACCATAAACAGAGATTATGAAATCTCCTTTTAACTTATGGATAGATTCTCTTATCTCAATCCACTTCCTGATATTGTCATATTCTCCACCTCTCAAAATGAAATTTTTAATTCCATTCATAAGTAGAAAATCAACTTTATCTTCTACAAATTTTGACCTAATATCTAATACTGCAAAAATCTCTTTATTATCTGAGAATTTTTTTGCTTTATTGAAATCATTTTTGAAATCATCAAGAGTATTTTTCTCATCTAATTCTTGAAACACAAAAGTATCAAGATTTGATTTCTGCTGTATTTCTCCAATCACTTCTAATTCATCTTTGGCTCTTACATCGCCTTTATTAAATTGTGAAAAAAAGATAATCTTTGAATCCGAATGTTTATCAATAAATCCATTTATCTCGTTGATTAATTTCTTTGAGTTATTTTTAAGATTTATACGAGTTTTGCTAGTAACCCTCTTAATCATTGGGATTAAAGACAAATTCAGAGAATCATTCAGACCATTTTGTTTCGCATAATTAATCTCAGTATCGTTTGCTAAAATTATTTTTGTTATCCTTTTAATTTTTATACCTCCCTAATTTAGTTGTGTTGCACCACAACCAAAATGTTTTTAAAGAATCTTGACATCTAATTATTATAGGATAAAGAGATGGTGAAAATTCTGTATTACATTTAATTGTAGTGGTTACTAAGTAACTATTATTTTCTTTTTTAATGTAATTAAAGAGCATTTTATCACTCATCTTTCTTTTTCAAATATCAAGAAATAAGCAATCTGTTATTTCTAATAATCTTTGTTAAAATTAAATAGTTATTCGGTTTTATAAATCTTTGTAATTATAGTTTTAAAGATAAAAAAGGAGAACAAAGGACATTTCTGCCCTCAACAAAGATTAACACAACAACAGCACAAACAAAGCAGTAGCAAGATTGTTGATTATAACAGATTTTATGTTCTCCCCATGTAACACACACGCACACATACTTTAAAAATGTTTTTGAAAATTCAAAGAAAATTAGTTACCAACCTTTAAGGTAACAATGTAGCAGGAGAGTAAGATTTAAATACCATATATTGGAGTATATATTTAGCCCAAAGGGAGAAGAGTTCTGATAATATTTAAAATGGATAACAAAGAAAGAAATTTTGCTGGAGTAATTAATCTTCCTAGCGGAGAATGCCCGATTAGAGCTTATGTTCAAAAGGAAGGAATGGAGGAAACATTTAAATATTGTTATATCAATAGATATAACATGGAAATAAAACAAATCTTAAGATATCCAAGACTTGATACTGTATTAATGGTAGAGAAAAAAATAGAAAAATTTGATGGAGAATTTAAAAAAAGAGCACTATGGGAAAATCTTCCAAAAAAAATGATGTATCAAACCTTTTGTGTAGTGATTGATTATTTATTATATTCAAGGAAAATTTCAATTGATTCAGAAGGAAAAATCGGTTGGATATATTATCCTGAAAACAAGGATGAACATATTAAAAATAAAAGTTTATTTTGGTCAAAATGAAACTTCCATCAAAAGTTAGATTTACTGATAAAAAAGTTCAAAAAGCATTTGAAGAATTAGTAGATTCTCATAAAAATGAAAAAAGAATCTATGATTGGTTAATTCGTGCTTTTCAAGACCTTGAGGAAAATGCTTTCTGTGGAATCCAAATTCCTAAAAGACTAATTCCAAAATCTTATCTGAATAAATATAATATAAATAATCTTTGGAAATATAATTTACCAAATGCTTGGAGATTATTGTATTCTGTTGAAAATCAAGAAATATTAGTGGTTTCAATTATTTTAGATTGGATGGATCATAAAACTTATGAAAGAACTTTTAAATATTAATAAACGAATTTTCTCCTTCCCCTAGATTTAAATTCTACACAAATCAAAGATTTGTTTGCCTCAAACAACTGTTATCAATCTTTGAACAGCGATTAAAACACTCGCCCCACTCATCCTAATTCTTTTCAAGAACTAAATTAAACCTCAAACGTTATGTCGAATCGCGATTGCTTACTTATGAACCCACCTAAGAACAAAAGTTTTTAAACTACAATGGCTTAGTATAAATATGAAAATTACAAAATCCAAAATAAGTTTATTAGTACAATTTATTGTGATTGTTTTAGTTTGGAGTTCTCCATTTTGGTTTAGTTGGAAACTTATTTTAGCAGGGATTTTTGTTTACTATCTTCAATTAATTGTTTTTAAAGAGGATTTTTTCACAAAAAGAAATTTTAATACAAATGAACGTGGAGAAATGACTTTTTATTCTTTTATTTTGGAAAAAATCGGAATAAATATTGATAGAAAAAGAATGCAATTAATTTCAGATTATATTTTTCCTTGGGTAATTTTCGCTATTGCTTATTATTGGCAAATTTTTCTTGAAAATTTAGTTTGGTTAAGTTTCTAAAAACTTTCGATATTTCCCACCCTTAAAATTTAGCAATCACGACTTTTCGCTTCGCTCAACTTTTTGCTGAGGCAAAAAGCGACATAACAGCGATTAAA
>Ga0075122_10001108_pt1 | contig 19815 bp, 21 predicted proteins | sample AntAceMetag02UKB_FD_69790 | JGI IMG/M metagenome (GOLD analysis project Ga0075122, IMG submission 69790) | Saline lake microbial communities from Ace Lake, Antarctica - Antarctic Ace Lake Metagenome 02UKB | ecosystem: Environmental > Aquatic > Non-marine Saline and Alkaline > Saline | place...
ATTGCTGTTGCCACTGCTTATGCAACTAGCCCGACCTTAGATTATATTTATGCGGTTTATTATGATGGAGTAAGTTGATATGGCTGAAGACTACGGAATAAAAATAACCAAAGCGGGAAAAGGGATAACTAGCATTATCCCTGCTGATTATCATTTTTGGAGTAAGTATCGCTCCAAAAGCATTGTTTATCAGGGACAATTAGCGGTAACAACACCGAATGGAAATTTGAATTCTGGTCTCACTTCAAACAGTTACACTCACGGTTTTGGTTATTTACCACAGCATTTCATTTTTGTTAACCCCACTTATAGTGGTAGTAACTATGTAAATGTAAACCATTCTGATGGCGGGTCATATGGAAAAGACGGGGAGCAGTGGGATGAGTGGCTAAGGGCTTATGTTACCACTACAACAGTGGTCGTTCAGGCTAGATTAGGGCATTACGTGCCGGGGTCGGGGCAAGAATATAGTATTCAAAGAACTTATACTTTTGATATACTGTTATTCATGGAGGAAGTAGAAACATCATGATTATCTACTACCACAAAAAAACTGGCAAAATATACGGTTCGATTTTAGGTAGAGTACACACAGAAATGGAGTTGAAACCTGACCTCATTCAACCACAGGGAGTTCCCCAAAAAGACGTTGTGAGAAAGATTTTTAATTTAAAAGGTACTAAGAAACTAGAGGAATACTTTGCAGATACTAGGACTCATATTTTGAATTATATGGTTGATGTTAGCGATAAGGATAATGTGTCTCTCATACTAAAACCAGAAGAACCAGAGACGAAACCGGATGCAGTTGAAACAATCCTGATTGATCTTACTGAAACTCTAAAAGAAATCGAGGCTAATTTTTCAGAAACTACTCGAAGGTGGATCAAAAAAGCCAATGAAAGTTATATGACTTTCAGGGAGATAAGTTTTAGTGAAGTGAAAAAAGTTTATGATGTCCTTGAGGAAATTGAAGACATGAAGGATATTAGGCTCGCAAAACATCTTTTAAGAATAAGAGCCCCATTTTTAGACGGTTTTCGCAGAATGTATGTAGTAGAGGATAAAGAGAAAAAGACGTTGGCAGTTGCTCTAATTACGATTCGAGTGGATCGTCTCATTTATACTCTAGGGGGGGTAACTAAGTTAGGTAGAGACACTCACGCTGGAGACTTTTTAGTTTATGGTTTGATTAAAGACGCTAAAGAGTTGGGCTTTAAGACGTTTGATTTAGGTGGTATTTATGCTGACTGGGCTGATGATGTTAAAAAGAAGGTGAATGAGTTCAAAACTAGATGGGGAGGTACAAAAGAACCATCGGACATTTATAAAAGAGGTTAATTAAGTTATAATAAAAACAAACTATGGCTGACCCAAAAGCACCATCGGGAGGATTTAAACAAGGAGGTTGGTATGAAGGCCGACAATATTGGGGTGGTACTTTCAGTCAGCCAGGTCAAATTCACCCTCAAAGTGATCAGCCTGGTGCTGGCGGCGATGCTCCTACCTTTTCATCCGCAGATACAGATTTTATTCAACAAGAAAGAATAAGTGCAAATCAAATTCAAGCTCCTACGCAGATTTCTTTACCAAGTTCCACTGCTCAAAGTGAATTTGTAATTGGATTGACGGCTGAAGCTGATCAGGCTAAAACAGCTTTAGATGCAGCTCTCACTCGTCAAAAGGGGGAGATAGATACTAAGCTGACCGGATTAAGAGAAAAAGAAAAAGAGACTCTTGACAAGGTTGGGACTCTTGTTAGCCCATTTAGGGAAGAATTAGAAAAAACTGAAAGAGATCGTCTTTTTATAAATCAAAATTTTGAAGAGAACCAGACTTTAGTAAACGAACTTGATCAGCTTTTGACTGAGGGGAACGATCTTATAAGGCAGCAACAAGAAGTAACTGGATTGGCTGCGGTGAGAAACCCAAGAATACAAAAATCAATGGATGATGTAGCTGCAAGGTCTGGTGTCATTGAAGCTGTTATAAATGCAAGGAATGGACAAATTTCGGTGGCTGAAAATATGATTGATCGAACTATGGCTGCCATTGCCGGCGATAGGGCAGATCAAATTTCTTATTATGAAACCATTTTAAATTTGAATAGACAAGACATTATTAGTCTTGATAGTACTTCGAAAAAGCTGGCTCAAGAACAATTGGATATTAAAAAAGGTGATTTGGCAAGAGCAAATGCAACCGTTGATTACATAAAACAATTATTAATTGATCCTGCAACCGCTGCTTTGATGGGGGAGGGTGGCGTTAAGCTTACCGACTCAGTTGAGCAAATAAATTCAAAATTGACTCAAGCAACATACGCAAGAGAAGTTAGGGATATGTCAAATGAAATGGTTTTAGATGGGGCGCAAGCAGTTATTAGTCCAAAGGGTGTACCCAAAGATGAACTCAGGGTGTTGACTGATTCAAAGGGAAGGAAACATTATTACAAGGTTGAAAAAAAGTTAGATGGTCGAGTGGGGACGGCTAGTGAAAGAGCAATTGAGAGGGTGACTGATACAATTTCAGATCAAGCCGTTAATTTTGCTGATGTGGTAGTGGGTTATGCCAATCAATTAACATTGTCTGAGATTTATTCTGCATATAATCAAAGTGAAATGGGTCAGAAATGGGGTCGTCCGGGGGAAAGTTCTAATGAAATTGCTTTACTTTATAAATGGGCAAGGGGAGAAATTACTGAAAATGAATATCGAGTAGCGCTGGAAGGGTAAAATTATGGCTTTAATAGACAACTATCTAAAAAAAAAAGACAAAATTAATGTTGAACGCCCCAGGGAACTTCTAATTGATAGATATACTGTAAAAGAACGAGCTCCTGTTGTTGAAACTAAGAAAGAATCTATTTCACTTATTGATAGAATAAAAGGTGTCGGAGTTGGGGCTGGAAAATTTGTTGCCAGGACAGGTATTGAAGCAGCCAATTTGCTCACAAGCACCCTTGATTTTACTGCTGATTTTTTATCGGGACAGATAGAAAAACAAAAAAGGAAGCCATCAATTGTTGCTGGGCCAATTGTTATCCCAATTGGAAAAGAAACAGAAGCCCGTAAAAGATCAGCCGATAGGTGGAAAAATTTTTATGCTACTACTGGCGGTGAAGTAACTGACAAGATGAAATCTTTTACTCAAAGTTTAAGAGAAATTGATTTTATTAAGCCATCTGAAGAATGGATAAACGCATCAAATAAAGATAAATTTACCAAAAAATTGCCGGAAACAATTTTAAATATTGGCCCAGGGGTTGTTTCTTCCCTTGGATTATTTGCTATTAATCCCGTAGTTGGTTTTGCTGCTTCCGCAGGGTCGGTTGCTGATGAGTTGAAGACTGTGGCGATGGAAAATGGAGTTAGTGAGGAAAGAGCTGAATTATTGGGATTAGGTACAGGACTACTTGTTGGTTGGATTGATAAAATAGTTCCTGATGAGGTATTTTCGCCACAACAAAAAAAGGCTTTTGTGGGTGGTCTTGCAAAAAGAATTTTAAAAACTGGATTAAAAGAGGGGGGTACAGAGGTTGTTCAAGAGGATATTCAGCTATTGGTTGAATCTACAGTGAGAGAAGATATTACCAAGGACGAAGTTATAACTAGAAATTTAATGTCTGGTCTTGGTGGGCTTTTAGGTGGTGTTGGCGTGCAGACTACTGTTAGTTTTACCAATGGAATTAGAAGTGGTGATATTGGTGGTCTTGAGGAAGACTTTGAAGTAGAAAAAGTTGAAAGACCTGGAAAAGTTAAGTTGCCTGAGGCAAAGGTTGAGAAGATTGCCATAAAACCCAAAGTAGGAAAAGGAGAAAAATTGATTACTGTTTTTCATAGGACAAATATTTCGCCTGAAACAGTGAAGAAAAAAGGTTTTGAAACACTTGAAAATACTGAAGAGGTTTTTGTGAGTAATTTTGAAAAAGGGCAAGCAGAAGGATTTGGCAAAAATGTTATTAAGTTGCAAGTTAAAGAAAGCGACCTTCGTCTTGATGATGAGTTTCCGAGTGGTGAACAACATTTTGCAATTAAAAAAGAGATAGCAGATAATTTTTTGCAAAAGGAAAGGCCAGTTGAAAAAGTAGTTGTAAAAACCAAACTAAAGGTAAAAGAAATTACTGAAAAACAGATAAAAACCACAAAAAATATTAAGGACACGAAATCAACTCTTAGAAATATTCAAAAAGAATTGAGTGAGGCAGTAACAGAAGCGGAAGCTTCAGCTGTTATTGCTCAAGAGAAAAGAGCCGGGGTGAATGTCGAAGACATTAATAAACTGAAAAGAATTTATGGAGCCAATAAAAAGTTTCAAGAAGGTGATATTGAAACAATTAGAAAGAGTAGAACTGGTGGTTTGTTTAATCGTGTTGTAGAAAATGTGCGAGAGATTCATTCCGAAATGAGCGAGCAAGAGGCTTTTGAGTTTGCCCTAGACTTACCAACCAAGGCTGAAGAGGCTGTTAGAACTCCGACTATCCGTGAACTAGAGAAAAAGCAGAAGAAATTGAGCAAGTTTATGGATTTATTAAAGGCAAGGCAGGATGAGTTAAATATTGAAGTGGATGCCGAACTTTCAAGAGAGTGGACGCAGGCATTGGCTATACAAGAGAAGTTAGAGAAAATAGTGAGAGTCCCCAAAAGACAGCTTCCGGTTGGGGAGGGAAAAGAGAGGGTTTCAAGATTGCAAGCAAGGTTGAAGGGTGCTTTAGAAAATGCTTCACAAGAAGACATTGAGGAGCTTGGTTTAACAACTTTTAGGCAGATGAATCAAGAAGATCAAATTGCAAAAGCTTCTGAATATGTTGAAAACAATACAGAAGAGGCTTTGAGAGTGGTAAGGGGTGAAATTGATCCACCAGAGGGTATTCTTCAAAATTCAGTATTTGCTGCTCTTGTGGAACTGGGGAAAGTAGATACAGATGTTGCCACTCAAGTTGCTACTTTAGCTGCGACTAGATTTGGTCAAGAAATAAATATATTAAAGAAAATATTGGCCGATAATCCAGTTGTCATGATGCAGGATATTGTTAAAACTAGAATTGAGGCTTATGAGAAAAGGACAGGTGGAAAAGTTAGTGAAAGAGTTAAACAAGAGACTACGAGAATTACAAAAGATGCTCAAGCTACTACAAAAGCACAGTGGGATTCGTTTATTGAGAGTATCCGGTGTTAAAATAATATTATGGCATTTTGTTTAACCAAAGACCAAGAAAATAAATTAAAAGCTGCACTTGTGTCTCACAAACTTGATCCGTTCAAGCTTGCAGAAATGACAAGTGAGCAGAGAAGGGCTACTCTTGAGAAATTTATTGATACGGAAAACGCTGCCAATATTAATTCGTTATTTGAAAGTAAGCTTTTATTAAAAAATCAAGTGCAAGGTTTTCAAACTTGGGCAAAAAGTCTTATCGGGGTAAAGCCAAGAATAAAAAGAGATTTATTGACAAAGATTGAACGATTAAATGAGATTGGCGTACTTGATCCTGCAGACTTGAAAGCATTTAAAGAAGATTTGGCAAGGACGAGACTTGGTTTTGGTGTCACATTTGAAGAGGCAAAAATAATTAATGAACTGTCTGCCGAAAGAGTTGAATCAAAAGAGATTTGGGAAGCAAAAATGAAAGAGAACCCGGAGTGGGTGACTGATCCTTATGCTACCAGAAAAGAATGGAGAAATGATTCTAAAAGAATTGATTATGGATTGAAAAATGTGGCTTTAGAAAATTATGTCGGTGATTTAAAACTTGCAGCGAAAAGTGGAAGGGTTAGGTTTGTAGAAGATCCCATAAGATCTATTACAAATGCAATAAAAGATTCCCCTAAGTTTTTTAATGATTTGTTCAAATCAACCATGGCTTCAATTGATAATAGTTTTTTTGGCAGACAAGGAATTAAAAATCTCTACGGTACTCCTTCTCAAAAAAGAATTTGGGTAAAGAATTTTGCAAAGTCTTTTGGTGATATTGCTGCAGAATTGCGGAAAAAGAAAATTAAGGGAGTTAGGCCCATGGATATGATAAAGGCAGATATTTATTCAAGACCAAATGCTATGAATGGAAAATATAAAGCTGGTAATTATAAATTGGATGTCTTGCATGAAGAAGCAATTCCTACCTCTTTACCTGAAAAGGTTCCTGTGTTTGGCAGGTTGTTTAAGGCAGCCGAAACAGCTTTTAGTGGTGGTGCATTAAGAATGAGGGCTGATCTTGCAGATATGCTTATATCTCAAATGGATGCTCAAGGTATTAATACCCTTGATCGAAAAAATGCGGTTCCCGCAGGAAATTTTGTTGGTTCTTTAACCGGAAGGGGTAATTTGGGCAAGTTAACTCCGATAGCTGACAAGTTGAATTTAATATTGTGGTCGGCAAGATTTTTCAAATCAAATGTTGAGACAGTGTTCGCTCCTGCCAAATTCGCAGCGACAAAACTTGGGCTAAGGACTGCCGAAAGTGAAGGGGCTGCTTTTATAGAGAAAAAGGCAGCTATAAACATGGTTAGTATTGCTGCTCATGTGGCTGGAATTATGATGTTGGCGAAGTTTTTAGATCCTGAATCAGTTGAGGAAGACCCACGAAGTACAAATTTTGGCAGAGTCAAGATATTGGGTCATTGGACAGATATAACAGGTGGAATGAGGGTTATTGCAATAATGGCAGCGAGGCTCGTTCCAGCGAGGCGTAATGGTGAATGGGGTGTTTGGAGAAAATCTAGCACTGGAAATTGGACAAACTTAACTGCAGGTGAATTTGGCAAAGACGATGCTGTTGATGTGTTCATGGATGCACTATTGTTAAATAGACTTGCCCCAGTAGCCTCAATTATTAGAGATTTTTATAGAGGTGAAATGTTTGGTGGAGAACCATTTAATATCGAGAAGTCAATTGTCAATTCGCTGACTCCCCTTTCAATTCAAAATGTAAATGAGGTTAAAGATGAGAAATTTGAAGCAGTTTTGGCAGTTGGTATTTCTGAGTTTTTTGGATTGGGAGTTTCTACTTATAAGTTTCAAAGTAATTGGTCTAGGAGTACAAGCAAGGAAATGAAGCGATTTAAAAAGCAAGTTGGTAAAAATGTTTTTAAGGATGCAAACGATTCTTATAATCGGGCATACAATGCTTGGTTAGACAGTGTAAAAGAAGATCCAAAATATAAGGAATTGTCTGAAGATGGTAAAAAGAAATTAGAAAGTAGTGCCAGGTCTGCAATTAAAGACAGAATATTGGATGAGTATGGATATGTTGAGGAGGAAGAAAAACCAGAAACACTTGAGGAGCTTCGGGAAAAAGAAAAGATTAAGGGCTTAAAGTCAACTTTTAAATAAGGTTTTATTCTATATGTTACAATAAATTATGTCATCAATGAGTCGTCCCAATAATATTCATGCGCTTAAATATAAGGAAGAATATGTTGCGGAAGTTGATAAATACCTCAAAAAAAATAAAGACAGAAATGTAAAAGTTCTTAAACAAAAAAGTACTAAAAAGGGCTATCTAATATATGAGAATAAGCTGAAAGTTAAGTTGCCCACTATTGGAGGATTTGCAACATATTTGGGTGTTTGTGAAATGACTTTGTATAATTGGGCCGAGTCTAATAAAAGTTTTAGGATTGCTCTAGATAAAATTAAAAATGAACAAAAGCAGCGGTTGCTTAATAGTGGATTGTCTGGAGACTACAGTTCAACAATTGCTAAACTTATCCTTTCTTCCAACCATGGAATGAAAGAAAGAGTTGATAATACTACTGATGATAAGCCAATAAATAATTTTAACGATGAACAAATTGACAGAATTGCAGACCGTATCGCCAGAAGAAAAGGCGATGATGGTAGTACATCAAGCCCAGAAAAGTCTAATTGATTTTTCTATCGCCACTGATCCTGATTATCAAGATACTTGGTTTCATGAAACAATGGCGATTGTTTTTCAATCTGTTCTTCGAAAGGTTGAAAATGGCGAAGATGCGCGGGTAATTCTTACTGTTCCCCCCCGACACGGAAAATCAGAATTAGCTACTATGAAATTTCCAGCATGGATGCTTGGTAAACATCCCGAGTGGCCTATTATGGTTGCTTCTTATTCGGGTGATTTAGCTGTTGATTTTGGTCAGGGTACTAGGGAGATCATGCAATCTCCGTCTTATAAAGAAATATTTAATACTAGATTGAGGCCAGATACTCAGGCAAAGGGTAAGTGGATGACAAGAAAAGGTGGGGGATATATGGCGGCTGGTGCTGGTGGTGCAATTACTGGAAAAGGATTTAAAATAGGAATTGTTGATGATATTTTTAAAAATAGAGAAGAGGCAGAATCAGATATTATCAGAGATTCACGATGGGATTGGTATAGGTCTACTTTTTATACTAGACAAGAAGGAAATACTGCAATTATTATTATTGGGACTCGTTGGCATACGGGTGATATTATTGGTCGAATAATTGAGAAACAAAAGGAAGATGAGATTAATAATGAAAAGGAATATGATAAATGGACATTAATTGAATTTCCGGCAATTGCTATAAAAGACGAGGATTTTAGGAAAAAAGGTGAGGCTTTATGGCCTGCAAAATTTCCAATTGAAAAGTTAAGAAAAAATCAAACTACTCTTGGGCCTTATGAATTTGCGGCATTGTATCAATGTAATCCAATTACTTCAGAAAACCAAGAATTTAAAGAAGAATGGTTTAAAAAGAGGTCCTGGGCCGAGGTTGAAGCACTAGATACCAGAAAATTTGCCACGATAGACCCAGGTGGAAAAGGTGTTGAAAATGACAAGACTGGAATAATTAGAAATTATGTGGATAGACAAAATAAGTGGAATCTTAAAGCAATGGGGGTACACTTTGATTCTAAGGAGTTGTTGGAGCATGTTTTCAAGTTACACGATGAGGGTTTTGAAAAAATAGGAATTGAGGAGACAGTTTATTTGAAGGCAGTGGAGCCTTTTTATAAAGATGCTTGTATAAAGCGTAATAAATTTCCGAATATTGTGCCCATAAAACAGCCAACTACACAAAAAGAGGTTAGAATTAGGGGTCTTATACCAAGATATTCAAGTGGTGGTATTTATCATATCGAAGGGTCGTGTAAAGATTTAGAAGACGAATTGATAGTGTTTCCTAAAGGTTCACACGATGATGTGCCTGATGCTTTAGCTATGCAAAATGAAATTGTAGAAGCTCCGATGGACGAACACAAACAGGCAATGATGAGGGCACAGCGTGACCAAAGAGCTAAGCAGGTGGCTAAAAGTCATGGGCTTTAAAAATATGTTACAATAGTTAAATTATGGATAAAGAATTGATTAAAAGGCTCAAAGACGATCCTCACTTCAAAGAATTCCAAGAGATTATTATTTCCAAAATAGATGAATTAAATTTTATTGGTGATTTGAAAAATTTAACCGATAAAAAAGCTGGGGAAACTGTAAGGGCGCGTGCGATGGCTTCTGAGATTTTACAAGATATATTGAAACCCTTTATTGATTTTAATGAGAAGCGTGAGCCTACCGCAAAAGAAGTTGATGCAGCAAAATTAAAAGTAGGGTTATAATACTTTTGTGGGCAACGAACATACTAAGTTGCAAATAAAAACTTGGTTGGAGAATGTAATTAAAAATGCGCAAAATCCAGATCCTAGAGAAAAATCAAGGAGATTACGTAAGGAAAAAATGAAAAGAATTGTAAAGAATTATGGATTTTGAAATAATAAGATATTAATGAAGATTTGACAAATTAATTCCTATAGAATTATAATGAATTTATGAACTACCAAGAACTCCAAAAAGAAGCAAAAGTGTTAGGAATAAAATATGTTGGTGTTTCCGAGAAGAAATTGAAGAAAGCTGTTGAAGCAGCAAAGCCTAAATCTCCAGTTGAGACTCCAAAACCAGAAATGAATAAAAAGGTAAATGCTGCGATTGTTCGCAATGGGGGAAATGAAATCCGAAGGTATACTGTTGATATTCATGGTAAGAATTTCGCTGAGTTAGCAAAAGAGTTTGCCAAAGATCGAGATTATGAAGTTGAGCTAGTTGAAGTCAAGCCTGGTATTGTTTGTCCCGATTGTGGGAATATAATCAATACTTGATTTGATTTTTTGTAGCTTATGCTATAATAAAAACATTGCGATTAGCAATAGCCCTACGGGCGAAAGGAATTGAAGTCCTATGGACGAAGACGAAAAAACAAAAGACCCTAATATTGAAGTTGAAGAAATTTCTGCAGAAGAGAAAGAATCTGAAGCTGAAGCATTAGCAGAAGTCAAAGACGAAGAGTTAAAAAGCAAAATTGCCGAGGATTTAGGGATTAACCCCGAAGATGAACCGGAGCTTATTAACAAAATCGTTGAAAAGGAAAAAGCCCAAAGGGAAAAACTATCTGGAGCTATTAAGCAAAAGATTAGCTGGAGGGAAAAAGCAACCAAGAAGACTTCTGGAAGACCAAAGGATACTCCTAAGGAGGGTGAACCCCACACTGAAGGGAAACCATTAACAGCAGAAGAGCTTGACAGAAAGCTTGATGAACGCGAGGCAAAAAGAGATCTTGAAGGTCTTGGATTACCCGAAGAAATTGAGACAGAAGTTAAGGATCTTGCTAAAGTTAAGGGTATCTCTGTAAGAGAGGCAGCGAAGCTACCTTATATTGTTTCGGCAATAGAGGAAGTTGAAAAGGAGAAACGGATAGAATCTGCAACTCCTAAACGCAAAAGCAGGGGAAACTATGCAAGTGCTAATATTGACCCTTCTAAGCCACTCGATCCAGCTGAATTTGCTCTTGATACTAAAAAAGGACGAAAAGCTTGGGCTGAGGCAAAGGTTGCGAAGCGAGAATACGAATCACAGCAATAGAACTCCATACTCTCTCTCTTATTTTTCAAATTTAATAAAAATTTAATCAAAACTTAATTTGATTTGATGTGAAGGGAGGTGAATATAAAAAATGGATGATGCAAGACAAGAATTTTGGGGTGATTTGCAAGTAGACCTGTTCGTCGCGAACAGCGCAGTTTATTTGGCAAATCAATCTTTAGAAGACTTAATTCGCACAGACGGAAGAAAGGCTCACAAGCCAATTTTGTCACACCCTCAAGTAGGAACTTATATACCTCACAGCGATATTAGTTTTGAAACGAAGACTTCGACAAAACAGACCTTGGAGGTTGATACTTTCGAGTATGCTGCGGAGGATATTGATGTCACTGAAGAAAAGCAGACTCCTTATAATTTACTTGAACACTCTTTGAAATCAATTCGTAAAGGGTTGATGAATAGGGTTGAGCAAGAATATTTAGGGAATATTACTAGTGCTGACCACGATATTAACGGTGGTACAGCTCTTGAGGTTACTTCTGCAAATATTTTAGATATTTTAGAAGAAGCTGAAGGAAAACTCGGTGCATTTGATGCTCCTTATGAGACTTTAATGCGTGCAGCGGTTCTCGGGCCACGCACAGTTGCGAAGCTAAGAAGGGCAAAATCTGATCGAGAAACTAGACTTGGTGATTCAACTCTTAGTAATGGAGTTGTTGGCCCATGGCAGGGATGGACTGTTGTTCAAAACAACAATCTTCCTTGGTCTGCTACGCTTACAGTAGCTACGAAACCTATTGATGGTGATACTGTCGTTGTTAGTGGTGTTACGTTTACCTTTAAAGATACTATCGGCACAACTGCTGGTAATGTTTATATTGGTGCAAACGTGGCAGCTTCAAGAGCTAACCTAAAACTCGCCGTAGAAGGTGGAGCTGTAGGTACTGCTTATGTTGCTTTGGGTTTGAGGGATCAGTTCCTTCTTTACCGAAAACGCAATATTAGCCTCGATGGATCCGCGGAAGCAATGGTCTTTAGTGGGTTTGGTGATATTTCTGTTAGTGAAACACTTACTGCTACTGCAGATGTGTGGAGTGTGCAGAAACAGGAGTCAGTCTTTATGATTAGAGGTGCAATTGATATGGTTTTGCAGTTTGTGGATTTGAAAGTTGCAGACAAAGAAAAAGGGTTTGCTGATTTACCTAAAGGTGTAATCGGAGTTGGAACCCAGATGTTTGACGATGGAAAAGTCCTGGCTGTTAACTTGACTCAAGACGCGTCTAATTTCTAAGCAATGGAACTTACTGGATAGTTTCTTACTCAATCCAGTCGCCTAAGAAGGGGTGAGTGTAATCGCCCCTTCAACTGGCGAAAGTCAAATTTTAAAATGAGAGGAGGTGAGAAATACAACAACTATTAACATAAAGTTGTATACACAATATGTTGAAAAATTTAGAAGTAAAACAATTTTTAAGCCGATTGGCAGATGGCATTTATGCTCTAAAGAGCTACTTAATGCCAGCTTTTCCTACGATTAATTTGCGTACTGCGACTGTAACCGCTAAAACTAGCGATTACACAATTACACAAACTGACCTTGAAACACCAACCATTTTTACTAATGAAGGTGATTCTGGGGCATTAGTGCTCACGTTACCCGCAGTTGCTAATTCAAAAGGGAAAGTTGTGAGAGTGGCTCTTTTAGCTGCTCAAACAGTACGACTCGACCCACAAGATGATGAAGCAATAAATTACAATGGCGATGCCACTGTAACTGAGGATGCTACGATTGCAGGTGTAATAGGAAATTACATGGAGCTTTTTTGTGATGGTGTACAGTGGATTGTTACACAGGCGAATGGTGTGGTTACTAAAGCAGTTTCCTCATCAGTCTCACCTAGTGTGAGTCCTAGCTTGAGTCCGAGTGTCAGTCCTAGTGTGAGTCCTAGCTTGAGTCCGAGTGTCAGTCCTAGCTTGAGTCCGAGTGTCAGTCCTAGTGTTAGCTTGAGTCCTAGCTTGAGTCCTAGCTTGAGTCCTAGCTTGAGCCCTAGCTTGAGCCCTAGCTTGAGTCCGAGTTTAAGCCCGTCAATTAGCCCTAGCCCATCATCTTGATGATGGATTAGGCTTTTGGCTTTATACCCTGCTCTGTAAACAGGGCGGGGATATGAAGCTAAATAAAAGTAAAGGAGGTGTTAAATTATGTGGACAAAAAATGACAAAGGTGAATTAAAACATAGCCCGGACAAGTTGATAACTGTTATAACCCCTGATGTTGTCGCTTTAGCTCGAACAATTGACTCGTCTTTAAGTGCGTCATCTGAAATTGAATTAAACAAACAAACAACAATGTTGCGAGTATATGCAATTACTAAAGACGTTTACTTGAAGTGGGGAGCTGATGATGTTACTGCTGCAAATTTTGATGAAGTGATTCCTGCGGGGCAAGTGTTTGATTTTAAGGTTCCAAATGGTAAAACCGCAATTAATCTTATTGAAAGAGCAGCTAGCGCAACCGCTATTGTTATAGAAAAATAATTTTTGAGGCTGAACCAACAAATCTTCAAAGCTAAGTAAACAAACTCTTGAGGTTTCACAAATTAATGTGATATAATTTTTTTATGAAGGTAAGTGTAGTTATTCCAGCTTATAAAGACCCTTGGGTACACCCCACAATTGAATCTCTCCTGTTAAATTCCGAACTTGGCGATCAGATGGAAATAATCGTAGTTTTGGATGGTTATTGGCCTATAACTCCTATTAAAAAAGATGATCGAGTAAAAGTAGTTCATTTAGGTAAAAATCGTGGTATGCGTGGAGCTATTAATGCTGGTGTAAAAATAGCCAGTGGTGAATATATTCTGCGAACAGATCAACACTGTGCTTTTGCTAAGGGCTTTGATCGGATTCTTGTTGAAGATTGTCAACCAAATTGGATAATGACTGCTACAAGATATTTTCTTGATCCTGTTAAATGGGAAGTTATGAAAGATTTAGAGCCTGTAATTACTGAAAAGTTAATAATTCAGGATGAAAGAAAGTTTGCTGGTGCAAAATGGAAAAGTCGAGATAGAAAGTATAAAGATCAAGATTTAATTGAATCAATGGCAATGCAAGGCAGTTGTTGGTTAATGCCTAAAGCGTGGTGGGAGAAAGTAATTGTTGAACTTCAGACTGAAGGCTATGGACAAATGTATCAGGATAGTCATGAGATGGTTTTTAAGACGTGGAAAGCAGGGGGCAAGCTCATGGTAAGTAAAAAGACATGGTTTGCTCATAAACATCGCAGTTTTGTCAAAGGAAGGCATGAGGGGACTAAAGAAAATCCTTCAAACAGGGGCAGTAATTTTGAGGCTGGCAAATATGCCCTCAAAGTTTGGAGAGATTATTACGAAAAAGAAATAAAACCAGCATGGAAGATATAAAAGAAACACCCCTTTGTAAACTGGCTTATAAATATGGAACAGATAAATGTCCCAGGATTAAGCACAACTATACTCCATATTACTACGAACTTCTAAAAGATAAAAAAATTAAAAAGGTAATAGAAATTGGTATTGGTTATTATGAAAATATCAAATACGGTGAACACAATTGGGATAAAAATTTGAAGAGAAAATATCACAGGGGAGCAAGCCTAAAAATGTGGAGAGATTTTCTTCTAGAAGCTCAAATTTACGGAGTGGATATACAGAAAGACACAATGTTTAAAGACAGGAGAATAAAGACTTTTGTTTATGACGAGAGAAGGGGCTCTCACATGAAGGAACTTATCAAAAAGACTGGCGCTGACATAGATTTATTTATTGATGATGGTTCACACTCTGTAGGAAATCAGGTTCGATTGGCGAAACTTATATTGCCAATGTTAGACAATGGAGCCATTTATATAATAGAAGACGTTGGAAGGCCAAATTATGCTGTGAACGCGTTGAGTGAATATAAATGTATTGTCCCCAGATTGTTAAAGTTTGCAAAACACACAACTAAAGACAGGCTTATCCTTATAGAAAAAAGAGTAAAGGATGATAACTTAATTGTTATAAAAAAATGAAAGATTTAACAGCTATATTTTTAACAGTTAACAAAGTCCCTAAAAAATGGGCCAAGTATCATAGAAAAGTTGTGTCTAAGGCACTCGGTGATACTCCTGTGATCTCTATTACAAGGGAGCCTTCAGATTGGGGGACAAATATTATCCAAAAAGAGCCAGTAAAAACATCAAATGTTTATAGGCAGATGTTGAGGGGAGCTAAATTAGCGACTACGCCTTATATAGCCGTAATTGAAGATGATACTCTTTATCCCGAAGAACACTTTACTTATCGTTCCCCACTTGATACTTTTGCATACAATATGAATCGAGCCGGATTGTTTACTTGGGGCAATCCAACTTACTTTTGGAAACTGCGTGTCAACAATTCTACTTTGATCGCACCCAGAGAGCAGTTGATTAAAGCCCTAGAAGAAAAATTTAATAAATATCCCGATGGTGTGCCAAATGGTTTAGCCGGAGAATTGGGCAGGAAAGATATTGAAGGAAAATTGGGGGTTAGTGCGCAAAAAACAATTGAATTTAAGACAACCATTGCGATTGTTTCTTTTGGGCATGATTTTTCCATGGAACCATTGCAGCAGAATCACAGAAAAAGAATGGGGTTCATAAGAGCTTTTGACATTCCTTATTGGGGTAAAGCATCAGAAGTTGTAAAACATTTTGTATGAAAAAATTTGGGAATTATCAGTGGGTTCCGGGGGCACCCAGGTTGCCGAGAGATGAAAAAGAGGAAGGTAGTAAGTTTTGGAACATAGGTAAATGGGACAATTTTGTACTTCCATTTTTACCAAAAAATTGCAAAGATATGACTTTTATTGATGTGGGATGTAACGCTGGTGTGTTTTTAAAACTGGCTGAAGATTTGGGTTTTAGTAAAGTTATGGGTGTGGATTCAAACAAGGAAGCTGTTAGGAAAAATCAGGCTTATAGAAAGAGTGTGGGAGGCAAGTGGAGTGTAAGTTGGCGTGATATGAAATATGTTATTGATAGACTACCTGCGTCTGACTATCTTGTTATGGCGATGACTCATTACTATTTCCCAATAGATCATTGGCTCGAATTTTTAGATAAGCTTCAGGGAAAAGCTGCACATTGTATTATAGTTACTGCCAAAAAAAGTGAAAATAGATGTAAAGCAGGGGCAGACTCCGACAGAATAAGAGATTACTTTAGTAACTGGAAAGAGATCGGACACATACCCGAATTGCCATTTGAGGGCGATCCTTTTCCAAGAAGACAATCGAGTTTTTGTTTTAAAAGTCCTTCGGTAGAGCGTGTTGAGATAAATATGTTGGATATTGGCAATCAAGTACAGAAAGGTTTTTATGCAGAACTGGATAGAGGTGCTGATCCATTTAAAAGTAGATATTATAGAATATTAAAACCGTATCGTTTGACTAAAAACCCAGAGTCACGATCTGTTTGGTTAAAAGAAAAGTTAACAAGATATATGAATCAAAAAATTGAACTCTATAACAGTATTAAAAAGAACGGACTTTTACGACCAATTACGGTAGACGAAAAGTGGCGCGTGGTTGACGGGAATCACAGAGTTGAGATGATTAAGCACCTAGGTCACAAAACTATTTTGGCCAGGAGAGTATTATGAGGGGTGCAATAATTTATATTTCCAGTTGCCGGGAAGATCCCAAATTTGAGATCAGGATTATCGATGACATGATTGATAAAATTGGAGATTTGCCTATTTACAGTGTCACCCAAAAGCCGATGTTTGCTCAGAATACCAAAGTTATTGGTGATGTTGGAACCTCTGGTTTTAATTTTTGTAGGCAATTACAAATGGCAGTTGAAATGGCTGAAGTAGACTATGTAATTTCTTGTGAGGCTGATTGTTTATATTCTCCTGATTATTTTACATTTGTGCCTCCGAAATTAGACAGAGTTTATAGGAATACTAATAATTTTGTAATTCCTTATAATCAAGATGTTTTTTATACTAAAGACAGTCAAACAGCATTTCAGGTGGCCGGAAGAGATTTCTTGCTTAATAGACTTAATTTCCTTTTAAAAGATCAACCTCAATGGAATACAGAGATGAAGAATTTTCCAAAAGAAATAGGATTACCATTCTTAGAGGGATGGGATACATTTAAAACTAAGTATGGTTGTTTTCAAATTAAAACAGGAGATTCAATGCGAAAACAAACTCATCATGGAAAAGAACCCGTTGGAGAGTTACCTTATTGGGGTACAGCAAAACAAGTAAAAGAAAAATATTTATGAAAATAATTGAAGGAATAAGATTAAAAGGAAATCCGGTAGAGATTCCCGATGTTGGTAGAAGACAACTACCAGACTTCTTTAAAGAGATAGGGTGCAAGGTTGGCGTTGAGATAGGGGTACAGAGAGGTTCTTTCACCAGAAGGTTGTTACGAGTTGGCTTAGAGGTGTATGCAGTTGATCCTTGGCTTAGTTATCAAGAGTATCATGCTTTTGTTGGCTATCAAGATCATCAAAATAAGGTATTTGAGGCAGCCAAAGAGAACTTAGCCCCCTGGATTGAATCTGAAAGATGTCACATTGTTAGAAAAAAATCAATGGATGCCATAAAAGATTTTGAAAATGAGAGCTTAGATTTTGTTTATATAGATGGTCATCATGGTTTCAAGTTTGTTGCAGAAGATATTTGGGGATGGTCACACAAGATTAAAAAGGGTGGTGTTATTTCAGGTCACGATTATGCTTATGGTCGATGGAAAGAACTTGGGCCTCATGTTCTGCAAGTAAAAGAAGTGGTTGATGGTTATACAAAGGCATTTAGAATAGACCCTTGGTTTGTGATTGGAGCTAAAAGTAAATCTTTTGAAGGAGAAAGGCGTGATCAATATAGAAGTTGGATGTGGTTTAAAGGAAGTGAGGGGAAGGCAACATATAAAAGATGAAATCAATAATTTATTACACCGACAATCGGTTAGCTGATCCCATTTGTTTTCTGGTGCAACAACACCTTTTGGGCACTCGTTTGCCCATTGTTAGTGCGTCTCTTAAGCCCATTGGTTTTGGGAAAAATGAAGTAATAAAGGGCAAGAGGGGCTACCCCACGATGGTTAAACAGATTATTTCTTGTTTGGAGAGAAGCACATCAAAATATGTATTCTTCTGCGAGCATGATGTTTTGTATCACAAATCCCATTTTGATTTTACACCGCCAAGAGATGATATCTTTTACTACAATAAAAATGTTTGGCGTTGGTTGCTAGGTTCAAATAAAGCCATAAAGCATGATAGGATGATTCCTCTGTCATCTATGTGTGCCAATCGTGAACTTGCACTTGAACATTACCGATTGAGAGCTAAAAAAATAAAAGAGAATGGCTGGGAACAGAATAGTAAAGATCCAAAATGGGTCAGAAAAATGGGATATGAACCTGGAACTAAGAAAAAGAAGCGTGGAGGTCTTACGGATGATAATTTTGATACTTGGGAGTCTAAATTTCCGGTGATAGATATTCGTCACAAAGGGACGTTTTCACCTACTAAAATTAAGTTGGAAGAGTTTAAACATAAACCCAAATGGTGGAAAGAAGTGTTTATTGATGAAATAATGGGGTGGAACTTAAAAAGATTATTTAATTTATGAAAAAAATAGAATTAACAAAAGGAAAATTTGCAATTGTGGATGCCGAGAATTTTGATTGGCTTAATCAATGGAAGTGGTATTTTAGTAATGCCGGATATGCAAATAGAAGTCAATATATAAAAAGGGGAGTGGGTAAATATAATAGCAAAACTATTCGTATGCACAGACTTATAAATGGCACACCGAAAGGTCTATTTACTGATCATATTAACCAAAATAAACTTGATAATAGAAAGAGTAATTTACGGGTTGCTACCAAGAGTTTGAATGGATTAAACAGAGGAAGAAATAAAAATAATACATCAGGATATAGAGGGGTTTATTGGGACAGTTGGTCCAATAAATGGAAAGTCGAGCTGAAAGTAAATGGTAAAAAAATAAGTCTTGGTAGATTTTTAGATATAAAAGATGCAGTAAAAACCAGAATAGAAGGAGGACATTATTATGCAGTATGACATTTCAATTTGTATTCCAGCTCGCAACGAAATGTTTTTGAAAAACACGATTGAGGATATTCTGAAAAACAAAGAGGCTAAAACTGAAATAATTGTTGGGCTAGACGGGGAATGGTCTGATCCACCACTAGATCAACATCCAGATGTCAATATTGTTTATTTTCCCAAGAGTATTGGACAAAGATGGATTACAAAGATTTGTGCACAACTCTCAAGAGCAAAATACATTATAAAGTGTGATGCACATTGTGCCTTTGATAAGGGATTTGATCGTAAAATGCTAGAAGCCTTTAAAGTAACCGGGGACAATGTGACAATGCTTCCCATTATGAGAAACTTACATGCGTTTGACTGGAAATGTTATAGCTGTGGTTGGAAAATATATCAAGCTAATATGGCTGAAGGTGATAGATGTGGAGATTGTAATTCAAAACGTATGAGAAGAAAGATGGTGTGGATCGGCAAAAATAATCCTCAAAGTACATCTTATTGCTTTAACCATGAACCTCGTTTTATGTATTTTGAAGATTATAAACACCGCCCTCAATATGTTGAAGATAAACAAAAAAAGGGGTTGACTGAAACAATGAGTATTCAAGGGAGTTTCTTTATGGTTACAAGAGAAAAGTATTTTTCTCTTGATTTGGATGATGAAAAACTTGGCAGCTGGGGGAATCAGGGGATAACTATTGCCTGTAAAACATGGCTATCTGGTGGGAGAGTGCTAGTTAATCACAATACTTGGTATGCACATTTGTTTAGAACTAATAGTAATCTTAAATTTCCCTGGCCTGTTTCTGGTAGAGATCAGGTAAAAACTAAGGCAAAAGTTAGAAAACTAATATGGAGTGGTAAATGTCCGGGGCAAAAATATCCAGTTTCTTGGTT
>Ga0075122_10001111_pt1 | contig 19802 bp, 16 predicted proteins | sample AntAceMetag02UKB_FD_69790 | JGI IMG/M metagenome (GOLD analysis project Ga0075122, IMG submission 69790) | Saline lake microbial communities from Ace Lake, Antarctica - Antarctic Ace Lake Metagenome 02UKB | ecosystem: Environmental > Aquatic > Non-marine Saline and Alkaline > Saline | place...
ATCCATACATTTTTTGTCTTCAGAGTGCCAAAAACAAAAAGCTTTGTTTTTTCCACACTCCACTTCGTCTTTATTTGCAGAGCAAGCTACTTTTTTTATATCAAAAATTACCTGCAAAGGTAAAACACCAACTTTATCATTTTTCTTAGTATTAATTTGAACATTATAAGATACACTAACAGGAGCTGCTTTTTGTTCCTGCTGTATAAAAGTAGCAGAATCTAAACTAACTGATAAAAACATGTTACTTGATTGCAAGGAATGACCAAACTCTACATAACTTTTATCACAACCTGAACACACTATACTTTCTATAATATCTGAAGTACCTGCCCCAAACAAACTATTAATTTCATCTTTCTCTAAAGAAAACTTTTTTGTTTCTCCTGCTACAACCTCTATATTTTTTTTCTTTACACTCTGTGCAAGATCTATCATTTTAAGACTCTTGAGAAGATTTACTCCTTTTTCTTCATCCAAGCAATTAAATTGCCTATTTATTCTAGATTTAGACCAATTAGACTTGCAAGTCCATCCAGCCAAAATTTTTGTCCATATTGTTCCATGTCCATATGCGTTGCGAATAATAATTTTATCACATGTATTTGCTTCACTACCAACGTTACAACTGGCATGATCCTCAAAGGCTGGTCCGACAGTACGACCAGGGTATGTTGGGTTTTCATATGGATAATTTACTAGATAGACACCCTTCAAAACATTATTATAAGAATAATCCTCTTTCCAAACTACTGCAGAATCTGTCGACCTAACACCATCCAATGTAATCTTCATTAATTTTGTATATTCACAACACTGAAAACTATTTTCAGCAAAAACAAAACTCGGCAAAAACAAAAACACCAGAGCCACACCTAAAAATAAAATTTTAGTCATTTTATTGATAACGAACTTATGGAACATAAATAAATAATTTTTATATAAGCCTCGATGAATTACATCTACTTGCCCCGACATTATGTCGGAGTTAATTTTTGAAAACATACTACATACTTTGCTGCACTAGACGGGCAGCTTGAATAATTAAATTTGCGTCTCTAGCTTGTTTATTTTCACCCTCTTCCAATGGTTCTAAAAATCCATTTATCATGCTTGTGAAAGCTTCTTTGGTTTGGGAGAAATTTCTACCGCGGTACCAATTTTCGGATTGCAAAACCAACTCTGCAAACGGAGCCAAATTGGTATCTAGTTTTTGCTCTACAATGTGAGCACGAACTGGTGAAGGCTGACCAGTACTTGCGCTGTATTTTTTGATATTTTCTGGTAAAGTAAGAAATTGCATAAAACCCCAAGCTTCATTTGGATATTTAGCTTTTTTCACAACTGCTTCTACCCAATAATTTGCCACGTTAACTGGTTCTTCTGGGCTTAATTGAGGTACTTTTACCACTTCTAAATTCATCTGAGGAGCTAATACTCTGATACGGGTTCTATCATAGGCAAACCCTAGATAAAAAGCCGTAGTACCACGAGCAAATTCTTGCAAAGCATTTCCTCTGTCATCACCCCAAGTATAAACTTCTTTGGTTGGTTGGGCAAAATCTGTATAAAAACGTAAAGCTGACAAAGCAGGATGATTTTCTGTCTTACTATTTAAACTATTAGCAAAAACAACACTGTTACCTTGGGCCATTTGTGTACCACTTTGCAACATTAAAAGAGAAACCAAATCAAAACTATTATCAATATTATCAGCCGTACCCATAGCCACACCAGATTGCAATATACTGCCGTCAGACCGAAACTTGCTAGTAGCTTTTATTGCCTCCATAAATTCTTCCCATGTTTCTGGTGCTTGCGGAATACCAGCCTTATCTAGTAGGTCTTTATTATAATAAAGAGCAATGGTATCTACTGCCAAAGGAAAACCATAAATTTTATTATTATCTACCACATCATCATAAATAGTCCCCACGAAATTAGCTTTTAGAGTAAGAGCTGAAGGCAAAACCAATTCTTGTGTAGTCAAAATATTTTCTTTAAAATATTGACCTTGGGTTTGCAAACGTGACAACTTTACACTCGCAGGAGCAGTTCCTAATCTTTCTTTATACTTTGCCAAATCTCGCACATGAATTGAAATCATATCTGGTGAGACATCATCAGCCAAAGCATTAACAAATAAATTTTCAAATTCTTCATCTCTCACCTGTTTTATATTTACACTTATGTGAGGATAAAGTGCACTAAAATCACTAGCCAAACTACGCAAAGCTTTTGTGTCATCATAAACCGTCCAATAATTTAATGTCACTGGACGAATACCAACGGCTTCTTCCTGAGAAACACCTTTACAACCAAAACCAACCACGACTAAAAATCCAATGAGGATTGAGAACATTATTTTGTTTTTAAATATATATAACATACCAAGTAAAAAGAAATTTAGAAATAAATTAACATTCTAATTGCGAATCTACACGAATTTTCGAATTTCGAAAATTTGAACCACGAAGTGGATTTCGTAATTAGAATGTTAAAAAATATTGAATATAAAATCAACAATCGCATAACTAGACAGAATAACAATAATACCAAGAGTGGCCCAAACAATAATACCCTTGGCCTTGGTCACATCTTTTTTAGTAGCACCTCCACCAACAGTAGTAGAACCTATCATCCAAATCACACCACCATACACCATCATAAGGAGAAAAATACTACCCATCAACCCCATCAAAACACCAATTCCTTTACCTATTAAAGTTGCTAATTTACTACTATCACCCAGTTGGTTTAAATCTGAAATACCGCTGGGTAGAATAATCCTTGTGTCAACTACTACATCTTCTTTTTTTTCCAACAACAAAGAAGAACATTCTTCACCAGCTTTAATTTCTACACACTTTTCATCAGATCCTTTATTCTTCTCGCATTCACTTTTCAAAACAAGTCCGCCCCCTCCTGTAGCACTACAAGAACTCATATCATTTTTACAGATACAATATTTTGTCACAGCTTTTGCCCCACAGCGAGAAGATAAAACAAACTTTACTCCCAGACTCATATTTTCAGTATATAATTGATATGAGGCAACATATTCTTCAGGGGGTATAACTTCTTTGACAGAACTGCAAGATTCTCCCCAAAATTCATAACTACCAGTATATCGAGGATCTCCTGCAGGATAATTTTTGGAAGAACCACAGGTTAAATATTGATTAAGATTTCTAGAACTCAAACTGCTTTGAACAACCGTATTTAAATCCACCTTGTCACTTATTACAGCCGTACTGCAATTACCCACCCCTTTTGCTTTTGGAACACAACAAGTCCCTGGTATTTCTTCCTTAAGAGCTTTTTTCATCCTTTCTATGACAAGTTTCTTTGATGCCTCCTGCAAAATTTCGAGAAGATTATTATCACTATTAAGATGTTCATTCGCATAATTACACTCATTCGTTAGGATACTTAGATACTTAGAAGTTTTACCATCAATAGGAACACAATCGCTATCATTTTCTTTACCATAACAACCAAAAAGATTAGAATGCCATGCGTTAGCATCTGCACAGTCCAATGCATCAATACTATTGAGATCAACACTATAACACGGTGATTTTGCTCCACCCCCATCATAATACACACAATACCCATGAACTAAATCAGCTTTAACCTGATTGGCAAAAAACAAAACCCCTATTAAAAATAAACCTAAAAATAAAACTTTTTTCATAAAAGACCCTCTTTCTCAGCAAAGTGAATTGCTGTTTTTAAAAGTGAAATTTTATTACCTGTATCAAAATACTTTCCCTCATATTCATAGGCATAAAATGGTTTTTTGCGAGCCAGAACATCAGCTGCGTCAGACAACCAGATCTCCCCACTTCTGCCCTTTTTCTGACTTTCAAGCATACTCCAAATATCTTTGGTAAAAACATATCTCATCCCACCAACAATAAGGCCATCTGGTGAGACATCTTTCAATTTTGGTTTTTCTACAAATTTAGAAACTTTATAAATCTTGTCTTTCAATTTTTTACCGTAAACATTACCATATTTTGTCATGTCTTGTTTACTTTCAATTTTCTGTACACCAATTACACTAGAACCTACATTATTGTATACCTTTATCAATTGTTTCAAAGCTGGAACCTTGGCGTCAATAATAGAATCGCCATCGGAAAAAGCAAAGGGCTCGTCTCCCAAAAACTCACGCGCACAAAGCAGGGCATGACCATTCCCCAAAGGTTCTGGCTGTCGAGTATAAAAAAACTTCACTTTTTTGGAAAGCTTTATTAGGTCTTCTATGTGTTGAAGTTTGTCGTTTTTTCTTAAAATTTCTTCTAGTTCATGATTTCTATCAAAGTGATCTTCTATCGCACGCTTCTGAGAACTAGTCACAAAAATAATTTCAGTAATTCCACTAGCGGCCATTTCTTCTACAATATATTGTACAACCGGTTTATCCAAAACTGGCAACATTTCTTTTGGCATTGCTTTTGTAGCAGGCAAAAAACGGGTACCTAAACCCGCGACCGTGATTACTCCTTTGCGGACTTTTTGTACTTTTCCCATAAGAAAAATCTTTTAACTTTGCATAAACATTATAACAAGATTTGGCTTAACTTACCAATCTTTATACACAACTTAAAGTTCCTCCCACGAAATCAATTCATATGTCGTCCCCACTGGAAAACCCGGTGGTGGAAAATAACGTAAATTTCCATCATAATTATGAATTGTATCTACAAAACCAGAAACAACATGTCCATAACCACTCACCCATTTCCAACCTCCACCATCATAAGAAATCTGTGAACCAAATATAGATAATGAACTTTTTATATCATCTATATAATAAGGTCTATTTATTGATTCAAACTGGGATAACAATGCTGCCTGGATTGTCATGTCATCTGGTACTTCATAGGGCACAATGATTTCACCCTGTGACATAAGACCCGTGACATCATCACTAGACTGCTCAGCATAGGTGAGGTCTCCACTTATATATATTTTTTTATAAGGCTCTTGCACGGGAAAACTACCAACACCTATTCCAACTCTGCCGTCCACTACACCCTCTACCCAAAGGTCGTCTTCAAAAAATATTGCACCATTTTCTGGTATGTCATAATTTTGTACAAAAGTTTCATTGCCAACATCATAACAATAAATATCACCCCGCCAATACCAATTGTGGCGACGATGACGCCAACTCCCATCTCCATAATAACAATCTCGACTAGTCACGCGATAAAGATCAAAATTATCTCCATTAAAAACAGCATGCCAGCCTTCTTGTCCTGAAGAAGTAAAATGCATTCCTGACTCATCAGCAGCATCACTAATATTTGATAAATCAGAAGTCACAGAATAAAAATCAACTTGAGCTACAGGATAACGCCAAAAACTCTTTGGACTACCACCACCATAAACCCTAACATGGCTATCTACCCACGAATCAGTCGTACCATCAAAACGAATCTCACCATTGGAGTGCACTGCCCCATGAACCACAGTCGTAAAACTAAAATTCATCCCCGCATTGGAAAGCATAGTATAGTCTGTCAAAGCTGGAAAACCCACTCGCACTTGGATTGTTCTGGTTGAATTTGGTTGATTTACAGTGTAGCCAGTCGAACGAACTATTGCCACAGAGCTACCTGCGAGAGGTTCATCAATTTCTAGAGAAAAATAACCAATCAAATTATTATCTTTATCACGATACTCATGAAGGTAAGAATCTGATTCTACTCCTGTGCCGTCATAATAATCATCATTATCATGCGCCAAATGCCAACGATAATAATTTATTCCAGCTTCGGCAACATGAAAAGCCATATCACGTTCATATTTGCGATTGGAGGCTTTGTTTTCAAAAATTGCATAACCAGCCACACCCGAAATTATAATCGTAAAAGCCACTGACCCAAAAATCATCACAAACATAAGTAGACTACCACGTTTATCTTTGACAATTTTGTTATTTTTAAATTGTTTGAATATTTTTTTTAACATATTATTGGGTTAGGGTTATGATGTCAGAAAATAAATCTTACATTCTAATTACGAAAACCACTTCGTGGTACGAATTTTCGAATTTCGAAAATTCGAATAGATTCGTAATTGGAATGTAATTAATTCTCTTTTAAATTCCTAATTTGCACCAGACTCTCCACATGCAATGGCACAGGAGTCTCATCAGGATTTTCTTCCAATTCCAACTGAACTCTCAGTGTCCTCACATCAACAATCTCGACTGGTTGTACCAGGGCAGCCTCTGTCCCAGAATAATTTTCATCATAATATAAAAATAATGGATTACCCTCAGCAATATTTACCACATGATGAGCAATCTCCACCACATCTTCTGTCCCAGAAAAACTAAGAGGATTTCCACTTGGTTTTATAGTTCCTTTTTTTATAGTTGTATCATCAAGCCAAAAATGAACTCTTTCGCGCAAACTATCATCATCAATATTAGCATAAAAAGTTAATTCATAGTCACTCGCTACCACCAATGGATAACCACCCAAACTTGATTCTTCGGCTTTACGTACTGTATTGACGACATCTTGCAAAACACGTCGACCATCATTTTGGGTTTCTAGTTGATCCCAAATAATTCTATTATATCTAAATCCATGAATAACAAACCAAGCTGAGGACATCGCTATCATCACCATGATTCCCATGGCTACTAAGAGCTCCACGAGGGTAAAGCCAGCGTTGGATCTATTTTTAGTGTTTGTTTTTTTGTTTAACATAATTTTTGAGAATTAACTCGTGGATATCGTCCTGGTAATCTACGTTTTATTTATTAAAACGTTTAACAGAACACAAATCAAACTAATCTAACAAATTTGAACGAATTAGTTTTGATTAGTTTAATTCGTTAAATTCGCGTTCTATTAAATATTTTCTCACCTCTGTACCTATATCCCAAAACCTAATTAGATACCATCTCCAAAGTATAAACCAAATCACCATTGGCAACGATAGAACCAGAATAATTTTGATAACCATCTCTAACCACATCTACTGTATATGCAGTTTCAGCTGTTAATCCACCAAAATAAACTTGTCCTGGTGGAGAACAGGCTGTGGTGTAACTAAAAGTAAGATCTGAAACTGTTGGGGTATAAGTAGAGCTAGCAGTACTTAGAGATAATTTGTAACGCAAATATCTGTTATTATCATTAGCCTCACCAATTTCTAAATTTTCTTCATCATAATAAGTAATTGCAGTACCATCTGGACCTAGATATTCCCAAGTCTCTGGTGTGCTAGTATTGCTAGTGGCTATTTGCCAACGTACAGAATTAGCACCTGTTTCAACTGGTTGAGCCATTGGTTCCCAACCAATATTTACAAAATTTACTTCTGCAATCAAATCAAATACTGATGACTCCAACTCTCCATTACCCACATACGACTGCCCAACCTGAGCCAATTTCATATCCCCTGCTGGATCATTAACTTCCACTTTGCCATCATCCGACCAATACCTATCTTCGTTACCAATTTCCAACTGCCCACTACCACCAGACCAATCTGTTTGTCTAATAAATCCAACCCCTGTCACTTTGGTCTGATCAAAGCTATCACCTGATAATCGCACAGTTGCGTTTGACAGTGACCCTTCAGTTATATTATCCAAAACATGGACTACAATTGAATTGGCAGTATCACTACCCAAAACCAATTGTACAGTTTGACTAACTCCTGGGAGCAGACCAACAGGTAAACCAGGAATTGAGCCAAGCAAGTCGTAACCCGTTACTTTAAACCCATAGGAATCCCAATGCAAACCAGAAAAAGTATAATCTCCCGACCCTCCTGTTGTAATATTGGTATCCACCAATAATACGTCTGGTTCAGTACCTATTAAATATGTTCCTGCCATATTGACCGCTGCATTTGGCACAGCACTACAATAAGAATTGACAGTTGTTAATTCTATATCTGAAACATTATCAATTGAAAAACTTATTTCACTTACACCTTGAGCCTCAACTGAAGCTGGTGATTTTGTAGGATTTGAGTTGGTGACAGAAGACAATCTAGTTTGATCAGTAATATAACCAGACTTACTCACTGTAATACTATAAGCATCCATGCCCGCACCCAAGTCCACTAAACGCAACATACCTTCATTATCAGTGGTATCCACCATATCAAGTGTAGGGTCAGTTGAAGTGGAGACAATATGAACTGAGGCACCTTGTACTGGATCAGCATTAGCATCAAAAACTTCTATAAATAAAGCCCCGTGAGTAGGGTCCCCTTCTAATAACTTTGGGGCAATGTAAGTAGTGGCAGAAAGTGAATTCCTTTGTAAGCAAGGAGACAAACAGATAACATCTATATTTACCAATTTATAATCAGCCGGAGCAGTGTCATTTGGTGTACCACCAATCACACCATCAAACTCGTCATCAATATTACGAATTGTACGTGTAACTAAAAAATTAATATTATTTTGTGTGGTAGTAATAGTCCTCTCCAAAACCCCAGCTGGACTACCCTCTACAATTCCCACATCAAAAAAAGACATATTCCTCACAATTTCAATTTGTTCATTTAGAATTGCAGTTTCCAAAATTCGCAAACGTGATTGATAAACAACTTTAAAAACAAATTGAATACCACCATAAATTCCAATTGCAAACAACACAAATATAGCCATACCAACTATAACTTCCACCAAAGTAAATCCTCTTTTATTATTTTTACAAAACATAAATTCTAGATTGCAAACAAATACTAAGTTTTAACTTTTAAATATTTTGTAATTTTAATTATTATACCATTTTTTTACGAAAAAATCCCCTGCCTACCCCATCTTGACATTTTACCAAAAATATCCTATACTCTACCCCATTAATCAATTAAATTTTAAACTAGATTTTATGACTCATAAAACAAAAACTCTAGAAAACTCACAAGTTGAGTTGGAAATCACAGTTGATCCAAAAGATTATCAAAAACACCTTGAAAAAGCCGCAGTAAGACTATCAGAGAAGGCGGCTGTAAAAGGCTTCCGCAAAGGTAAAGTTCCTTTTGAAGTTATGAAAAAAGAAGTTGGTGAAATGCCTATCATGCAAGAAGCTTTGGAAACTATTATCCAAGAAACTTTTTACAACGCTGTCAAAGATGAAAAATTGGAAACTATTGGTATGCCAAAAGTTGATATCGAAAAACTAGCTCCTGGCAATCCAATTGTTTATAAAGCTGTAGTAGCTCTTTTACCAAGTGTAAAATTGCCAGACATTACTAAAATCAAAATCAAACACACAATAAAAACTGTAGAAGATAAAGAACTAGAAGAAACTCTACAAGCTGTTCGTGGTATGAATGCTGTGGAAGTTGAAAAAGAAGGCCCAGGTGAAGGCACTGACAAACTACTCCTAGACTTTGACATGTTTATTGACAAAGTCCCAGTAGAAGGCGGACAAGCCAAAGATCACCAAGTATATCTTTCAGAAGACCATTATATCCCAGGATTCAACGAACAAGTAAAAGGTCTTAAAAAAGATGAAGAAAAAGAATTTGATCTAGATTTTCCTAAAGAACATTACCAAAAAAATCTAGCTGGTAAAAAAGTAAATATCAAAGTAAAAGTAAAACAAGTTTTTGAACGCCAACTCCCAGAGCTTAGCGATGAGCTAGCCAAAAAACTTGGTCAAGAAAGCGTAGAAAAATTAAAAGATATAGTTAGGTCAAACATGGAAACAGAGGCCAAGAAAAAAGCTGACCAAACTTTTGAAATTGAAATGCTTGACACCTTGATTGAAAAATCTGAATTCCAACCAATTCCAGAAGTTCTAATTGATGCCGAACGACAAAAGATTTTTTATGAATTGAAACAAGATTTAGAACGCCACAATATTACTATCGAACAATACCTTACTGACATCAAGAAAAACGAAGAAGAATTGTTTGAAAACTTTCGTGTACAGGCAGAGAAACGTGCCAAAGCTGCTCTTATCTCTCGCCAAGTGGCTGTAGATCAGAAGATAGAAATTGAAGACAAAGATATTGATACAGAAATCGATATGATGAAAAAAATGTATGCTAACAATAAAGAATATATGGACAAAATTGATCGCCCAGAAGTACGCGATACTATTGCCATGAGTATTCAAAACAGAAAAGTAATGGGTTGGTTAACAGAACAAGTGAAAGAAAAAGAAGAAAAGAAATAAACACAACAACCTTTAAACACTCTCTATTACGGGAGTGTTTTTATTTTGTGTTATACTATATATACTATGAAAAAAATAACTGTAAAAATTACACCGCGTGCTAGCAAAAATGAAATCGTTGGTGAGCTGGCAGGAATGTTAAAAATAAAATTAAAAGCTCCCCCGGTTGATGGTGAAGCTAACAAAGAACTTATAAAGTTTCTAAGTAAGGAATGGAAAATTCCGAAATCTAAGATTAAGATTGTGAAAGGCTTAACATCAAGAACTAAAACTATCATTATAGAATAGTTAACGCTATGGTTTATAGAACACAAATCTAACAAATTGTCCAAATTCCCACAAATTATTTATTTGTATAAATTTGTCTGATTTGTATAATTTGAGTTCTATTTCATAATTTTCTTAAATTCAATACTGACAAAAAAACTACTGAAACAAACAGTAGTTTTTAAATATCTATTTTAGTTAACAAACAACGGGACCCTTCGCTTCGCTCAGGATTTAATTACTGTCGTATAGGCATCACAATGTATAGATAATCTGGTTTGTCTTTGGCAGTAAGCATACAAGGTGCGTCTCCGCTGTTTACTTTAAATTCAATCTCATCACTTTCCATATTTTGCAAACCATCTAATACATAACGATGATTGAGTAATATTGAATTTTCTTCACCGCTTACTTCGGCTTCTATTTCGGAAGTGTGTTCACCAGTCTGAGTGCTAGTAGAAGAAATACCAATATTTTTTTGTTCAACATTTAGATCAAACGAAACAGCATTGACCCCCATAGTAGTAAACAAACTAGCAGCTTTAATTTTATTGGTCATCACAGAAACTGGAAAATTGGCTTTGGTTTTAAATTCTGCTGGAATGATTTGAGAATAATCTGGATATTTTCCATCAACCAAACGAGAGGTCATTTCAAAATCATCAAAGCGAAGTGCAATCTGATTATCTGTCATCCACAAACGAACTTTACTCTCTTCAGACTTGGCTTTGGCCATAGTGATGAGACGTATCATTTCATAAACAGATCTAGCTGGCACGATAATTTGCATTTCGTCAGTACCTTGCTCCACTCTCACTTGTTTTTCAGCCAAGCGATATGAGTCTGTGGCAGCAAGTAACAAACCTTTAAATCTTTCGTTGAAAAGTCCAAAATATACACCAGACAATTCTGGTCTTATTTCATTTTTTGCAGCTGCAATTACAACCTGACCCAAAGATGATTTAAACTTTTCAGCTTCAACCACATAGGCATGTTCTTCTTCTATTTCTGGTACTACAGGATATTCGTCAGCTGGAGCACCTTTTATTTTTGTACTAGAACTACCACAAGTAATTTTGACTTCATTTTCTTGCATTTCAATCTCAACTTGTTCATCGGTTAGAAGATGAACAAAATCAGTCAAAGTTTTGGCTGGCACTGTAAAACTCCCTTTACTTTCAACTTTGGCACGTAGACTGGCTTTTACTGCCAACTCCAAATTAGTAGTTATCAGTTGCACACCAGACTCTTCAGCTGAAATTAAAATATTATTTAAAATCGGCAAATTAACATGCTTACTAGCCACCCCACTGACTAGGTCAAGTCCATATGACAAATTCTCCTTGGTACAAGTAAATTTCATAATCTTGTATTTAATATAATATAATTTTTTACTAAACCAGTTTTATTTGTTCCGGCTATTAACAGAATCTTATATAGCATAATATTTATACACAGAGTTTTTTTATTTATTTATCTTGCTATTATTTAGTATATTATATATATTTAAAATTAATAGTTATAGTAGGTACTGTGGATAGCGGGGATAAGTCAATTTTTACTGTAGTTTTGGTCAAATTCATCTGTGTTTATTTTGGGGATTATTTTTTGTGTTTAAGTTGATAACTTTTGCTTTTTATTTTTGTATGTTGATAAGTCCATATTTATGAACAGTTTTGTATTTGTTTTTAACTTTTTTATTAGCTGTTTTATACACTATTTTTGTCTCTAACTGTTTATATGTTGTTTACGTATAGTCTTTGCTTTATAGCTTCTATTTCTTGTTTCAATTTTGCATCATTTTCAATTCCGTTTTGTATTTTGGTATGAGCATGCATTGCTGTAGTGTGATCACGTCCCCCAAGTTCTGTACCAATGGCAGGATATGACATCTTCAATTCTTCTCTTAGTAAAAACATTATTATTTGCCGTGGATTGGCCAGGCGCTTTTCTCTGCTTTTGCCAGTAAGGTCATCAATGGCTACATCGTAGAATTCGGAAACCACATTGGTAAGTTCTTTTGGTGTCAGAGATTTTTTCATACTTTGAGCTTCGAAACTAGATAGGATTGATTTTACACTTTCTTTTGTTGGTTCAATATTTTTCAATTGATGGTAAGCCATTACTTTATTGAGAGCACCTTCTAGTTCTCGGACATTGCTTTGGATGGTGCTGGCAATTAGTTGAAATATATCATCTTTTAGTTCAAAGTTTTTTTCTTGGGCTTTGGCTTTTAGAATAGCTTGTCTAGTTTCTAAATCCGGCGCTGAGATATCTGCTATCATTCCCCATTCAAATCGAGAACGCAAACGTTCTTCTAAGGCCGGGATTGCTTTTGGTGGTCTGTCACTTGTTAGAACTACTTGTTTACCTTGTTGGTGTAGTTCATTGAAAGTGTGAAAAAATTCTTCTTGGGTTTGTTCTTTTCCACCGATGAATTGGATGTCGTCAATAAGAAGTAAATCAACATTGCGGTAACGATCTTTAAAGTCTTTGGCACGACCTTCTTTTATAGAGGTAACAAATTCATTGGTAAATTTTTCGGATGAGACATAAAGAATACGAGTTTGAGGATTGTTTTCAAGCATCTTATGACCAATAGCTTGTAGTAAATGAGTTTTACCAAGTCCAACCCCACCATATATAAAGAGAGGGTTGTAAACTTCTCCCGGTCTGTCAGCAGTAGCTTGGGCAGCAGCATGAGCTAGTTCACTTCCTTTTCCAACTACAAAATGTTTAAAAGTACATTTTGGGTTCAAACCAAATTTGGAACCAAGGGTTTGATTTTTTGGAGCAGAGTAAATAGGGGTATTAACACTAGAGACACTTGGTTCAGCTGTAAGCTGACATTCTTGTTCTTCAATGTTCTTCATGTTTTCTACTTTGTATTCTACTCTTTTTACTGGTTTACCAGTAACACGTTCCAAAATTTTTACAATATCAGAATGGTATTTTTTTTCTAACCAGCTTTTTGTAAAAGTATTTGGGACACAAATAGAAACTTGTCCGTTTTCGTATTTACCAATACCAGTACTACGGAACCAAGTGGTAAAATTTGCTTTGGAAACTTTTAGTTCAAATTCTGCTAAGACTGCCTGCCAGATTTCGTAGTTTGTCATAAGTATATTTAGAATTATTCTCTTTCAGATTTGTTTTTATTAAAGTGTTAGTATTTTAGCACATTTTTTCCTTTTGAAAAATGGCTGAATAAAGCCAAGAAGTGTACAGAATGGGGACAATCTGTGGACTGTGTGGATAAATGCATATTATGGTGGTATGAATTAGAATCTATTCACTTTGTAGTCTTGACAAAAAAAACGATATAGAGTATAATCCCCCCACTAATAATCCAACCTAGAAATATATGCCAAAAAGAACTTACCAACCAAAGAAACGTAAAAGAGCCAAGTGTCACGGCTTTCGTTCTCGTATGGAAACTAGTGAGGGCAGAAACCTGCTTAAACGACGTAGAGTGAAAGGTAGAGTGAAATTGACTGTCAGCGATGAAAAGAAAGGTAAAAGAACTCGTAAGACACGTTAAATTCTTTCAAACAAACTCTTTATTAGCCTCGTGAATTCGAGGCTTTTATGATATAATCATGATATGTTAAAGCCAAAAAATAGACTACGTAAGATGAAAGATTTCGATATTCTCTTCAAAGAGGGTAGATTTGTTAATGATGGTCTTATTACCCTTAAGTTTTGGCAGATAGAGCCAGAAAAATATCCTAAGCGAGATTATTCAAAAGATGATTTGCGTCTAGGTTTTGTGGTGGGTCTTAAGGTAAGCAAGAGTGCTGTAAAGAGAAACAGAGTAAAACGTCAGATGAGAGAGGTTGTAAGACTTATATTGAAGGAAGATAAGTTGAAATTAGGTTTTCATACTGCTTTTATTGCTAAACCAGGAATTTTGGATAAGGAATATGATCAGATTGAGGAGAATATTATGAATTTACTGAAAAAAGCTAATATTTTAGTATGACGTCATTACTAAATAAAATCTTATATCTCCCTAGGGTGCCATTTTTGTGGCTAATACGTTTATATCAGAAAACTTTGTCTCCAGACCATGGTATCACCAAGTCTTGGTACAAGCACGGTTATTGTCCTTACTACCCTACTTGCAGTGAATATGGTCATCAGGTCATAAAGAAGCGTGGGCTACTAGTAGGAGGCTTAAAAACCGTCTGGAGGATACTCAGGTGCAATCCATGGACAAAAGGTGGTGTAGACTTACCTAGGTAGTTATTTTGTATAGGCTAATCTATACAACTGTGGATAACTATGGGGATTACTAGCCCAAAATGGGGATAACTATAAATAAAAATAGAGTTAGAAGCTCTGTTTTCTGTTTGTATAGGCTATTCTATACATTCTTATCCACACGAAAAATAGCTTGTTTTAGCACAATTTTGCTAGGTTTAGCTCAATACTTGACTTTTTCATTATTTTATGCTATAATATATTCAGTTCCTTAAAAAGATGTATATGTTCGATTCGACTCTGTCGAATGGAGCATGTTTCCATCCACTGCTTCCCTACTAGGCTAACTCTTAAAAAAAACAATAATTTGTATAGTCTTCTGTATACAAATTATATAAAAAAACAAAAACAAAAGTAAAAAGGAGAGTAAAAGCTAGCCTAGACCGGTGACTTCCACCTTATGCGTTGGCGACTACCCAGTCTGCTACGTTCGGAAGTAACACCATTATGAGTGGTGGACGGAATTATCCGTCCCAGACGACGGCTTGCCTAATCGGGCGCTCAGAGAACTTGAGAAATCGAGAGTTCTGACTGCCCGATCGGCGCGTTACTGGGATTGACAAAGGCGGCACGCTATGCAATTACCCAGAGCGTTTGACCGCCTTTTTTTATTGAAAATTTTTTTACTAGCAGGTCTTGCAATTTTGTCTATTTGGTAGTATAATAGTTTTCCTGTATAATAACAGCGGTTTAAAATAGTTTAAGAATAAATATATGGTTAAGAAAAAAAATGCCTTTTCAAAGGAATTCCTTGTAAAAATAAAAGAAGTTTTGTTAGGAGAAAAAGAGCGTTTAGAAAAAGAACTTGCTAAATTTACCAAAAAGAATGTTCATGTAGAAGGTGACTACGATGCTTCTTTTCCGGAGTTTGGTGACAAAGAAGATGAAAATGCTTTGGAAGTAGCTCAATACACTACTAACAAACCTTTGGAAATTTCTTTAGAAAAAACTTTGAGGGATGTAAATAAATCTTTGGATAGACTAGAAAAAGGTGATTACGGTGTTTGTAAGTATTGCGATAATCCTATTGAAGAAAAAAGATTGTTAGCTCGTCCTACTTCCGGGGCTTGTGTAAGTTGTAAAAAAACTTTGACTCAAGAAGCCTAAAATATATATGAAAAATAAAATCCACTTAGCAATTTATATTGTCGCTAGTGGATTTTTTTTATTGCTAGATCAAGTTTTGAAATACCTAGCCCGGGACAATCAAGATTTTGTTTATTATTTAGGCACTAGATTTTTGGGTTGGGAATACTATCCTAATACTGGGATTGCTTTTTCTTTGCCTTTTCCAAACTGGTTGTTAGTGGTAGTTACTCCTATTTTAATAACTTTATTAGTGTTTTGGATTTTGCAAAAGAAAAAAATATTACTGACAACTTACTTGGGTTTATTTTTAGTAACAGCTGGAGCCCTTTCTAATTTTATTGATAGGCTCTTTTTTGCGGTAACGGTTGATTACCTGAGAGTTTTTACCGGAGTAATAAATTTGGCAGATATTTTGATTGTAGTGGGTGTGGGGTTGTTGATTTTGGGGGAATATAGGAAAAAGTAAAAATAAAAATTTATAAATAAAAAGTTTCAGCTATGGCTGGGCTTTTTTGTTTTAGAAAAGGTGCTTACGTGATATAATTGGTTAAATTATTATTTATAAATTATAAAATAAAAATATCTTAGCGGAATTAAGGAGTTGTTAAAAGGGATTCCTCACTCTGTTCGGAATGACAAACGGATTATGTTTACAAAAATAAATTCAGCTGCAGTTTTGGGATTGGAATGCGAGCCAATAATAGTCGAGACTGATATTTCGGCTACTTTTCAAGGTTTTCAAGTTATTGGATTACCTGATACTGCTATTCAGGAATCAAAAGAAAGAATAAGAACAGTTTGGCGTAATAGTGATTTGTCTTTTCCTAATGGTTTTCGTATTTTAGTAAATCTGGCCCCAGCTGATGTGCGCAAAGAGGGTACGGCTTTTGATTTACCAATTGCTGTTGGTATGTTTTTGGCAACAGAAAATATGGATTTGGATACGAGCGATAGTTTGTTTATAGGAGAGCTGGCACTAGATGGAAAACTTCGTCATACCAATGGTATTTTACCATTGGCTATCCATGCACGAGATAAAGGTTATAAAAAAATATTTGTGCCGGCGGTAAATGCCAGAGAAGCGAGTCTAATAAAAGATATAGAAGTTTATCCTGTGGGGAGTTTTCAGAAAATGATTTTACATCTGAAGGGTGAAGAATTGATTGAAAGACAACTGGCACAGCCAATTGATGATTTGTTTGAGACAGTAGAAATAGAAATGGATATGGCCTATGTGAAGGGGCAGGAGTTTGTAAAAAGGGCTCTTGAAGTGGCAGCTAGTGGCGCACATAATATTTTACTAAACGGTCCACCTGGATCGGGAAAAACTCTATTGGCTCGTAGTTTACCTTCTATTCTACCTCGCATGACAGAGGAAGAAGCGATTGAAGTAACAAAGATTTATTCTGTGGCTGGGATTTTACCTCATGATAAACCTCTTGTTACCGAGAGACCTTTTCGCGCACCTCATCATAGTGCTAGTGCAGTGTCGTTGGTTGGTGGTGGTAAGTTTCCCAAACCCGGAGAAATTTCTTTGTCTCATCGCGGAGTTTTATTTTTGGACGAGTTTACGGAGTTTCCTCGTATGGTTTTAGAAAATTTACGTCAGCCTTTGGAAGATGGGGTGGTAACGATTGCGCGTATTCAAAGTACAGTTTCTTACCCAGCTCAGTTTACTCTAGTAGCCTCACAAAATCCTTGTCCATGTGGCTATGCGACAGATCCTGATAAAAATTGTACTTGTAGTCCAATGCAGATAGCAAATTATCAAAAGAAAATTAGTGGACCTATGCTCGATAGGATTGATTTGCATGTAGAGGTGCCACGACTAGAGTTTGATAAGCTTTCCAAAGATGAATTGGCCGAGAGCTCGGTTGAAATTCGTAAGAGAGTTGAAAGTGCCAGGGGGAAACAAAACGAAAGATTTAAAGATTCTAGTATTACCGCTAACAGTGAAATGAAAAATAAAGATATAAAAGAATTTTGTAAACTAGATGAGGTTTCGATGGAACTGATGAAACAGGCGGTACAATATATGCATTTGTCAGCTAGAGGTTATCATCGAATTTTAAAATTATCACGTACGATTGCTGATTTAGACAATTCTGAAAAAATAGAACAGACGCATGTGGCTGAAGCTCTGCAATACAGATCAAAAACAGAATAATTATGTGGATTTTATTTTCACTTTTAGCAGGTTTATCCCGTAGCTTCAAAGAAGTTTATGGTAAGTTTCGATCGAACCGTTTTGATGAGTATGTGATTAGTTGGGGAATGAAGATGGTAATGGTAATTTTGCTTTTACCAATTTTATTTTTTATAGAAATTCCTCCTCTAAATTATAAATTCTATATAAATTTAGTAGTTGTGGGTTTTTTGAGTACTATTACTGCCATTACATATTTCAAAGCAATAAAATCTTCCGACCTGTCTATTACAATTCCTTTCATGGCTTTCACACCATTATTTATGCTGATAACTTCCCCGATTATTATTGGGGAATTTCCAGGACCAATGGGCTTAGTAGGTGTTTTACTAATTGTGGCTGGTTCTTATGTTTTAAATTTTGCAGAAAGAAAAATAGGTTATCTTGAGCCTTTTAAAAAATTGTTGAGAGAAAAAGGTCCTCGGTATATGTTGTTGACAGCTTTGCTCTGGAGTGTGCAGGGAAACTTGGATAAAATTGGTATTGGATATGTGGGTCCATATCTCTGGGTTTTGTTTTTAAATTTGTTTGGAGTTGTAGTTTTATCTTTTCTTGTTTTTTATAAAAAAGAAAGAATTAAGCAGATTAAGAATCGCAAAGATATGTTGCGTCTTGTTCCTTTAGGTATTTTTGGGTTGGGTGATGTCTTGTTTAATATGATTGCTATTCAGTACACGTTGGTGGTTTATGTTATTTCTATAAAAAGATTCAATATTGTTTTCAGTGCTTTGCTAGGATTTTTTATTTTCAAAGAAAAACACATGAAAGAAAGATTGGTGGGGATTATAATTATGATGGTTGGAGTATTAATGATTGGTTTTTCCTAAATATTTTTTTAATTAAAAAACCGACCAACTGGTCGGTTTTTATTTTGCTATTTTATATAAGTCAGTGGATTCAAACGTCTACCGTTTATTCTAACTTCGAAGTGAATGTGTGGGCCGGTAGATCTACCAGTACTACCCATGGCTGCAATAGTTTGACCTTGGGAGACTTGTTCACCAGCGCTAACATAAAGTTTTGTGGCATGTCCATAAAGAGTTTGTACTCCTCCACCATGGTCAATAATAACATAACAACCATAACCACCATTCCAACCACATTGTGAGCGACTAACTGTACCAGCTTTTGAAGCGTAGAGAGGAGAACCAATAGGCCCAGCAATATCAAGACCAGTGTGGCGCCAATTGTAATATTGGGTAATTCTTCTTACACTGGTTGGCCAGAGATAACCAACACCAGCTGGTATAGAAGCAGAAGGAGGTGGAGCTGAGATAGCACTCAATTGAGTGTACTGTCTCTTGGTAGGTGTATAGGTATAAACTGGTTTTGGTCGGGTACCGCCTGGAACTAATATTTCTTCACCGGTTACAATATCGCTGCCATCTTCTTTCAGTTTATTAAATTCAATAATTTTTGAGATTTCAACATCGTAGGTGTTGGCAATTTTTGATAAAGTGTCTCCACGTTTTACTTTGTGAACCAGACCAGAGACTGGTAAGATTTTTAATGAATCTCCTGGGCGAATAAGTGAGTAAGCTGACAAATTATTTGCCCAAAGAATACTGGCCACACTAATACTATAGTTTTCTGCAATGGTTCCTACTACTTCGCCTGGTTTTACAGTGTGGTAGGCAATATTTGTTCTGCCTGTTGGGTTGCTTTCATTTGGTAGGATGGCCCCAGTTATAATATTTGGTTTTGTGATAGCTGTTCCACCTGCGCTAATAGCTGCTATTTCTTGTTGTTGTGGTATGTTTTGTCCACCACTACTTCCAGCTGGCTGAGCAATGACAGCTCCT
>Ga0075122_10001112_pt1 | contig 19782 bp, 16 predicted proteins | sample AntAceMetag02UKB_FD_69790 | JGI IMG/M metagenome (GOLD analysis project Ga0075122, IMG submission 69790) | Saline lake microbial communities from Ace Lake, Antarctica - Antarctic Ace Lake Metagenome 02UKB | ecosystem: Environmental > Aquatic > Non-marine Saline and Alkaline > Saline | place...
AAAACTTTCAGCTTTTCTTCTAGCTTTATTGATGATACTAATTCTTAATTCTTCATTATTCAATATTAGATCAATTTGCTCAGCCATTTCTTTCTCGCTATTTACTAAAAATCCGGTTTTTCCATCCTCGATAATTTCATTAGATGCTGTCAGGACATTCTTTCTATTTGGTTTAAATGCGATAACAACTAATCCCGAAGCCATAGCCTCTAAAATAACATGGCCAAAGGACTCGTAGATTGAAGGGAGAACAAAAATTTTAGATTTATCATAATATTGTTTCGTTTCTTTTTGTACACCTTCAAAAGAGACCATTTTTTCTTTTCCATTTCCCTTTAATTTTTCTTTAAGTTTATCTGTATTTCCTCCACCAACAATAATTAATTTCCCCTTTTCACTTAACTTGAATCCATTAATTAAAGATTCAACATTTTTCTCCTTACAAATCCTTCCAATAAACAATATATTGTCTTCATTTTTTTCTTTTTTAAATTCAAATTTATTTAAATCAATTCCAGGATAAACAACTTCAATATTATCTTCTCTCCCAAAATGTTCTTTAAATTGATTTTTTAATAATTCGCTAACAACAACTAATTTTATTTTCTTAATAGCTGTTTGAATCTGTTCTTTCAATCTTTTAGCTTCCTTTTTATCTGCAACATTTTCAGCAACATTTCTCAAAGAAGGAACTGCCCAAATTATTTTATCGCTAGAATAAAGTTTTTTTAAATCCTCTAAGAATATCTCACTTCCAGAGATAATTAAATCATATTTTTTATAATCTAACTTTTTTAATTTTGTAAAGCTTCTTTTTCTGTATTCCTCATAATTCTCTTGAGGACTTAGACCCGCTAAGGGTTTTTCATATCTAATTAAATTAATTCCTTCAAGTTTATTATTTTTGTTTTCACCACTACATAAAAGGTCTACCTCATGTCCTTGTTTAATAAATGATTTAGCGATATTCTCCATATAGATAACATGACCATTTATTACAGGATAAAAGCTTGCATTAACAATTAAGATTTTCATAAAACCCCCTAAACCTATTTAGTTTCTGAAATTAAATTTATAATTTCTGGAGAAATATTCTTTTCTTTCTTTATCTTATCTAAAACCTTAGAAATTTTCTTAATATCTCTCATTTCTCTATTTTTGACAAATGTAATACCTTCAGTTATTGCTTTTTCCCACATTTCTTGCCTTTCACTTTCTCCAGGAACTTTAATATCAATATTTCCAAAAACCCTTGAATTTCCATTCTTTACAAATTCAGTATGAACTTTTTGAATCCAACTCATAGCGCCTTTCTTATTTCTAGGATAAACTAATACAAAGAACGAAAGAATTGCATGATAGAAATAGTCTGTAGAGGAAATCCTCATACCCGTATTTTTATCAGAATTGTTACAGATATCCATAGCTTTTTTTAGTGAAATCATCCCTTTCATTTTTTTAAACCAATCATCTCCTTCAAATTCTTGTTCACTATTTAATCCATAAGCCCCATGAATAGATTGAAATTTAGGATCAGGACTAAAATAAATTAAATAACCATTTTCTATAACTGAACATCCGAACTCTCTATCAATACCTCTACCAATGACATTTGTTTTAAATCCTCCAACCTCCTGATAACATTTATTAGAACACAAAGTAAAACCAGAATTCATATTGCTTATTGGAAATGGTTCCAAAATATGGTATTCTATATCCAAAAATTTTTTACCCTCCTTATCCTTTAAATATTCTTCTGGAAAAGCATCTTTATTAGTAGTATAAGTTCCTTTCAAAAATGAGATTGTTCCAATATCTTTTTTTAAGGCAACCTTAGAGGGTTTACTTCTTCTAAAATAGGTAGGCAAATTAACTATACCTACTTTTCTTCCCATTTCTGCTAATTTTTCAAAAGTATAGACTGCACCAAATGACGCATAGGGGGGCACAATACAATCATCATCCATAAATATCAAATATTTTGAATTTGAAGCTTCACATCCAATATGTCTCGCAATAGCATTCCCCTTTTGTTCTTCATTTTTAATATACCTTATTTTAATTTCTTTTTCCTTTGCTTCTTCTCTGAACGAATTCACAACATCTTCAGTGTAATCCATACTATTATCATCAACCACAATAATTTCTGCAATTTTAGGTTTTTGAAATATTAAGGATTGTAGCGCCCAAGCTAATGGATTTAATTCTCTTTTCATACTATCAGGATTATAAGGGCATCGACTATATGTTGGAACAATTACAGAAACATCTAGCTTATCATATGGAAGCTTAAAATTATCTAAATAAAACACATCATAGTAGGGTTTTTTAATTTCTTCAGCAAAAGCCTCAGCTAAATCTGCCTCAGAAGGGGGATCTATTTCAGTTGATTTTTTACTTGATTTTACCATGAGATATACACTCAAAATACCCTTTTAAAGGCTTAGAAATCTTTATAAATTCAAGATAAAAGCGTTGATTTTTAAACCTAACGATGGGATTTAAATACTGATATTTTAAGGATTTAAACTCTATTTTTTAGTATAATTATGCTTATAAAATCATTTAACCCCATTAAAAAAGGAGATTCCTAAAAAAGAATATGAAATTTGCACATTTATCTGACTGCCATTTGGGTGGATGGAGACAACCAGAATTACAAAAATTAAATACAGAATCATTTAAGGTAGCCCTAAAGTCATGTATGGAGGAAGAGGTAGAATTCATACTATTTACTGGAGATTTGTTTGATTCAGCATTTCCTCCAATTGAAATCTTAAAAGATACTTTTGCAGAATTTAAAAAACTAAAGGATGCCGGAATTAAGTCATATGTTATTGCAGGAAGCCATGATTATTCAGTTTCAGGTAAAACTTTTTTGGATGTCTTAGAAAAGGCAGGTTTTTGTAAATTATGCGAGTATGAAAAAGTTGATGATAAAATTATATTAAAACCTCTTCAGCATAAATCCTCTCTTATTTATGGGTATCCTGGAAAAAAATCAGGACTAGAGGTTCAAGATTTAAAAAATATCCAAATCAATGAACCTTATGAAAATCATTTTAGAATCTTAATGTTACATACTACCATTACAGAAGCAAAAGGAACATTACCCATCGATTCAGTTAGTTTATCTGAAGTTCCAAAAGCAGATTATTATGCATTAGGTCATATTCATATAGATTTTGAAATAGATTTTGAAGGAAGTCCTGCAATTTATTCCGGCCCTACATTTCCAAATAATTTTCATGAGCTTGAAGAACTAAAACATGGAAGTTTCTACATAATTGATGTAGAAGGATTTACAAAGATAACTAAAAAAGAGATTAAATTAAAAGAAGTCGTTCTGATAGATTTAGAGATAGAAAATGCATTAACAGGAACTCAGACAATTATCTCTGAATTAAAAAAAAGAAATTTATCCGATAGTATTGTTTTATTAAAGATTCATGGAGAATTAATTCAAGGAAAACCTTCAGATATCAAATTTGCAGAGATTCAACAATATCTTGAAACTCAAAATATATACTCATTTCTTAAAAATACATCCAAATTTGGAATTAAAAGCCAAGAGTTACAGGTTCATTTAGAATCAAATGAAATGGAAAAAGTAGAAGAAGTTTTAGTTAAAAAATATGAAAAAGAAAATCCTTCCAATTTTAATGAGAAGATTTTCTCCTTAATGGATGCCTTAGGTCTTGAAAAGCAAGAAGGAGAAAAAAATGAGATTTTTGAATCAAGATTATTTTCAGAATTAAATAAGATTTTTGAGATTGAGTTGTAAAATGATTTTGAAGAAACTTTTAATAGAGAATATAAGAAGTTATGAAAAACAAGAGGTTGTATTTCCAAAAGGTTCAACATTACTATCTGGAGATATTGGTGCTGGAAAAACAACAGTTCTTTTAGCAATAGAATTTGCATTGTTTGGATTACAACCCGGTCAAAAAGCGAGTTCTCTTTTGAGAAATGGGACCGAAAACTCAAAAGTATCCCTTGAATTTGAAGTTGATGGAAAAGAGATAATTATTGAGAGAAGTTTAAAGAAAAACAAAACTATCTCCCAGGATTATGCTGCAATTACGGTAGATAATGAAAGATTTGAAGGAAGTGTTACTGAAATAAAATCTAAAATATTGAATCTTTTAAATTATCCCTCTGAATTTGCTAAAAAAACAAATTTGTTGTATAAATTTACTGTTTATACTCCTCAAGAAGAAATGAAACAAATAATTCAGGAATCTAAAGAGTTAAGGTTAAACACCTTGAGGCATGTCTTTGGAATTGACAAATATAAAAGAATAGAAGAAAATGCTTGCAGGGTAACTTCTAAATTAAGAGAAAAGGTAAGGATAAATCAGGGGATAATCTATGATTTAGAAGATAATAAAAAAGAATTAGAAGAAAAAAAGCAAAATCTAGTTTCATTAAAAGAAAAACAAAAGAAAGCTGGAGAAGATTACAATAAATCTGTAGAGTTTAGATCAGAAAAGGAAAAATCACTAGAGGATATAAGAGACAAGATAAGTGAAAAGAAAGCATTAGAACATGAAAAAGCAAAATCCGAGATTTTAATTTCAGAAAAAAAACAGCAGATTACTACCCATGAAAATAATATAAATAGTTTAAAACTACAGATTCATGAAGCTAAGGAAATCTCTTTTAATCAAGAAGAGTTCAATGTTTTAGATGATCGAATAAAGTTTCAAGAGAATAAGACAGAAGAACTTCAAAAAGATTATATTCAAACAATTAGCCAAGTTAATTCCCAAGAGGCAAGAAAGAAAGATTCAGATGAACTAAAAACAAAAATATCTAGTATGCAGAAATGTCCGACTTGCTTACAGGGGGTTTCTGAGGAATATAAAAAGAATATTTTTACCAGAATTGATGATGAACTTAATTTTGTTTCACAAAGGGTTTCTGAATTAAATGAGAGAAAAAAACAATTAATTGGTCAAATTGAAGATACAAAAAAAGTAATTGAAGCATTAAGGAAACAGAAATCTGAAAAAGAACTACTTAAAATAAAAATAGAAAATTTAAAAGAAAAAGAAGAAAGAATTACTGCAATAGAAAAACAAAAACAACAACTTCAAGAAGATTTAGAGATGCTTAACAAGCATATGCAGACCCTTGAAAATTCAATTAAAGAATTCTCTAAATATGATAATATTTATGAAAAAAGAGAATATGAGCTTGAAAAATCAAAAGAAGACGAAAAACAACTTGCAATTAAACAAGCTGAAACAAATAAAGAAGTTCAGTTTTCAGAAATTCAAATTAAGGAAAAGCAAGAATATATACAGAAAAAAGAAGCAATTAAAACCAAATGTGAAAAATTAAGAGAAATTGAATATTGGATTTCAGAAAGGTTCTTAGAATTAGTATTATTTACTGAAAAACAGGTTTTATTAAGGTTAAAAGAAGAATTTTCAAATCTTTTTTCAAAATGGTTTTCAATATTAGTATCAGATTCTCTTTCAGCAAAACTTGATGATGATTTTTCACCAGTTGTTGAACAACAAGACTATGAATTAGACTATGCATTTTTATCAGGTGGTGAAAGAACAGCAATCGCATTAGCTTACCGTTTATCCCTAAACCAGGTAATTAATTCAGTTTTATCTAAAATAAAGACAGGAAACCTAATTATTTTAGACGAACCCACAGATGGATTTTCAGCTCAACAGTTAGATAAAATGCGGGATGTTTTTTCTCAGTTAAATACAGAACAGTTGATTTTGGTTTCTCATGAACCTAAGATAGAGGGTTTTGTGGACAATATAATCAGATTTGAGAAAGATCTAGATGGTATAACTCATGTTGAGTAAACTTTATAAACCCCTTCAGCGCTATATTACTATACATTCTAGAGATGTGAAGTTAAACAGTTATTAGTTAAGATATCTAAAATTTATTAAAAATGGATGCAGAATTAGAAAAAAATATTCTTAAAACAGGTACGAGCTTAGTTGGAATCGTTTGTAAAGGTGGAATCATTATGGCAGGGGATAGAAGATCTACTGCAGGCAATATGATTATGAACAAGAACAAACAAAAAGTAGTTCCAATTAATGACTCTTTAGTCGTTTCTGGAACTGGAATTGCCTCAGATATTGAAATGCTTAAGAAATTGATTCAAGCAGAATTAAGATTAAAAGAATTAAAGTCAAAATCAAAAACTACTGTCAAAGAAGCAGCAAATCTTATTGCAAATTTTGCATATAAAAACATAAGACAACCTGCAATGATTCCATTTACCGCTGGAATAATGCTTGGTGGATTGAATCCGGATGGAACAGCCGAATTATACTCAATTGAACCTGCAGGAAGTGCAGATAAGGTAGAAGATTTTGATGCTAACTTTTCTTCAGGCATGCCATTTATTAAGGGTTTATTAGAAAGACAATATAAAAAAGATTTAACAATTGAACAAGGAATTGAATTAGCAATTGAAGCGATAAAATCCTCGACTCAAATTGATATTGCTTCTGGAAATGGTATTGATGTATTCAGTATAACTTCTGAAGGAATTAAACATAGGATTAAACAAGAAATTACACCAGAATATAAAGAAAGAAAATAATTTTAATAATATTCAAAATAAGGGGTCAAAAATAAAAAATGTCAACAGATATTCTAAAAGATATACAGAAAGAATTGCCAAAAATCATTGCTAGTGCAAACTTTGAAGGAGCAAACATTGTTCTCTATACAGATGATATAGATTTTTTTAAAGATGATAACGGAAAGATAAGAGAAACTGTTAATAAATTCAAAAAAAGGATTGAACTAAGGGCATATGATAAATTATTGAAACCTCAGGAAGAAACAGAGAAGATAATCAAAGAAGAATTGCCTGAAGATGCAGGTTTAACCGAGATTCTTTTTGATCCTCAAAGAAGTATTGTAGTTATTGAAGCTAAAAGACCTGGGTTAGTTATCGGAAGATCAGGATTAATTTTAAAAGAAATCCGAAACAAAACATTATGGACCCCTCAAGTTCAAAGAAGCCCTGCGATTAAAAGTAAAATTACTGAAGGGATTAGAGCGGTTTTATATCAGAACAATAATACTAGAAAAAAATTCTTAAACTCTGTTGGTAAAACCATTTACAAGGAATGGAATCCTGAAAAATCAAATGGTTGGATAAGATTAACTATGCTGGGCGGTGGAAGACAAGTTGGAAGAAGTTGCTTATTGCTTCAAACAGAAAATACTAAAGTCCTTTTAGATTGTGGTGTTGATGTTGGTGGAAGGGGAAAAGATAAATTTCCTTATTTAGATGTTGCCGAATTTAAAATTCAAGATTTAGATGCAATTATCTTAAGTCACGCTCACTTAGACCATTCAGGTTTAATTCCCTACTTGTTTAAGATGGGCTATCGTGGACCACTTTATATGACTGCACCCACAAGGGATATTGCAGCACTTTTAGCATTAGATTTTATCGGAGTAGCATACAAACAAGCAGCAGCTCCTTTATTTTCTTCAGTAGATGTAAAAGAAATGGTAAAACATACCATCTGTTTGAATTATGGAGAAGTTACAGACATTGCTCCAGATATGAGGATAACTCTCTACAATTCAGGACATGCATTAGGAAGTGCAATGGTTCATATGAATATTGGGAATGGGGCACATAATCTTCTATATTCAGGAGATATGAAATATCAAAGAACCAAATTGTTAGATAGGGCTGTTTCAAGTTTCCCAAGATTAGAAACTGCAATTATTGAATCAACTTATGGAAGTAAACATGATGTTTTACCTCCAAGAAAAGAATCTGAAGATGAAATGTTAAATGCAATTAAAGAAACAATTGGTAAGGGTGGAAAAGTTCTTATTCCAGAATTAGGACTAGGAAGGGCTCAAGAAACAATGCTTATTTTAGAAGAAGCAATGAGAGAAAATAGAATGCCTAAGGTTCCAATCTATATTGATGGTATGATCTGGGATATCAACGGTATTCATACAGCTTATCCAGACTTCTTAAATTCGAATGTAAGAAATGATATATTCAAGGGAACAAATCCTTTTGTCTCAGATATATTCCAAAGAGTTGGTTCACCCCAAGAAAGAAAACAAGTTATCGAAGGAGGACCTTGCGTTGTTCTTGCAACTTCAGGTATGCTTGTTGGAGGAGCATCAGTAGAATATTTTAGACATTTTGCATCTAATCCAAATAATAGGTTATGTTTTGTTTGTTATCAGGGTATGGGTTCATTAGGAAGACAGGTACAAGATGGAGCTAGAACTGTCCAAATGTCTGTTGAAGGAAAAGACGAATTAATTCAAATTAATTTTTCCATAACAACTGTTGCAGGACTTACTGCTCACGCAGGAAGAAATGAATTATTAGAATTCGCAAATCGTTCTCAACCACGACCAAATAAAATTATCATTAATCACGGAGAACAATCTAAAAGTTTAGATCTTGCATCAAGTATTTACAAGCTACACCATATTGAAACAAATGTCCCAAAGAATTTAGAAACCATTCGGTTGAGATAAAAGGTTTATATACTAAGTTTTATTATTAACAATATTAAAAGAGGATAATAAAAAGTGAAACACAATTTCAAAATAACAGCAATTCTCGTTGTAATGTTTCTTATAACTCAATTAATAGGTTTGGTAGTTATTTCAGGATACCAACATGAAGATAACAAATTGCCTTTTGGGATGGAGCCTCCTGAGGAAGTGCAACAATTAGATGGAGTCGGATTTCTTGTTCAAATAATGATTGCATTTGTATTCGCAATATTTTTACTTTTTATATTAACTAAGCTTAATGCAGAAAAATTTCTTAGATTATGGTTTTTTGTAGTAACAACACTCGCAATTGCCTTAACTTTTAATATAGTTCTTGTCTTTTCTGGTTTAAATGTATCCCCAGGTTATCTCTCAATAATTGCATTAGTTTTTGCATTACCTTTAGCAACTTTTAAAATATTCAAAAGAGATATGCTAATTCATAATCTAACCGAATTGATGATCTATCCAGGAATTGCAGCAGTCTTTGTTCCAATTTTGGGAATTCTAGGAATAATTATATTACTTCTTGTGATTTCGTTATATGACATTTGGGCAGTCTGGAAATCAAAGTTTATGCAAAATATGGCTAAATACCAAATTAATAAATTAAAATTCTTCACAGGATTCTTTGTACCTTATGCAGGTAAAAAACAAAGATTAAAAATAAAAAAAATTAAGGAAAAATACGCAAAAAAAGGAGATAAAGAATTAGAAAAACAATTTAAGAAAGCAAAAATAAAGGTTAATTTAGCGATCTTAGGTGGAGGAGATGTTATTTTCCCAATAATTACTGCAGGTATTTTCTTAAAAGTAATGGGATTAATTCCAGCATTAATAATCACTCTTTCAGCAACTTTAGGATTACTAGGCTTATTCACCTTGGCAAGAAAAGGAAAGTTTTATCCTGCGATGCCTTTCTTAACAATTGCAATGTATTTAGGAATGGTTGTCAATTGGTTGATATTTTGATGATTACCAAATAATTCCAACAGTAATATATCTCACATCTCTAAACCTTATTTTTCCATCACTAATATCATTATTATCCCCTTTTGTTATAAAATAAGTTCCTTCTTCATCAGTTCCAATTTCAATAACCCTATGAACAATTAAATTTCTACCTTCCTGAAAAGTGATTATATCCCCCCTATGGATCTCTTCCTCAGATTCAGGAACAATTCTAATACCATTAGATCCCGCATCTAATAATGGAAGCATACTTCCAGTGGGAGCGTATCTACTTAGGCTTGCACCTTCTAAATTAATTATAATTTTGTCCTCAAAAATCTCTATTTGTTTTTCATCTATAAAATCGTAAGGTGCAGACATATTATCCTGAAGGATATAAGAGAATGGATTTTCAAATCCTGAAATAAAGTACAAATTCATAACATTTGCCATAAGGAAACCCAAGAAAAAGATTATACTTATTTTGATGATATTTGAACCTACCATAGTATTAATACTAAAAATAATAGCCTTTTAAATTCTTCCTTTTGTAACAATTGCTTAGTGACAACATTATCAGTAACTTTATAAACTAATTTTTCTAATAAAAATAAGATGAATTAAGAAGGAAATTCAAAGAATCTAAGTTTAAAAATGATAATTAAACCAGAACTTGTAAAACAAATTAAAGAACACTTTAATCTTAATATTTATGAGACTAAAGTATGGTTAGCATTACTTGGAAAGGGAGTTGCTTCTGCAGGAGAAATCGCAGAAATGTCTGGAGTTCCAAGAAGTAGAACTTATGATGTTCTTGAATCATTAGAAAAACAAGGTTTTGCTATAATGAAACTTGGAAAACCAGTCAAATACGTTGCAGTTAAGCCAAATACAATTCTTGAAAAACTTAAAACAAAAGTAATGCATCATGCAGATGAAAGAATTAAGACCCTTGGAGAACTTAAAGATACTAAAGAATACGTAGAATTAGAACAACTTTACAATAACGGAATTCAACCAATTAGACATGAGGATATATCCGGAGCAATAAAAGGTAAATCAACAATTTATAATCATATAAAAGAAGTTTTAGAAAATGCTAAAAAAGAAGTTATTATTTGTACAACTGCTCAAGAAATTTTAACAAAATCAAGATTTTTTGGAGCAATTTTTGATAGATTAAAATCAGCAAATATTCAAATTAAAATAGCCCTATCCGGAGATGAAAGAGATATAAGAAGAATTAATGTTAAATATAAATTAAATGCAAAGAAAATAAATTTAGATAGTAGATTTTATATTGCAGATACAGATCAAGTTTTATTCTTTATTTCAAAATCTGGAATGCCTGAAGAAGAATTAGCAATTTGGTTAAACACGTCATTTTTTACATCTGCATTAGTATTTTTGTTTAATCAGGCGACTAAATAGATAAAAGGAACTCGATTAAGCAATTAGGCAATTAAAGCTTAAATTTAAAAAGCATTTTCAATTTAATTTCTTTAAATGGAACCATACAACTCAATAGATAAAGTCTCTACGGATTATCCCGTAGTCTCCACTAGAGTAATTAGTAGTCCATGTTATGAACTGCAAGAGAATAGTCTTAGACCCCATTATAATCCTGGCAAAGAAGACCCAATAGATTCCGAAATTTTTAAAAATCAAAGACAAACAAAAAAAAGATTAGCAGAAGGTTTAAGGGTAATGAAGGCAGAATCCAAAAACGGATTTATAGAGTTGCCTAAAAAAAAGAAACAAGAAGTTTTAGAAACAAGGATTAAAATGCTTCGAAAAGTAGTCACTCAAGGAAATTTTATTGGAGAAGATTATGATAATCTAATGGTAAGAGTTCATAGGAGAGCAAGTAAAATTTACAAGATTAATTAATTTAATCTTAATTTAATCTCTTTTATACTCATCTGCTTGATTATTTTCTCCTCTTTTTTCACAAATAACTTAAACCAATTTTCAAAACTTAATTCATATTTCCTCTTAAGATAACCAAATCCATTCTTAACAAAAACCCCTTTATTTGCTTTCTTAAATGCAGATAAATTTTTCTTATTACTTACAGGAGGACCTCTAATAATTTCATCTTTCTTTTTATCTAATACAAAATAAAAATAAGCAATATTCTTTCTAGAATCATATTCAAATTCACTTTTTTTAATAACAAAATTTCTATTTAATCTAAAATTAAAAAAATCAAAAAACTTTCTGGATTTGGTTCCTGCAATATCCCCTACTTGTTTATTAGTACTAACATTAATTATTTTCAACTCCTTACCATATTTTTTCCTTATTTCTTCACCAACATTAACTTTATCAAAAAACTTAGGACTAGGGTTTTTCAAAAACTTTTTACTAACTTCCTTAAATTTGGCAAATGTCTCCTCATTCAATCCCGCTAATGCATTTCTCTCCTTAAATGTCGGATCAATTAAAATTATTGGACTTAATATTTTAGATTCATTCACTTGGGTTAAAATATCTTTTTTTCTTTTAAAGAATTTGGCATCATCAATAATAATTTTATTCTTACTTGTAATTACCTCCTTCAAAAACCTTTCAAAACTTTCATAATAACACATCAATAACTCTAAAGAATATCCTGAAAACCCATGTATGTATCCTTCAGCACCATAACAATTTTGAGCACTACAAAATGCCTTAGCAAGCATAATTTCTCCTGCAATTTTCTTTTTCCTTCTAATTTTTTTTAATAAATAATTAACATGAAAATAACTTAAATCAGTAACATTTTCAGCATCTTCTGGATTTTTAATACCTAAAACCGGAACAATCTCTAAGACTATTCCATCTACGATAAATTGATAGTAATCTCTCGAACCATGAACCCTTTTTACTTTCTTGCCTAAAACTCTTCCCAATTCATGTGAGATATCTTTACCCCTATATTTTTCATTGAATCTAACAAAAATATCAATGTCGTAAGTTCCTTTTTTAACTAAGGTCCCCTTAGCTAAACTTCCTCCAATAAAAACTTCAGCACCTATTTTCTTTTTCTTTAATTTATTTTGTAAATCTTTAACAAAATCAGAACTAATCTTGTCTATATTCGTCTTAACTTCGTTAGACACCTGTACTAATTCAATTTGATTTTTAAGAACTTCTTTAAGGGGATTCATAAACTTCTAAATTATCTAATGTATTTAAAACTTAGTTTTCATAACTAAGTTGATCATTTTTAACGTGAATTATTCTATTTGTTTCAAAAAGATACTGGGGAACAATAATCATTGTAGCATCTTTTTTTTCACCTAAACTTTCCTCTAGTACACTAACCCTCAATTTTCCTTCTTTCATGTTTGATTTATCAAAAAAACCATGAACATTATGTCCCTCATAGCATTTTATGCCCAATAATCTTTCACTACTAAACATGCCTGCCTTATTCATTTCAACATTCAAGTAAGCTTGTTTATACTTTTCACTCATTTTTTAACCTCTTCTTCAAAACAATTTTACTCATCAAGCAAGTACTATTCTGTTGACAATCTCTACAGTTAAACTCATAATCTTCCTGAAATTTAAGATTAACAACATCGTAAGGACATTGAATTATTTTACCACCTATAAAATAATTAGCAAATCTGCATTTAGTATCCGGCAAGGTGGTTGTACTTTCAAAAACTCCTCGTTTGGAAATATGAATATCTAGATCCCCCTCATATACTTCTAAAAATTTATGAACTAACTCCTTATATTCAATAACAGAGGAAGTATTCTCAGTATCGTCAAAGAATTCTTGCCTAGGATTATCTAATTCTCTCATACTAAATATAAAAAATACCCTAGAATTATGATTTTCTTCAATATGTTTCACACAATCCAATAAATCGTTTAACGTAGTTTGTTTAGAGATCATAAAATTACTATCGAATGGAATATCTGTTATTGGAAGTTTTTTAATTTCTTTATTTTGCATATCACTAGAACAAATAGATATTCTTAACTTCATCCCATTAAAATCTTCTTTTGTGTAATTATTTAAAAAATAACCATTTGTGTAGATCGTAGTTTTAATTCCCTTATTTCTATTAAAATCTAATATTTCTCTTAATTGAGGATGTAACAATGGCTCACCTCCCAATAAATTAATTTGTTTCCCTCCTTTTTCTAAAAACTTTTCAACAACTTCCCTGTACTCCTCTAAAGAAATATTTTCATGACTATCTCCCATAACTTTCCTAGCAAAACAACCCTTGCATTTAAGATTACAATTATTTGTAATAAAAATCTGCAATGTGTTCCTTCGATTTAAGGGAACTTCTTCATATTTGTGAAATGGAAACTTCATTTTTTAATTTTTTACCTCTTTTTATTTATGGCGCTATTTTATCTGGAGCATATGGTTGACGAACATAAGGTGCTTTTCTACCTAATACTGAATAAAATCCCTCACCAATGTCATTTTTGAAAATTTTTATTAATGTATCCTTAGCTCTTTCTATTGAATCTGATTCCCCTGTAAGACTTATCTCTAATTTGTTTATATCTGTAAATGCAGGCTTTTGAAAATAAGCAAAAATACCAACACTTGTTTCATCAAAGTGCCCAAGATATACATGGTTCTCTTTAGAAACCCGTCTGTTGAATATTTCTGAATCATCAACCAAGGGGTAATCTAAATCCATTTGGAGGTCCTCACAATCAAATTTTTCAAATTTGGGCATACCTTTGACTAAAGTATGATAAAAATTATATCCAATAGTAGATTGGTAAACATGATATTTATTTTGAATTATTTTTGCCATGAATATAACTTTGCCAAAAAAATCTTATTAACCATTGGTTTAATAAAAAATAAACCAAAAAGTTTATAAGATGTTTAAACCTCCTCGATGAATGGCATTTAATATCATTGTTCCAGAACCTTCAAGCAAACCTAAAAATTCAAAAGATGCAGTAATCACTCTATTAACCTATGAATGGCCATTAACCCTGAAACAAATATATAATAGAATAAAAAAACAATATTCCTACTCCTCAACATATCAATCAGTATACAAAACCGTTAAGGAATTACTAGAAAAAAAAGTTCTCATACAAAAAGATAAACAATATGAAATAAATATAGATTGGATAAAGAAATTACAATCTTTTACAGATATCGTAGAAACAAATTATTATGCAAAACAAAAACTTCATTCTGTTGCAGGTTTAAAGGAGTCTAAATCAAATCAGGATATAACTATCCTTAATTTTGAAACAATATTTGATGCAGAGAAATATCTTTATTATTTTATGAAAACAGAGCTATTTAAGAAAAAGAATGAAAAAATTTGTTATCAAATCAGTCATGAGTGGAAGCCATTATTTTATTTAAGGGCAGAATATAATTATTATACTAGATTAATCGAAAAAGGACACAAAATTTATTTCCTATCCTCTGGAAACTCTTATCTAGAAGAAATCTCTAAAAAATTTTATAAATCTATTGGAGTTCATTTTAAGATTTTAAAAAATTATCAAACACAGGACACTATTGCTTTCTCAGACTATTTTATACAAATTTTTATTCCAGAAGAACTTAAATCACTAATGAAAAAACAACTAGATTCTAAGGAGATTATGGGACTTTTCCAGACCTTAAACAAAAAATCTTCAATAAAAATGATTATCAATAAAGATTCTTCATTGGCAGAACAAACAAAAAAACAAACAATCTCCAAATTTTAATTCTATTTAGTTATTCGTTATACAGAAATTAATCCTCACTATCTTCCACTTCTTCTTTTTTATCACTTTCTAAAAAATCTGGATTTTTAAGTTTTTCATTAAGGGAATCAGTTTTCGCCTTCATTGATGCAGCAATGTCAATGATATATTTGCCTTCTTCAAGATTATAAATCAAAGGTCTCTCTTTTTTAAATAAATTAACCACATCTATCTCAAATTTACCCTCACCAACAACTTTTATAGATTCTAGATCTAATATGACTGGAGTCTCAGGTTCATCCTCTAAACCGCTCATTTCTCGTATATCTTTCTCAATTTGAGCTTTTTCTTCCTTAGGTAACTCAATCATCCTTTCTTCAATTTCTTTCAAGGAGTCCACCTTCTCTTCCCTTATATAGTAAAAGAATTTAGAACCACAACTACATCCTGTTAATATCTCTTCAGACGCATCTGGATATATCTTTGAGCAATGTGTACATTGGTGTGGCATTTTAAGACTTAGCTATATTTAAAAATTTAATAAATAAGTCTTGGAATGCCATTGGCATGTTGTTATTTTTATCCATTTTATTATATTTATTTAATAGCATATTTGGGCTTGCCATCAAACATGATAAGACTTAGTCGTTCAAATATATAAAGATTTGTAAGCTCTATTTAATAGGTCTTTTTAATAAAATAACCCAGAATACTATCAGGGCTATCACAATAAATCCTAACACTAGCGCTAGATAAAATCTACCGGTAAATCCCCCAGAATTAGATGCAGATTTGTAACTCTCACTTGATGATTGAGACGAACTACTGCTTCCCCCGTCATCTTCCCAACCAAGTCCAGCATCAGTTGATTCATCCCCTTGAGGAATATCTAAATCATCTGAATCATTTATTACTTCATCTCCCGTAGGGGTACCTGTAGAATCATCTCCATCCAGCCAACCCTGAGCATACACAAAATTAAAACTAATTAAAAATACTAATAAAAACAATGTAGCATATCTCTTTCTTATCATATTAATTAACCTAAAAAAATAATATATTTAAAACTTTCTCGAATTTAATTAACCCATAATACTGTCTAACCATGCGAAAACCTTTTTCCAAAATCCTGGAGGTAAGCATCCACCATCTAAACAAGCATTTGAAGTACATTCAAAGTTATTATTACAATCTCCTTCTTCAATATGATTAGTCCATTCATAATCAAAATCACAATATTGCCCTTCTCTCCTCAGACCTATTTGAGGACATTCTTTTTCGGGTTCAGGTTCAGGCCCAGATCCTGCAATACATTTTCCATTAATACATTGTTCACATCCATTTTCAGGACCAAATGTTTCACTTCTAACTCTATAAGCCCCATCCTTGAAGGAACAATAAAATTCATTTAATCTCCCTGCCTTTTCTCCTTCTTCAATACAATAATCCTGTCTACTTGTATATTCATTTTCACTCCAATCAATTCCAGTAGTACGTCCTTGTTCATAAATATTCCTTCCACCATCATCATCCTTACAAGGAACTTCAGGTTCAGGAATCTCATTATTGAGTTCTAAATCTGAAGGATATTTGTTAAGATAAACTTCTAATAATCCCTCAAATATATCATCATCAACTAAATCAGTATTCCAATCATTTATTACAATTCCTAGGATCATATCATCATTATACCAAACTAAAACATACGACTCAATCTCTGGATTGTTCCCATCATCTTTATTCATAACAAAAATATTATTCCCGTTAATTCTTTCACTATTTGTTTTATATCCTCCCCTTGCAGCAAGATTAGCCATAGAATTAATAAACTCATCATTAGTAAATCCTTTATGCTGTATTTCTGCAGCAGCTATAACTTCACCTACATTCCCATTAGGATAGTTATATTCAGCAACCCATAATTCACACGAATCTCCACCTTCTTCCATAATCTCACAATTATTTGTACTATGATCCATTCCTTGATAAATTAATTCTCCAATATCTCTTTGAATTAAAGGACTATAAACAGGAATAATTCCACAATCAGCAGAACAACTTCTTTCATCTTCTCCAATGGTTAATCTTATTTGAGCAATTCTTGTTTGTGGGCTTTCGGGGTTGTCTAATAAAATATCATTTACATGAAAATATAGCCCATCTACATCGTGACTTTCTCCTTCATGAACTTCAATAGAAATTCCATTAATGATTAACTCTGCTTCATTTGCTCCAATAGATGCAACACTAATTTCATAATGTCTTCCATTATATGGTCCTGACTCTATTTCTCCTCCAATTATTGTTACACTTTCAGAACCAACACATTCACCATCTCCGCAATAACCTATTGTAGGTTCTTCAACTAATGTTGAAGGATGTTTAATTAAATAAGCTTCAAGTAAATCTTCCAATGCTTCATCATCATCATAATATTGCCATTTATCCATATCCTCTATATAGAATACAATAAATTTATTTTGACTAATCCAATAAGCCCCCAAGTCCCCTTCTTGATTTCCTTGCCCCTCGTATCTATTTTCAGCAAATAATACTTGAGCATTTTCAATACCTAATCCTTCTGGAACAGAATCATAATCTAATTGAACATCGTTTTGACTTAATAACATTTCATTTACAAAATTTCTTTCAAAATCCTTAAAGCTAATTGCATCTTCGTATTCTGCAACAGCTACAATTACTCCAGAATTTGCATAAACTTCCATACCTTCACCTTTTGCAGAATACAGCATAGAGGCACCATTTAAAAAATCAGGAAAAATAGTTGACATAGTATCTATTCCATCTGCCTCAATACCCTCTTCTAAACTCTCTAGATTTGGTTTAATTGGAGGAAAGTCTTGTAAAACCATATAAGGATGAGCATTTTCAATTGCACAATTATAATTTGAAATTCCTTGAACACTATCTGAGATTGTTATATATCTTTCATCTCTTGAGTCCGATCCATTATAATAAACTGTAAAATAATATTTTTCTCCCGCAACCCTAAAAGTACCATACCCCTCAGTTCCATTAATTTTTATAGAACTCTCTAAATCATTTTCTCCATAAGTTTTATCATCTAATCTAAGATGAGGGTTTATGTCTGTAAACTTATCAATATCATCTAATTCAAAAACCCTTCCGCCTTCATTGTCTGCAACTACAAAATATTGATCTTCATAAATTTTTTCTCCTTCTTTTATAACAACAACACGTCCATCATTAATATAATTGGTCATACCTGCAATAGCTCTTGCCCTTAATTCAGAACATCTATCTATCTCTCCATCTAAATCACAATCTCTTGGACAACTTTTTGGAGTTTCACCATACCCCCCAATTTCATGTTCAAAACAAACGCCATCCCCACAATAAGGAACCTCTTCGCAACAAATAGTTGCACTTAAACCAGGGCAAGCATAATCTAATTCAGCATTATGTCCACACCCTCTAACAGCACTAGTGCAGATTCCATCATTAACATAGCATTCATATTCTTCTTCCGGAGGATAAATGTCTATAGACATTTGATAAGGTTCTGGGTTCATATTCCCAACATAATCTCTACATTTTATATAAAATTGATAAGTTGTTCCCAAACCTAAAAATAAAGATTGAGAATGGTATAATCCATCAGTATATTGCATTTGATTAAATATTATTCCGTCTTCAGACCAATCACAAATCGCTTTCTCATTTGTTTCAATACTTAAAGTTACACTAGAATCATGAGAGTCAAAAGGTCCTGAGTTAATTATTTGAGGCGCAGTTACATCTACTGGAGGCTTTGAATTACAAGCACCATTTAAGCAACCATAATCACATGGAATAACATCAAAGTCTATAGAGCCTGTATTAGTGCAATAAGCTTCAGCTACAGAACAATCATTTCCCGCACACCCATCATGATCCCAATTATTATAAACATATTCAATTCCATCTTCGATAACATAAAAACCATTCCCTGTTGATTCAAGTTTAGAAACTACACATTTATCATGATAAAAATCTTTGTCAAAAGTAACTACTCCTTGTTCCTTATCATTTATTCCACCATCACTATCCTTACATCCAGTCTGAGCAACACAATCTGTTGGACAAGTTTTTTCATGTTCTCCAGCAATTATACTAATATAACCATCATCTCCAGCATATTGTGCCATTTTCAATTCATTAATATAAACTGGTAGACCATTCACAATATACCTTTGATTTTCATAAAGGTAATTACTAGTTATCCCATTTACGCTAATCCTAACTCTCTCATCATCTGCAAAATTATGACTTATATCATAATCTATTCCATCAAGTATTATTGTCATTTCCTCACTATATCTCTTATAAAAAATTAATTCAACATATTCATCACAAACACCATCCCCACAATAATTTGTTTTTCCAATAATAGCTATATCAATACATTTTCCATCTTTATTACACATCTTTCCAGCTCCACAATCAGTGTTTAATCTACATTCGGGCTCTGGAACAGGTTCAGGAACTTCAACATTAACACATTTATTATATGCACAAACCTTTCCTACTCCGCAATCATCATTATTAGTACATTCAAGGGTTGGTGTTGGAACAGGTTCAGGAACT
>Ga0075122_10001113_pt1 | contig 19766 bp, 13 predicted proteins | sample AntAceMetag02UKB_FD_69790 | JGI IMG/M metagenome (GOLD analysis project Ga0075122, IMG submission 69790) | Saline lake microbial communities from Ace Lake, Antarctica - Antarctic Ace Lake Metagenome 02UKB | ecosystem: Environmental > Aquatic > Non-marine Saline and Alkaline > Saline | place...
CTGGGTGCCTCTAAAATTGCAAATATTATTGAAGAAAAAACCCTAAAGATAATTGTAGGGGTTGTGATAGTAACCTTGGGAACTTTACTAATGTTAAAGAATATTCCATTCTTGTAGGTTTACCAATTATCAATCTCATTCTGAACGTTGTATGACCATTTCTTAATTATAGCTTTAAGTATTTCTCGAACTTCTTTCTTTTGGGACGCCTCATAAGTGTAAATGTAGCCACCACTACCAAGATTTTTTTGATGCCGAAGAATTATTTTCTTTTCATGCAATTTTTTAGCAGCTCGCTGAATAGTTGTAAGATTAAGTTTTAACTCTTTTGAAACCTCATTGGAAGTAAATTCTACTCTGGGATTTTTCACAAAATAATTCATGATAACTAACTCGGCCTTAGTAAGCCCAAGACCACACTTAATAATTTCATCCAAGTTGAATTTTCTACATGCAAAGTCTATCATTTATATTTTAGATAAGATTATATCGATTTTTTCTTTTAATGCCTCTCTTGGCATAAACCCAACAATCCTATCTATCTCCTTTGTTCTATTGATTATAGACAAGGCAGGAATACCTTGAATTCCAAACTGACTTGAAACTTCAGGTTCGGTTTCAGTATTCACTTTACAAAACTTAAGGATACCTTCATATTCACCCGACAATTCTTCAAAAACAGGACCCATCATCTGACACGGACCGCACCAGCTTGCCCAAAAGTCAATAATTATTGGAACGTCTGAGTTAGAAATTTCTTTCTCAATATTATCTTTTGTTAAATTTGTTATCATTTTTATCCTCCCAATTATATTTAATTAGTACTGACATAAAACAGAAGTACTATTTAAAGATTAAGGAGTGCTGATGAAATAGGGGGAAGTTTGGAAGTTATGAGAATCTTTAAATAATAGAAATTTATCATAAAATTAGGCGTGGGTAGTTTAATGGTAGAATATCTCGTTGCCAACGAGGTGACCCGGGTTCGATTCCCGGTTCGCGCACTTTATTTAAGCAAATTCCAACTTTACAAATTCGGATTTATCATGATAAACAACCCCAGAATTGCTTCCTCCAGATTCATCATCTCCAGGAGTCGGCTCCATTCTTTTATACAACTCGTAATATCCCTTAGAAAGCAGGGTGGAATAATCTGCGATGGGTTTGACAAGTATTAATCCATCTTGTGTAGCACTGATAACAGAGTCTTTGATAGAGTCAGAAGTAATTATATCGATAAACACCTGGTTTTCCATAAAGAGTATAGCATCTTCATTATTAATTGTTCCTTTTTTGGTATATATTTCATGAGAAATAATTTCTGAGTTAAAATTTTCTTCTTGGATTATCATTTCAATTTTTGGAGTATCTTGTGAGATTGGGGACTTATGAAGTTGATGGATTTCAAGAGCATACAAAATATGGCCAATAATAGTTTCATTTATCTTTATTGTTAGGTTATTTGGAAGTGTGGAGTTATTTTCTGGGCAAATTATTTCTCCGTTATCAAATTCAAAACAAGAGTTATCTGGGATTTCAGGCAAGTCTGGAAGATTATAACTTGTGTTAAAAAACATACTATACAGAAATATAGCGGCCATAATTAAAACGATAAGTATCACGAGTAAAATAAGTGATATTAAGATTTTTATTATAATACCATATTTGTCTCCATTAGTCTCTTCCGTATCCCTAACCTCTTCCATATTCTAAAATAGAAAAATTAGTTATTAAACTTTTTATCGGTGATTTATTTAAAGATTATCATATCTTTTTTCTAACCTTTATTCAGCGCTTAGTTAGGCGTAAGTTGATAATAAGGTTTGTTAAAATATTTCCAATTAAAACAGTTAAAATTTCCAAGAAAATAATCACAAGTGGATAAAAAGCGTTAGTGGGAATAAAGGAAATGCATGATTGAAATACGCAATTAATATTTTTTAAACAACATGGTAATCTAGAAAAACTTAAAAGCGTAATATACTTTTAATTATTAAAGAACATGACAAAAAAGGTTGATAAAAATTCGAAGAGAAAATTATCTTTTATATTAAAGTTTATTTTGGTTATTGCTGTTCTTTTAATTTTGATTTATGTTTTTCTGGGAGTTTTTGGAATTACTGGAAATGTATCTAGAAATTTTGATGAGTTAGATAAGGTAGGTGTTAATATGAAAAGAACAGTCAATTTTAACGATCTCCAATGGTCTGGATATGAACATAGTTTATGGCTTCATGATATTGGAGAGGGTTCTAAGAAAAAGGGTTCTGCAAGAATTTATTTACCTGGAGATGTAGATTTTTGGTTTACTGATGTTGGTGAGAAAGTTTATGTGGGTCTAAATCCTTATAATAAGAATGTTACAAAACTAGATTCTTCAGAAAATGCTTTTTTTAGTATTGAGGTTTTGAGTGCTGAATGTACTAGTGGTTTGAGGATGGATGGTAATGCCAATTTTAAACGATGTTTTATACCAGATAAAAATGGTGGTCGTAATAAGCCAGGAGCTGGTTTAGCTACTTTCAAGATTAGGACTGAAAACAAGATCAAAGTTCCTTTTAATCGTGAAAAAACTCCTTTTTGGAAAAAAAATGGAAGAAGCATTAGATTAGAAAAATATGATAAAGTATATCAAGTATATACTAATCTTGGAGGAACAAGGTTTTCAGTTAAGACTCTTGGCGGAGAAGAAATAAAAAATGATATTAAGATTGGAAGTGGAGTAACTGTTGATAGGGCAACATTTACAGTTAGTGAGATAAATCCCGAAGGGTATATTATTTTAGATATTGGAATGAGTCATGGAGGAAATGATGAATATTGTGAAGATGTAGGTAAATTATTATCTAATGTTGACTTTGCTAATGAGTGTGCTAAAAGATATGGGATAAACTCTAAAGGTGGTAAATGTTTAAATGCGGGGGAAGGTTTTCATAGTGCTGACAAAAATGAAGATTGGCAAATTGATTTATCTGAATTGTTGAGGGTTATTCAATTTTTTAATTCAGATGGTTATCATTGTGACCCCATTGGAGAAGATGGTTATAATCCTGGGCCTGGAGATCAAACTTGCGAACCTTATAACACTGATTATAATCCTCAAGATTGGCAAATTGATTTATCTGAATTGTTAAGGGTTATCCAAATTTTTAATTCAGGAGGATATCGTATTGATGCAACTGGAGAAGATGGTTTTGGCCCATGTAATTATTTTCCAGAAGCAAAAATTGCATATTATATTCCTGGAGAAACAGAAGGGGAAAGTGGAGAAATGAATTTGTGGAATAACGATGGAAGTATATTAGTTTATAATTTAAGTTCTGATGGGATAAATTACGAGTGGAATGATAAGACGAATGAAATAATTTCGAATGAAGAATTCAGAATACCTATTGGTTTTGAACCAACAACTGGTTACTTTTTCCCAAATCCGCAAGGTTATGGCAAGGTGAATGTATGGGGAAAATTGAATGGAGAATTAAAACTTTATATTCTTGATGTGGCAAGCAACAAGTGGCATGATAGATCTGGTATTTTTTCTGGAGATCGTAGTTCTCACTATACATACAGAGGAGAGACTGATTTGATAACGAGAGCAGTTTGGTGTATAGACTTTAATAATAATGGCGTTATAGATTATGATGAAGCATGCGGGCCTAGTCGTCCCGAACAAGGCATTAATGATCTACCATATCGGAGTAAGATTTATTATTATTTTTATCCAATTACAAGTTATTATTATCCTTCTGGAAATCTTAGTGGAATTCATGTGCTTGGAGGGGCAGGTGAAAATATGGGAAGGGGTATGATGTCGTTTTACTTTGATTTTGAGTTAAGTTCATGGTTTGATATGACAGGTTATCTTAGCACATCAATACATTCTGAATTACCTGGAGAAGATTTAAATTATTGGGATTATTCTATTGAACCAACTGAAGGTTTGAATTATCGGGAAATTGTTTCTGCATATTATTCTGAAAATGATCAGACTATTAGAATTTTCTGGAATGATGGAAGTTTACTTGAATCAGATGTGAATGATGGTGTATGGAGTCAGAGTTCAATATCTTTTGAGGGGATAGTGCCAACCGGACTATACCCTAATGTTAGTTATTATGATAATATTCAAGAAAAGGATGTTTTATGGTATGGGAGTGAGGTTTATACCCGGGAGGATACTTCGACAGTGTTTGTAAGAGATCGTTCTTATTTTACTTTTAGGGGGGGCACTGGAGAGGGATTAACAGTAACTGAGGCTTTTGGTGGAGAGCTTCATGATTTCGGAAGTTATATTGACGGAGACACATATAGTACTTGCGGAGATGATACTGGAGAATTTTTGAAGGAAAGGGATTTTTTGAAAAGATGTTGTAATAGTTTCGATAGTTATCTTGATGAGGATTTAAATTGTAGGAGTGGGGATGCTAGATCTGAAGATTTGTATTTATCTTTAGATGTTGTTTTTGATAGCTATGATGCAAGTAATAATCCTGTTTTTAGATGTGGTGCTACTGCAGATGTAGGGACAATGGAGGCTAAAGAATATTTTGTAGATGAATTAAGTGGTGGAAAGTTTACGGCAAATCTTTCGAAGAGTTCTGGAAATAATGCCTACAATTTTGATTTTCCAGAAATATTTATTACGCCTGGAGCAGAGTGTTTTACTGACGGGATGCTGGATTATAGTATTTGTGACTTAAGTCCATTCTATCTTGCAGAGTTTCCTTGTTATAGTGATGTTGAAAATATTCAGATATTAGATAGTGGTCGTGTTCTTTGTGATGTTGATGTTGCTGGGGCGTGCCAATGAAAAGGTTGGTGTTTTTTAGTTTCATTTTAATGATTTTTTTAGTTGGGTTGGTTGGGGTTGTCAGTGCGGGCGTTACTTCGGGGAATGCGGATCGTTGTGATTATTTTTTAGGACCTTCTTTCACATTAAATCCGGATTATGATCCAGTTGGATGTGGTTGTGGAACTGGAACATATGCTCAATATATTGATCCAGAACGTGAGACTTGGAGAGGTCCTAGGAATTTAAGAACAAGACGTTTGTATTTGAACGCAGCTCATTCAACCGATTTTGAGTATAATAGAAGAGCTGGGTGGTATGATGGAGATTTTTGTTATTTGAATCATTATGGATTCCCATCTAAAATTAGAGATCCAACTGATTGTAGTTTTGAGGGAGCAGAAAGGATAACAGAGGATACTCTTTTTGGGTATGGAGGAAAGTCTGGCTGGAGATTTCCCAACTGTTGGTATGATTTTTATAATGGATATCTTTTTTTCCCCTCCCATGGAAATGTTGTTCAATGTACTAGTGATCAATACATCAGGTGGTCAGAATTACAATATGATCGAGGGAGAATTGAGTGGAATACTGACTGTGATGTAAGCACTCCTTTTTGTAAAGATAGAAGATGTTATGAATGTGTTGATAATGATTATTGTAAAAAAAAGATAGATTACTTCGCAACAAATTATAGAGATCCTAGATGGGATATAATTTCGAATGAAAGAAGTGGGGATATTAAATGTGGTTCTTCTGGGAAATGTAATTTTTGCGAATTGCTTTCTTCACTTCCTACGCCGGTTCCAGATCCCGCGGATCCTATTGTAAGTTATTTGGGGTGTGAAGAGAGCACATGCGAATTTGATACGTCTAAATCTATGTTTACTAAGGGAATTGGATCTAATAGTTGCCTTACTGATCCCAATTTACTTTCTATTAAAGATTCGGTAGAAGAGTTTGAGAGGAGTGTTCCTAATTCCTATAACTTTAAGCCTGTTTATGAGAATGATGCAAGATTTGTAACTTTTTATATGCCATCTACGGGGGGCCATGTTGCTGACACTCAAATAAGGATTTTGCACAGTCTCCCGACATATACGCATGTGAAAATTATTACTTCCAGTGCTGCTGCCAGAGATAGTCTGATTGGTTTATTGGGACCGGATATTGTAGCTAGAACAACTTTTATTGTTCTTGAGGCTTCTGACAAAGATAATTTGAGATGTTGGACTCAAGATTATTCCGAGGGAGAGTCTGATATGTTAGTTGTCCCTTTTGATTATGGTCCTGGTGGAAGTTATTTTCAAGTTGGAACCATTGATGATTTTTTAAGTTATTCAAGGTCGAATCATTTTTTAAATAAAATGCCAGACACGAATATTTTAAGAGTTCCTATTCAGTTTGGTGGAGGAAATGTATTTATTTTAAAAAACAATCTTCACGAAAAAATGGTTTTTATTGGATCCAATGAGGTTATTAATACCAAGGCAATTTATGAGAAAGCTTGTTTGCCTATGGATGAAGTTAAATTTAAAGAGTTTGTTGGAAAAGCTTTTAATGTTCATTCTTCGAATGTTATAATTATTGGAGATAAATATGCGTCCGGTGATTACAAGCCTCAGCCTGTTTTAACTTTTCATATAGATCAAGTAATGATGCCTCTTTCGGATGGTGTTATGGCGGTTACTTCAGATATTGTTTCTGATATTTCTAGTACTAGTGGGATTCAACAGGTAGGGAATCATATTACATGGTTAGTTCCTTTCCTTGAGGATATGGGATTTAGAGTTGTTCCCATAAGAACTTCTTATTCTCATATTAAGGATCATAAAGCATTTACTAATGTAGTTATGTATAGAAATAAGGATGATAATATAAAACATATTTTAATGCCTAGTTGGGATTTTGGAGGCGTTTTTGAGTTGCATAACCAAAATCTTTATACAAATGAAGGATTTATTGTCGAGCCGGTAGAGGATGAGGCATACAAATTGCAAGGGAATCTTAACTGTGTAACACTATTAGCATCAAATACAGATAGTTTTTGTTCTACAGCAGGTATGTTTGATGATTTGTTTGATATAGTTTAATAGTTGAAAGTTTTTTTGGAAGAATACAACAAAACAAGACATTTATAAACCAATAATGTTACCACTTCATAGTATCAAAATGAAGCATAAAAAATTAACAAGAAGGAATTTTCTAAAGGCTGGGGCTGCTCTAGCTGCAGGTGCGCATGCTTTATCTCAACAAAGAAGTTTTGGATCAGAATCTTTACCTATACTTCCATCAGAAGTAAGAAATATTGAAATTGTCCAAGCAAAAATTCCAGTATCTTCCAAGGCAAGGTCACTTTCTGATATGATAAGGAATATTAAAAATCCAGCTTTTACAAGAGATGGTATTCCAACAACATCTGGGAAGGGTCTCGAGTTAGATCTGGGAGAACATTATATTGCCGATTGGGTGGTCCATGCCACGAATACACCTGATAATGATTTAGATGTGAGGTTATATCATTTAAAAGAAGACCCTGAATTTAATGCAAAATATTTTAGTTCCCAAGGAAGACTTACCTCGTTTGATATTCATAAAAACCATACTGCAGGAGTAGTGTGGGGCGATTTAGAAAATGGTTCACTTCCATGTTTTCCAGTAGGTTATAGCGATCTTGTAAAAAGTGTCGGAGCATACATTGGTCAACCAGGAGATCCATTGGGAGCAATTAAAGAACTTTGCTTAGAGAAAGATCCTGAAAATAAAAATATTCATGAAACACAAATAGAAGTTCCCTTAAAAGGAGAGGTTCATCCAGTTTCGCTTAGATTTAGTAGGAGATATATTGGAGGTAATGAGCATAGGGAGCATGTAGCATTAACTCTTAAGGGAGTTGATACACCCTTTGGAAAAGCAGAGGCTTACTTTTTGACTAATACTCCAACTGATTTTAGAGCTGCAGGTGTTTCAATAGAAGCTGATACTAAATTCTCAAAACAGATGCAGGGGAATTATGAAAATGTACTTTCTCAGATTTTAGATAGTAGATAAAGTTAATTAATAAATATAAATAAGGAGAAAATATTTGCATTACATTTTTTAGATTTGTCAGCTTTGATTTTTTTTAAAGTTTATTTCATTTCTTTTTTCTCAACCTTTTTCTCAACCTTCTTCTTACTTTTCTTAACTCCAACTTTTTCAATAACTTCACCAACTCCCAAATCCCGCCCCACTTCAATCTTTTTTCTCTTCCTTTTATTTTTTTTCCCCTTCGCAAATTCCCCAGCCATAGACCCTTCTCCTTTTTTATTTCCAACTTTCTCTATTATCTCTCCATCCAAGGGAACATATTTCTCTTCCTCTTTTTTCTTATTTTGTTTATTATCAGGCCCAGTAGGACCAGTCCATTCACTTTTATTCGCAGAAAAATTCTTTTTAACAACATAATTCACGGGGTTTTTTACATAATTACAAGTATTATCAGGGTTGCAAACCCCAAGTCCAGTGTAAAAATCTTTACAGTTAGGAGGCATAAGCGGTTTTCTTTTATATGCCCAATCAAGTTGAGATTTAATATAACCCTTTTTTAATGGAACATCATTTTTATTATTCCAAGAATACAGCCTATCTTCAAGTTCATTCTTATTCATTCCAATAGATCTAAACAAATGTAAGAGCGCAAAAAGTCCACGCTTCTTTCCGTCGCCAAGGCCTCCAAGAATCTTTTTAATACACGGAGGAAATTGTTCATCTTTAATATCCTTAAGTTCAAGCTCCTTGTAGTCAGAGAATTTTCCGCTAGATTTCTTTGCAAAATCTTTAGGTCTATGCTCAACTTCCCAATCCAATGCAGAAACAAGAAGTTCATTGGCCTCATCCTTCTTCGCATCTGGTAAAAAATTCTTTATCACTATGTTCTCCGGCCTAGCATCTTTCATTTCGAAGTTCATAACTTTGTTTTTATCAATAACTATACTAGAAAGCGCGGTTTTCTCATGAAGTGAATACGGCATTCTAAATAAATGTCTAGAAGAAACCAGAATCAAATCTAATCCCATAAGTTCAAACAAATCAACTTCAACTGAAGAAGAAAAATTATTCGGATTATTTTTTGTTGTAATGTTACATTTTTCACATTCGTAAAATGAAATAACGTTTTTTTTAAAAAAAGGTTTTTTACATCCAGGGCATTTAAATTCTTCAGCATTCCCAACTTCAAGTTTTCTTTCTTCCCCAATATAGCAATTATTACAAAAAAATTCAACTAACTCATAGCTCTTCGCAACCTCACTACAAGTATTACATTTTACACCCTTCTTAATTTCAATATCTTTAAATTGTTTTTCGAAGTCATCTGGCAAATTATTTTTCATCTCCTTTTCGGATTCAAATCGGATAAAGTTAACAATACTACGTGGAAGTTCTGGAAATAAATCTTTAGTATTCTTTCCCGCGAGTTCTTTGGGAAAAGCTTTCCATGGAATTATTATGTGAAATCCCTTAGATCCACTAAATTTAACACCAACATTTTTAACTCCGTATTTAGATAAAACCTTAACAATAGAATGTGCAGCAAGTTTAGAAAAATCAAACCACTTGCAGTCAATATCAATCAAAACATCCCAACCAATCCTAAGCTCATTCGCAGTTCTTTCATTCATCCCAGTCTCAATTCTCAAAGGGTCTCCCCATAATTCTTCTGAACAGTGATATGATGTAGCGCCGTTTTTAGCCAAAGCAAACACGTCATTTGGATATTGAAATATATCAGGCCTTTTACCAAAACCCTCAAAATATCTAGGAGAAATCTCCCTATTTTTAGCAAACTCGTAAAGCGCTTTCTGAACATCTTTTCTAGAATAGTAAAACTTTGCAACTTCCCGAACCCTCTGTTCTTTTTCAGACATATCTATTTTTTCTTCCATATTTAAAACATAGTTAAAAGATTTATATATTTAGAGGGTACTCCAAAATACAATAATCTTAACTTATCATAGAAATACTTATAAGAGAAACTACTTTGGTTTTCACATGAGAGTTAAATTAGAGAATCCACCACTTTTATCCAAAGCAATTGACTTAATTTCAGACCTAGTGCTAGAGGTAAGAGTAAAAGTAAACGAATTCGGGTTCTCAATTTCTGCAATAGATCCAGCAAAAGTAGCAATGGTAGGATATAGGTTGCCAAGGTCAGCTTTTTCAGAGTTTGAGTCAGAAGACGAAGTTCTGGGCGTAAATTTAGACGACTTCAAAAAGATACTAAAAAGATGTGGTACAAAGTCCTCATTGGTCTTAGAAAAAGAAGAAAATCTGCTAAAAATAACAATTGATGATAAAATAAAAAGATATTTTACTCTAGCATTAATTGAAATAGATGCTGAAGATAAAGAAATGCCAAGTTTAGGATTTTCAAATAAAGTGGAAGTAGACTCAATCGATTTAATTGCTGCAGTTGAAGATTGTAATGTAGTATCAGAATCTTGTGCATTTGAAACAAAAGATGGAAAGTTTGTAATCGAAGCAAAAGGATTAAATTCGGCAAGAACGGAATTCCCAAGTGAAAGTATAGAAATGACTGGAGAAAATTGCACAGCAAAATATAGTTTAGAATATTTACAAAAATTTGTTAAGGGTTCAAAGTTAACAAATAAAACTACATTAGAATTTGCAAAAGATCATCCACTTAAGTTTGGGGTAAAAACAGAGCATATGGAAATAGATTTTATTTTAGCGCCAAGAGTAGATCAAGACGATTAGAATTATTAATTTTAAAAGAGTATTACAAAGTATTACAAAGTATTACGAAATATATTAAATATGTAAAAGTATATAAAGTAACATATATTAAATGATAAAATGGAGAGGATATAAGTTGAAAGTTAGAGTTTCTGCTACGATAGACAAAGTAAGTCTGAAAATGATAGATAATATATTGATCAAGGGTAGATATAGAAATAGATCTCACATAATTGAAGAGGCAATAAAGTTTTTTAATAAAAGGGTGGAGGAAGAGGATGAAAAGTAAACACGGCCAAGCAACTATTTTCGTGATAGTAGCCGTTACAATAGTAGTATTAATATTATTATTCTTTTTACTTAAGTCTTACATAGTTCCACCCACAACAACTTCATCTGCATCAGAAACACCTAACCAATATATATCAGAATGTATAACAGAAAATATCGACGAGGCAGCAAAGTTAATAATACAAAATAATGGATATATATCAAAAAGTGATTACAACGAGTCTATGGAATACGAATATGCAGAAATTCCATATTTTTGCCATACGTCAGATTATTATGAAAGATGCGTAGCCCAAGAACCGGTAATAATAAGTCATCTAAACGAAGAAATTTATAATTATCTTGAAGATAAAATAGAGGAATGTTTTGATTCTTTTAAATCAGATTTAGAAAGTGATGGATATACATTATTATCCGTTGGGCAAACTAGTTTTGAAGTAGAATTAATGCCAGGGAAAGTTCATGTGGAAGTATTAAAAGATATAAAATTTAAAAAAGCTGAAGAGACAAAAGAGTTTAGAAAGTTTGTTGTATCTTCAGTAAGTCCATTATATAACATGGCAACAATAGTTCAAAGAATAATAAAAGAAGAGTCTCTATGGACAAACTCAGGATATGTGGAAATAATGAGGGTAAATGATTGGGTAGATATAAACAAATTTACAACAGGAAATGTTAACGAAATTTATACGGTGATAGATAAAAAAACAGGTTCTTCTTGGAGATTCGCAGTGAAAGGAGGAGTTCTTCCAGTACCAAAATAAAATGATAGTAAAAAAAACAATTAGTATGTTTGAAATAACAATTTTATTCCTTGCAATAATAGTATTTACGACATTATTCTTATCGATTAATATTCCACTAATTTCAGCAGATGGGGAAATGGATCCAGGAGTAACATTACCAGAAATATTACAAACAGTAGAGAAGACAGGTTGTTGCATAGATAGAGATGAGGGGTTTTGCACACCGATGTCAGAGAAAGATGCTTGCGAAGCAGATATAGATGGAGAGTGGTACGCAGACTCATTATGTAATATAGATGGCGGAAGATGTAAAGAGGGATGTTGCGAATTAGACTTAAAAAATATCTGGGTAACAGAAAGAACCTGTGAAAAACAATCCGAATTATTTGGAGAAGCAGCAAATTTCAATAAAGATATTGCAGATGAATTTGAATGCATAGGCATGTCAGAAGAAAAATCAGTAGGAGCTTGTGTGTACAAAATAAATCAAGACTATGTTTGCACCTTCACGTCATCTTTAGAGTGTAGTTCGATAGACGGAAAGTTTAATCTAAATATGCTTTGTTCGAATGAGAAATTAAATTCTAGTTGCATAAAACAAGACCATATAGGATGTTCAGACGAGATGGATGAAATTTATTGGTATGATTCATGCGGGAATAGAGAAAATATTTATTCTTCAGATAGAACTGAATCTTGGAACAATGGAGAAGTATTATTAAAGAAAAATAGTTGTAATCCAGATTCAGACAATTCAAACTCGAATTCTTGTGGAAACTGCGATTATGAAAAGGGTACTAAATGCGAAGATGCAACAGAGGGAACTGTAAAAATGAAAGATGGAGAGTTTACATGTAAGGATAGAAATTGTGTAAGTGCCCCGAGTAGAGTTGGACCACGAGGGAGAGTTTTAACAAAAAAGGATAGAATAAATGGAGAGTCGTGGTGTATATATGATGGACCAATAGGCGCCTTTGGAGTAGGAGAGGTCGGGCTTTTTAGTCAAGATTTAGTAGGAAGTAGACACTATAGATATGTATGTTCAGATGGAAAAGTTGAGGTAGATCCATGTCAAGATTACAGAAAAGAAATTTGCGTAGAAAAAAAGAAAGATAGCAAGTCAGAGGCAATATGCAGAGTAAATACGTGGGAGCAATGTATAAGTCAAAATTCAGAGACTGGGTGTGAGGGCATATGTTTAGCGTCATGTGTAGCAAATCCAGATTGTAGAGTTCAGTTGGTTTATGTAGATACTAATTTTCAGTTTACAATGTGTGTGCCAAAGTATCCAGCAGGTTTTGAATCAGATATATTATCAGGAGTATTAGGAATGGGAATGTCAGAAATTGGTATGCTCATTGGAGATGATGCTGGAGAAGAGGCTGCTGGAGCAGTAGATAGTATTGGGGGTTTAGTGGAGGACTTTTTAACTGGAGATGAAAAAGCTGGATTAAGCGGTCAGGATGTATGCAGTTTAGCCTCGAGAACTTGTACAAGTACGTGGGTAAAAGAGTGTCCAAGTGAAACCTGGACATGTATGGACAATTGTCAATGTCATTCAGAATCTTTTGTAATGCAAATGAATAGTTTGTGCGTAAGTCTAGGCGATTGTGGAGTGTATTCGAATTTAATGGGAGGAGTAACCTTTACAGGGGCATATGTAAGAAAACAGGGAAGCCATGGGAGATTGCCGTTACAGCCAGCTATACTCGGAATAGCATATATGGGAATGCAACTTGTTCCAACACTATTACCAGCAAATGGAGGATCCTTTGATACACTTGAAGGTCTTTTGGATCTTGGAAATGGTATAGCAGGAATTGCCGACCCATTTATAGGAAATGTGGGAGGAGGATTTAACGACATAACTCCGGCAGGAGACGTTGGAGTTATGAATAGAGATGAAACAAGAACCGCAGCGGCAGCTGGAGGTCTTGCAGCAGGATTACCTTTTGGACCTGCAGCACCCGTAGTAATGGTAATAGCAATTATTTACGCGGATGTTGCAGGATGTAATGTAGTAAAACAGGTAGATGTTATATTCAATTGTGGTGTTGCAACAACGGCGATACCAGGAAATCTTTGCGAAAGATGCGACGGTGGAGATTTAAAACCATGTTCAAAATATAAATGTGAGAGTCTAAATCCACTTTGCAGATTAATAAATGAAGATACAGGAGAAGACGCATGCATAATGGTGGGGGAATTAGATGATATACCTAAAATATCTCCAGATGACGACGCTTTAAATAAATCAATATTTTCATACACAGAAGTAAGTGATAGCGGATTCAATATAAGAATGGCAGACGGGGAATGTTTAACTGAATTCTCTCCAATAGATTTTGGAATAAAGACAAGTACATACGCTATGTGTAGATATGATACAGCCCCAGAAGATTTCCTTAATATGACGGGTATGTTTAGAAACGACGACATCTTAGCAAAAAACTTTAATTTAACAGTTACTTTACCGAGCGTTCAAAGTATGATTTTTGCAGCTATAGGAGAAGGAGAAGATACAAGAACCTATCAAGAGGCGCATGACGAAATCTATAATTCAGCAGAGGCATTAGACTCAGATATGGACCTTTACGTAAAATGTATGAATCCAGCAGGAGAAGAAACTTCTTCGGAGTATAAAATAAACTTCTGCATAAAACCAGGAATGGATTTAATCCCCCCAAAAATAAAAGTAATCAATCCACCAGAAAATTCAATATTAAGATTTAACGCAACAGGGAAGGACGTGATAGTTTATACAGATGAGCCAGCAGATTGTAGATGGGGGAAAACAAATCCAGGGTCAATAGTAAGTTTAGAAAATTACAACGCACTTCCAAATGCAATGAATTGCGTAGCAGATGAAAGAGATATAATTATAGGATATTATCCATGCAAGACGAATCTATTGATAACAAATAAAACAAATGAGTTTTTTATTACTTGTAGGGACCAGCCATGGTTAGGAGAAAACGAATCAAGAAATATTGGCATGACATATAAGTATACTTTGAGAACTTCAAAGTCAGAGTTAAAAATAGACTCCATAACGCCAAATGGAAAATTATTATCAGGGTCAAGTCCGTCAACAGTTAATCTGGAAGTAAAGACAAGTGGCGGGGCAGATGACGGAATAGCAGTCTGTAGATACGCAATTAGTAGGGTAGGTTTAGAGGATGAATCGTATGTAATTTTCCCAATAACAGGAGATTCAATTCATCAGAGTCCAGGCTTACAATTTTTCTCAGGAGAAGCAACAATAAAAGTTAAGTGTATAGATGCCCCAGGAAACATAGCAGAGTCCCAAGAGACTATAACATTAGAACTTGACACGACTACACCACTAATCACGAGAGTATTTAGGAAGGGGTCTGAACTAAATATTTTAACCAGCGAGGAGGCGGAATGTTATTATAACTTAAAAACTTGTAACTTCGATATAGCCTCAGGAACTTCAATGACAACAGCTTTATCAAATAGTCATTTAGCAGAATGGAACCCAGAGTATTCATATCATATAAAATGTAAAGATGTTTGGGGAAATAGCGAAAGCGGATGTTTAATAATAGTTCGTCCGGGTGACCCATTAATAAAGTAATAAATTAAAACATACAAAATAAAATGCAAAGCAAAATAAAAAAAAGAGGACAGGTATCAGTATTTGTGATAACGGCTTTAGTAATAGTAGTATTGTTTATAGCGTTTTTTTTAATTAGAGGAATAACAAGCCCTAATTCAGATATAAAACCCGCACCAGAAGCAGTAAGCCAATATTTAGCAGAGTGTATTTCATCTCACATATTAGAGGCATCAAAATTATTAATAGAAGGCAGCGGATATATGGATGAGCCAGCATTAGTAATGGATTATAACGAGGAGAAAATACCATATTTGTGTTATACCCCAGATTATTATTCAAGATGTATAAATAAAGAACCAGTAATAATGGATCATTTAACCGAGGAGATATATGTTTATTTAAATACAAAAGTAGAACAATGCCTTAAAGAGCTTGTTGAGGATTTAGAAGATGATGGTTATTTTGTATCCGAAAAATCCGAAGGAACTTTTGAGGTAGAAATTATGCCAAAAAAAATAGAAGTTGTAATAAATAAAAAAATAGAAATAGAAAAAGCCGGAGAGATTAAAGAGTTCGAGAAATTCGTAACTTCAGCACCTAGTAAGCTTTACGATTTCACAAGAATAGTACAAAGAATAACAGAGGAAGAAGCAAAATATGTAAATTCAGAATATCTAAACATAATGGCTTCAAATCCATGGATAGACATAAACAAATTTGTGACAGGAGATCATAATAAAATCTATACATTAACAGAAGTTAAAACAGGCGTCTCTTGGAAGTTCGCAGTAAGAGGAGGTATATTGTCGACACCCAGTTAAATAAAATGATAGTAAAAAAAACAATGAGTATATGTGAAATAGTAATATTATTACTTGGAATAATAGCATTTGCATCGTTACTGTCTTCGCTTAACGCTCCATTAATTTCAGCAGCAGATGATGTAGTAGCTCCAGGGGTTACATTGCCAGAAGAAGTTCAGGCAACAGATGAATTAGGATGTTGTGTAGATACAAATCAGGGATTTTGCTCCCCGACTTCCTTTAAGGCAGTTTGTGAATCAACAGAGAATGGAGAATTCTATAAAGAAGAATTTTGTAATATAGAAGGCGGGATATGCGACAGAGGATGTTGTGTAATAGGAATTGAAAGTTCATGGGTAACAAAGGGAACATGCTCCAAACAATCCGAATCATTAGGAATTACATATGAATTTAAAGATGATGTTTATGATGAATTTTCTTGCATTGGTGTATCAAGAGAGGCGGAAGTTGGTGCATGCACCTACGGAATAGGAGATGAATTAACATGTGGATTTACATCTTTTTTAGAGTGCAAAGAAAATGGAGGAGAATTCTATAAGGGGACTTTATGTTCAAACAAGGATTTGGAGTCGGAATGTGAGAAACAAGCTTCAACAGGATGTTTAGACGGAAGGGATGAAATTTATTGGTTCGATTCATGTGGTAATCCAGAAAATATTTATTCCTCAAATAAGATTGCATCTTGGAATAATGGTATGCTGTTAACTAAAGCTGTTAGTTGTGGAGCTTCTTCGGCAAATATAAATAGTGAAACTTGTGGAAATTGTGATTATAATGCTGGAAGTATTTGTTCGAGTGAAAAAAATGATATAACAATAAAAGATGGAACTGCAATTTGTAAGGATCTAAATTGTAAAAAAGCTCCTAGTCAAGTTGATGCAAAGGGAAAAGTTTTAGCAACAAAAAATAGAATAAATGGAGAGTCATGGTGTATATACGACGGACCAATTGGGGGGGAGATATTTGGTCAAGATTTAATTGGAAGTAGACATTATAGATATGTTTGTTCAAATGGAAAAGTAGAAGTGGAACCGTGCTTAGATTACAGGCAAGGAATATGCGTTGAGAAAAAAGTAGAAAAAAAGAGCACTGCAATATGCAGAGTAAATACATGGGAGCAATGTATGGCAAAAAACAATGAAGGAGAGACATCGGGTTGTTATGGAGAATGTAAAGCAAAGTGTTTAGAAAATCCTGATTGTAGAATCCAGTCAGTTGATATTGATAGCGGTTTTCATTTTACGGCATGTGTTCCAAGATATACGCCGGGATTTGAAACTGCGGCAGCTTCGGGACTAGGAAGTTTAACAGGAGAAGAGGGAGAGGATGTATCAACAACAGATAGTAATGGAGAAGCCACCAAGACTTGCGCTCTAGCATCTCAAACATGTACAAGTATATGGAAAAAAAAATGCCCAGGGGGATGGGTGTGTATAGATAATTGTAATTGTCATAGCGATGAATTTACAACCCAAATGAATAATTTTTGTGTAAGTTTGGGAGATTGTGGAGTTTTCGCTAATGTTATGGGCAAACCAATTTTGAGTGGGTCAAGAGTAATAAAAGATGGGAGTCACGGAGATGTCCCGATGCAGCCAGCTTTAATGGGGATAGCATATATGTCATTAAGTAGATTGCCATCAATGAAACCGATAAACGGAGGAATATATGACGACGTTAAAGATATTTTAGGTTTAGGGCAAGGACGTTTAATAGGAATTACAGACCCCTTTTTAGGGAATATAGGAAAAAATAAAATATCTAAAGGAGAAGTAGGGGGTCAGATTGCAGGATTATTTAGCAGCGACCAAGTGGGGGCAACAGTGGGATTTGCATTATTGGGGGGGGCAGTAGGAGCAGGTGCAGCTTTTGCAATACCAGCAGCAGGTGCAGCTATATCAGCAGCAGGAACGACAGCAGTAACAACAATAGGAGTATCATCAGCAGTACTGGGAGGAACATCAGCAGCGCCAATGGCAATAGTACCAGTAACATCAGCAGCAGTAGCAGGGGGTGGTTCGGGTGCAGGAGGAGGAGCAGCAGCAGCAGCAGGAACAGCAGCAGCAGGAGTAGGAGCAATGGCAGTTTTTGCAGGAGTAGCAATAGCAATAGTACTAGTAATAGTAATTATGTATCTTTCAGGTTGCGGTAAATATGAATCAGTTGAAATTCAGTTTAAATGTTCGCCCTCGGGAGCACCATTAAAAGATAATTGCGAGGCTTGCGATGGTGGAGAATTAAAGCCATGCTCAAAATATAAATGCGAAAGTTTAGGCGCTACCTGTAGGATAGTTAACGACAATACAGAAGACGCAGCTTGTATATCGATAAAAGGATTTATAGGAGCCCCAATGATTTCTCCAAATGAAGATGTGTTAAATAAAACCATGTTTTTATATAAAGACGTAAGTAACAATGGCTTTAAATTAAGAAAAATAGATGACGGATGTGTAGATCCATTTACACCAATATCGCTAGGGGTGGTAACAAGTTCATACGCCAAATGCAGAGTAGGCGAAAAAAAAGCTGAGTTCGAAGAACTAACAGGATCATTTCTTGAGGGAGAAATTTTCTCAATAAATCATACGATGATATTAACAATGCCAAGTGTGGACGCCATGGCATACTCTTCAGTTCCAGTTCCAGATAATCAAGATAGTCCAGAGGATCAACAAGCATACCAAGATGCCCTAAGTGAGGCATATTTTCAGGCAAAAAAAGTAGCTCAAGATGTAAATTATTATGTGAAATGCATGAGTCCAACAGGAGAGGAAAATGTTAATGATTATAAAATAAATTTCTGCATAAACCCAAGTCAAGACTTAACCCCACCAGCAATAGTGGGGATGTCCCCAATATCAGGAGAAATTGTAAGTTATTCAGCAGAAACAAAAGATGCAATAATTTATTTAACAGAGCCGTCGGAATGTAAATGGGGAACGACAAATCCTAATTTGGGAGATTTAAAAGAAAGTTATAATGCATTACCAAACGAAATGATTTGCAAAATAGATGGTAGCAGTACAGGGCTTTTAGCATATTATTGTATAGCAAACTTAACAATAAACTCAACAGAAAACAATTTCTATTTCCAGTGTAAAGACCAGCCTTGGTTAGGAGAAAACGACTCAAGAAACATAGGAAATATTTTTCCATATTCCCTAACAAGGTCAGAGTCAGAACTAGAAATAGATTCAATAGAACCAGAGGGAGAAATAGTATCTGGAGTAGAGCCACTAACTCTTTCAATAGACGCAAAAACTTCTGGAGGAGGATATAGTGGTGCATCAACTTGCAAGTATAAAATATCAACAGCAGAGTTCCCGGGCTCAAGTTTCATAAGATTCCTTGATACAAAAACAGATTTACATAATCAACCAGGCTTGCAATTTTTATCTGGAGATTATAACATAGACGTTAAGTGTATAGACCAGGCAGGAAACGTGGCAGAAAAAGGAACCAAAATAAGTCTAAAACTTGACTCAACTCCGCCAACAGTAGCAAGGGCATTCAAAGAAGGAACGGGATTAAAATTATTAACAAACGAACAGGCAACTTGCTTCTATGCTTTTTCAGGCTGTAATTTTAAGACAGAAGAGGGAATAGAAATAGTCGGAGGAAAGTCGACAGAACATATATTAGATTGGAATCCAGATTCAGCCTATTATGTAAGATGCGAAGACGCATGGGGCAATGCCGTTTCAGGATGTTCAATAATAGTCCGCCCAAGTCAATTATAAAATTAAACAAAGTAAATTTATAAACTAAAAAAGCATATAAAAAACATAAAAGATGAG